>ERZ860148.18-NODE-18-length-122335-cov-6.937365_pt1 | contig 122335 bp, 103 predicted proteins | sample MGYA00509981_ERZ860148 | MGnify/ENA primary metagenome ERZ860148 (study PRJEB30046, sample SAMN00715199) | human gut metagenome | study: EMG produced TPA metagenomics assembly of the A metagenome-wide association study of gut microbiota in type 2...
CCTGCTTTAGCACAGTTTCTCTTAAATCTGCGTAATGCACTGTCTAAAGACTCGTTTTCTTTAACGATGACATTTGACATATCTTCCCTGACCACCCTTCTGTTGCAAATTGTGCTCAACTCAACAATACATATATAGGGTATTAATTAATTGCACAACTAGTATTATAACACAATATTAATTTTCGTCAACTAAAAAATTCATTTTTTTGCAAATTTTTATTTATATGAATACTTAGCCTAAATTCTCACTTACACGACACATTAACAAATGTCACGATAACCTTAAAAATTTGCAAAGTATATTTTTTAGCTTTTACTTAATCTGTCCTTCTAATACTTCTGGTGTCTTCTTTAATAATTCGTCAATGCCTGCTGGGTTCTTTCCACCAGCCTGAGCCATATTAGGACGACCACCACCGCCACCGCCAACAATTGAAGCAACAGCTTTGATAAGATTACCTGCATGTGCTCCCTTAGCTACTGCGTCATCTGTTGCCATAGCAATCATATTAACCTTGTCGCTGCCTTGTGCGCTTACAATAAGCACAACGCCTGAGCCAATCTGTTCTTTAAGCTTATCACCAAGATTACGAAGTTCATTCATATCTACATTGTCAACCTTAGTAGCTAAAAGCTTAACACCCTTAACTTCAACAACATCAGCAGTTGTATCTCCAAGTGCATTGTTAGCAAGCTCTGCCTTAAGCTTTTCATTTTCACTACTAAGTGCCTTAAGCTCATCGTTCATTGAATGTATCTTCTTAACAAGCTGTGCCGGTTCTGTCTTAGCTGCCTTAGAAGCTTCTTTTACTTCATTTTCAAGGTCTTTGAAGTAATTAAGCACTCCTCTGCCTGTTAAAGCTTCAATTCTTCTTACACCAGCAGCAACACCTGACTCTGACACAATCTTAAATAACATAATGTTAGATGTATTAGCAACGTGTGTACCACCACAAAATTCCTTAGAGAAATCTCCCATTGATACAACTCTTACCTTGTCACCATACTTTTCGCCAAATAATGCCATAGCACCAGTTTTTCTAGCTTCTTCGATAGTCATAATATCTGTATTAACGGCAATAGCTTCTGAAATCTTTTCATTGACAATGCTTTCAACCTTTTCGATTTCTTCGGCTGTCATGCTCTGGAAATGTGTAAAGTCAAATCTTAATCTATCTGGGTCAACATAAGAACCTGACTGTTCTACATGGTTGCCTAATACAGTTCTTAATGCTTTCTGTAAAAGATGTGTTGCACTGTGGTTCTTACTTGTATCAGCTCTCTTAGCTGCGTCAACTGAAAGTGTAACTGTATCACCTACTTTAATCATGCCCTTAGTCATAACACCTACATGACCAATCTTACCCCCCTTAAGGTTAATAGTTGTTTCAACTTTAAATTCACCCTCTGGTGTAGTAATAGTTCCGCAGTCACCTTCCTGACCACCCATTGTAGCATAAAATACAGTTTCATCAACAATAACTGTACCCTTATTACCTTCTGATAAAGCTTCTACAACTTCTGTTTCAGTAGTAAGAACAGTTACTTTTGAATTGTTTGTAAGCTTGTCATATCCTACGAACTTACTTGTTATTTCTGGGTCAATCTCATCGTAAACTGTAGCGTCTGCTCCCATATAATTAGTTGTCTTACGAGCATTTCTAGCTTTAACTCTCTGTTCTTCCATAGCTTCTGTAAAGCCTGCTTCGTCTACTGTTATACCCTTTTCTTCAAGAATTTCCTTAGTTAAATCAAGAGGGAAACCATAAGTGTCATAAAGCTTAAATGCGTCTGCGCCAGAAAGTTCCTTCTTACCATTGCTTTCAAGTTCTTTTTCCATATCTTCAAGGATACTAAGTCCCTGGTCAATAGTCTTATTGAACTTTTCTTCTTCTTCTGAAATAACCTTGATAATAAATTCTTTCTTTTCTTCTAATTCTGGATAACCGTCTTTTGAACCTTCAATAACTGTTTCACAAAGCTTTGATAAGAACTTACCTTCAATACCAAGAAGACGACCATGTCTTGCAGCTCTTCTTAAAAGTCTTCTAAGAACATAACCTCTACCTTCGTTAGATGGCATAATACCATCACTTACCATAAATGTTACTGAACGAATGTGGTCTGTAATTACTCGGATTGATACGTCAATCTTATCATCTTGTTCATACTTAACACCAGACATTTCACAAACCTTGTCACGAAGTGCCTGTAATGTATCTACGTCAAATATAGAGTCTACGTCTTGAACTACAACTGCAAGTCTTTCAAGTCCCATACCTGTATCAATGTTCTTTTGAACAAGGTCAGAATAGTTACCCTTACCATCATTATTAAATTGTGAGAATACGTTATTCCATACTTCCATATAACGGTCACAGTCACAACCTACTGTACAGCCAGGTTTTCCACAGCCATACTTTTCTCCCCTGTCATAATATATTTCTGAACATGGGCCACATGGACCTGCACCATGTTCCCAGAAATTATCTTCTTTACCAAATCTAAATATTCTTTCAGGTGCAATTCCAATCTCTTTGTTCCAAATGTCAAATGCTTCATCATCATCTTGATATACTGATGGATATAATCTATCAGGGTCAAGACCTACAACTTCTGTTAAAAATTCCCAAGACCAGTGAATTGCTTCGTCTTTAAAGTAATCACCAAATGAGAAGTTACCAAGCATTTCAAAAAATGTTCCATGTCTTGCTGTCTTACCAACATTTTCAATATCACCTGTTCTAATACACTTCTGACATGTTGTTACTCTTCTTCGTGGTGGTATCTCTTGCCCTGTAAAATATGGCTTTAATGGAGCCATACCTGAATTGATAATAAGCAAACTATTATCATTGTGTGGGACAAGTGAAAAACTTTTCATTTTAAGATGACCTTTACTTTCAAAAAAATCAAGAAACATTCTTCTTAACTCGTTGACGCCTCTGTACTGCACTTTTCTTTCCTGCTATTAAAATTAATTGTTTGTAAATATTAAATTATATTTTAATTCTAACAGCTTTTCCTTTCTTAAATTTATCAGTTTATACCAATTCTTACAAAACTATAGTTTAATAAAAATTGGTATTTTTAGTTTATTAAGTTAAAAGAAGCTTTTACTTCTTTTGCTACAAGCAAATTCCACACTTATTGCAACCGTCGCAAAGTCTTGTGCAAACGCCACCTTTAACTCGTTGCTCTTGTGTCAAATATTATGAAGGCGCAGATTTTGGCTCGTTGCCTGCATAAACAAAATTGAAATTTACTTGATAAAATTAAAAAATATTAGCTTTCCATGTTCTGAACTGACTGGCTACCTTCTTTAGCAACTTTCTTTGCGTCTGTTCTCTTTCTTAAAGCTCCTCCAACGAATACACTGCATACAAGTAATAAAAGCATAATTATAAACTTAGCAGCTTCGTAAAGTATTTCTCCTGTTAAAAGACTCATATATCTGTACCTCCTTGAATTAATGTATAATTTTAACATATAATAATATAAGTGTCAAAATCTTATCATACTTTTTATAATATTTAACTGTAGTATTTTATTATTTTACATCTTCCAAACGCCATTTTCAATAAAATATGCTGCTTGTTTTTCAGATTGTGTTACTATTTCTTTGTCATAGCCCATCATATTAAGCAACTTAATCGCATTTCTTGTAGTTGCTGGGCCACTGTAAAGCTTATAATTAAACTTAACAGTATCATCTGTAACTTCTTCTTGAAAATGGTAATTCTCATACCACTTTTTAAGAATTGACGTAAGTTCTATATCATGTGTTGCAGCTACACAAAGTACATTTTTACTGCTTAAGTACTTTAAAATCTCTGATGAAGCCGCAATTCTTTCAACTGTATTAGTTCCCCTAAGTACTTCATCGACAAAACAAAGCACAGGATTACCACTCTTACATGAAGCATCTATTATTCTTTTAAGTGACTTAATCTCGACAATATAATAACTGTTATTGTTACTAAGGTCGTCAACTAATGCCATTGATGAATACACTCTAAATTGCGATGCTACATACTTCTTTGAAGTACTTGTAAATATACTCTGTGACAATATAGCATTAATTGCTATAGTTCTTAAAAATGTTGACTTTCCTGAAGCATTAGAGCCTGTAAGAAGCAAATGTTTTTTAGTATTAAGTGAATTAGACACTGGCTCTTTTATAAGTGGGTGATACACTTCACTAACATTAATACCAGCCTGTGTGTCTGATACAAACTCTGGCTCTGACCAATATGGCAACATTTTTCTAAAGGAAGCTACTGCTATTGATGACTCTATATGACCTAAAATTTCATACATTCTATATATTTCTTGTTCTTTTTCACCTATTTTTTTAATCATTGTATTAAACTTTATAAGGTCAACGTGTGTAATCATTCTTAAATAGTCAAGAATAGCTTGTACTAAAGAACCATTAACATCGCCACTTTCTAATAACCAAGAACCACTTGTTACATTTTTACAAGACGCACATAACTTTTTTAATTCTTCGTTATATTGTGATAATTCACTATAATTACAGTCCACAATATCATTACTTGCGCTAATCATTCTAACTATTTGTGTTATACATATAAAATAAGGCTCTACTTCTGCCTTAAACTTATAGTAGCTTATTATAGAAAATACTAACAATGCCACAAGTAAGCCTATTCCCCACAACGGATTAACAAAACAAAGACCAATTCCTAACACATAAAGCATAAGTAACACATAGTGAATTATATTGCTTTTAGGCTCTAACTCTATAAGTAAACCTATATAATCACTTAATGAAATATACTTTGCAAAACCCATTTTGGCAAATATTTTTTGAATTGTAAATCTTTTTTTCTGCTCTTTTGTAAAAAATTGTGCAAGCTCGTCTGTCTTTTGCAACATTTCTTTATCTTTAAAAGGAAATCTTAACATTTTATAAAGATATTCTTGCCCCACTGATGAATTAGTTGTATTCATAACTCTAAACACTTCATTCATGTTAAGGTCTTTCCAAGTTATATCATCTATATAATTGTCGTTATCACTAATACAGTCTTTAAAATAATGAGATATAACCTCATATTCTTCTGTTGAAATCTTTCTTTCTGAAGGATTTCCCCAAGATTTCTTTAATCTTTTTTCTAGCTTTAGCTTTCTCTTTCTTTCAGTATCATAAGATACATATAGTAATACTACTATAATACTTGCAATTACTAATATGACCTTAGTATCCATATATTTCCCCCTTTTATGCAATCTCTAATGCAAGCTTTATCATATTATCTACTGATGTACTTCTTTCTTCTGCCAATAAATGCTCATCTCTAAACAAATGGTCACTTACTGTAAGAATTGAAAGTGCTTTTTTACCTGCCCTATTGGCATTGTCGTATAATGCCGCTGTTTCCATATCAACAGCTAATACGCCCATTTTCTTCCAACTTTCATTGACATCATTGTTGTCATTATAAAACACATCTGAACTTACTATATTGCCAACACTCGTACTAATCTTCATATTATCAGCACAATCGGTAGCCTTTCTTAATAACTCATAGTCAGCAATAGGTGCAAATGTTCCCGGCAAATTAAACTGACTAGCATAATTGGAGTCATTACATGCTCCCATAGCAATTACAACGTCCATTAATTTAAGCTTGTCTGATAATGCGCCTGCCGTTCCTATTCTTATAATTGAAGTAACATCATAATAGTTATACAATTCATAACTGTAAATGCCCATTGATGGCATACCCATTCCACTTGCCATTACAGATACACGCTTACCTTTATATGTTCCAGTATATCCGTTAATACCTCTTATATTGTTAAAACAAACTGCATTTTCAAAGTAATTATCTGCTATATACTTTGCTCTTACAGGGTCACCCGGCATAATGACACAGTCAGCAATCTGTCCTTTTTCTGCATTATTGTGTGCTGTACCCATTCACACTCACTCCTTTTTGATAATATTTTCACAATGCAACAATATCCATACGACTGTTGTTCAATCGTATGGATATAGACCTTACTTTCCTTCGTACTTTATAACTGATTCAACATCATATCCTTTAAGCTTATCTCTGCCGTTAAGACCTTCAAGCTCGATAAGGAAAACAATCTTTACTACTTCTCCACCAAGTCTTTCGATTAACTTGATAATGGCTTCTGTTGTACCGCCTGTTGCAATAAGGTCATCTACAATAACTACTTTCTGACCTTTTTTAATAGCATCTGTATGTATCTCTATCTCGGCTGTACCATATTCAAGAGCATATTCTTCTGAAATAGTTTCACATGGAAGTTTACCTTTTTTTCTTACAGGTACAAATGACTTCTTGTTCTTATATGCTATAGGCACACCAAATATAAATCCTCTTGACTCAGGTCCTACTACAACATCATATTCAGTATCACCGATACAATTATCAATACCATCAATTGCAAGTTGTAATCCATCAGCATCTTGTATAACTGATGTTATGTCCCTAAATATTATACCCTCTTCTGGAAAGTCTTTAATACTTCTTACATAATCTTCAACTTTTTTCATGCTTTTTTATTATCCTCATTTCTTATTGTTTATACTCTATTTTTCTAAAACACAAATTCGATAGTATCAGATATTTTATTAAAACCCAATACCACTTATGTTGTTAAGTATATCACAAACTCTAATATATTTCAAGAACACACTAAATAATAAGGCATACAAGTCCTGAATTTTCATTCATAACCTTTTCTAACGTGCCACTTATTTTCTCCATACTTTCTGGTGTCATATTGTGTGTTTTTTCATATATTCCGTCTTCAACTATTTGCTCAATAGTTTTTCCAAATATATTTGTTTCCCACACACCGTCATTTGACGTAGCAGAATTGCTCTTTATATACTCTATCAAATCATCAGCCTGCGTCTTAGTTCCAACTATTGGAGCAATTTCAACACTTATATTAGTTTTAAGCATATTAATTGATGGAACAACAGCTTTAATCTTTACACCATATCTGCTGCCATTTTTAATAACGACAGGTTCTTCAAGGCTAATTTCACTTCTTACTGGAGTCACAACGCCGTACCCACTCATATTAACATCTACAAGTGCGTCTTTAACCTTGTCAAATTCATTTTTCTTCAATGACAAATCTTTTATAATATTAATAAGCTCATACTCATTATTAATAGACGTTCCCGTAAGCTCACTAAGCACATCATAATAAATATTAGGCTTCATAGTAACGTCCATTCTTACAACACCATTTGACATATTAATATCTGTATTAGTAATACTATCAATATGCTCGTCAGAATAGTCCTCTTTATCTTCCTTAATATCCTTCATTTTAGTATAATTATTTATAATATTTTGTGCTTTTTCAATCATAAGCATTTTAAGCCAATGGTCTTCGGGGAGCATTTCCATCCACTGTGGCGCATAAAAATCAATCTGAGATATTGGAAATTCCATAAGAATATTTTCAAGTATCCTTGTTACATCGTCTTTCTTTAACTGGTCACAATTTATAGTTTGAACTATAACGCCATACTTATTTTCCATTTTCTTAGCAAGATTAATAGTTTCTTCAGAAAATGGGTGTGCAGAATTTAGAAGCACTATGTATGGTTTATTAATCTGCTCAAGTTCTTTTATTGCCTTTTCTTCAGCAACTTCGTACTGCTCCCTTGCTATATCAGTAAATGAACCATCTGTCGTTATCACTATACCAATAGTTGAATGTTCGTCTATAACTTTTTTAGTTCCTAACTGAGCCGCCATAGTAAATGGTATCTCTGTATCCGACCATGGAGTTTTAACCATTCTTTCTTTATTATTTTCAATATGACCTGTCGCACCCTCTACCATAAAACCAACACAATCAATAAGGCGCACTTTAACATTTACTCCATCAACAGGACACACAAGTGCGGCTTCTGATGGTACAAACTTAGGCTCAGTTGTCATAATTGTAGTTCCTGTGGCACTTTGTGGAAGCTCATCTTTTGCCCTACTTTTCTCATGCTCACCAGATATAGCAGGAATAACTAGAAGCTCCATAAATCTCTTTATAAAGGTTGACTTTCCAGTTCTTACAGGCCCTACAACTCCCAAATATATCTCTCCGCCCGTTCTCATCTGAATATCATTATACAAATCAAACTCCTTAATACTAACCACCATGCCTTTCCAGATAATAGTCTGCATACTTTATTAGAATATATTCTAATTACATGATATTTAGTACAGGAGTTTCAATTTTTACACACTCTCTTCTTGTCCTGTCTTCTTTTCTATAATAAATAAGACGGTAATAAGCAATACTATACATATTCCAAGTGATACATAGACATTTTGTGTAAGTCCTGCAATTATATATCCTATAAATGAAATAGAAGCCGCCGTAATAACGTAAGGAAGCTGTGTTGTTACATGGTTCATGTGGTAACACTGACCACCTGCTGAAGCCATAATTGTAGTATCTGAAATAGGCGAACAATGGTCACCACAAACTGCTCCTGCAAGACATGAAGCGATAGAAATAACAAGCATTTCCCCAGTTGGAAATACTCCTATTACTATAGGAATTAATATACCAAATGTTCCCCAAGATGTTCCTGTTGCAAAAGCAAGAAACATTGATACTATAAAAATAATTGCTGGAAGCATATTTTGAAGCGAACCTGCCCAACCAGCTACTAAATTTGCCACAAAAATATCTGCGCCAAGCAAGTTAGTCATACCAGATAGAGTCCAAGCAAATGTAAGTATAAGTATTGGTGAAACCATCGCTTTAAAGCCTTCTGATATACAATCTGTAAATTCTTCAAATGTAAGCACATCTTCAAACATATACATAACAAATGTAATAAATAATGTAACGGCAGAACCAAGAACAAGTCCAACAGAAGCATTTGACTCAGAAAATGCTTGAATAAAGCCTGCACCGCTAAAAAAGCCACCAGTATAAAGCATGGCAACTATACAGCTTGCAATAAGTACAACTACTGGAAATATTAGATAACTTACTTTTCCATTCTTATCTGACACATTATTTTCTTCGTCTTTAAATGGTCTTTCAGGTGTTGTATACAAATCTCCATTTATAGCATTAATCTCATGCTTTCTCATTGCACCAAAATCAACTTTTCTTACTATAACAAAGACAACCATAATCAACGTAAGAATAGCATAAAAATTATATGGTATTGTTCTTAAAAATGTTGTAAAACCATTAATATCTGAGTCATCAGGCACAGATGAAGTAACTGCTGCCGCCCAAGAACTAATAGGCGCAATAATGCACACTGGTGCAGCTGTAGAGTCAATAATATAAGACAACTTAGCTCTTGATACCTTATGAGTATCTGTAACAGGTCTCATAACACTTCCTACTGTAAGACAGTTAAAATAATCGTCTACAAATATAACAATACCAAGCACCATAGTCGCAAGCTGAGCGCCAACCCTAGTTTTAATATGAGATACTGCCCATCTACCAAAAGCCGCAGAACCGCCCGCCTTATTCATAAGTGCAACAAGTATTCCAAGCATTACAAGAAATAAAAGAATACCTATATTACTTGAACTAGCAAGCTTATAAGCCATTCCTCCATCTTCATTAAAAAACATTGTATTAATCATTAATTCAAAATTAAATCCCGAATAAAGCAATGCACCTGTCATAATTCCTGCCAAAAGCGATGTATACACTTCTTTTGTTATAAGCGCAAGTATAATAGCAATAGCCGGCGGAAGCAACGCCCACACCTGCCCATAAACACTACTTGTATAATTATCTAAATTTGACATATCAACTGGTGACATAAAAGAATGAATAACAAGCCCGACCACTGCCAGAACCATAACAACCATTGCAATCTTTTTTTTGTTCATAAAGCACTAACCTTTCTGTATATCAATAAATATGCGTAAATTTAAAAAATAAACGCACCAATTAAATACTTTATCACATTAATTCACCATTTGCAACGGTGTCTTCCCCCACTTTCCACATTCCCATACACAATAATCAATACAAATTCTCATTAACTCCCTCTCCCCAATAATTCTTCATCAACCTTCTCACATACTTCAATCCACTTTTTATCTTCTCAAAATATTATTACCCTTATTGTTAAAGCCAAAAAACAGATAGTGGGCTTATATAAAACAATGAATACACCATTGCAAAGAACAGTTATCTATATTTGTGTGATAGAAGCGAACATACTTGTTCGATTATGGCACATAAATATAGGTGACTGTACTTTCACCGATGTATGAATGTTTTATATAAGACCGCTATCGTCACTCCGCCAAATAAAACAAAAGTCCCATAAGATAATATAAATACTATCTTACAGGACTTAAACTTCAATTATAAAAAACTAATATAAAATCAACCTTAAATTAAACTTTCATATAACTTAGTAATATCTTCAACACTTGTTTCCTTTGGATTACCAGGTCTGCAAGCATCATCATAAGCAGACTGAGCAAGGAAAGGAATATCCTCTTTCTTAACAATATCTTTAAGGTTTTCAGGAATACCAACGTCCTTAGCAAGCTTCTTAACTGCGTCAACTGCTGCCTTTCTGTATTCTTCCTGTGTCATACTCTCAGTACCTTCAACACCCATAGCCTTAGCAATATCTCTGTACTTCTCACCAGTTGCTTCTGCATTATATTCCATAACTGTTGGAAGAATAATAGCATTAGCAATACCATGTGGAGTATCATATAAAGCACCTAATGGGTGAGCCATAGAATGAACAATACCAAGACCTACGTTAGAGAAGCCCATACCAGCGATATACTGACCTAAAGCCATACCTTCTCTGCCTTCTGGTGTATTTTCAACAGCACCTCTTAAACTCTTTGAAATAATCTCAATAGCTTTAAGATGGAACATATCAGATAATTCCCAAGCTGCTGCTGTTATGTAACCTTCAATTGCATGTGTAAGAGCATCCATACCAGTTGCTGCTGTAAGTCCCTTAGGCATTGTACTCATCATCTCTGGGTCAACAAATGCAATAACAGGAATATCCTTAGGGTCTACACATACCATCTTACGATTTTTCTCTGCGTCTGTAATAACATAGTTAATTGTAACTTCTGCTGCTGTACCCGCTGTTGTTGGAACTGCAAGAATAGGCACACTCTTGTTCTTTGTTGGAGCAACTCCTTCAAGACTTCTTACATCTTCAAATTCAGGGTTGTTGATTATAATACCAATTGCCTTTGATGTATCCATAGAAGAACCACCACCAATTGCAATAAGATAATCTGCGCCTGACTTTTTATATGTTTCTACACCTGTCTGAACATTTTCGATTGTTGGATTAGGCTTAATGTTAGAATATAATTCATAATCAAGACCAGCTCCTTCTAACACATCAAGAACTTTCTTTGTAACACCAAACTTTACAAGGTCTGGGTCTGAACATACAAAAGCCTTTTTATATCCTCTTGCTTTAACTTCATCAGCAATACTTTGTATTGCACCTGCTCCATGATAAGATGTTTCATTTAAAATAAATCTGTTAGCCATTTTAAAACTCTCCTTTTCAATTATTATCATGCTGTCCGAATATTACGCTGTTTTAAATGTACAACAGTTACATTATACGTTTCCAACACTTTGTTAATATTATAACACTATAATTAAAAAATAAAAGCCTTTTTTGCAAAATTTTACAATTTTTTTGTTATAAATGTATAACTTTGTACTTATAACAAGATGTATTTTGTATACATACTATATATTTTGACAGCTTTTATAAAATTTCTTTTTAAATATCACAAAACTATAGCTTAATAATTAATCTACTATTTTTAAACAAGCTTGATTACTTGCTATAAATAAGTAGCAAAAAATAATAGCTTGCTATGAAGAGTAATCAGAAAATAAATGTAACATTTTTCACAAAACCTATTAATCTTCATCAAATTCAGCTAACACATAATATCCCCTACTCGTTTCTCCAACTTCTTTTACTATTCCATACTTAGACTTTAACCTTTCTGGTGTAGGATAATTGCCTGACATTGCAACTGCCGGCTCAATCGTATAATAATAACTACTTGGTAGCTTTCCTTCCGTTACTTCAACCTTATCTCCTACCTTAACAAGATTAGGTCTGCTCATTGTAAATTCCATTTCACGCATAAAAGCACATCTCCTTTTACTAAATTAAATTATTATTACAATACATCTGACTAATTTTTACTATCATTGTAGTTTATAGCAAAAAGATTTTACCTTTTATAAATTATTTCATCACCCACATAGACAGTGTTTTATTATTTTGCCAACTTTATAAATTAACTTTATCAAGACACCTATTGGCATACTCAAAAACTTTCTTTTTAAGATATTCATTTTCAGGCTTTGCAAGGTCTGGGTCATCTGACATAATTATATTTGCTGAATCAGCCGCTTTTTTAAGCATTTCTGAGTCAGTAAATATATCTCCTATTTTAAACTCCATTTGACCACTTTGTCTTACTCCAAAGAAATCTCCTGGCCCACGAAGCTTTAAATCTTCTTCTGCAATCTTAAAGCCATCATTCGACTTATTTATTATATCAAGTCGTTCTTTTGTCTTTTTATTTTTAATGGCTGAAACAAATATACAATAAGACTGAAAGCCACCTCTGCCAACTCTGCCCCTTAACTGATGAAGCTGTGCAAGTCCAAATCTATCTGCATTTTCAATCATCATAACTGTTGCATTAGGAACATTTACACCGACTTCGATAACTGTAGTTGATACAAGTACGTCTGTTTTATGTTTTGCATATCTTTCCATTATGTCATTTTTTTCTTGACCTTTCATTTTGCCATGAAGGTATTCAACAGTTATATCTGATGGAAGATTTTGTTTTAACTTATTTGCGTAATCTATAACATTTTCAGCTTCAATATTCTCACTTTCTTCAACCATCGGACAGATTACATAAGCTTGTCGTCCTTCTTTAACTTGCTTTGTTATAAATTTATACGCATTAGGTCTATACGTTTCATCAACTACACAATTTTTAATTGGAAGTCTGTTCGCTGGCATTTCATTAATTATGGAAATGTCAAGGTCGCCATACACAATAATTGCAAGTGTTCTTGGAATTGGTGTTGCACTCATTACAAGCACATGTGGTTCATTTCCCTTACCAGCAAAATCTTTTCGCTGATTAACACCAAATCTATGCTGTTCATCAGTTATTACAAGCGCTAAATTATTATACTCTACCCTTTCTTGAATTAATGCGTGTGTTCCTATTATTATATTTGTTTCTCCACTCTTAATTTTCTTATATGCTTTTTTCTTTGCTGAAGCTGTCATCGAGCCTATAAGTAACTCTACATTAAGGTCAATTCCATTTTTGTCAAACATTTCACAAATCGACTCATATTGCTGTTTTGCAAGTACTTCTGTTGGCACCATCATAGCTCCTTGATAGCCTGCAAATGCCGTATTCATAAGGGCAAGTACGGCTACTATCGTCTTTCCAGAGCCTACATCACCTTGCACAAGTCTACTCATAATTCCAGTTCCTGCCATATCTGCCTTGATTTCTTCCCATGTATTTAACTGCGCTTTTGTAAGGCTAAATGGTAACTTTGTTATAAAGTCGTCGGTTATACTATTATTTTGTATTATAAAGTTATTAAGTCTTTTTTGATTGCTTTCTTTAAGTCGTCTTACTGCAAGTACAAAAAGGAAAAATTCTTCAAAAGCAAGTCGATTTCTTGACTGAATGTAATCCTGCATAGAACTAGGAAAATGTATATTTACAATCGAAAAATTATGCTCTGCAAGATTATATTTTTGTCTTAACCACTCGGGTATAAATTCATTTTCAAGCCCTATATTATATTTTTCCAAAGCTTGCTTAACAGCCTTAATAACTGTCTTATTAGAAAGTCCTTTAGTAAGAGAATATATAGGCTGCATACTTCCCTTAATCTGACTGTATTGCGCAATAGTATAAAGTGATGGCTGTTCCATTACATAAACACCATTTTTACAACTAAGATGCCCCCTTAATACATAGTGCATACCTTGTTTTATAGAATTTCTTAAAAATGGCATATTAAACCATGTACATTTTAATACTCCACTCGTATCACGAATACTACTTGATAATATCTTAAATTTTTGTGTTGTAAAAAGCTCTGGTGACTTTGATATAACACCTTGTACTGCAATTATTTTATTTTCATATTCTGGTGATAATTCTCCAATCAAAACAGGTTCTTCATATACATCATAATCTCTAGGATAAAAACCAACCAAATCATCTACTGTATATACAGAAAGCTTGTTAAAAAGAGTAGTTGTCTTATCACCAATTCCTTTTAATTCTCTTATATCCATACCTTAATCCACACCATATTCTTTTTCATATAAATAAAATGTCTTTACAAATTTTTCATCTCAATAAATTTTCATAAGTTATTAGTAGTATACAAAGCATAAATACACCATTACAAAGAATGATTATATATTTGTATGATATAGCAACAATACTTGTTCAATAGTGGTATATAACTGGTGTATGTTATTTTATATACTACTGATAGCTTCAAAACATAATAAATTCAAAAATTATATATAAAAAATAGTATTGAATTTTATACATTATTCACATATACAAAATCCAATACTATTTTTCATAAAATTATATTCTTACTATGCAAACATAGAACCTAATACTTGATTAACTAGCTTACCATCTGCTTTTCCTTTAACCTTAGGCATAAGAACTTTCATAATCTTACCTTTGTCCTTAGCTGTAGGTTCTTCAATTTCAAGCTCTTTTAATGTTTCTTCAATAACAGCCTTAATCTCTGCCTCATCCATCATCTTAGGTGCATATTCTTCTAACACACTTATAGAAAAATCACATTCTTCTATAATATCTGTTCTATCAGCAGGTGTTAATGACTTAGTTTCCTTAAGTTGCTTTATCTGCTTTAATATAACATTGTTGCCTTCCTCGTCTGTAAGAGGTGTTCTATTATTAATCTCTACATTCTTAAGTTCTGCAAGAAGTAATGAAAGGACATCTTTTCTTTTTTTATCCTTTGCTTTCATTGCTTTTACCATTTCGCCTCTTATTTCATCAATCTTACTCATTTTTAATCCTCGTTTCTACGCACGTATTAAATAAATTAATAAATGTAATCTCAATGGTTTGTGTCAGGTGCGTAAGGCACAAATCTTTATATTTATTCTACAGATACAATATAATAATATACTGGCTGACTTCCCTCTTGTAATTCAACATCTACATCTGGGAACTTTTCTTCTATAGCATCAACTACTTCTGAAGCTTGTTCTTCTGTTATATCTTCACCAAAATAAACACTTACAAGTTCTGAGTCTTCGTCAATCATTGTAGCAAGCATATCTAATACAGTAGTGTTGATATCCTTACCAACTGCTGCGAGCCCATTATCTGCAAGCCCTAAGATATCATCTTTGTGAATTTCTTTTCCATCAATTGAAGTATCTCTTACAGCATAAGTTACTTGACCTGTTTTTACAGTTGCCATTGAACTTGTCATAGCTTCTGTATTTTCCTGTTCATTTCTTGTCATCTCAAAATTAATCATAGCTGTAATTCCCTGTGGAACAGTCTTTGATGGAATAACAACTAACTTCTTACCTTCAATAATACTAGCTGCCTGTTGTGCAGCAAGTATAATATTGCCATTATTAGGAAGTACATATATTACTTTTGCATTAATCTTGTCTGCGGCTTCTAAGATATCTTCTGTACTAGGGTTCATTGTCTGACCACCCTCGATAACTTCATCAATGCCAAGTCCCTTAAATATTTCTGAAAGACCTTTACCTGGAGCTATTGTTATAAAACCATAGTCTTTTAATGGCTCTTGTTTCTTTTCTTCCTTTTTCTTAGCTTCTTGTGCCATTGCTTGTTGCATTTCAGACTTTTCAATAACCTTTTGGTTGTGTTCTTCTCTCATGTTGTCAACCTTCATTTTTGTAAGCTGGCCATATTCAAGAGCTTTTTCAAAAGCTTGACCTGGGTGGTTAGTGTGTACATGAACCTTAACTATATCATCAAGTGCAACACAAACAATAGAATCACCTATTGATGAAAGAAATGCCTTAAATTCAACTTCTGTCTTCTCATCAAATTCTTTATCAAGCATAATAATAAATTCTGTACAATAACCGAACTTAATATCTACATTTTCTATAGCTGCTCCTGTTCCCTTAGTTGCACTGTCAGGCTTCTTTGCAGGTGCTGTTATCTCAAAATCTGTAACCTTGCCTGTTAATGCGTCAAGCATACCACGAAGTACAACAACAAGTCCTTGTCCGCCTGAGTCAACAACTCCTGCTTCTTTTAATACAGGCAACATCTCTGGTGTCTTTGATAATACATATTCTGCATGAGTTATAACTTTTTCGATTGCTTCTTCCAAATTATCTGTATCAAGTGCAACTTGAGCTGCCTTGTCAGATACAGCCTTTGCTACTGTAAGAATAGTACCTTCTTTTGGCTTCATAACAGCTTTGTAAGCAGTTTCAGTAGCTCTTTGTGTAGCAATTGCAAGACTTTCTGTATCAAGTACTTCAAGCTTTGATATTTCCTTTGTAAAACCTCTAAATAACTGTGAAAGGATAACACCTGAATTACCTCTTGCGCCTCTTAACGAACCGCTTGAAATAGCTTTTGAAAGTGTTGCCATTGTAGGATTATCTATTGCACTTACTTCTTTAGCTGCTGACATTATTGTAAGTGTCATATTAGTACCTGTATCTCCATCTGGTACTGGAAAAACATTAAGGTCATTAATCCATTCTTTTTTTGACTCAAGGTTCTTAGCTCCTGCTATGAACATCTTCTGCAAAAGCACTGCATCTATTGTATTTGTTGCCACAATTAAATCCTCCATTCTGTGTTATAAGCAATTCGTATTAATCTATTACACGAACGCCCTCTACAAATATATTAATCTTTTTTACTTCAAGTCCTGTAAATTCATGCACTTTATACTTAACACTCTCAACAAGGTTGTCTGCTACTGTCGCTATACTTATTCCATATGATACTATTACATGAAAATCAAGCTCCACCCTGTTTTCTTCGTCTATTTCAACTCTTATTCCTCTTGTAAGGCTATCTCCCTTTAATAACTTTACGAGGCCATCTTTCATACTAACCGCTGCCATTCCGACAATTCCAAAACACTCAACTGCCATCGAGCCAGCATATTTAGCAATTACTTCTGAGTCTATAGATATACCTCCATACTGTCCATCTAAATGTCCTCTCATACTATACCTCCATTCACAGATACACAAATATCCAATTTAATAAATCCATTATACTCTTATCTTTATAAAAATTCAATATACGCTATAATTAAGTTTTCTCATTTCACGTTTTTTATCTTTATGCGGTATTTGCCAATGCTTTGTCCAAACACTTACTTTGGCTTTCTGCTTACATAAATAAAAAATTAAGGTGAACTGCCAAAAGCAATTCACCTCAAAAACTGATATAAATTTTCGAAAATTAATAGCAGAAAATTAAGCACGTTCTACTTTGCCTGAACGTAAGCATGATGTACATACATACATCTTCTTCGCAGCACCATTAACCTGTACTTTTACAGACTTCACATTAGAATTCCACTTCTTGTTTGATCTTCTATGAGAATGGCTCACAGCATTACCAAAGTGAGCGCCTTTTTCACAAATTGCACATTTTGCCATTTTAATAACACCTCCTTAATGGTATTGTGTGTTTTTCCACAACAAATGATATTGTATCAGATATCAATATTATTTGCAACTATTTTTTATATATTTTTTTGTCAATGACAAAACATATTAAATCCAACTATTATTAAAGTAATAATTATACATACACAAAGAAATACATTTTGCATTATAAGCAGAGTTATAATCATACCAACTGCTATCCAAAACATAATAAAACCCATTAATCTAATCATAACATACCTAGCTTAAGATATGATTAATTTATTATATGTTTTATTTATTATTATATTCTTCTGTAACATCTTTAATAACACTGTCTACAATGTCATCATTGTTATCATCGTCTTTGCCTTTTGTAAACTTATCAATAACATCTGGAACCATATCAAGTAACTTAGTTATTGTATCTTGATTTTTAATATTTACAAGCTTTGTCTGTCCATTTTGAACAACTAAAACTGCGCTTGGTGTAACTTTTCCTGTCATACCACCACCAGCATTATTTTTATTATCTGACGCAAATGCTCCTGCACCAACACCAAAAGACACATCAACAAGAGGAAGTATTATTGTATCTCCTACTGTAACAGGCTCACCTATAACTGTCTTTGCTGATACAAAAGAGTCCATTCCCTTGAATAAAGAAGCAACTGTTTCGTTAAATTTTGTTTCTGCCATATTCTCCTCACTTCCTGCACTTAACAGCGCATTTTATTTATTTAAAATTTCTATCTTTTTATTAGCTTTCTAAATGACTTGTTTCTATATAACTTTATGGCAATAACAAGCATACTGAAAATGTTAAAACTTCCCTTCATGTACACTTTGCCTTCAAATATACTATTATCAAAATCAGGTATTATATTCATATCTAAACCAAGAAAACCATAAATAATTGCAAGTCTTACTGTAAGCCACCCAGTTATTTCACTGTCTTCAAAACCATACCTTATATTAATATCGTATTTTGACGGCTTAACAATATTAATCGCAGCTTTAGTCTGCTTCCATAAAAACTTAACAAGTTCAATATTTTCTGGGTCTGTAACTTTTTTTCTTAATTCGTTGTATTTTTGCTTAACCTTGTCAACAGCACTTTGACTTTTATTAATAACACCCTTAAAAGTATTATATATGTTAATTATTAAGCCTTTAATTCTATAAAATACACTCTTAATCTTATCTATAATACTATTAATTTTAGATGAAAGCCCTTCTTGCTTTTTTGCAACTATAGCTTTTTTATCTTTATTTTCTTTTAATGGTTCATCAGCCTTATCATCACTTATCACACTTTCTTGTAATTGCTCTGATATATCTTTATCTGAATTGATATCACTTTTAGTTGTATTAATTTCTTCTAAAAGATTATCTTTATCAGACTCATTATTAATATCATTATCACTACTTGTTGCTGATACTTGATGTTCTTCTTGATATTGTTCTTTTGAGTGATTATTTTCATCACTTTCTTTTAACTTTTCTTTTTTTGAAGACTTTTTTTTCTTTTGTGATTTAGTTTGTAAATCTTCATCATCACTATCATTATTATTGTACAAGTCAAACCACAAAGCCTTAACAGATATATCAAGCTGCTCATCATAAGATACAACACCTCTTAATAAATGCAACAGCCATGTGACTTTAACATGTGCAACTGCTTTTTTATGATAATCCGCATCTATGCTATATCTTATTGGAACAAATAAAATAACAAGTCCAAGAACTATTATAAGCCCCAATATTACAGCAATAATTATGCCGATTATTTTTAAAATCAATAATAAAATATGAAGCATATATTCTCCATTTCTTGCTACACGTTTTTACCAAATTCAAGATAAGACTGCAAATCAAAGCCTCCTGTAGCTTGATATACTTCTTTAATTATTCTTTCAACGACTTCTAAAGCTTCATCATAGCCTACAGCAAGCCCTACCACATATATATGATTTTGCACTGTCTTGTCCTTGTAGAAGGGTTGTTTTAATTCATTGGCTGATATTATTTCAAGCAGATTATGAGCATTTGACGATAGAATAATCAAATATGTATTAAAAGTAAATCTGTTCTGCCTTATTTTTCCAAATATTTTATATTTAGCTTCTTTTGCATTATCACCTAAATATAACTTTTTATACCACTTCATAATCTGCTCCTAATATTTATACAATTTGTATTATTGCATTATCATTTTCATAACTTCAATTACAGCCATTCTTTCAGCCTTATCTGCGCACTGTTCTAAAGATATATTAATATAGTCTTGTATTTCTTTTGTATTGTTAAAAAATACTGGAAGCTGTGACATAACTGATGACATAACAGCTCTTTTTACAATCTGAGAATGATTTTTAAAGCTTTCATCAAGAAGTTTTATTAATTCTTCTGCTGCATTATCAGCATAAGTATCATCTGGAATATCAATATCACTCTTATCTTTTTCAAGAGTTACAAAATCACTTCCTGACTGTAACTTTACAACCTTAGAAAGCTTCTGATATCTATCATAAAGGTCATAAGTCTTAAGTTCATCATTATAATTATTCAAAGCCTCATCAATAGCATAATCACACTTTGATATAATCATAAGTATTCTTTCTTGCTTTCCTTCAAACTTAACAAATTTTTGAAGTACATCTTCATCTGTATCAGCATAATTTTTATCAATTGCTTTTCTTACTTGTGAAATAATTGACAACGCATTATCAACTTCACTTACATTGTCAAGTGTAAAATCTGCTGTAAGAATAATAGTATAAGCGTCATTAACCATCTGTGCTAATAATACAAACATATCTGCACATGCTGTCATTTTCTCTGTTGCAATCTGTAACGCACCTTGTAATCTATTGTATTCCTGCTCATCTGCATTAGCATAATCAGCATTAGACAATGTATTTATTATATCATACATTTCAGGAAACATCTCTTTAAATCCATCAGTCTTTCTTAACATTGCTGATGTCTTTAAGGCGTACACAAAATCGTCTATTGTACCCTTTTGCGCACCATGATACAGTGAAAATGCGTCTTTAATATACTCATAAAACTTATTTTTTGAAAGACGCATTGGAAGCTGTCCTACTACTTCTGATATTTTGCTATTTACAACAACATTGTCGTTATCTTGTAAAATATAGTGCATTATATCATTTGTAAGATATGTTCCATAGTACTCCTCATCTAAGTCTTGCTCTGAAAATCTATGTTCTATTCTATTAAGAACATACTCATATATTCTAAGACAGTCAACATAATCTGTTACAACTTCCATTATGCTAATTATCTTATCTCTTATAGCACCTATCTTGTCAATATTCCATTTACCATTAAGTATCTCATCAATTATACTGTTAAATTCATCAAAAAGCTTTAAATACTCTTCGTCACTAAACTCTTTTTCCTTTAACATATCATAAACTGTATAATAATTCATAGACAGCTTTATGTATGCAAGTCCATTATATAAAGACGCAATACCTGTGGCATATTTATTAAGATTTTCCTTTAAATTTCGCCCTTTTAAAATCTCCTGCGAAATATAATTCAAGTCTTTCATAACAATCCTCATTCTGCCGATTGGCGTATTATTTTAAATTTAACTTATCTAATGCGTCACAGAAATCAAATGTTGCAAAGTAATCCTTTGGTGTTTCTGCTCTTCTTATCATCTGCACACTTCCATCTTCCTTTAAAAGAAGCTCTGCCGACTTAAGCTTACCATTGTAATTATAACCCATAGAAAAGCCATGTGCTCCTGTATCATGTATTATAAGGTAATCTCCCATATCAATCTTAGGAAGTTTTCTGTCTATTGCAAACTTGTCATTATTTTCACAAAGCGAGCCTGTTACATCGTATACATGATCGCAAGGTGCATTTTCTTTACCTGCAACTGTAATATGATGATATGCTCCGTAAATAGCTGGTCGCATAAGATTAACAGCACAAGCGTCAACTCCAATGTATTCCTTGTATGTGTGCTTTTCATGGATAGCCTTTGTAATAACGCAGCCGTAAGGTGCAAGCATAAATCTTCCAAGCTCTGTATATATAGATACATCTCCCATTCCTGCTGGTACAAGAACTTCATCGTAAACTTTATGTACTCCTGCTCCGATTACTGCAATATCATTTTCTTCCTGCTCTGGCTTATATGCTACACCAATACCACCTGAAAGGTTGATAAACTTAATATCTACACCTGTCTTTTCTTTTAATTCAACAGCAAGCTCAAAAAGAATTTTGGCAAGTGTTGGATAATATTCGTTAGATACTGTATTACTTGCAAGGAATGAATGTATACCAAAGTTTTTAACGCCTTTAGACTTTAATATCTTGAATGCTTCAATAATCTGTTCGTGTGTCATACCATACTTAGCATCCCCTGGGTTATCCATAATAGATGTTCCAAGCTTGAAATATCCACCCGGATTATAACGACAGCTCATTGTTTCTGGGAACTTTCCATCAAGTGCCTTTTCAACTGTTTCTATATGTGTAATATCATCAAGGTTGATTGTTGCACCAATCTTTGCTGCATACTTAAATTCTTCAATTGGTGTATCATTTGATGAAAACATAATCTCTTCTGGCTTATAGTCAAGTGCATATGCCATCATAAGTTCTGTTTCTGATGCACAGTCAACGCCACAGCCATAATCTTTTAATATCTTTAAAATATATGGATTTGGAGTTGCCTTTACTGCAAAATATTCTCTGTATCCTTTGTTCCAAGAAAATGCTTCCTTTAATCTCTTTGCATTATCTCTGATACCTTTTTCATCATATAAGTGATAAGGTGTTGGATATATCTTATCAATCTCCTTTAGCTGTTCTAATGTTACAAATGTTTTCTTCTGACTCATTGTTATGCTCCTTCCTCTGATGAAATGACTAATGCTTTTGCAGATGTCATCAAAATCTGTCAAGTCATGTAAATATTCAAAATCCACATTTCTACTTGCTCATTTTAAAATCGTATATTAGATAAGATTATTTGTCAAGCAATTTTATGTTGCGATAAAATTAAAGTTTAAAACTTATCAAAAATATAAGTAAGCTGAGCATTCTGGAAATATTATAAATTCCAAAAATGCTCAGCTATTTTGTTAAATATTACTTCAATAAAGCACAACCTTTAAAAGCTGTATCATTTACTGAAACATTTTGACCATATTCAGCCTTTTTAAGATTAGTACAATTAATAAACGCCTCACTACCTATAGACTCTAATGAATTTGGCAATTCAATTTCTTCAAGATTAATGCAGTTTTCAAACGCATTGTTACCAATAGCTTTTACACCTTCTGGTAATACAACCTTGACAATATCACTTCTTCCTGAAAAAAGTTCCTCATTAATTGTTGAATAATCACTAAGCTCAATTGTCTTAGTTGTCCTGTTAAGTAAATACACCTTAATTCTGTCATTTAATACACTACTCATAAATATTTCCTCCATTCTAAATCTTTTCCCCGCTAATTATTATAAAGTTTTAGCATTATTGGACTTACAACAGCTACCTGTGCTTCATATAAGTTCTTAATCATATCTGCATTGTCAACTTGTGCATTATTTTTTAAATAAGCACCCTTAATAACTTCATCTGTTGTGTCTTGCGATGAACTATTATCAGAAATAATATTCTCAATAGCACTAGATATTTCATTATCACTATCTATTGATTGTGCTTCATTAGTATTATCTGTGTTTGCATTAACTAATGTATTATCACTATCGACAATCCTTTCGTAAACTTCCTTATATGTATTAAGTAACTTGTTGTAATCCTCATAACTAAATAGCGGTGACTCATTGTGACTGCTCTCATACGCTTTAGCCTTTAACATATCCTCGACTGTATCGTATGAAATACTTACCACTACATTGCCAGTTCCCATTATAGCATTGCTAAAATCCACACCATTTGTATTGCCATCTGGCACACTACTTGAACTAACTGAACTTAAATCTGTTGCAGATGTACCCGCAATTGTTCTTGAATCGTTAGACAATGCCCCACCTAATATGTTGTTAATCTTGTCAATATAATTAATTGTTTCATTATAAGGTGGAACACCACCATACTTCTGAACTGAACCACTTCCTGCATTATATGCGGCAAGTGCTAGTGTAACATTGCCATTATAGTCATCTAAAAGATATGATAACATCTTAGCACCACCTGTTATACATTGCTCTGCATCAAATGGGTCTTCAACGCCAAGCGAATTAGCTGTTTCTGGCATGAGCTGCATAATTCCCATAGCTCCACAGCTTGATACTGCATTAGTATCAAAACCCGACTCAGCTTGCGCAACTGCCTTAAGTAGATTAACATCAACTCCATATTCTGTAGAAACATTATCAAATATTTCATCTAAAGTTAATTCTTTTGTCTTCTGTTCATATATAGAATCAAAATCTGACGAAGTCTGTGTGGTACTATTAGTATAAACTTCATACTGGCTTCCATCAATTATATCAATTGAACCAACTGTATCCATATATAATTTCTTCCCCATTTCTTAAATTCTGACATTCCAACAACTAAAGCTTGTTTGGTTCTTATATACAATCACTCATAAATATACCAAAAAGCATATAGGACTAATGACTTTCTATAAGACTTTCACTATCAAAGATAAATGTATCAATTAACGATAGTATATGACTCGTATCAAAGCCTATTTTTATTATAACATATTATTCTTGAATTGAAAAGTAAGTATCAAGAACTGATTTTGCAACATATTGAGCACTTGCAACTCCTGTATACCCACCTTCAAGTACAACACATATTGCAATCTGTGGGTCATCGTAAGGTGCAAAGCCTGCAAACCATGAATGTACATTGCTTGAACTGTCGTATTGTGCTGAACCCGTCTTTCCTGCTGCATTATACCAAGAATTTCTAAACGCATAACCTGTTCCTTGTGTAACAACTGCTCTCATATAATCTGTTACTGTGTCAGCTTCATCTGCTGTAATAGCTCTTACAACATCTTCTGGTTCAGTTTCTTCCAAAATAGTACCCTCTGAGTCTTGAACTCTATCAACTATAGTAGGCTTAATCATTATACCATCATTAGCAACAGTAGCTGCAATAAGTAGATTGTGGAGTGGTGACATCATTGTCTTACCTTGACCAATACCTGTTTCTTGTGCTTCACTTATTCCAGAGTCAGCATCTAAATTAAAGCTACTTTTACTGTATTCAATCTCTATTGGAAGACTGGAATTAAATAAAAATGTTGTACAAAGGTCTCTAAACTTAGCCTTGTTAAGCTGCGCACCAATTGTTGAAAATGCTGAATTACAAGAATTAGCAAAAGCCGTTGTCAAAGTTTCATATCCATGTGCTGTATTGTCAAAACAAGGAATTGTTGTACCACCTTCTATATATGCACTTCCTGAACATCTATAAGAAAAATTGCTATCATCGCCATTTTCCCTTAAATATTCCAATGCTGTCATAATCTTAAATGTAGAACCAGGCGCATAAAGCCCTTGAGTTGCTCTATTTAACAAAACTGAGTCCTTACTACTGTATGTAAGCCATTCTGTATAGTCAGTAGGTGCAAGATTAGGGTCATAATCTGGCTTTGACACCATTGCAAGTATTCTTCCTGTTGATGGCTCCATAGCAATAACAGCACCCTTATTACTTCCAAGTGCGTCATAAGCCGCTTCTTGTAGCTCTGGAATAAGACTTGTAATAATAGTATTTCCTTGTGCCTTTTCTCCATCTTCTTCAGATACTTGAGAAAGAATATTTTTAGGTGCTGATGAAAGGTTCTTATTTTGAGAGCCTTCTATACCAGTTTTTGCAGAACTAAGCCCAATAACATGACAGAATATATTGTCAAATGGATAGTATCTTGTTTCATTGCCTTCTTCATCAACTTCTGTTGTTGCAAGAACACTTCCATCATATGCCAATATATCTCCTCGTATTACTTTTTGCTCCTGCTGTGCTTCTTCTGTCTTTCTATTGTAAGGGCTATCAAGTATATCTGGCGCTAATTTATAATTAAAATACACCATATATCCTATCATAAGCATAAACAGCCCTGCAAAAACAAAGGAAATAATATTTGTTTCTCTATTTCTTAACTCTTTATTTCTTTTTTCAAGAATGTCAATTGACTGTTTTGTAGGCTTTTTATACTTTTTACCTGTCTTTTTAATATTTTCTTCTTTGCTCATGCTTTTATATCACCTTAATCCTGTCTCATATTATACATACCATTAATCAGTGCAAACATAAACAGCGAGCTTATAATAGAACTTCCACCATAACTTACAAATGGCAATGTAACGCCCGTCATTGGAATAAGCTTAATAGCTCCACCTACTGTTAAGAATACCTGAAAACCGTATGTTACACCAATTCCTACAGCTACAAGTCTATAAAACAGTGTTCTACATCTTGAGGCTATATTCATCATAAGAATTAAATTATTCAGGCAGATAAGAAGCAATGCTATAGTAAAACCTGCGCCAAATTCTTCTGTAAGTGCTGAAAACATGAAGTCTTTTTCAGCAACCGGTATTTTAGATGGTGTTCCTTGTCCTAAGCCACAGCCAAACCATGAACCCATACCAAGTGCAAAAAGTGATTGACATATCTGATAACCTGTAGTTTCAAAAGTAGACCATGGGTCACGCCATATTGCCACACGATTTTGCACATGAGTAAATAACTTATATGCTATAAAAGCTGCAACAGAACCTGCGGCTGTTCCTGCTAAAAGGTAGCCTACATTTCTTGTAGCCGTATAAAGCATCATAATGTATACAATAAAAAATATAAGTGCTGCACCCAAGTCATTAGATACTACAAGCACAATAACGTGTGCTGCTGCCGCAACAGTCACAATAGCTGTCTGTTTAAATGATATTGACTTGTTAAACATAGACGCTACAAACATTATGTATAAAATCTTTACAAACTCTCCCGGCTGTACAGAAAATTGACCTATACTAAGTACGAGATTAGCACCAAAAACTTTTGTTCCAAATAATACTGCAACAAGAAGTGCAAAACCAACTATTCCATATATCCAGCCTAAGTTTCTAAAGCTCTTAAACTTCTTTAACATCCAGGGAACAAAAAATGTTATAACTGTTCCACCTGCCGCTATTGCAAACTGCTTCACACACTTGTCAAAGTCAAGCCTTGCTATCATAATAAAGCCTATAGACATAAGCATACACATATTATTTACTAAAAGTCTTGATGCTTTAGGATATATTATATCAAACACCATAAGGGTAACAAACAAAAATACAAATTGTGCAAAATACAAGAACACATACTTCATATCTTCTTCATTAAGTATATATAATATCAGAAAGCCCAAAAGGTGCATACTAAACATTAAAATATTCTGGATAGTACACACTCTCCTAACCTTTTCTTCATCACGCATAATTGCACCTTGATATGAAGCAAGGGTATACAATGCAATTATTCCTGCAAAAATGTACTTTGATATATCAATAAATAATGACTGCATTATTCAACCCCCATTACAAAATGTCCATTTTCCATATCACTATGAATATATATATTATCAAATTTTTCTTTTCTGTCAACTAACTCATACCTTAAATAATCAGCATTAACTAAAGCTATTTCACTATCCATAGCTGATATATTAAGTTTACTAGAAGCATACATAATACTATAACAGTAACTACACACACTTCTTACAAGAAAATCTCTACTTTTTTTGTCTTGTATATAAACATAGTTATTTGAATGGTCGCACAAGCCTTTTGTCTTTCTTACACACTGTTCTGATATCATAACCGGTATTCTTGTATACACAACAAGCTCAACATCTATTCTATTTTTAATAGTAATATCTGCTAGTTCTTTAGCTGTAAGCTCAAAAGGAAGTGTTACTTTTATAAGCTCTAAGCCACACTCTTTTACAATATCAATAAATTGTTCAAATGAACTGTTATTCCATATATATAAATTTGCGTCTGTAATAACATTTTTTGTAAAAGAATATCCAGCTTGACTTGCAACTGAAGAAAATATACCAAGCTGTTCTAAACTTCTTACCATAACGCCATCTACACCAGCTATTTTAACACTCTCGCCAAAATCACCACTTACAGCCATTTCAATAAGCTTTTTAACCTTAGCTGAAGTCTTTTGTGTTGTAATATGTGGAAGCGCCAATATAGCTCTTTTTTTATGCTTATGACACTTTTCTAATTCATAAACAATCCTTTTATCGTCAAAAAGCTCAAAGCTGTAATAAATATCAGATATACTGTCATTTTCATATATAATGTCGTCTATTTGCTCTATATATGATATAAGAACACTTTTCTTGTAAGATATTGCCTGTCTATCTATATTAGCAGATTGTGTGTGTATATCTATGTCATTTTTTGTAGCTAATGTATTTTCATTTTCAACATTGTTAATATTATCACAAGGCTTATATACTCTTCTATAGCTATCTGTAATTACCTTTTCCATATTAGAAAATGCCTTTCTTCTAAGCTCATTAAGCTGTCCCATTGGAATAAAAGCATTATCTGAAAGCTCCACAATTACACTTCCTGCTTCAAATGGAGTATCACCTGTTTTCTTAAGTGAATTAATAACTTTATCCTTTGCAATTGGCTGTTTTAATGCTAAATCTACTACTTCGCCCTCTGTATAAGTAACTATACCTGTGGCATTGTCTGTAAGCATTATATTAGCCTTTTCATTTGCATGAGCATAAAATGCTATATCAAGCTTTTTCTTAACTGGTGTCTTAGTATATTTTTCTTGTGTTTCTTTAACTATCTTACCATTTCTTGTTCTAAACAGTACTCGCCCTTTGTCAAGCTTTAAGCGCTTAGGCAAATTAACTTCAAAAGTCTGACCGCACTCATAGACTGCTCCACTTGAAAATGAATTATCGGCATCAATTTCAAATACATCTTGTGGATTAATCTTTTCTAGTGCTTTAAACTTAACCTTTCCAGATACATTAGATATAACCTGCAAAGCTTTCGTTCCCATATGATTAGGTCTTGAAAGCGACATCATATCTGCACCCTTTTCACTGTTATAATATCCCGAAGTAAATGCTCCACGATTATACAAGTCCATTAAGTCATTAATATCATTTTTGTCTACTTTGTAACCTTTTCTTCCGTATTTTAAATACATATCAACATATTTTCTATAAAAGGCGGTTACTGCTGCCGCATAAGTGACATTTTTCATTCGACCTTCAATCTTAAGCGAATATACACCAGCGTCAATAATATCTGGAAGAATATCTATTGCGCACATATCCTTAGGGCTTAATACATACTTACCACTGCCTACACTAACAGCTTTTCCATCACAGTTATATACATCGTACTCCATTCTACAAGGCTGCGCACACCTTCCACGATTGCCACTTCTGCCACCATTCATACTACTTAAAAGACACTGTCCTGAATAGCAATAGCAAAGCGCACCATGAACAAAGCTTTCTATTTCTATATTAGTATTATCATGTATAGCTTTTAGCTCATTAAGGTTAAGTTCTCTTGCCGTTACAACTCTTGAAGCACCAAGCTTTTCAAGTATTTTGGCACTTTCTACTCCTGTTATTGTCATCTGAGTACTTGCGTGTACTGCCATATCAGGAAAATGTTGCCTTATCGTCTTAAACACACCCATATCCTGTACAATAACCGCATCAAGTCCTGCCTCGTAAAATGGTGTTAAATACTCTACAAGCTGTTTATCAAGTTCTCTTTCCTTTAAAAGTGTATTAACAGTAAGATAAATCTTTCTATCTCTTATATGTGCAAAATCAATCGCCTTTAAAAGTTCTTCTTTACTCAAATTGCCTGCAAATGCTCTTGCTCCAAAACAACTTCCGCCAAGATATACTGCATCAGCTCCTGCATTAATTACAGCTTCCATAATATCATACGAACCAGCAGGTGCAAGCACTTCTACTTTATTATTATATCTTATCAAATCATTTCTCCCAAATATTACATCAAACAGATATTAGTAACTTGCTTTACTATTTGCTTATAGCACTGTTACTGCCTAACTGCTCCTCTAACTTATCAACACTTTTTTGATAAGCACTTATTTGACCTTTTAACTCTGTCTTTTCCTTATTTAATGCGTCAATCTTAATCTGCGCAGTTATAAGCTCGTGCTTCAAATCGTTAATCTGCTTATCTTTATTGTCAATCTCGGTCTGCAAACTCTCTCCAAGTGCTTTTGCCTTAAAATAATCATCAGCTATATTAAGATACATAATATTAGCCCTATATTCCGCAGACTGTCTTCTGTAGGCGTCATCTGCATTAAACTCAGCGAGTTTGCCATTAATATATGACGCAACTTTCTGGAGGTATTCTTCGCTTTCATAACCGCTTAAGGTAAATACTTTACCTCCAATAATTACCTCTGTATTATTTTTTGATGACATGGAAAACCTCCCTGATTGTTAATATGTTCAAAATAATATATAATATAAACAAATAATTAGATTTAATTATACAATACTTTCTACATTTGTTCAATACCCAGATTAATATATGCTTCTTTAGTAGCTACTCGGCCTCTCGGAGTTCTATTTATAAAACCATTCTGTATAAGATATGGCTCGTAAACTTCTTCAAGTGTTCCTGAGTCTTCTCCTATTGAAGCCGCAAGTGTTTCTATACCGACAGGCCCACCTGAAAACTTTGAAATAATTGTATTTAATATAATTCTGTCATTTCTATCAAGTCCATTTTTGTCAACATCTAACAAATCAAGGGCGTAGTCAGCCACTTCCCAAGTTATTCTACCGTCATACTTAACTTGCGCAAAATCTCTTACACGCTTAAGAAGTCGATTAGCAAGACGTGGTGTTCCTCTTGACCTTCTAGCAAGCTCATATGCTCCCTTGCTGTCAATATCAACATTCAATACATTTGCAGAACGTATAATAATTGTTTGAAGCTCATCAACACTATAATATTCAAGATGACTTACTACTCCAAATCTGTCACGAAGTGGTGCTGATAAAAGTCCGGCTCTTGTTGTAGCTCCTACAAGTGTAAACTTTGGAAGCTCTAATCTTATTGAACGTGCTCCTGCGCCTTTACCTATCATAACATCTATCTGATAATCTTCCATTGCAGGATAAAGCACTTCTTCTACCTGCCTATTAAGGCGGTGAATTTCATCGACAAATAACACATCGCCCTCTGACAAATTATTGAGAATTGCTGCCATTTCACCCGGCTTTTCTATAGCCGGTCCTGAGGTAACTTTAAGATTAACTCCTAGTTCGCTTGCAATAACTCCCGCAAGTGTAGTCTTACCAAGTCCCGGTGGACCATAAAAAAGCACATGGTCAAGAGCGTCACCCCTTTCCTTAGCAGCTTGTATATATACTCTAAGATTTCTTTTAACTTTTTCCTGCCCAATGTATTCATCAAGTGATAATGGACGCAGATTGTTTTCTATTTTAATATCTTCTTCAGCAAGTTCCGTCGATATCACCCTTTTTTCCATTCCTAAACCATACCTTTCTTAATAATAATATCACTATATTTTAAACTTCATGTTTCTTCAAAGAAAATAGTATTACATTGTTGCAATTTTCTTCAAGGCTTCTTTTAATATCATATCAGAGTCTTTTTCTTCTGCGTTATCAACAAGCTTAACCGCCCTTAATGCTTCACTATTACTATAGCCAAGTGCCACAAGTGCCTCAACTGCGTCATTTCTTGCAAGCATAACATTATTATTTGCCTTATTCTTCTTTTCACTGTTATTAAGAGCCTTTTCAAATGTTTCCTCTAAATTCAACTTATCCTTTAATTCAATTATAAGTCTTTGTGCTGTCTTTGCACCAACTCCCGGAACACTCTTAATAACCTTTACATCATCTGCTAACACAGCAAATCTTAACTGGTCAACACTCATAGTAGAAAGAATAGCAAGCGCACCCTTAGGTCCTATTCCGCTTACATTGATAAGCATTTTAAAAACATCAACTTCATCACGAGATAAAAAGCCAAAAAGATTAATAGCATCTTCTCTTACATACATATATGTATATACTTTAACTATGTTTCCTGTAGCTGGCATTTCATCAATAACACACTTAGGAACTCTTATATTATATCCAATATTATTATTTTCCACCACAATCAAGTCGTAAAATATTTCTACAAGTTTCCCTTTAATATAGGAAATCATTCTTTAAAACCTCCATATATGTAACTTACTTTTCCTGCATAGAAAGACAGTGATTGATAAATTGTTGTGCTGTACGTCCTGAAATTCCACCATGACTTATCTCCCACTTATTAGCCTCGCTGTGCAATTCTTCTTCTGTCATATTGATATTATTTCTTTTTGCAAGATTAATAACAATATCATAAAATTCCTTATTAGATGGCTTTGAATAACATATCTGACAACCAAATCTATTTACAAGAGATAACTTCTCTTCGATAGTATCTGACCTGTGAATACCATTATCAGACTGCATATCGCTTCTATCATTCCATGTTTCCTTGATAAGATGTCTTCTGTTAGAAGTTGCATAAATAAGGATATTTTCTGGCTTAGTTTCAACACCGCCTTCAATTACTGCCTTTAAGAACTTGTATTCAATTTCAAATTCTTCAAATGACAAATCGTCCATATATATTATAAACTTATAATTTCTATTTTTAATCATAGAAATAACTGTTGACAAGTCCTTAAACTGATGTTTGTAAATCTCTATCATTCTAAGTCCTTGGTCATAATACTGATTAACAATAGCCTTAATACTTGTTGACTTACCAGTACCACTGTCACCGTAAAGAAGTGTGTTATTAGCCTTTCTTCCCTGAACAAATGCGTCTGTATTGTCAATAAGCTTTTGCTTTTGTATTTCATATCCAATAAGGTCATCAAGCATAACCTTATCCATATTGTTAATAGGATGGAATACAACACCTGTATTTTCATTGCTGCTTATTCTAAACGCCTTGTTAAGTCCAAACATTCCTACGCCGTAATCTTTGTAAAACTGTGTTACACCGTCAAAAAACTCCTGTTCATCTTTAGCATTTTCAAGCTTTTCACTTAATGCTTGTACTTTTTCGCTTACATTTTTATTGTACATAAGTTCTTTTTTTACAATTGACTTATAATTAGAAATTAATGAAAAGCAATTTATACCAAGTGCATTTTCAATTTCTGAAAAATCAAAGTTAAAAAGATTTCTAAACACAGTAAAATCATTTTTAGCAAATTCATTAACACTACCGTCATTTGCGCCTATTTTTTCACAAGTTATGCTAAATGGATTTTCATTTGTGATAAGAATAAATGTAAGATAATTGTGCCATAAATTTTTGTCAAAGCCATAGTCAGTTGCAACAATAAGTATTCTTTTTATCTGTGTATATATTTCCTGAATAAGCACTTCATCTGCTTCTTCTTTATTGTCAAACTTTCTGAAAATATCTGCCATCTTCATAAGGATACTTTCTTTATCCATATTGCCATACATTATTAATTTAGAAACTTCTCTATACATATTAAGACCTCCATATTCTTTAGATATATTTTACATCTGAATAAAATCTTATAAAATATAATCAGTATAAAAACAATAAATATACCATTAAAAGAACAATTGTATATATTCGTATGACAATATGGAACATATTTGTTCCATAATGACATATAAACACATACAATTGTACTTTTCTGTGGTGTGTATATACTGATTATATCTTTACAATTTAAAAATGTAAAATATAAAAACTTAAATATATAATATAATATTGAACAGATTTGTCAATTATTTTTCTCTGTACAATAACGTCATTTTATATTAAAAATAGAGAAAATGCTCAATAAACTATTGACACCTTTGAAAGTAATGTTATAATCTGTAAAGGACTTTAGAAAAATCAAAAATTATTTTCATTTAAAAATGGAGAGGATAATAATGGAATTTGTTAATTCAATCAATGCAATATTATACGTTGCATTGACCGTTTTGTATTTTTATCAGTTTATATATGTAGTTATTGCATTAGTAGGGGATAAAAATAAAAAGAAGGTCATTCCTGAGGCTTCAAAAAACCATCATTTTGCTTTTATTATAGCTGCAAGGAATGAAAGTGCCGTTATTGGCAACCTTATAAAAAGTATTAAGGGGCAGAATTACCCAGAAGAACTTATTGATGTTATCGTAGTCGCTGATAATTGTACAGACAATACAGCAGAAATTTCAAGAAAGAATGGTGCAATCGTATATGAGCGTTTTAACAATATGCTCGTTGGTAAAGGATATGCTCTTGACTATGCTTTTTCTAAAATATCAGAAGATTTTGGTGATTATGATGCCTATGATGGGTATTTTATTTTTGACGCAGATAATGTAATTGATAAAAATTATGTAAAAGAGATGAATAAAGTATTCGATACAGGATACAAGGTCATCACAAGTTATCGAAATTCTAAGAATTTTGATACTAACTGGATTACAGCAGGTTATTCACTTTGGTTTATAAGAGAAGCAAAGTATCTTAACAACCCTAGAATGATGTTAAAAACAAGCTGTGCCGTATCTGGAACAGGTTTCCTTGTAAATAGCTCTATAATCAAGAAAAACAACGGTTGGAAGTTTAACTTGCTTACAGAAGATATTCAATTTTCTGTTGTTAATATTCTTGAAGGTGAAAAGATTGGTTACTGTGAAAATGCTATGTTCTACGATGAACAGCCAACAACATTTAAGCAGTCATGGAACCAACGTATGCGTTGGTCAAAAGGCTTCTACCAAGTTATGTACAAGTATGGTAAGGAACTTATTTCTATGATGTTTAAAAAGCGAGAAATGTTCGTGTCTTGTTATGATATGTTTATGACACTCGCTCCTGCAACACTTTTATCAGTTGGCTGTATAGTACTTAACTTAGGCTTTTTAATAGTTGCCGCATCTAATATGCACGTATTCAAAATGTTATTAAAGCCAACACTTATGGCAATTGGTTATGGTTGTATTAATTTTTACTTCCTTATTTTCTTTATGGGACTTATAACACTTATTACTGAATGGAATAAGATATTTGCGCCTACTAAGAAAAAGATTATGTATTTATTTACATTCCCAATATTTATGGCTACATACATTCCTATTTCTTTAGTAGCATTAGTAAAGAAAGTAGAATGGAAACCAATTACACATTCTATTGCAAAGTCAGTAGAAGATATCGAATTACAACAACAATATAAAGATTAAGTTTTTAAAAAAGGCGGTTGCATTTTCTATTGTAACCGCCTTTAATATTGAACTCTTACTTATACTCTTAAAAAACTTATTATTATATAAAACACTATATTACAACTAATTCAAACACAAAACAAATATATATTCCTATTTACAATTCTTTTATGGCAATTCAATTTCTTATATTTTGAAATTATGTACAACACTCTACACCACTCTCACTCTTTTCATAACCATTCCTGCTACTATACCTATTACAATTCCTGTAATAACGCCAGATATCAACAGCACAGGCAAATACAATGCGATAGCACTACTTCCCATAATCCATATAGCTGCAACAATCTGACCTATGTTATGTGTAACACCACCTGCTACACTAACTCCAATCTCAGAAAGCCACCTCATTTTTTTTAAAATTATCATAACTACAATACTTAATACCCCACCAAACATACTAAATAAAAAAGAATTAAGATTACCAAACAACAAAGCTGTAAGTGTTATTCTTAAAACATCAACTACAAATGCTTCTTTTGCCCCCACAATATACAAAACACTAACAATAGCAATATTAGCTACTCCTAACTTAATCCCAGGCACTGGAATAGGTATAGGAATAATACTCTCTATATAACTAAATATCATAGCCAACGTAGTAAGCACACCGCACATAGCTATCTTTCTTGTTCTTTCTTGCTTCATTTTTTATCAATACCCTTTCTTATTTTCAAAAAATTTATTACATATTTCCAATAATCTAAGCCTATACTCACAATCCTACCATTACTTAACGATAACACCACAGTTCTTGATATCCAGTTGCGAGAATATGTATTTATTTACTATTATTTGACTACAGAGTCTATACTATCATCACTATCACTTTGAGATACTTCCCCTTGAATTTCCACCACTACTCTATGTGGCAGACAAACAATAGTTTCTCCAATCTTACTTATCTTTCCCGTATTAACACAAATCTTATCAGGGCAGTCAGCTTCTGTCATATACACAGTTCCATTTTCAATTACAACAGTATTAGTTCCACCATCATATCCATTAACAATAATATTATTTGTGTCTGTCAGATTAACAATTTTAACAATCTCCCCGTCAACCTTAATAACAACTTTATTTCCATCTTTTTTAATAAATTTATCTACTACAAAAAATGCTATCAATGCCACCACTAAAAGCACCCCAATAAAAATAATATCCCTTTTTTTCTTCTTAACATTACTTAGTTCTGTATTCATTTGATTCTCCATTCTAAACTTTTTACTCCCCACATATTATAAATACTTCCCTAACTTTTTTCAATACATGAGTTTTCATATTTTCTAATCATACCAACATAACAATCCACTTCATCACCTAGCTATAACACTATCCCCACTCAATTAAAGCAAATTTCCCCTTATCACTTCCCACAATAAAATTAATTTCTTACTTAATAATACCAATACAACCTACCGTAAAGATAGCAGGAGTATATAAGCAATAAATGCACCATTAAAAGAACAATCATCTATATTTGTGTGTCTACAGCGAAGACCCTTGTTCGATGAAGGCATACAAATATAGGTGGTTGTACTTTTACTGGTGTGTGTTTACTTATATACTCCTGCTATCACCACAACCAAAATATATACAAAAAAGAGATTGATATGATAATCACAACACATCAATCTCTTTAAAAACTAAATTATCTTATTCAATTATTACTTATTCTGTTGTAAATGAATAATCTTCTTTGGACACTTAGAAGCACATAATCCACAGCCAACACACTTGTCATAATCAATGTGTGCAATATTATTTTCAACTGTGATAGCATCAAACTTACATTGCTTTGTACAAAGCATACAACCGATACAACCAACTGAACAAGCTGCCATTACATCTTTACCCTTATCCTTAGAAGCACAAGTTACGGCATACTTAGCCTTGTATGGAATAAGTTCAATAAGGTGTCTTGGACAAGTAGCAACACACTTACCACAAGCCTTACACTTTTCCTTATCAACAACTGCAATACCATCTTTTACATGGATTGCATCAAATGGACATGCCTTAACACATGAACCATAACCCATACAACCGTATGTACAAGCCTTAGAACCACCATTTGGTGCAAATGGCATTACTGTACATTCTTCAACACCTGAGTACTTATAATTTTCTTTAGCACTGTTACAGTCACCAGAACATTTAACAAATGCTGTCATTCTTACACTGTCGCCAACTTCTGCACCCATAATAGCTGCAATCTTAGCAGCGGCTTTTTCTCCTCCAACAGGACAAGCATTTACTTCTGCTTCCCCTGCTGCAATTGCCTTAGCAAGTGCGTCACAACCAGCATATCCACAACCACCACAGTTGTTACCTGGAAGTTCTGCTCTAACATCGATTTCCTTCTGGTCAACCTCTACTGCAAACTTCTTACCCATGAAACCAAGAAAGAGTCCGAGTACAAGACCTACGCAGCCAACAACTACTGCCGCAATAATAATACCTGTCATTTTATGCTCTCCTCTCTCTTAAAGTATTCCTGAGAAACCGAAGAATGCAATTGACATAAGTCCTGCTGTAAGAAGAACTAATGGCATTCCCTGGAAACTTTCTGGAACATCGTTAAATTCAATTCTTTCACGAATACCTGCCATAATAACAATGGCGATAGTGAAACCAATTGCTGTGCCAAAACCACATACAACTGATTCAATAAAGTTGTAACCATTCTGAACATTTGTAAGAGCAACACCAAGAACAGCACAGTTAGTTGTAATAAGTGGAAGGTATACACCAAGTGACTCATAAAGAGCTGGTGATGTCTTCTTTAAGAACATTTCAACAAACTGAACTAATGAAGCAATTACAAGGATAAATACGATTGTATTTAAGTATGTTAAATCAAGCGGTGTTAAAATAAAGTCATATATAAGACTACAAAGCGCAGATGCTATTGTAAGAACACCGATAACAGCTCCACCCATACCGGCTGCTGTGTTAATCTTCTTAGATACACCAAGGAAAGGACACAGACCGAGGAACTGACTTAAAACTACATTGTTTACCAATGCAGCACTAATCGCTATAATTAATAAACTCATTATATCTCCATTCCTGCGTATTAATACGCATAAAATATTAAGCTTTTGCTACAACACAGAATAATCTATGTTTAAGCATCTTTTTCGTCATCTCCGATATAATCAGGAACTTCTGCCTGCTTCATACCATTTTTTCTCTTAATTCTGTTCATAACAGCAATACACATTGCAAGAACAAAGAATGCTCCAGGAGCAAGAATAAATATACTTGCTGGAGTATATCCAATTGTAGAGAAATCAACTAATGCTGAACTTCCTGTTGAAAGGATTGTACCTGCACCAAGAAGTTCTCTTACAGCACCAAGAATTGTAATCGCACATGTGAAGCCAAGACCCATACCAAGACCATCAAATGCTGATGGAATAACTGGGTTCTTAGAAGCATAAGACTCAGCACGACCAAGAATAATACAATTAACAACGATAAGTGGAATATAAATTCCGAGTGAATCATAAAGTGATGGAAGGTAGCCCTGCATAAGGAACTGTACCATTGTAACGAATGAAGCAACGATAACGATGAACGCTGGCATTCTTACACCATCTGGAATAACTTTTCTAAGTAATGATATCATAAGGTTAGACATCACTAATACTACTGTTGAAGAAAGTCCCATACCTATACCATTAATTGCTGATGTTGTAACAGCAAGTGTTGGACACATACCAAGTGTTAAAACAAATGTAGGATTTTCTTTGATTAAACCATTATAAAGTCTTTCAGCACATTTATTCAATTGTAGCACCTCCTACTGTTTTTACATTTTCAGAAACAAGTCCATTGTATACAGTTAAAGCTGCATTAACACCCTTGATAACTGCCTTAGATGTAACTGTTGAACCACCGATTGCGTCAACCTTATCATCTGCTGATGAACCTGTTCCATCTTTTACAACATTGAACTTACTTACGTTCTTGCCTTCTAACTGACCAAGAAATGTTGGGTCTGTCTTAGCTCTCATACCAAGACCAGCAGTTTCGCTGATAGAAAGGATTGATGTACCTGAATATGTACCATCAGCCTTAACACCAACTGAGAACTTAATATCTCCGCCGTAACCATCACCAGCTACAACTGTAACAACAAAACCTACTATCTTGTTGTTCTTAATACCAGCAACAACTTCTGTTATTTCATCGGCTGAATAATCTTCATCACCCTTTGCTAAATAAGCTGTTGCTCCATCTTCTACACTAAATCCGTCAATTTCTTCAAAGCTTTCAGCATCAGCCATAACTGCTTTGTAAGCTTCTTGTTTAGCTTTTTCATTTTGATTAGCTATTGGTGCTTTAGTAATATCATAAACAGCACCAAGTAAAACTCCGGCTACAAGTGTAATCGCAAATAATATACATGCGTCTTTAATAATTTTGTTCATTATTTTGCAGCCTCCTTTTCTGGTTTCTTCTTACCAAATGACTTTGGAACTGTTACCATTTCAATAAGTGGTACTAAAAGATTTGAGAAGATAATTGCATAAGAAACACCTTCTGCTGAACCACCAAACATTCTGAATATAAATGTAAGTAAACCTAAAACAACACCGAATACAATCTTACCATTAGGTGTAATTGGTGAAGTTACATAATCAGTTGCCATAAAGAAAGCACCTAATATAAGACCACCACCACAAATCTGTTCAGCTAAATATGTAACATCAAACTGATGACCTGGTGCAAAAAGGAATATAAGTACTGCAAATGTAGCAACATAAGTTACAGGTATTCTTAAAGAAATAACCTTACGGAAAACAAGGTATATAGCACCTATTAAAAGGCAAATTACTGATGTTTCACCAATAACACCACCTGTTTTACCAATAAACATATCCATAAGACTTACTGTACCTTCTGCTTCTCCACCTGGCTTTAAGATTGCAAGAGGAGTTGCTCCTGATACACCATCATAAACGAACTTTGTCATTGGACCTGTAAATGCAATAAGAAGGAAACATCTTGCTGCAAGAGCAGGGTTCATAAAGTTCTGACCTAAACCACCAAATAACTGCTTAACAATAATAATTGCAAATGCACAGCCAATAATTTCAAATCCAATATTTAATGTTGGAGGAACATTAAGGGCTATTAAAAGTCCTGTAACGGCTGCACTTAAGTCCATTACAGTAATCTTTTTGTGCATTAGATACTGATAAAGAGCTTCAAACGCCATACAAGCTGCAATACCTACTACAATTCTTATAAGCGCATCAAGCCCAAAGTTATAAACACCAAATATACTAGCAGGCGCTAGAGCAATAAGAACATCTCTCATTATTGTCTGCGTCGTATCCTTGCTTCGTACATGAGGATTTGTCGATACGTTAAATAAATCACTCACTGATTTGTCCACCTTTCTACTTCTTTCTTCTGTTAGCCATAATTGTTCTTCTCATTGACTTAATCTGCTGTGTCAATGGTCGCTTAGCTGGACAGACAAATGAACAGCTACCACATTCAACACATTCCATACCATCAAACTTAAGGAAACCTGCTTCGTTATTTCTTGAAGCGAAGCCTGCAAGCTTTGCTGGAAGAAGATGACTTGGACAGCCCTCGCCACATCTGCCACATCTTATACAAGCAGATGATTCAATTTTTGACACAATATCTTCCTTCATAACAAGAAGTGATGAGCTACCCTTAACTACAGGAACATCAAGACTATACATAGCAAATCCCATCATTGGACCACCTGAGATATACTTTTCAGGTTCACCAACAGGACCGCCTGCTGCGTCAAGAAGCTGTCTGTAATTCATACCAATCCATACATTGAAGTTTCCAGGATTTTTAACTCCATCACCTGTTACAGTAACAATTCTTCTTGTTAATGGCTTACCTTCAATAACAGCTCTGTAAATTGAATAAATTGTATCAACGTTTTGTACTATACAGCCTGCGTCAGCAGGAAGCATTGAAGAATTGATACTTCTTCCTGTTGTTGCATAGATTAAAGAACGCTCTCCACCCTGTGGATACTTAGTCACAAGTTCTTTTACTTCTATGTTAGGTTCATTTGCAACTGCCTTTTGCATAGCTGCGATTGCTTCTGGCTTATTATCTTCAATACCGATAATACCATGTGCGTGGTCGAAAAGTGATAACGCAACTTTAAGACCTAAAACGAGCTTATCAGATTCTTCTAACATTCTTCTGTAATCTGATGTAAGATAAGGCTCACATTCTGCACCATTAACAATAATATAATCTATTGCTTCTGGATTCTTTGGTGTAAGCTTTACATTAGTTGGGAAACCAGCACCTCCCATACCTACTACGCCTGCTGCCTTAACTCGTTCTCTGATTTCTTCTCTTGAAAGTTCTTCAAGCTTCTTTGGAAAATATTCGACCTCTTCATACTTTCCATCATTCTCAATGATAATTGAATTGCACTTACCGCCTGTTGCAAGTGTTCTTGGCTCAATCGCCTTAACTGTACCTGAAACAGATGAATGGATATTAGCAGAAATAAATCCGCCTGCCTCTGCTATTAGCTGACCTGCTAATACATGGTCTCCCTTTGCAACAACTGGAACTGCTGGAGCTCCTATATGCTGTGAGAGAGGAAATACCATATCACCCTCTGGGAATAGTTCTTTGATTGGAACATCTTTCGACAATTCCTTACCATCATATGGATGTACTCCACCTTTAAATGTAGATTTTCCCATGACATAATTCTCCTTATAATTTTTTATCTAATTAATATTTTATATCATTAAGCGAAGAAAATCTACTTTTTTTTGTGTATACATTAGTATATAATAGACAAAAACTGATAGTTTTTTAACATTTTCTGATACTTTTTTAACAAAATTTGACATTTTTTTAACTTAAATTGACCATTTGTCATTTTTCAACACAAAATATCATCAAATATGACAATTTGTAAAATTTATGTAAAATATGTAGAAATGAGGTTTTATGAAAAAAATTACTAACGTACTTAAAAATATACATTTCAAAGAAGATTTTTCTTATCTTTTAAATAATTATTCTAAAAATATTAACGATTTTATTTTCTTTGATATAGAAACAACAGGCTTTTCGTATAAAAATTCTATGTGCTATCTAATTGGTGCAGCATATCTATCTGACATCGCTTCTAAAAATAAGTCAACTATCACCAATGATATTTTTTGCGAAAATGATATTAATAACATTTCTTTAGAAAATAAAGACAATTCTTGTGATAATTCACAATGGTTGTATACACAGTGGTTTGCAACTTCTCCTAATGAAGAAGCTGACATTTTAAAAGACTTTTTAACTTTTATAAATAATTACAAATATGTTATATCTTTTAATGGAGAAAGATTTGACATTTCTTTTATTAATGGAAGATGTGATATATTAAATATTAACTCACCTTTAAAGGACTTAATCAATAATAGCATTGACATTTTTCGCATTATACAGCCTTTAAAAGCTTTACTTAGACTTGAAAATTATAAACAAAAATCAATTGAAGAATTTTTAAAAATCCACCGCACTGATAAATATTCTGGCGGTGAGCTTATAAAATATTATAAAAATTATGTGCTTTCAAAAGACAATACACTCCTTGAGCTACTGCTTTTGCACAATCACGACGATATAGAAGGGCTAATTAATATATCTCCTATACTAAATTACCTAAATATAATAAACCATAATTATGACTTATTAGATACTAAAATTTCAGATTATATTGACTATAATGGTAATCTATCTTATGAAGTTATATTTACCCTAACTTTACCATGTAAACTTATTACACCAATAAATTACATTAAAGAACCATTTCTAATCAATATACAAGACAATACAATCACTATAAAAGCTCCTATTTTTAGTGGAAAATTAAAATATTTTTATCCAAACTACAAAGATTATTACTATATACCATCAGAAGACCACGCTATGCACAAAAGTGTAGCTTCATTTATTGATAAAAATTACCGTCAGCCTGCAAAAGCTTCTAATTGCTATATATACAAAAATGGAAGCTTCTTAATGCAGTACAATAATATAATATCACCATCATTTAAAGAAAATTATAGCGACACTCATTCCTTTTTTGAGCCAAATAGTGAATTTATCAATTCACCAAATAAAATTTTAGAATACATTAAAGACATTTTAAACAACATTTTAACCCTATAAAATCTTACATTACTAACACAACAAGTTGTGGCAGAACTTAATTATTTCAAAAATATACAAACTTTGTATATCACAATAGCAATAAAATATAAAAAATATTATACAATATAATGTGTATCTACCCAATTATAAAAATTAACTACCATAAAAAGGAAAATCAAGGCGTGTATCAGTGATACCACCTTGATTTTCCCATGTAAAGATTATAACTTTCTATAGAAGAACAACTTATCAAATGTATATCCAAGCTCTTTATAATCAATAATCTGCTCTGTATTACCAACAAATAAACAGCCGTCCTTTACAAGTGACCTATTAAACTTCTTATAAATATCTTCCTTAGCTTCTTCAGTAAAATAAATCATTACATTACGACACACAATAAGGTGCATACCAGAAGGATACGCATCTTTTAAAAGATTAGCCTTCTTAAATTCAACACATCTTTTAATCTCATCAGAAATTTTATAAAAACGGTCACCCATCTTTTCAAAATACTTATTCTTATATTCAGCCGGAAGTCCCTTAAGACTATTTGCTCCATATACGCCGTCTTTAGCTTTAGCAAGTACTTGCTCATCAAGGTCAGTTGCATATATATGAACCTTTGACAATGGAACTTTCTTAGCAAGCACCATCGCAAGTGAATATGGCTCATCTCCTGTCGAACAAGCCGCACTCCATATTTTAAGATTTGGACCAAACTTACTTATAAGGTCTGGTAAAATAACATCTTCTAATGTCTTCCACAATGCAGGATTTCTGTAAAATTCTGACACATTAATTGTTATGTAATTAACAAATTCATCCATAAGTTCTTTATTAACCTTAAGTGCCTTACAATAACTGTCATACCCATCATACTTATTTCTTGCTATAAGTGTGTCAATTCTTCGCTTCATCTGTCGCTCTTTATACGCATTCAAATCTATTGTTGTCTGCTGTAATATAAACTTTTTAAAATCTTCGTAATCTTTTATCATGCCATTCCTCTTTCCTGCAAACTTTTTGACTTCTGCAAATTATGCAATGCAGTATGTCTGTCGTGCATTGTATCATTATTATTTATAATAACACATTTTCACTGATAAATCTTCTAATTCTTAAATAAATTTGCAAATATTCCAAAATTTCGACACAAATATGGTATACTAATTCAAGTATATTAAATTATTTTATATTTTTATTTAAAATAACAATATAATACAAATAATAATCAAGCAAATTATATATTTAATATTAGTGCTTGATTATATTATCTTAAATATTACAATTAAAATGGAGAATTATTTATGAACGAAGATATATTATTACAAAGAAAACTTACTGATACCGCAAACAAAGCATATCGCCAAAATATTTACACTTATACTAGCTTTCTAAGTATATCGGAACTAGATACATATTATCGTATGTTACCTGAACTTTCCTTTATACATTCAGAAACCTTTGGCGGAAGTCCGTCTTGTGAACGTCAAATTGTACGTTTTGGAAGTGAACAAGACTTTGGCTTTGAAGAATCCTATCCAATTGACTGTATAAAAATTTCTCCCCTTATCACCAAATTTGCTGACAAGTTATCACATCGTGATTTTTTAGGCGCTGTACTTAACTTAGGAATTGAACGTAATCTTATAGGAGATATAATAATTAGAGATAATATTGGATATATGTTTTGCATTTCTCATATAAGCAGTTTTATTATAGATAACCTTGAAAAAATAAAACACACCAACATCAAATGCGAACTTTCAACACTTGATAACACAGACTTTGCACCTATACTAGAAAATATAGAAATTATATGCGCCTCCCCTAGAATAGATGCTGTTGTAGCTTCTATTACTAAGTTATCAAGAAGCAAAGCAGTTGAACTTTTTCGTACGCAAAAAGTATTTATCAATGGAAAATGTATGGAAAATAATAGCTACGCCCTAAAACCCAACGACATACTTGTAATTCGTGGCTTTGGAAAATACATTTATCAAGGCAGCGGCAACGAAACAAGAAAAGGCAGAGTTTATATAAAACTGCAAAAATATGTATAGCCCCTCTATATCATACTTATTATTTTTATATTTTGTGCAGAACAAAAATCTACCGTAAGATATCAGTAGTATATAAACACACACCATAAAAAGTATAAATAAACTTACTGTTCTTTTTAATGGTGTATTTAGTGTTTATATACTACTGATATCTTTAAAACCTAAACCACAAAATACAAAAAGAAGCCCTGTACATCTGTACAAGACTTCTTTTCTTAAAATATCTTTATGATATTAATTATTCTTCTGTTGCTTCTTCTTTAGCATTATTGCCAACAGCCTTCATGCTAAGGCTTATCTTCTTTTCAGCTTCGTTCATGTCAACAACAACTGCTTCGATTTCCTGACCAATTGCAAGAACATCTGATGGCTTTTCAATATGTTCCTTAGAAATCTGTGATACATGAAGTAAAGCATCAACGCCTTCTTCAAGCTGTACGAATGCACCAAAATCTGTCATTCTAGCAACAACACCCTTAACAACATTGCCTACAGCATACTTTTCTGAAGCATTGTTCCATGGGTTAAGGTCTGGGTACTTAACACTAAGAGCAATCTTGTTACCATTGATTTCCTTAATGAAGCACTTAACTGAATCTCCAACCTTATATACTTTCTTAGGATTTTCTGTTCTTCCCCATGACATTTCTGAAATGTGAAGAAGTCCATCAACACCACCGAGGTCGATAAATGCACCGAAATCTGTTACATTCTTAACTGTTCCTTCGATTGTATCGCCTTCGTGAATTCTTTCAAGTAATTCCTTCTGAGCTTCTGCTTTCTTAGCAACGATAAGCTGCTTGCAGTCGCCAATAATTCTTCTCTTCTTTGGATTGTATTCAGTGATTACAAAAGAAACTTCCTTATCCTTGTAAACTGATAAATCCTTAACATAGCTGTCTGAAACAAGACTTGCTGGAATAAACACTCTTGCTTCATCAATAACAACACCAAGACCGCCATTCATAACCTGGCTTACTGTAGCTGTTAATACTGTATGATTTTCAAAAGCTTCTTCAAGCTTCTTATTACCATTATCTGCAACAAGTCTCTTGTAAGTAAGTAAAACTTGACCTTCGCCATCGTTTACCTTGAGTACTTTTGCCTGCATCTTGTCCCCAACAGAAACAACTGTTGTAAGGTCAACGCCTGGTGTAGATGTGTATTCATTACGAGTAATGATACCATCTGCCTTGTATCCGATGTTAAGAATTATCTGGTCTTCCTTAACGTCGATAACAGTACCATCAACTACCTCTCCTGTATGTATTGTCTTAAATGTTTCATCTAACATCTCATCAAAACTAAGCTCTGACATTAGTGTAAACCTCCTCAATAATATTGTTTGGGGTCGATGCCCCTGCTGTAATACCTATGCAGTCTGCCATGCCCAAACTATTTAGGTCAAGGTCATTAAGCGTCTGAATGTAAAATGTAGCGTTACACTCATTCTTACAGATTTCATACAGTTTTCGCGTATTGGAACTGCTGCTGCCACCTATGACTATCATAGCGTCAACCCGCTGTGCTATCTGGCGTGCTTCTGTCTGTCGTTCTTCGGTAGCATTACAAATTGTATTACGGATGTTAATATTGTACCCCTTTTTCATTATAATTTCAACTAATTCTTGAAATTTATTGTAATTAAATGTCGTTTGTGATACTACGCAGACTTTATTTTCTTTATCAAGCTCCAATTTTTCTGCTTTTTCTACAGTATCTACAACATGAACAGGACTAACAGACCACCCCATAATTCCTTGAACTTCTGGGTGATTTTCATTGCCAATTATAACTATTTGAGAACCATTCTCACTTTCTTCTTTTACAATCTTGTGTATTTTTAATACAAATGGACAAGTAGCATCTACTATTTCAAAACCTTTATTTTTAATTGTGTCATATACGTCACCAGATACTCCATGTGACCTGATTATTATAATTCCCTTTTCAATATTATCAAGCTCTGATATATCTTTTATAACTTTAACACCTTTTTGCTCTAAATCTTTTACAACTTCTTCATTGTGTATTATTGGTCCATAGGTGTATACATTTTTTTTACCAACTTGTTCATATACTGTATCAACAGCTCTTTTTACACCAAAGCAAAAACCTGCTGACTTTGCTAAAATTACTTCTTTCATTTACTGTCCCTGCTTCTTTTTATCAACTATAGCTTCAATTGTATCAATAACTTGTTCAATATTCATATCAGATGTATCAACAAGAACTGCATCCTCTGCCTGCTTTAAAGGAGAGATTTCTCTGTGCATATCTTCATAATCTCTTTGTTCTATATCTTTTTTGATGAAATCATAGTCGCACTGTTCACCTTTTTGTGTAAGCTCATCAAATCTTCTCTTTGCTCTTGCGTCTACACTTGCAGTAAGGTATATTTTAACAAAAGCATTAGGAAGAACTGTTGTTCCTATATCTCTACCGTCCATAATTACATTTGTTGAATTAGCTAGTTTTCTTTGAAGCTCTACAAGCTTTGTTCTTACAGAAGCATATTTTGATGTTTTAGAAGCCATGCGACCTGTTTCTTCTTTACGAAGAAGTCCTGTAACATTTTCTCCATTTAAGATTACTTGCTGTACACCATCAAGATATTCTATATTTATATCAACATTTTCTACGCCCTTATTAATTGCAGCCTCATCTTCAGGATTTGTGTTATTCTGTGAAAAATATACAGCCATTGCACGATACATTGCACCTGTATCTACATATATATAATTCATTTTTGTAGCAAGCTTCTTTGCTATTGTACTCTTTCCAGCCCCTGCTGGTCCATCTATTGCTATTGAATATGACATTTTAAGTTCCTTTCTTTATTTGAAATTATAATTTTTATTTCATACAATATAAGTATTATACTAAATATAATAAATAAAGCAACTATATCTAACAATAATCAATTAAATAAACTCAAATTTATCCAATTATTTTAAAAAAATTATCAACAGCCTAGTTAAATGAATTAGCTACAAAAAGTAAAAAATCTCCTGTATACATAATAATGCACACAGGAGATTTATTAACTATTTTCTAAAATAAGCCTGTTATAATTCCATCATCATCAACATCTATGCCATAAGCTGCTGGTTTTTTAGGTAGTCCCGGTAGAGTCATAACTGAACCTGTAAGTACAACAACAAAACCTGCCCCTGCTGATACATATACTTCCCTAACATGAATTTTAAAGTTTTTAGGTCATCCTAGAAGTTTTGGGTCATCAGAAAATGAGAACTGCGTTTTTGCCATACATACAGGTAAATTACCAAAACCAAGCTCTGTAATTTTTGCAAGTTGTTTTTTAGCTTGAACATCATACTCAACCCCATCAGCTCCATATATTTTATCTGCTATTGTTTCAATCTTTTCTGTCAATGAAGTTTCTTCCTTATATATATTATGAAAATCACTCTTTTTATTATTTATAGTTTCAATAACCTTATTAGCAAGATCTATACCGCCTTCTCCACCTTTTTCCCATACTTCTGACAGAGCAAATTCACAATTATGCTTAATACAAAACTCTTTGACATATTCAAGTTCATCATCGCTGTCTGATGCAAACTTATTCAATGTAACAACAACAGGTACTCCAAATTGCTGTATATTTTCTATATGTTTTTCAAGATTAACTATTCCTAACTTAAGTGCCTCCATATTTTCATTTGCAAGCTCATCTTTAGGAACTCCCCCATTATACTTTAATGCACGAATTGTAGCCACAAGTACTGCTGCATCTGGTTTAAGCCCTGACATACGACACTTAATATCAAAAAATTTCTCTGCTCCCAAGTCAGCGCCAAAACCTGCTTCCGTTATACAGTAATCAGCAAGCTTGAGTCCTATTTTTGTTGCCATAACACTGTTACAGCCATGTGCAATATTGGCAAAAGGCCCGCCATGTACTAACGCAGGTGTATGTTCAAGTGTTTGAATAAGGTTAGGTTTAATAGCATCTTTTAATAAAGCTGCCATAGCACCTGTAGCCTGTATATCATCAGCCGTTACAGGCTTGTCTTCATAAGTATAAGCAACTATAATCTTGCCAAGACGCTGCTTTAAATCTTTCATATTTTCCGCAAGACATAGTATAGCCATAATTTCAGATGCAACAGTTATTACAAAATGGTCTTGCCTTACAACACCATCTGTCTTTTTGCCAAGTCCAACAACAATATTTCTTAATACTCTGTCATTCATATCAATACAGCGCTTCCACACAATTCTATCCGAGTCGATACCTAATATATTTCCCTGCTGTATATGATTATCAAGCAATGCAGCTAAAAGATTATTAGCAGATGTAATAGCATGAAAATCTCCTGTAAAATGTAGGTTTAAATCTTCCATTGGAACTACCTGTGCATATCCACCACCTGCTGCACCGCCCTTTATTCCAAAACAAGGCCCAAGTGATGGTTCTCTTAAGGCTATAACAGCTTTCTTTCCAAGCCTATTAAATGCTTCTCCAAGTCCGACACTCGTTGTAGTCTTTCCCTCACCTGCTGGTGTAGGATTAATGGCTGTCACAAGTATAAGCTTTCCATCATCATTATCTTTTACTCTTTCCCATATATCTGAAGAAATCTTTGCTTTATATTTTCCATAATATTCTAATTCATCTTCTTTAATATCAAGCTTTTCAGCAACTTCTCCAATAGGAGCAAGTACAGCCTCTTGTGCTATTTGAATATCTGATTTCATACATTATCCTCCATTTTTACACATACTTTTACTAATATATAGAATATGCGCTACATATTGCCTTTATCTTTTCTCTTACTTAATCAGCTTTGGTATAATAATCAATTGCAACGCCACACTCTACCTAACATTTACCCTCTGCACCGGATACAGTTGTATTATTTATAACAACCGTTCCGATTACAGAAGCTGTGAGCAACTCGTTAAGAGTATCTTTCCTTTAAACATTGTAGTGTTTTGATACAACAATAAGTACAGCGAGGAGTTTCCCACAAAAAACTGATGTGGGCGCTGTATATATTTTCTTATCAATAAATTTACTTCACTTGCTGATAAAGCAAGTGCAATTATATGCTTAATCAGGAAATCTCTTAAGATACCCTGCTGCTCACTATATTTATATTGCTTTTTAACATTACTAATAATAAGATTATCTGTTATAATCTGTAGCCTATGTAAAGTCTTATATCCAAAATTATACATAACAAATTTTCTCCAATTCTATATATTCAAGAATACAGTTTTACTTTATTACTGCAATTTGTTAAAGTAGAAATATATTAAAAAGGCGTACCAAAATCAAAATTTACATTCTGATTTCGATACGCCTCTGTCTTATCAACCTGAAAGATTTCCTTCTTCGGTGATCCTTTGCTCTCCAGAGTTTCGTCAAAGTCCGGTCCTTTTGCCTGAGAGTTTATTGCGACTGCCCCTTCGGCGTTATGCGTACTGCATACCCTCTCCCGAACTTGTCATCCGATTGGTTTGAAATTTTATGCGGTCATTTTATCATCTGATTTTTTTAATGTCAATCCCCATTTTTGAATTTTTTGTCATTTTTAATTTTTAAAACCATTTGTCAGAAAATTCTTTTTTTTATTATATTGACAAATTTTTAAAACGTTGATACCATCTAAGTGTAGCGAAGATGCCACTAATCAGTTAGGCATCTTCGTTTTTTTATTACTAAATAAGGAGGAATAATATTATCTTTTAGCAAAGGTGCTACTAACAAGTATGGCAACTTTGCTTTTTTGTTATAAAAAAGGAGGTTATTATATGGCTAATTCAATCAATCAAATTCTTACAAATGTAGACGATTTTGTATGGGGTGTACCCCTTATGGTTCTTATTCTTGCTGGCGGTATATTACTTACATTACGTCTAGGTATACTTCAAATAAGAAAACTTCCTCTTGCTTTAAAATATATGGTAAGCAATGAGGAAGGCGGTAATGGTGAAATATCAAGCTTTGCAGCATTATGTACGGCATTAAGCGCAACTATTGGTACTGGTAATATATTAGGTGTTGCTACTGCTGTTTGTGCAGGTGGGCCGGGTGCTTTATTTTGGATGATTGTAACTGCTTTCTTTGGAATGGCAACTAAATACTCAGAAGGTCTTTTAGCAATCAAGTATCGTGTAATAAATAAAGACGGTCACAGTTTAGGTGGCCCATTTTACTATATAGAACGTGGTATGGGAAAAAATTGGAAATGGCTTGCAAAGATATTTTCATTCTTTGGTGTATGCGTAGGTTTATTTGGAATAGGAACATTTAGTCAAGTAAATGGTATATCAAGAGCTATTAATGGTTTCTTTGATGCCGATAATTCGCACTGTGTTAATATTCCATTTTTCGGAGAATATTCATGGTCAGTTGTAATTGCATCTCTTGTTCTTACTGTCTGTGTAGCACTTGTTCTTATTGGTGGTGTCAAAAGAATAGCTAATGTAAGTCAAATAGTTGTTCCATTTATGGCTATATTATATGTTTTATTTGTAACTATACTTGTAATAACTAATATTTCTCAAGTTCCTGCTGCCCTTAAAATCATTGTAACATCTGCATTCTCACCTAAAGCTATAACTGGTGGTGCTGTCGGAAGTATGTTTGTAGCAATGCAGAAAGGTGTTGCAAGGGGTATTTTTTCCAATGAAGCGGGGCTTGGTAGCGCTCCTATAGCTGCCGCTGCTGCTCAAACAAAAGAACCAGTTCGTCAAGGTCTTGTAAGTATGACAGGTACATTTGTAGACACAATAATTATATGTACTCTTACAGGACTTTCAATAGTTATAACTGGAGCTTGGCAGGTAGAAGGACTTCAAGGCGTTCAAGTTACGACTTATGCTTTTCAGAATGGTCTTCCTTTTCCTTCACAAGTATCTTCTTTCGTACTTATGCTATGCCTTGTATTTTTTGCTTTTACAACAATTCTTGGATGGGATTATTATAGTGAACGATGTCTTGAATACTTAAGTGATGGCAATATACGCCACATAAAAATATTTCGCTGGTTATATATATTAGCTGTATTTATCGGCCCATATATGACAGTAAGTGCCGTATGGACTATTGCTGATATCTTTAACGGATTAATGGCTATTCCTAACATGATTGCAATATTTGCATTAAATGGAGTCGTTGTTGCTGAAACAAGAAAGTTCTTTAAAGTTAAGGCTGATAACACAAAACGCGAAAAAATCTATGTACCATCGCCTGAAAAAGAAACTTCTGTCCAAAATATGTAAAATACATAATATATAATTATTAAAAAACAAAGAGCTGTTGCATTAAGAAAATTTATACAAGATATAGAATTATTTACTAATTAAATATCTATACTTTGCATAAACTTTTCTTAATGCGACAGCCCCTTGTTCTTTAATTATGTGTTTTTTATAGCTCTATAAATTAATATCTCACATTCTCTCCACTATCCCAATAATCATCAAATGCAATGGATAAAATACATAGAAAAACCATTTAAAGAAAGCCTTTCCATTTTGCTTATATTTTCCACTGTAACAAAAGTTCAATACTAAAAATGCCATCACTACGCCTACAATATTAAGCATAGAATACAATAAGTTAGTAGTCACTGAATACACGCCTTGACCATCTAAATACTGAAATAACCAAAATATCACTACAAAAACACCTTGAAAGATAGGCTTTTTGTTTGGTAATTTATTTCCAAAATACAACAATAATGTTAATATCGGAGCAAGCAAAGGCCAATCGCAATAAAAGCTTAAAATAAATGATATTATAATCACAACAGCCTTAGATACATTGCTACCTAGTTCTTCCAATGCCCATATAATCACAAAGCAAACGCAAAGCGAAAACATCATATTTAATCGACCACCGTTGTTAGTAAATGCAAATACATAAGGAAATTGTGACAATACACCAAAGATAAACAGCCTTAGAAAATATTTTTTTCTTGACCTTGTATACTTATATCCATCTAATAGAAAGCTTATCATTACTACTCCTGTGAAATATCCTATACCACAAAATAAATTGTACTGCCAAGAAACTGTTTTCATAAACACTATCGCAATGTGGTTTAATGTCATCGTAAACATGGCAAGAAACTTTATTAAATTCCTGTTCAAAAAAACATCTCCTTTGTATTTTGTGTTGTATCCTATAATATATATTCAAGCTGTCTTTCTTTTGTTTTCAACCCCATCTTTTCGTAAAATCTTTCTGCGGAAGTATTCCCTGCCCATACATTGAGTGTCACTTCGTAACAGCCCATTCTTTTTGCTTCGCTCTTTACATATTCAAACAAGCGTTCTCCTATATGCTGACCTCTAGTGCTTTTATCAACACATAAATCGTCTATAAAAAGTGACTTGAACTGTACCATATTATTTGAAAATGGTTGCTCTTTTAACTGACAAAATGCGTATCCTACGCACATATCATTTTCATTTACTGCAACATAAATGGGTTTCATTTCGTCTTTTATCATTTGTTCAAGCTCATCATTTGTGTATTTTGTAGTTCCTGGAATAAAAATATCAGGTCTTATGTCTGCGTGAATTTGAAGCACTTGACCTAATAATTCAATAATCTGCGGTATATCTTTTTTTTCTGTTCTTCTAATATTCATTTTACATTTTTCTATCTAATAAATTAAATTGTTAAAAAAGTGGCTTTTAATCTCACAGCAAACTATGAGAGTTTTCGCCACTTATTTATTAAGCTCTAGTTTAAATGTGTCCCTGCCGCATAAGCTGTTGACCATGCTATCTGTAGATTAAATCCACCAGTTACTGCATCTACATCTATTACTTCACCCACAAAATACACATTTTTCACAAGCTTCGACTCCATTGTAGTCGGATTAATCTGCTTTACACTTACACCACCTTGAGTAATTATCGCTTCATTAAAGCCCCTTAATCCCGTAAGTGTAAGTGTTAAGTTCTTAATAAGCTTTACAAGCGTCATTCTTTCCTGCTTAGTTATATCATGTATCTTCTTATCTGGTTCAATCTTACTAAGCTCTACAATTACTGGAATTAACTTTTTAGGTAAAAGTTTATCAAGTGAATTTTTAAAGCTCTTGTTTTTAAATTCTTCAAAATCTCTTAAAATTCTCTCATCAAGCTGTTGCTCATCTAAGGCTGGCTTTAAATCTATAACTAACTTTAAAGGTCTATTTTTTATAATCTTTGCCGCATAACTACTTGCACTAAGCACTGTAGGGCCACTTACACCAAAATGAGTAAATAACATTTCACCAAAATCAGAATATACTATTTTTTTGTCATCATAAATAGTGACATTGACATTTTTTAGACTAAGTCCTTGAAGGTCACGTTCCCACTCCTCTTTTACAATAAATGGAACTAGAGCAGGAAGTATTGGGGTCACTTCATGCCCTAGTGATTTTGCAAATCTATATCCATCACCTGTCGAACCAGTTGACTGATACGAATTACCGCCCGTAGCTATTATAAGCTTGTCAGCACTAACTGTTCTTTTTTTGTTATATGCGTCAGTAACCTTTACTGCGCTAAATTCCCCATTATTTGCAATAACTTCATCAACTTGTGTGTTAAGTTCAACCTTAACTTCTAATTGCTTCATACGGCGTGACAATGCACCAATAACGTCTGATGAATGGTCTGAGCTAGGAAATACTCGATTGCCCCTTTCTACTTTAAAATCAAGTCCCAATTCTCCAAAAAAGCCCATAGTGTCATAATTTGAAAAACCATTAAACGCACTGTATAAGAACTTTTTATTAGTTACTACACTGTTAAAAATATCTTCTGCATCACCTGCATTTGTAAAATTACATCTGCCCTTTCCTGTTATAAAAAGCTTTTTGCCTAATTTTTCATTTTTTTCAAATAATGTAACATTATGACCTTGTGATACAGCAGTTATTGCTGCCATCATTCCCGCAGCACCGCCACCTATAACAATTACATTTGCCATATATATACTCCTTATAATAATATTTTACTGCCAAGCAGATATTCACAATCTGCTTTTTGAATTATTCCTGACTAATCTCCACAGCAAGCTATGGAGTTTGCCACTTATTTATCACACTATCATTTACCATAAATTTATTAGAAAAAGTCTACACATTTCCTAAAATAAACTTACTTGTATTCTCAATCCACATGTATACAATATACATTTGTTACTTATTAGTGTTAAATACTATTTTAAAGAGTAACATATATCGACAACTTTATCAATTTATAAATCTTCTTTTTATTTGTTCAAACTTCTCCTTTGTTATAAGTGCGTCTTTATCTGTTGACTTAAATTTAACAATATAAGTCCATCTGCCATAAGGCTCGATTTTCTTAATATATGTTGTATTTATTATATAAGACTTGTGGCTTCTCATAAATACATCTGTTGGCAGACGATTTTCTAACTCACTAAGTGAAACAGAAGTGTTATAGATTTCACCATCAACTGTATAAATATATGTACTATTATCAGCTCTTTCTATCATTATAATATCGTGTACACTTATAAAATTAAGACTTTCCTTACCCTTTATTAAAAGCTGAGTTTTATCTTCTTTTTCTTGACTGCCTTTTTCATTCAATGTCGAATTATCACTATAATTTTCATTTGCACTATCATTATTTGTGATACTGTCTTTACTTATCATTCGCTCAATTCTTTCAAGAGTATGATTAATTCTTTCAATGTTGAACGGTTTTATAAGATAATCAAACGCATACATTTCAAAAGCATTTGACATATATTCGGAGTGAGCTGTTGCAAATATAATCTTTGTATCTGGTGCTATCTGTGAAATAACCTTTGCACAGTCTATACCACTACTTTTATTAATTTCAATATCCATAAATACAACTTGTGGCTTATACTCATTAAAGCCTAAAAGTCCATCCGTCATATTGTCACATTCATATACAACTTTAAAACTTTCTCTTTTTTCGATAACTTTTCTTAAAATAAGTCTTATATGTGGCTCATCTTCTACAAGCATAACATTAATTACCATTTACGCTTACTCCTAATTATTATTTTATCTTTTATGTCTTTTTTTACACATAGGTTCAGATAATACTTCTGACATAATAAATGCGTTTCTTAGTTGTTTTCTTTTGTATTCTTCTTTAGTTAGTTTATCATGTTCAAGTTTATTTAATTTACTTTTGTTAAGGTCGTGTTCACAAAAGCAATTGTTCTCACACTCTTTATCTGCTTGTATATCAGCCTTTTTTTTAGCTTTTTTCTTATCTTTTTTCTTATTCTTCTTTGAACTTGGTGCATCAAAAGCTTTTATATCAGAACTATTTGAACTAGCTTGATTAATATGACTACCTATATCATGTGAATTATTTTTTGATAAATTCTTATGCTTTTTACTATGCTTTACAACTCCTGATATAGTATCATCAATAACATCTGATATAATATTATTCAATCCACCGCCTAAATTAATCATTATTATCACCCTCTAAAATACTTCCAATATCAGAGTCGTCCTTTGCAATATTTTCACGCATCTTAGTATCTGCTTTGATATTCTGCATATCATAGTAATCCATAATTCCAAGTTTTCCTGTCTTTAAAGCATATGCCAACGCCTTTGGAACTTCTGCTTCTGCTTCAACAACATAAGCTCTCATTTCCTGCTCTTTTGCAACAGCCATTGCTCGTCTTTCTTCTGCTTTTGCCTGTGCAATATTTTTATCTGCTTCTGCTTGTAAGCTCTGTAAATGAGCCCCAATATTACGTCCTACGTCAATATCTGCAATATCTATTGAAAGAATTTCAAATGCTGTGCCAGAGTCAAGTCCCTTTGACAATACAAGTTTTGAAATATCATCAGGATTTTCAAGCACTTGCTTATGTGAAGTTGAAGAACCAACTGTTGTTACGATACCTTCACCAATTCTTGCAAGTATTGTTGACTCTCCTGCACCACCGACAAGTCTTTCAAGGTTAGTTCTTACTGTTACTCTTGCCTTTACAAGAAGTTCGATACCGTCTTTTGCAACGGCTGAAATATTAGGTGTTTCAATAACTTTAGGATTAACACTCATTTTAACAGCTTCTAATACATCTCTACCTGCAAGGTCAATAGCTGCTGCCTTTTCAAATGGAAGCTCAATCCCTGCTCTTTCAGAAGCAATAAGTGCGTCAACCACACCATCTACATTTCCACCTGCAAGGTAATGCGCTTCAAGCTGATTAGAGCTTATACTTATACCAGCCTTTGTCGCCTTAATCAAAGGCATTATAATTCTTGCTGGAACTACTCGTCTAAGTCGCATACCAATAAGGTTAAACACACTTACCCTTACACCTGCTGCCATTGATGATATCCACAAACCTAATGGCACAAATGTCAAAAACAGTACTAACAATACTAATACTATACCACCTGTTACTAATAAACCTACCATAATTATTACCCCTTTTCATATTTATTTTTATATAAAATAGTAATAGCTACTATTATATATCTACTATTGTTATATTTCTTTTACTACAAGTGAAGAATTGCTTATCTTGTATATTACAACTTTTTTATCTTTCTCAATAAATCTTCCGTCAGAAATCACATCAAATTCGACACCTTCAATTTTAACTCGCCCTGCTGGACGAAGTGCTGTTGTAGTAATTCCCTGTTTGCCAATAAGATATTCCAAATCAGTTGAACTTATGTAACCTGTTTCTTTTTCCTGTTTATCCTTTAACACGATAGGACTTTTGAATACCCCTTTAGATAAAAGAAATGTCATTATTACAACAAACACTGTAAGCAAAATAAGAATTATTGCTATTATCATTATTGCCTGTGTATAAGTATTTGCCGTAAGACTAACTCCTGCTACAAGACAACAACAACCTATTATCCCCGGTGCTCCAAACCCTGGAATTATCATTTCTATACCAATAAATATAAAAGCTACAACAAATAATATTATTCCCAGAATAAATAATCCGTTCATTTAATCCACCACCTTTTGGTTTCTTGTTTATAATTATTATATAATTCTTTTATAATAATTAAATACTTATTGCCTATAATATTCATATTTTTAGTTGAAATGTCATTTATAGCACTTTATTCTACAAAACCTTAGGTATCTTTATTTCAAATTCTGTTTTTTCTTTATCAGAAGAAAGCTCAATACTTCCACCATGCTCTATAACAATCTCTTTTACAATCGCAAGTCCAAACCCATGACCGCTTTCTTTTTTGCTTGAATAGCCTTGTTTAAATATCAACTCTCTTTTATTTTCTGCTATAGCTGGACCATTATTATATATACTAAAAATATACCAGTTTGGCTGTTCACTTATATGTATATGCACTTCTTTACTATTTGCATTATTACTTACGGCTGTAATTGCATTGTCAATTATATTGCCTAATATTTTACAAATATCCCACTGTTCCATACTTATCTTTGATAAATCCGATGATACTTCAACAAATAATTGAACTTCTTGCTTCTCTGCTTTTTCCATCTTAGAACTAAGCAAGGCATTAACTGCTGGCTTTGATGTTTTTAAAGCCTTTCCCACCTTTGCTATATCTGCATAAACAGGCCTTAAATACTTTACAGCTTCTTCATATTCTTCAAGCTCTAACAAGCCATACACAACCTGCATTTCGTTAAGATACTCATGTCTTTGACTTCTAAGCCTTGAGTTAAGCTTCTCTAAATCTTCAAAGCTTTTCTTTATATCTTGATAGAATTTATCATATATCAGTGCTGTAAATATAATAAAAAGACTACACATCAAAAAGCCGAACATCACAACATACACCCAACTACTAATCCCCTCAAACATACTAATCCCCGCCCCAATCCAAAACCATATACTCAAAAAAAATTCAATATATCCAGTATACAAAATCTTCCTAACAATATTCTTTCTCATCTTTCTCACCCTACTCTATAAACTTTCAACTAAACACTATCCTAATAAAAACCAATCTTCATATCAAATTAAATTTTGATATTTTACATTATAATTATATTTCATAAAATAAATGTATTATATAAACTAAATACACCATAAAAACTTCGGATATATTATATATTTTTAATAAACTAATTCCATTAATAAAAACATCCAACTATAACCCATTACTCTTTTTAATAGTCCATTTAGTTTATACACTACAACTATCCTTCAAGACTTTAAAACGCAAAATATAAAAAAATATCATTTTATTATAACATTCTTCCCACACTTCTATAATATAAATAAGTAATTGTCAAACTTTGAAAATCTAATTTGTATATACTTAAATAAATTCCATTGAATTATAGTCTCACAACTTCCTACTATAAATTAAATTGCCGTCAGAAAAAGGGCGTGTATTTTTGTTGTATATGGTAGGTGTTTAGAATTTCTTAGATAAGCTGTAAAACTCATGGAAAATTGCACACGACGTGCAATTTAGGAAAAAGCGACACGACGTCGCATTTTTTCTGCCCCGTTCGTTTAGAAAATCTTCCCAGCTTATCTTATAAATTCTTAACACTTACTATCAACAACAAAAATACACGCTCTTTTTCTAACTGTCATATATTCTATAACTCATTTCCTGCTTTGTATCCCGTACGAATTGCTGAAGCAATATCCGCAGTTTTTTCACCACTACAATCCCCAACATAAACAAATGGCACATTAAGCTTAGACTCATCAATAACATTCTTCTTAGAACCCAACGCATTAATAATAGTATCCGCCTTTATCTCTACAGAAGTATTGTCGCTAGTATTTTGTGCATAAATCACATTATTCTTAATCTCATTAACCTTAGTATTCACATAAGATATAACACCATGCTTCTTAAAATCAGCTTCAATAAGTGGCATAACTGTTGCTGACTCTTGAGCTGCAATTTTATCCATCATTTCTACAATAGTAACCTTATATCCCTTTGAAGCCACATATTCAGCAGTTTCAGTTCCTACTAAACCTCCGCCTAATACTACACAATCGCCGTTTACTTCCTTACCATTTAAAATGTCCCAACTAGAAACTACATTTGAAGCTTCAACTGGCATAGGAAGTTCCATATTGTGAGCACCTATTGCTAAAATAACTTCATCGTATGTATTTAACTCATCAAAACTAGGTTCATGGTTATATTTAATTTCCACCATACTTGGTAAAATCTTTTCATAGTATTCTACCGCACGCAAAATTTCACTCTTTCTAGGTGGTACACTGGCAATGTTAATTTGACCGCCCATCTTGTCAGCCTTTTCAAATACTGTAACAGTATGACCTCTTTTAGCCGCTACTCTTGCCGCTTCTAAGCCTGCCAAACCAGCTCCCACTACTGCTACATTTTTCTTTGTTTCGCTAGGCTTAATAAATATAGTTTCTTCATCTCCATTTTCAGCATTAAGCACACAGCTAATATAACGACGACCTTGAATAGCATCTACACAACCCTTATTACAGTTAAGACATTCTCGAATACACTCATCAGAAGCAACCTTATTGGCAATATCTGGGTCTGTAAGCAAGCTTCTACCATATCCTATAATATCAGCACTACCATCTTGCAAAATCTTTTCTCCTGCTTCAACACTTACAACACGACCTACTGTTGCAACTGGACAGGAAACTACAGCTTTTACTTTCTCTGCCACATCTAAAGTCCAATTATAAGGAACTGCTCCCATCGGTGGAATAGTATCTCCCATATTTCCTGTATGATTTGCCTGAGCTACTTGTATCATATCAATACCAGCTTTATCTAAAATCTTGGCAAATTCAATACCTTCATCAGCTTCTAAACCACCTTTGCCACGCAATGTATTATCTGGATTAACTGTAATAATTGGCAACTTATATTCTATCATTAAACTTGGTGCAGCTTCTTTAATAGCTTTAAGCACTTCTAACGCATAACGTGTACGATTTTCTAAGCTGCCACCATAACAATCTGTCCTGTGATTTAAAGTCTTTGAACACAAAGAGCCTAACAATCTGTCACCATGAATTTCAATAGCGTCAATTCCTGCTTCGGCTGTCTTTTTAGCACACTCTGCAATACTATTTTTTATAGCTGTCAACTGTTCAATTGTCGCTTCTGTTACAAAATGCTGCATATCATGGTGTAACTTAGCATAAGCACCTTTTGTCTTTTCATCGCAAATTTCCATCTGTTTCTTTGCTTCTTCTTCATTTCCTGCTTCTTTAGCTTTAGCTGCCATTTGTCTAGCCATGCCAGCTTCCATAATCATTTTTCCAACCCCTGGAACGTCATATTCTGGGTGGAACAACTGTAATGCAACTTTACAATCATATTTGTGTAAAGTATCGGCAAGTGCTTTAAACATTGGTATCTGAGCATCATCATATAACTTTGGTGTAGGTGAAGCTGTTCTTACCGGTGCAACGTCACCTATAACGATATATGACACACCTCCCTTTGCTAAACGTTCGTAAAATGATAACGACCTTTTTCCAATCGAACCATCTCTTTCTTCATAGCCTGTTGTCAATGGTGGAAACATAATTCTATTTTTAAATGTTAAATTTCCTACTTTAATTGGTTCTAATAATTTTTTACTCATAAGTAAATCCCTTTCTATATTTATATATTTTTTGCCAACTCATGCGCACAAGTTATAGCATCTTTTAATGTTCCTACTTTGTCACAATCTCCAATATAGTGAATATTTTCACTTTCAATTTCTACTTTCTTTGGCTCATATCCAACTGCAAAGATTAACGTATCTGCGTCTTTTATAATATGTTCTTGTTCGTCTTTTATATATGTAATAGTATTTTCATCAACCTTTGTAACCTGTGCATTTAATTCAATCTTTACACCTTTTTGCATTAAACGTTGTGTAAGTCTTGACTTAGCAGCTCCACCCTCTCCCGGCATTAGACTACCTGTCATTTCAAGCAATGTAATATTACGGTTCATTGGGAACATATCATTTATCAATGGGGCAAGATAATCAGCAGTTTCACAACCTACACTTCCACCACCTAATACGACAATCTTTCTTCCGGGATATGCCTTACCTGATAATACGTCATCAGCAGTCATAGTCTGCTTAAATACTTTAAATGGAGTGATTTCCTTAGGCACAGCTCCACTTGAACAGACTATCTCATAATCTTTAAATTCAGAATTCAACATATCTTTTGTTACTTCTGTATTAAGTCTTACTTCAATTCCTTCATTTGCTAATCTTCTTGACATATATTTAACAACTTTACAAAGTTCTTGCTTTGCAATAGGAACTGCCGCAATGCGAAGCAAACCGCCTAATTCACTTGATTTTTCACACAGTATAACTTCATGTCCACGTTTCTTTGCTACATAAGCCGCTTCCATACCGGCTGGACCACCACCAATTACTAATACCTTTTTCTTTTCATCAGCCAACTTAATTGTATCATCTTCCACACTAGGATTAACTGTACAGCTTATGCGCTTGCCAAACATAATACCTGTCAAACACCTTCCACAGCCAATACATGGTCTAATATCGTCTGTTTTACCCTCAAGTGCTTTATTAGCAAATTCACTGTCACAGATATTTGCTCTACCTATCATACACATATCACATTTTCCATTGGCAATTAATTCTTCTGCTATCCACGGCTCATTAATACGAGCTACTGTTGCTACTGGAATATTAATATATTTTTTAATTTCTTCACTTGAATGAGCATGAGGTGCTGGACTTGTTCCCGGTGCTGGCATACTTGAACCACGTTTTATTGTATTTCCACCCGAAACATGAATAAAATCAACTCCCATCTTTTCTAATTGCTTACAAAAATATATCTGGTCATTAAGTGTTAGACCACCTTCGCTATATTCATCGCCTGAAATACGAACATCAATAATAAAATCTTCTCCACAATATTTACGCACAGACTGTATAACTTCTAAACAAAGACGCATACGCCCGTTAATATCTCCACCGTATTCATCCGTTCTTTTATTATACAACGGTGTCAAAAATCCACCTAATAGACCATGTGCATGAGCGCACTGAATTTCGACACCATCTCCACCTGCCAACTGCACACGGTGGGCAGCTTGACCAAATTGCTCTACAATTGTATGTAATTCTTCTATTGTAGCAGGTCTTGGCGCACTCTTTGCATAGTATGGACCTACATTACTTGGTGCAATAAGCTGTGGTGTCCCCGGCACTGGAAATGCCATAAACGCAGGGTGGAACAACTGCGCTAAAATCTTTGTACCATACTTATGCACACCTTCCACCAACTTCTTCCAACCCGGAATAAAGCTATCATCATAAATAGACATATCTCCCGGCAAATAAACATAAGTCGGCTCTACTGTTACAACTTCTGTCACAATCAAACCAACACCACCCTTAGCCCTTGCTGAATAGTGTGCTACTAAATCATCAGTTACATATCCCTTATCTGCCATATTAGTTGAAATTGGTGGCATAAAAATACGATTTTTTATCGTAGTCTTTCCTATTTGAATAGGCTCAAATAGATGTGGAAACTTATTCATACTTCCATTCCTCCTTATGTAATATTGTCATTTTATTCACAATTTCAATAATAAAATTAAATATATTATGCCACAATATTGCACTAATTGCAATACAATTTTTTGTTAAATTTTTATATTTTATATAACTATGAAAGACACACTCTGCAAATTTCTTTTAGTTTAGCGACAGTGGTCAAAGTCTTGTACAAGCACAAATTTTGACTCATTATTCACCTAAATAAAAAGTTATGTAAGTTATCAATAATATACAAATAATAAATCTAATAATCACCCAAATTTGATAATTAACTATCCCCTACTACTACAATTATCATAATCAGCTTTCACTTCTACAAATACGCCATATTTTTACTCCAAAAATCACCATATAGTATACAACATTCCGTAAGATAGCAGTATTATATAAACTAAATGCACCATTAAAAAGAACAATTGCCTATATTTGTATAACAGTAGCGAACACTTTTGTTCGATAATGGCATATAAATATAGACAATTGTTCTTTTTCTGGTGTGTGTGTTTATATAATACTGCTATCCTCATCACAACCTATAATATTCTAATTGCATAAAAAAGCCCCACAAATATAAATTCATGGAGCTTTTTTCTTACATATACATATTATAATTACTTATTATCAATAAACAACTCTTTAAAGTATGGAAGTGACTCTATCCAGTCACAAAATATATGCCACTCTGCTAACTTATGATTTCTTCTTGAATAATACATTCCAACAAGATTTTCATAATTAAATGTACAAGTTCTCATTTGATTATAGCTTTCTGGAAGCAACTGTATCATACTATACCATACATTCTTATCCTTTGTTTCAAGAAATTCATTTCTTAAAGTTTCAAGGAAATCTATATTCTTTTGCATCATTTCCTTAGTAGCCTCTGTCATGTGGTCAGTGCTAAAATCTTCCATTTCAAACTTCTTGCTGTGAATTTTGTGCATTGTACTTGTAGAATTAGCTACTGTTCCTACTTTATATGTATCGTATTCCTTCCACCAATACAACGGCGCTGTTATATCAACTGTAACAAATATCTGTCTTACAAACTTTCTATGGTCACTACCTGCCTTACAAAGCCTTTTAGCAAGGTCAAGGTCATTAGGTCCAAACTCAAACTTCCCATCTACCACCTTACTGTCAAGTCTTGCCCAACTGTTAAGAGGATTTCTCGCTCCACGAATGGCATTTTCCATATTCATAACGTCATATCTTTCAAGTTTAATCATTTATCTTTTTAGCTAAATAGCATATCCTTTCCTAAATTTTTATCTATAAATATACCTACTATTATTAAATATCATATAACAACATATAAAATAAATAATAAAATTGTTTATTAATAAATATTATACAATAAGCATAATATTTTAATAAATTCAAATAAAATTTATTTATATACACTTTAATAATTCACACCAAATAAATATATTTGTTATTTTTATACTAATCCTCCTTTGACAAACTCTGCATATATTGGTGCATTGACTCTGCAACCACCTTACTATGTGCAACAGCTTCAACTACTGTTCTTGCTCCATTTACAACGTCACCTGATGCAAATATTCCTGGGCGTGATGTGTGTCCTGTGTCATCAGCATCAAGAAGACCTCTCTTATTTGCATTAAGCCCCTTTGTTGTATTAACAAGATTAGACTGTGGGCCTTGACTTATTGAAATAATAACACTATCTGACTTGTACAACTTCTCAGTTCCTTCAACATCTGTAAAAGTGCCATCTTCATTTTCAATTACATCAATAAATATTACACCCTCGTCTACTATTTCTACAGGGCGCTTGTTATATTCAAAATTAACACCTTCAAGCTGTGCATACTCAAATTCATACTTACTTGCAGCAACTTCCTTTGTAATAGAAAAACAAGTAAGGTCTGTTACACCTTTTCTTAAAGCGGTTCTTGCAACGTCCATAGCTGCATTACCAGCACCAATTACAATTACAGAGCTTCCAAGACGATAACTATCTGGATTATTAAGGTAATTAATACCAAAATGAACATTGCCTAAAGTTTCTCCCTTAATATGAAGTGCATTAGGTCGCCATACTCCTGTACCTACGAAAATTGCCTTATAACCATCTCTAAACAAATCTTCAATTGTGATTGCCCCACCAATCATAGTATTAGGTCTTACCTTAATTCCCTTAAGTTCAAGGTGACGATATTCAATATCATCCAATACACTCTTAGGCAAACGAAATTCTGGAATACCATAACGAAGTACCCCACCAATCTTGTCCTTGCCTTCAAATATAGTAACTTGATAACCATATCTTGCAAGTATTATCGCAATAGTAATTCCTGCTGGGCCTGAGCCAATAATTGCAACTCGCATACCATTTGACTTAGCTGGTCCATTAGTCATCTTAGAAGCATAAGTTGTAGAAATATAATGTTCAATTGTTGAAAAATGAACTGGTGACCCCTTTATTCCTTGAATACAATGCCCCTCACATTGCTTTTCATGATTACATACAAGACTACACACTGTAGTAAGCGGATTATTCTCAAAGAGCATTCTTCCCGCCTCATCAAGTTTATTTTCTCTTAGAAGCTGTATCGCTAAAGGAATGTTAGTGTGAATTGGACACCCCTCCTGACATTTTGGTTTTTTGCATAAATAACAGCGATTTGCTTCATCCATTACATGTAATGCCATTTTTAAATACCTCCTTAACTGCATAAATATTTTTGCCAACTTCATTCTATCACGCAAACGAAGAAAAAAGAAGTATTTTATTAGTTAATAAATGGTTAATTAAATAACAAGTCCTACCGATAAACATTCTAAGACAATTTATTTTATAAGATTATAGTACTATTAATATGTGGTGAATTGTTTACTTAAAGTGAGGTGATTATTATGGCAATGGATAATGTAAGAAGTATATCAACTGGAACAACAAGTTCTATTAATCCCCTAGCAAATAATGTATCAAAAAGTGGCTCAAGTGGTGACTCATTAAGCAAATTCAAGCAATCCTTTGAAGAAAACTCTGACAAAAAGAATAAAAAAGATACAACTAACTCAGTACAAAATATGCCAACCGCATATAGAAGAATTAAAAAACGTGCTGTTTCTAAAGACGACATTATAAATCAGCTAAAGTACCAGCAAAACCTTATTAAAAATAAAATACCATCTGAACAAGATAATACAGCTAGCCATTCAAATGATAATAATTCTCAATATAAAGCACATAACTTATCTGCCAAAGAAAAACAACAACGCAATATGGCAGCAAAGTTCTATTCAGATATTGCTGAAGAAATGCGATATCTATAAAAAATTACAGACTTGTTTAATACTAATAAACTTAAACTCTATATTAATCAAGTAAATATTAGCAATCTATTTCTTGACTTACTCTTAATACTATTTATTAACTGTTATATATACAAAGAAACCTGATGCTCACACACCCGGTTTATAATATGGCATTTTACCCTACTCTTGACAACGAGCTTACAACCAAAGGGCTGTCGCATTAACGAAAATTTATACAAAGTATAGATATTTAATTAGTAAATATCTATACTTTGTATAAAACCTTCTTAGTGCGACAGCCCCTTATTTAATATTGTTAAATAAATAACAAGCTATATTTTTAATAAACTATCAAAAACATGCTTTACAAATTTTTTATAGTTTATTCACAGTTACCAAATTCCTGTGCAAGCACAACCTTAGGCTTACTTTTCGTATAAAGAAAATTTAAAAAATTATACTGGATATGACTTGCTATCCTTATCAGCAGCAGTTGGGTCAACCTTTGTCTGCTGTGCTTCTCTATACTTAAAGAAGTCTGTAGCAACCTGTGGGAATAAAGCATATGACAATATATCTTCGTCTTGTTGCTTATATTCTTGAACAACAGGGTCTTTCTTAAACTTATCAAGCTGTGGCTCGATTAAGTCAGCAGGTCTACAAGTAATAGGTTCTTTATCACCAATAGCCTTCTTCTGAACTTCTTTATTAAATGGCTTAATTGTCTGACCAAATTCACCATCAAGAACCTTCTTAGATTCTTTTGTAATCATCTTATATCTTTCACCCTGTAATACGTTAAGTACAGCCTGTGTACCAACAATCTGAGATGAAGGTGTAACAAGTGGTGGTTCACCATAGTCCTTACGAACTCTTGGAATTTCTTCAAGAACTGCTCTGTACTTATCTTCTGCACCTGCATCTTTAAGCTGTGATACAAGGTTAGAAAGCATACCACCAGGAACTTGATAAAGTAAAGTCTTAATATTAACGCCAAGCACTTTAGTATTCATAAGTCCACTCTTTAATGCTTCTTCACGCATTGGCTGGAAGTAATCAGCGATTTCAGCTAAGAGGTTCTGGTCAAGACCTGTATCATAAGGTGTTCCCTTAAATGTTTCAACCATAACTTCAGTTGCTGGCTGGCTTGTACCCATTGAGAATGGTGACATAGCTGTATCAATAATATCAGCGCCAGCTTCAACAGCCTTAAGATATGTCATTGAAGCAACACCTGATGTATAATGTGTGTGTAACTGAATTGGAAGTGAAGAACCTTCTTTAAGAGCCTGTACAAGTTCTGTAGCCTTATATGGAAGTAAAAGTCCTGCCATATCCTTAATACAGATAGAGTCTGCACCCATGTCTTCAATTCTCTTTGCTGTTTCTTTCCAGTAGTCAAGAGTATATGCGTCACCTAATGTATAACAAAGAGCAATCTGTGCATGAGCTTTTGGATTTTCTTTCTTAACAATCTTAACTGCTTCTACTGATGACTGAAGATTTCTTAAATCATTAAAGCAGTCAAATATACGAATGATATCAATACCATTTGCAATAGACTTCTGAACAAAATATTCAACAACATCATCTGAATAATGATTATAACCTAAAATATTCTGTCCTCTGAATAACATCTGTAACTTTGTATTCTTAAACCCATCTCTTAACTTTCTAAGTCTTTCCCATGGGTCTTCTTTTAAAAATCTAAGAGAAGCATCAAATGTAGCACCACCCCAACACTCTACTGAATGATAACCAACTTTATCCATTTTATCAATGATTGGAAGCATTTGTTCTGTTGTCATTCTTGTAGCTATAAGGGACTGATGAGCATCTCTTAATACTGTTTCAGTAATTTTTAAAGGTTTTTTTACCTGGTCTGCCATCTTTTTATCCTCCATTAAATATAACTGGCACTCCAAATATATTGGTATTATACAAGCTTTAACAACTGTATAAGGCTTGTGCCAAAGCCCTTTATAATTTGACTAACAATACAAGCAAGCTCCACCCCTGTTATTGCTTCTCACAATAAAGTTGTGGTCTTACTTGATAATTTTAAATAATTCAATAATTACATAACACCAAACATAGCCATAAATGTACCTGCTGCTACTGCTGTACCGATAACACCGGCAACATTAGGTCCCATAGCGTGCATAAGAAGGAAGTTAGAAGGGTCTGCTTCTGCTCCGACCTTTTGTGAAACTCTAGCTGCCATAGGAACTGCTGATACACCAGCTGAACCGATAAGTGGATTAACCTTGCCATGTGTAGCCTTGCACATAATCTTACCAAAGAGTACACCTGCTGCTGTACCAAATGCAAACGCAATAAGACCAAGAGCAACAATCTTTAATGTATCAAAGTTAAGGAATGCTGCTGCACTTGTTGTAGCACCTACTGATGTACCAAGTATAATAACTACTATGTACATTAATGCGTTAGAAGCTGTTTCAGATAACTGCTTAACAACGCCTGATTCTTTAAATAAGTTACCTAACATAAGCATACCAACAAGTGGTGCTGTTGTAGGAAGTATCATTACTACTACGATAGTAACTACTACTGGGAATAAAATCTTTTCAAGCTTTGAAACAGGTCTTAACTGTTCCATCTTAATCTTTCTTTCTTCCTCAGTTGTTAATAACTTCATAATTGGTGGCTGAATAATTGGTACAAGTGACATATATGAATATGCCGCAACCGCAATTGGTCCCATATAAGCTGTCTGTCCAAGCTTACCAGCAAGGAAGATTGATGTAGGACCGTCAGCACCACCGATAATTGATATAGCTGCTGCTGCTTTATCTGGGAAGCCCATGAAAATAGCCATAATATATGCGGCAAAAATACCGAACTGTGCAGCCGCACCAAGTAAAAAGCTCTTAGGGTTAGCAATAAGTGGACCGAAATCAGTCATTGCACCTACACCTAAGAAGATAAGTGATGGCAATATACTCCACTCATCTAATAAATAAAAATAATGTAATAATCCACCTACTCCATTGTTTGAATCTTCAATAGAAAGCATTATATCTGGATAAAGATTAACTAAAAGCATACCAAATGAAATTGGTACAAGAAGTAGAGGTTCATATCCTTTTTTGATTGCCAAATACAAGAAAACCAACGCAACAACAACCATTAAATAATTGCCCCATGAAAGGCCAAAAAAGGCTGTCTGCTGTATGAGGTTTCCCAATGTTGTTACAATATAACTCATCTCTTAACCTCCAGTTTACATTGATAAAAATTAGTTTCTTTGTAATTAGTTCATAGAAACTAATACTTTACCTGTTTCCACTGAATCACCAACTGCACATTCAACAGTTGCAACTGTTCCGTCCTGTGGTGCACAGATTTCATTTTCCATCTTCATAGCTTCAAGAATAGCTAATACATCGCCCTTCTTAACTGCTGCACCTGCTGCAACATTAACCTTTAAAATCTTACCCTGCATTGGTGCATTAACCTTAACAGCACCCTGTGCTCCTGCTGGAGCTGCTGCCTTAGGTGCAGCCTTTGGCGCTGTCTTCTTAACTGGTGCTGCTGCCTGTGTTGCTGCGCCTGTTCCTGTTCCTTCTTCTACTGTAACATCATATACATTACCATTAACAGTTATTGTATAATTCTTCATAATATTATATTCCTGCTACTACATATACAAATGTATACGTTAGATGAAATATTATTTCATCTAAATAGCTTTTCCTTTCATATATTTTATAATTTGCCACTTAAAATTAATGACTTTTATAAGCTAAATACTATCTTTTCCAGTTATTTGTCTTATTAACCTTTCTGATTGAACGAACAACAAGTCCATCTGCTGGAGTATTTTCAGAAGCTGCAATAGCTGCTGTAATAACTGCAACAAGTTCTAAATCATCAACTTCTTCTTCGTCTTCTTCTTCAACTACTACAGGAACTGGAGCTGGTTGTGGCTGTGCAGTTGGTTCTTCTTTCTTAGCACCAATCTTATTAACGTGCTTAAGAAGTGAAATGATAAATGAAATAAAAATTAAAACAACAAATACTGTACCCATACCGATTAATGTATTAAGTAAAGCTTTTTCAACCTTTTCACCTGTTGTATATACAGGGTTGATTGCACCACTTGTAAGATTAACATCATCGTCCATTACAAATTCAAAAGAACATTCTCTATTCTTAAATGTTGCTTTTACAGTAATTGTACATAATTCTCCTGTACTATCGCTAATATTAATGCTTACATCATCAATAGATAAGAGTGAACCTAAATCTTCTCTTGATTTAGTCCAGCTATTATAAAACTCTACAGTCTTATTACTCATTCCATTTTCGTTTACTTTGTAATTTTCACCAGTAACATTATCTAATGTAACTGCATTCTCAGCATCAGCTTTAATCTGGTCATCTGGTGTAGCATCAAGATACATAATCATATCCGTTGCCCAGATTGCAAGATTTCTCTGATTATCAACTACTTCTTGCTTTTTCATGCTTTCTTTTGCATTACTGCTTGAAATAGTATCAGTACATGCTGTCATACAAAATACACTGGCTACAATACAGAACAATAATAAGAACTTCTTAAAATTAGTTTTCTTCATATTGCCTCACCTCATATTAGACCGTTCCATTTTTCTTAATAGGACGTTCCTCTCTCTTTGTATACAGCATTTCAAATGCAGCTGCCACATATCTTCTTGTATCTTCTGGATTGATTACTGTATCAACATATCCTCTAGCTGCAGCAGACTCTACACTTGACTGTAAATTAGCATATTCTGCCGCTTTTGCTGAAACAGTTGCAGCGGCATCTTCTGATGCACTTATTTCATCTGCATACATTATCTTAGCAGCAAGTGAAGCATCCATCATACCAATTGAAGCTGTTGGCCATGCGTATGTCATATCAGCACCAATTGACTTAGAATTCATTGTTACATAAGCACTACCATAAGCTTCTCCAACAATTACATTAACCTTAGGTACTGTAGCATTAGCAAATGCGTATGTAAGTTTTGCAACTGCCTTTGCAATATGCTTTTCAGCTTCAACTGTAGCTTCAAATCCCTTTACATTAGTTAATGTAAGCACTGGAATTTCAAATGCGTTACAGAAGTTGACAAATTCTTCTGCTTTATTAGCACCATCAACTGTAAGTACTGCTTCAAATTCTTCTGCCTTTTCTCCATTGTCATCAAATACAACTGTTCTGTTAGCAACAGCACCAATTGTTGTACCGTTGATTTTTAAGAAACCTGTAACCATATTCTTTGCATATTCAGACTTTACTTCCATAAATAAGCCATCATCAGCTATATCTGAAAGTGCAAGAGCAGAGTCTGTTATCTCAGCTTCTAAATCATTACATAATCTGTTAAGGTCGTCTTGACAATCTGTTACTGCTTCATCTTCGTTGTTAGCTGGAAGAAATGAAACTAATTGTCTTATTCCATTTGATATTGTTTCTTCATCGCCTACAAAATCAGCTACACCAGCTTCTGCCTGGAATTTAGCACTTGATGTATCTGGCTTAGAAGCATAAGTTCCATCTAATGCATTTGTTGTATTAACAAATAACTTTCCCTTTTCTTCTACAAATGTAAAATCAGAAAGTTGTGTAAGCACAGCAAGTCCACCACCACAGTTACCATATACTGCTGTTATCTGTGGAATAACACCTGAGGCAAGAGTCATCTTGTTGTAGATTTCTCCAAAACCATTAAGTGCATCTGTAGCTTCTTGAAGTCTTAAACCTGCACAATCAATAAGACCGATAACAGGCGCTCCCATCTTCATTGCCAAGTTATAAAGACTTGTAATCTTCTTTGCATGCATCTCGCCAATAGAACCATTCATTACAGTTACATCTTGACTATATACATACACAAGATTTCCATTAATTACTCCGTAACCAGTTACTACTCCGTCAGCGAGGGTATCTTTCTCTTGAATGTTAAAATTAGTAGCTCTAGCTCTTACACCAGCGCCGATTTCAACAAAACTGTTGTCATCAAGAATAGACTCTAATCTATTTCTAGCTGACACCTGTGTTGCTTCACTCATTCTCGTGACCTCCTATTGATTTTTTGTTTTTTATTATATAAAACAGCTATTGTTTATTTTATAACAATTTATTACAAAATTCAAGCTTATACCAGGAACTTTTCCAATAAATAACAATTAATTTTTTAATGTATTTTATTGTTTTTTCATATTTTTCTTAAGCAAATAATATAGTCCTTACATTTCTACCTAGCTATATTTCACTTTTATAAATATTTCACACATAATTTCTATAATGTTAAAATGATATTTTCACTTTATTAATCCCTTGCTTCAAACACTATTAATATACCATCTTTTATTATTATTGAAGCCTTTTCATCAACTATCTCATTACTTTGACATATACTTAAGCCTTGCTTTAATTCATACTCATTAAGCGGATATTTCATACCTTTGAGAGTTATAGTAACATTTTCTGTCAAAGGCACGAAAGATATAAATTTTCCATACTGTTTATCTTTGTCAATAGAAAATGTTTTATTAGCAAGATATATTTTATTACACTTATCATAAATAAAACACTTTACGCCCTTATCAAGCGCAAGCTTCATAATACCAATATTAGTAAGTACATGGTCAAATCTAGTTCCTGTTGCACCTATAATATAAATACTATCAGGACATTTTTGCACCGCTTTTAAAAGTGCAAGATGTGTATCTGTATAATCTTTTTCTGGCGGATATGTTTTTGTTTCTGTTGATTTATTATATTTTTCAAATACATTTTTATCAACAGAGTCGTAATCACCTAATAAGTAATCTACTTTTATTTTAAGTCTATCACAATGAACAAGCCCGCTATCTGCTGCTATTACATAGTCAAATGATATTTCCTTTATCCATTTCTTTGCCCACTCATAATCTACATTACCACCAGTTACAATAAGTATATTTTTCATAATCTCTTTCCTTTCAATATACACAATTATAGGTCTATCACCTTAACTAAAATTTACACATGATATAGAATTATTTACTAATTAAATATTCACATTTATATAAATTTTTTATTGTGACAACTCCAAGTTTTCTTTACATTCATCAATTTTTATGCAGTTACAAACTTTGGCTCATTGTTTGTACAAATAAAATTACTATAGAACTTTATTTTTTCACATTTATACTTTATAATAATACAAAAATTTTAAAAATGCTATTTTTGATTTCATAACAAAATATATTATTAAAATAAACCGGCATATTAGATAATCCATTTATTTTAAAATTAAAAGGGATTATTAATATTTGCTTAATTAAAATGTTACCAATCAAATTTTAGCGGAATTGGAGAAAAAATGTCTGATAACAATGAACAAATCAATCAAACAAAAGAAAAACTTCATCAATCCACCCCAGATAAAGAAATTCACGCAGATGCTAACTACGAATTTCTTGCTTATCTTTCAAAAGATAAGTCTGACAGATTACTTGAATTTTTAAAATACTCAGGAATTGATAAGGTAAAAGCTGAATACGATGAGCTTAATGGTTCATATAATGTAGAAGTATTATCTAAAGATTTTGAAAAGGCTTCTAATTTATTTCACATTTTCTCAGAAAATGAACTTGATGATAGCGAAGATGACAATATCATTAACACAAATGGAAATTTATACGATACTACAACAGAAAAATACAAAGACAACTTATCGTCTGCTATTACATTTTTTGTATGTGGTTTTGCTGGTATAGTAATTTTAATTCTTAATAACATTGGCGTATTTAGTTTCATTAATACAAAAGGCTCATCTGGAATACTTATGAATGTAGTATTAGGCGCACTTTTTGTTGGCTTTATTGTAATAGGCTACTTTTCTTTAAAATATTCAAAGAAAATCAAGAGCGAAGCTAAAAAAGAAAATGATATCAATACACAAGTAACCTCTTGGCTTAATGAAAATGTTTTAAAAGACGATATAGAAAGTTCTTATGACACAGATATTCCAGAAGAAATGAAATATTTCAGTAGAAGTGAATATATACATAAAAAAATCAAAGCTAACTTTCCTAACATAAATGATAATGTAATAGATACAATAACAGATAACTATATTGAACAGCTTTTCTAACTTTAAAAAATGTGAGAAAACCCACTATCATAAAAACACCTATACAAACTTTGGAATTAGATTTCCAATTTGTATAGGTGTTTTTGTATATATTATGATAAAAACTATGAAAAACATATTTCTTGAATTGTTTATAATTTACACAACATTCACCAAGTTCTCATACCTACAACCATGGTCTTTGTCTCGTTATTTGTGCAAATAACAATTACTTGTTAGAAAGATATTCGTCAATACCTCTTGCACCAGCTTTACCTGCTCCCATAGCAAGAATAACTGTTGCTGCACCAGTAACTGCATCACCACCGGCATAGACACCTTCTTTTGTTGTCTTACCTGTTTCTTCTTCTGCGATGATACACTGTCTTTTATTAACGTCAAGCCCCTTAGTTGTTGAATGAATTAATGGGTTTGGCGATGTACCAAGTGACATAATAACTGCGTCAAGGTCCATAACAAATTCTGAACCTTCGATTTCAACAGGTCTTCTTCTTCCTGAAGCATCTGGTTCACCAAGTTCCATCTTAACACACTTAATGCCACTAACCCAACCATTTTCATCAACCATAATTTCTGTTGGATTAGTAAGAAGGTCAAATATAATACCTTCTTCTTTAGCATGATGTACTTCTTCTGCTCTTGCTGGAAGTTCTGCTTCACTTCTTCTATATACAACGTGAACTTCTGCACCAAGTCTTAAAGCTGTTCTTGCTGCGTCCATTGCAACATTACCACCACCAACAACAGCAACTTTCTTAAATCTTGCAATTGGAGTATCATAGTCATCTCTGAAAGCTTTCATAAGATTACTTCTTGTAAGGTATTCATTTGCTGAGAATACGCCGTTAGCATTTTCACCAGGTATACCCATAAATCTAGGAAGACCAGCACCAGAACCAATAAATACAGCGTCAAAACCTTCTTCTTCAATAAGTTGGTCAATTGTCATAGACTTACCAATAACAACATTAGTTTCAATCTTAACACCAAGACTCTTAACATTTTCTATTTCACTTGCAACAACTGTTGACTTTGGAAGACGGAATTCAGGAATACCATAAACAAGTACACCACCTGCTTCATGTAATGCTTCAAATATTGTTACATCATATCCCATCTTTGCAAGGTCACCAGCACAAGTAAGTCCTGAAGGACCTGAACCTATAACTGCAACCTTCTTACCATTAGGCTTAGCAGACTTTTCAGGCTTAATATTATTTTCTCTTGCCCAATCTGCAACAAATCTTTCAAGCTTACCGATTGATACAGCTTCTCCCTTGATACCTCTGATACATTTTCCTTCACACTGGCTTTCCTGTGGACATACACGACCACAAACTGCTGGAAGTGCTGAAGACTGACCAATTGTCTTATATGCTTCTTCAAACTTTCCTTCTTTAACATTATGTATAAATTCAGGAATATTTATTGACACTGGACATCCCTTTACACATTGTGCATTTTTACAGTTAAGACATCTTTTAGCTTCCTCAACTGCTTCTTCTTCATTATATCCAAGACAAACTTCGTCAAAGTTCTTATTTCTGACATCTGGAGCCTGTTCTCTGACTGGCACTTTTTTCATTACGTCCATTTCATTAACCTACTACTAAAACATATACTAAAATGTATATTTATATAGCTTTTCCTTTCATATAGTTTTATAAACCACCAATTGCCTAAAAGCAAATGTGTCTTTATTAATTGCAGTTTCCACAACCGCCATGATGTGTGTCACCCTCTTGAAGTCTAAGCATAGCTCGACCTTCTTCTGTTTTGTACATTTGCTGACGTTTCATAGCCTGGTCAAAGTCAACTTTGTGACCATCAAATTCTGGACCATCAACACAAGCGAATTTAATCTCATCACCAACTTGTAAACGACATGCGCCACACATACCAGTTCCATCTACCATAATTGGGTTCATACTTACAACTGTAGGAATACCTAATTCTTTTGTAAGAAGACAGACAAACTTCATCATAATTAATGGTCCAATTGCTATACATAAATCATACTTTTTACCTTCATTATTAACAAGGTCTTTTAATACATCTGTACCCATACCCTTACGAACATAGCTACCATCATCTGTTGTTATATATAAATTACCAGCTACGGCTCTCATTTCATCTTCAAGCATAATAAGGTCTTTGTTCTTTGCACCAACGATTACATCTGCTGCAATGCCATGCTCATGAAGCCACTTAACCTGTGGATAAACAGGTGCTGTACCAACACCACCAGCAATAAATACGATATTTTTCTTCTTTAATTCTTCAATATCTTCACTTATTAATTCTGAAGCACAACCTAATGGACCTACAAAATCAGCAAAAGCATCTCCTGCTTTAAGGTGTGACATCTTTTCTGTTGACGCACCTATAACCTGAAAAACAATAGTTACTGTTCCCTTTTCTCTGTTATAATCACAGATTGTAAGTGGAATTCTCTCACCTTTCTCGTCCATCTTAACAATAATGAACTGTCCTGGCTGACAATGCTTAGCTACTCTTGGAGCTTCTACATCCATTAGAAAAATCTTTTCTGATAATTTTTCAGCTTTTTGAATTTTATACATTTCTGTACCCCTTTCAATATCTTTTTTCGTGTGTATTTTTTATTGTCACACGTAACAAATCTAATTTATACAAAAATATGCGTAATGCACATTTGCATACAATAATAATTAATACTCTTGAATGATATACCCTTCATCACTATTATCAACAGTATAACAGATACCATTTTTTATACCAACTCCATAATACCCTCGTATAGTTGTATGATTATCTTTCTTTACATCCATTCTTATATAATATAAATCAATTCCATCAATATTAATCTTAGATTGGTATACAAATGTAAATAAAGAACCATCATTTGTTATATCTAAGTTTTGCTTTATAAGCCCTGTTTGCTCCATTCTCGCTCTAAGTATCTCTTTAGCTTCTTCAAATGAATACTTTTTCTCTGGCTGTATTATATAGTTCCTTTTAATAACTGAACTTACTAAATCATGTGAATCAACAGCTATTGCAGATAAAATAATATTACCCTCTGGTAACTCTATTGGCTCTGAATACACTTGCGAGGTAGTACTTGGATATGTTCCATCTAATGTATAATAAACTGTACAATCTTCTGGAATATCTTCGATTTCAACAGTCTGTCCCATCGCATAAGTTCCAGAAGCTAATGCAATCTGCGGCACATCGGGCTGTTTAAATTCAACCTCATAGTTATACTCCGCAATATCACTATACACCCCTATATCATTTACAGCAATACACTTTATTGTAGTAACTCCTTTTTCAAGAATAATAGTATCATTATATCTAATACTGTCTACTGATGGAGTACTTCCATCTATTGTATAATATATATCTGAATCTTCCGTTAAAAGTTCTAATTCAAGTGACTCATAATACTTACCAGAAGCTATTGAAGCTTCTGGCACACTGGGTTGATACTCATTAAATATATCACTTGTATCATAATTTTTAAAGTTCTCAATAAGATTATTTATCTGCTCTCCATCTTCATTTTCATTGTAATAAGCAAGTAAAGCACTTAAAGCCTTTTCATTACTACTATCTATTTCTAATATCTTATTAAGTGTTGAAATAGCATCATTCTTAGCTCCATATTCATTATAACATTCATATATAGCCATCATAAGTTCTATATTATTATTTCCTTCAACTGTATTATATGCTTTATTAAAATATTCTAACGCTTCTTGATATTTACCTTGTTGTTTTAACTGCTTGGCTTTGTCATAATTATAGGAATACGATTTGCCATTGTTATTGACTGCTATTGCTATGTAAATAGCTATTATAAGCAATCCTATAAACGTACATAACAATATTATATTTTTCTTACTTGTATTATTCTTTTTATTAGTATTTGAAACTAAATTATTATTTTTCTGCTCACTTCGGCTTGTATCTGAAGCTGTTGCCGTTTTTTGTGTTTTAGTCTTACTAGCTTCTCTAGTTTTCCTATGAATATCAGATACATCTGTACTATCAGTACTGCCATGCACTTCTATTTCTTTAGGTTTTTCTTGTTTGATATTATTAATATATTCTTTCTCTCTTTTAGATAATTCATTATTAGTTGTTTTAAGAGAATTGTCATTTATATCATTTTCATAATATTCAGCCCTAGCGACATTAGTTTGCTCTTTAACTAACTTCTTAATTGACTCTTGTAATTGTTCATCTATATTATCATCTGTATTATTAATTATATTATCATTCGAATTAAGGTTATTGTTAATAATATTTTCCGAAGAATTATTATAATTTATCTTATTTCTAATACTTTTATAATCCAGTTCCTTTGTACTGCCATCATTCATAAAATTCCCCATTCTGTAATATAGCTTTAATACTCATATTTCATTAGCAAAATGGATACTCACAATCTACTTTGCTACATGCTATATTATCAAATTTTTAACAAAAATATAATAACACACTCTTTAACAATAATCAACAATCTTGTTATTTAGTGTACTCTCTGCATAATTTTGCAATTATATACTTTGTAAAATGATATGATAATATTAAAACTTTCATTGGCTTATTATTTAATACATCTTTAATTCTTTAATTAATATTAATTTACACCTTTTAACTATTCTTTCATAAATTATACATATTTTGCTCATAATTTTTTTGTATTATATTTTACAGATAGAAAAGATAATCTTTCTATCTCCCCCTCATATTTTAAACGGAGCAGTTACTTTTTGTGACTGCTCTTTTTATTTTCTATATTTCTTTCATTATTTACATAAATAAAAAATGACATATAGCAAAACTTATTGAAGAATTGCTATATGTCATTTTTATATTATCTAAAATTAGTAACCTTTACAGTACATGTAAGTGTCTTATCATCCACTATAGCATAAACTGTAGTTGTACCAGCCTTTTTAGCTGTGATTTCTCCTGTCTGTGTAATTTCACAAACTCTAGGATTACTACTTCTCCATATTACATTATCATCAGTTCCAATAACATCAAGCCAGAACTGGTCATATTGTTCAAGTGTAATATATGTCTTACTAAGTCCAAGAGAATGTACTATACATGATGATGAAACTCCTGAATTATCACTTTCAACAACGACTTCAGCTTCTCCAGGTCCAACAGTTGTAATAACACCATTGTCATCAACTACAACGATACCTGTGTCTGTTGAATACCAAGAATAAGAGTCTGTATTAGTAACTGGTCTTACCTTTACAGTCAACTGTCTTGACTTTCCTGTAAGCATATATATCTCTTTTGAATTAATATTAAGTGAAGATATATCAACTGCTGGTGTTACATATACCCAACATGAACCTTTAATTTCATTACCATCTGCTGATATTGCTGTAACTCTACACTTACCAGTACCTAATGCAAATATCTCACCTGACTCATCTACTGTTGCAACTGCTTCATTAGATGAAACCCAAGTTAAATCTTGAACTGTTGCATCTGCTGGTTCAATATGTGCATATACTCTTTGAGCATCACCAACAAGGAGTCTTATAGTATCTGGTTCAATCCAGATATTTTCTACTGGTTTAACAACTCTTACAAGGCAAGATGCACTGACTCCACTACCATCTGCCGCTGTCGCTGTAATAACTGCATTACCTACTGAGTTAGCATATATATTACCATCACCATCTACACTACATATACTATCATCTGATGATGACCATATAATTGCTTTATTAGTTGCTGTTGCAGTTTCTACAGTTGCAACAAGTGTTCCACTAGCACCTACATTCATAAATTTATCAGTTTCACTTAACGTAATACTTGATACATATTCCTTAACTTCAATTGTACAAGCTGCTGTTAAGCTACACTCTTCTGTTGTAACTTCAATAATACAAGTACCACCACTTACTGCTGTAACAATACCATTTTCATCAACTGTAGCTACATCAGGGTCACTTGATAAGTATGTAACATTTTTATTTTCAGCATCATAAGGTTCTATAATAGGAATAATTGCGTATTTAGCACCAACCCATAACAACTGATAATCCGAATTTAAGGTAAGCCCTGTAACAGGTTGTATAACTGTTACTACACAATAAGCAGTCATACCACTATCCGTATTGGTTACAATAATTGATGTCGTACCAGCTCCAACTGCTGTTACTTTACCATCATTTTCTACTGTACATACACTTTCATCTCGGCTTTCCCAAGTACAGATTTTGTTATCTGCATTTTCTGGAAGACAAGTTGCATTAAGCCAGAATACTTGACCTTGTCTTACTGTAATATCATTAACATTTAAAACAACACTTGTAACTGGCTGTTTTACATAAATATTACACATTGCCGTTGCATTTCCATCGTATGATTTAGCAAGAATTGTACAGCTTCCTACACCAACAGCCTGAACAAGACCTGTAGAATCAACTATACATACATTAGTATTAGAAGATTCCCAAACAATTGTCTTATTAGAAGCTTCAATTGGAGAAACTGCTGCTGTAATTCTAAGAGTATCTCCAATTCTCATTATCTCATCAGTATAATCTAATGTAATGGTATCAACTGGAATATTTATAACAAAGTTACACATTGCAACAAAGGCATTATCTTCAGTCTTACATACAATTGTAGCATATCCAGGCTGTACAAACTTTACAAGACCATTTTCATCAACTGTACACACACTTTCATTTGATGATGACCATATTACATTTCTATTAACACCATCACCTTCTGGAAGAACAGTTGCCTTTAACTGATACTGTTGCTGCGCCATTGATGTACTAACACTTGTTTCATTAAGTACTAAACCTGATACGGGTTCTCTTACATATACTTCACAAGTTGCAATCTTTAAACCATCTTCTGATATAACAGATATTGTTGCTGAACCACCTGATACACCTTTAACAATTGCTGTATAACTATCACCTTCAACTGTTGCTATAGCAGGATTAGATGTGTACCAAAGAACTTTATCATTAGTAGGACCAGATGGATTAAATACTACTTGAACTGTATCCTGCTCACCTCTATTAATTTGAAGTGTTGAAGGATTAATACTTATCTCACCAACTGGAGTTGTAACATATACAATACAACTAGCAGTCTTTACTACACCATTAATTGTCTGTGTCGCAATAATCTTTGCTGTACCTGATGCAGCACCAGTTACAGTAAGTACTTTTCCACTTTGAGATATAGTAATTAAATCTTCTGTTGGAACTTCACCTAAAGCATTTGGTTGATTTTCCACTCTAAATTCAACTGGATACTTAGAAACATCATTTGTTATAAGTGCTTCCAAATCAAAAGACTCACCTATATTAACAGTAGCTTTATCTAAACTCAATCCAAAACCATCAATAACTGTTATTTCATATTTTAATTGACATTCTTGTCCATACTTTGTATATAACTCATCTTGGGCTCTAACAGCATATATAGTAACTTTACCTGCACCAACTGCTGTAACAACACCTGTAGATGGGTCAACTGAAGCTACGTTGTTATCGCTTGTCGACCATGTGACTTCTGACGGCTTAGCCGATGTCGTAAGTTGTAATGTATCACCAACATTCATATCGGTTGCATTCTTACCCAGCTTCTTAAATGGAACAACAATCGTAACTTGGTCTTTTGTCATCCACACTTCATTTCCCAATTGGTCAACCGAGTTCAAACCAGCCGTTACCGTAGTAAAACCAGTATATAAGCCTAATACACTACCAAGCTTAACTTCACATATAGATGTATCATCTGCTCTATATGTAACTCCTGATGTTTCTGGGTAAAGAACATTAGATGGAATTTCTTCGTACTTAAATTCAGCATAATCTGTTCTATCAAGCACCATATACTTTTCACCACTAGCAAGTGTCATAATCTTATGACCTGCTGAATTTGTCTTTGATGTATCAAACTGTACCTCTGACCTTATATCAAAGTTCTTAGTAAGACTGCTTATACCATCACCATCAACAGTTCTAACAGTAAGTCTAGTATAACCACCACCGCATACTTTTAACTGTACTGCATTAGCTGTAGATGATATCATCTGTAATACACCATCATCAGAAAGATTACCACTAACGTCATTAAGTGTTGATACAAATATTTTATTACTATCTGATGTATTTGCAGTAATAGTAATTATATCACCTGTTTGATAAATTGTCTTTACAGGGTCCATCTGAACAGAAATAGGAACTGTTGCGTCAGCATATACACTTGTAATTGCCTCTTCTGAAATAATTGAACCATTATCACCATATTGCTTTGAAACATATGTAGCTGTAAGTTTTGCTATTCCAGCAAATTCCCCATGAAGTACCGGATGTGTTCCTGTAGCTGTTTCACTACCTCCACCATCTGAAAAACTTACAATGTTAGGGTCTGATGTCTTCCATGTGATATTATTCGGATTCGGCATGTGATTTAATTCTGGGTCTGGGTCTATTCGATTATCATCATTTCCAGTCAACTGTGAAATGTATAAAGCACCAGAACTGTCTTGTCCTTGTCCCACTGTTACAGTTTTCGTATTAAGCGACATATTTACGTCTGTACTAGCACTAACATATATCATATAGCCACTAAACAAAAATACTGCAAATATAACAGCACTTAAGACTTTCCATTCCTTTCGTAATTTCATAATCTTTTTCATACGATAACAACCTCTCTTCCATATATTTATTAAGATTTCTGAAAATATATTCTATGCTGATTTATCTACACAAAAAATAATATAGTTTTATAATACTATTATTTCACACATTTTTCAACAATTTATGATTTAATAAATTTAATCTTATTATTATCATATTAATACCGCACAAATCACAATCTCATTTTATCATACATTAATAGTATACACTAGCAGACATTAGTACTAACTTTATGCAACCAATATTATCATAATCTATACATTTCCTATTGTATATCGACAAAATTACATCTTTCATTATATTTCTAAAAAATAAATTAATAATCATAACAAATTATTATATAATTCACAAAAACTTATTTTCAACAATTATTTTATATAAAAAATTAATTACAATTAATAAAAAACTGTTTAATTAGATAACAGTAATTAAATATAAATTACTCTTACTAATTAAACAGTTTTAAATACTTCTACATATTAATATCTAAATTACTTCTGAACAAGGTGAATAGCGAAACCACCAAATTCTCCCTTAAAGTAAATAGCTTTCATTCTTCCTTCTTTGATTACAATAGAATCTTTATCGAATTCAAAGCCTCTGTTTTCAAGGTGATATATAGCTCTTTCAATATAGTTAGTAGCTATAGCTATATGACCGTTAGTTCCACGACCCTTTTTCTTCATAAGCTCAAAACCTGTTCCAGAAAAGATTGAGCTATTACCAACCTTCTTTTCAAAGCTAAACATATTATTTAAAGTATCAGCAAGTTCATCGGCTTCTTCTGCACTTGAAAGATTAACACCTACATGTCTTACTTCAAAGCCAAGCATAGTATCAACTGCTTCTTTTGTTAATTTCTTAATTCCGTCAAAGTCGCCAGCTTCAACCATGTCCTTCTTAACCATCCAAGAACCACCACAACAAACAATCTTGTTAAAGTCAAGATATGACTTAAGATTATCTGCGTTAATTCCACCTGTTGGCATAAAGTGCATCTTATTGTAAGGAGCTGCCATTGCCTTAATCATCTTAAGACCGCCTGCTGCTTCTGCTGGGAAAAACTTAACTGTATCAAGTCCAAGTTCAATAGCTGTTTCTACATCTGATGGATTGCTTGTTCCTGGAACAATTGGATATCCCTTATCTATACAATGCTTAACAACCTTTGGATTAAGTCCTGGACTGACAATAAACTTAGAACCTGCTGCCATTGCTCTGTCTGCCTGTTCTGGAGTAAGAACTGTACCAGCACCAACAATAAGTTCTGGATACTTCTCTGCCATAATCTTAATAGACTCTTCTGCTGCTTCAGTTCTAAATGTAACTTCTGCACATGGAAGTCCTCCTTCAATTAATGCCTTTGCTAAAGGTTCTGCATCCTTAGCATCATCAAGAGCGATAACTGGTACAATACCAATCTTACCAAGTTCTTCTACAACTTTATTCATATTAATCTCCATTTCTGTGCTTTAGCACTCTATAACAGTTGTTTATCAATTACAACTATTATGAATTATTTTTCTTACATAATTATATATTTATATACATTTTTTGTCAATTAAATATATATTGTTTGCGTAAACTATAAGAAACTCTCAAATCATTTTTTAAGTTAGCTTAACAGTCGTCAAGCCTTGTGCAAGAACAGACTTTGACTCGTTGCTCATGTAAATAAAACAGAGAGATTCCTAACCAAAAGATTAGAAACCTCTCTGAAAACTAAGAAGTAATTATATATTAATAATTATCTCTGTACTCTGGCACCAGCGCCACCCATGATTGCTTCAACTTCCTTCTTAGAAGCCATTGTTGTATCACCAGGAGTAGTCATAGCAAGAGCGCCATGAGCTGCACCATAGTTTACAGCTGTTTCAGCATCACCTGTTGTCATAAGACCATAGATAAGACCTGAAGCGAATGAATCTCCACCACCAACTCTATCCATGATTTCAAGTCCGTCATACTGCTTAGCCTTGTAGATTTCTCCACCTGCCCAGCAAAGAGCTGACCAGTCATTAACTGTAGCAGTCTTAACTGTACGAAGTGTTGTAGCAACAGCCTTGAAGTTAGGGTATGTCTTTACAGCTTCGTTAATCATCTTCTTGTAACCATCAATGTTAAGTGACTTAAGGTTTTCATCGTTACCTTCAATCTGGAAGCCAAGGCAAGCTGTGAAGTCTTCTTCGTTACCAATCATAACGTCAACATACTTAGCGATTTCCTTATTAACTTCCTGAGCCTTTTCTAAGCCACCGATAGCTGACCACATAGATGGACGGTAGTTAAGGTCGTAAGATACGATTGTACCATACTTCTTAGCTGTCTTAATAGCAGCAAGAACTGTTTCACATGACTGTTCAGATAAAGCAGCATAGATACCGCCTGTATGTAACCAACGTACACCAAGTGTTCCGAAGATGTATTCAAAATCGAAATCTTCTGGCTTAGCCTGTGAAATAGCTGTGTTAGCTCTGTCTGAACAACCAACAGCTCCACGGATACCAAATCCTCTTTCTGTGAAGTTGATACCATTTCTGCAAAGACGACCAATACCATCTGTGTTCTTCCAAGCGATAAGTGATGTATCAACACCACCCTGAAGGATGAAATCTTCCATAAGCTTACCTACTTCGTTGTCTGCGAAAGCTGTAAGAACAGCAGTCTTAAGACCGAAACATCTACGAAGACCACGAACTACGTTGTATTCTCCGCCACCTTCCCAAGCTCTGAAGCTTCTAGCTGTACGGATACGTCCTTCACCTGGGTCAAGACGAAGCATAACTTCTCCGAGTGATACTGCATCAAATGCATAAGTGCCTTCTGGTTTTAAATTTAAATTCATTATTAAACATACCTCCAAAGTATTTTTTTATATTTTACCACACATTAACTTAATAATCTATGATTTTTTTAATTTAATATTACAATTTTTCATAAACATTTATAATTTTAAAATTATAATGTAACGCCCTGCTTAAATATTGCTAAATCATGGAAACCTGCTATTTCAGCTTTAACCTTCTTACCTGAAGCAACGTCAAGTACAAGCTGGAATAATTCTTCTGCAAGCTGTTCCATTGGAATATCGTCTGTTACAAGTCTGCCTGCATTAAAGTCAATCCAGTTCTTCTTGTTACCAGCAAGTCTTGAATTAGTAGCAATCTTAACTGTTGGAACTGGTGAAGCAAATGGTGTTCCTCTACCTGTTGTGAAAAGCACAATCTGAGCTCCTGAAGCTGCACAAGCAGTTGATGCTACAAGGTCATTTCCTGGTGCGCTTAAAAGGTTAAGTCCCTTAGTACTTACTCTTTCACCATAAGCAAGAACACCCTTAACAAGAGAGCTTCCTGACTTTTGTGTACAACCTAAAGACTTATCTTCAAGTGTTGTGATACCACCATCTTTGTTACCTGGTGATGGATTTTCGTATATTTCCTGACCATTCTTAATGAAGTATTCCTTGAAATCATTAATAAGGTGAACAGTTTTTTCAAAAAGTTCCTTGTTAGCACATCTATCCATAAGAAGTGTTTCTGCACCAAACATTTCTGGAACTTCTGTAAGGATTGTTGTTCCTCCCTTAGATACAAGCATATCTGAGAAAAGACCAACTGTTGGATTAGCTGTAATTCCTGATAAACCGTCAGAACCACCACACTTCATACCAATGATAAGTTCCTTAGCACTTACCTTTTCACGTTTAAATGTAGCAGCATAATCCATAAGTTCCTTCATAAGCTTTTCAGCTTCTTCCTGTTCATTTTCAACGTCCTGAACCTGTAAGAATTTAACTCTATCTGGATTAACTTCTCCAATATAGTCCTTTAATACTTCAATACGGCTATTTTCACAACCAAGACCAAGTACAAGTACTGCACCTGCATTAGGATGATTGATAAGGTCAGCTAATACAGTTCTTGTGTTTTCCTGGTCTTCTGTAGTCTGTGAACATCCGTATGGGTGTGGGAAAGCAACTACTTCATCAATACCTTCTGGCTTATTCATTCTTGCTGTTGCTTCAATAGCTCTTGCAATTGAATTAACACAACCTACTGTTGGAATAATCCATACTTCATTACGAACACCAACTTTTCCGTTCTCTCTCATGTATCCATCAAAGAATGCTTCTTCTGTTGGTTCTACATCTTTATGACCTTCTGGATTATAAGTATACTCAAGTAATTCGCCAAGTGCTGTCTTTAAGTTGTGTGTGTGTATCCAACCACCAACTTCTACATCTGCCTGAGCATATCCAATTCTAAAGCCATACTTTATAACTGCATCGCCTTTTTTAACTGGCTTAATGGCAAACTTGTGACCCTGTGGAATATCTTCAATCATAGTCACATCTGTACCTGCAACATTAACAGTTGTACCCTTTGCGATTGGCTTTAAAGCTACAGCTACGTTATCATTTTTATTAATTTTAATAAAATCCTGCATTATGAGTCTGCTACTGTTTTTTATTTAGTAGCTTTTCCTTTCATAAATTTATACTTTATTAGGCGTTTGCGAAACTCCACAAGCTGCATAAACTCTAACTTCTTTGAGCCTCTATTTTGCAATGCTCCTCACTGAAATAAAAACTTTTATATCTATTTTGCCTAAATTTCAAGGTCTAAAATATCATATTGGGGCTTATTTCTATGCAAAATACATAAATTACGGTCAATTTATTTCGCAATTACCTAATTTATACTTTATAGTTAATTTATTACTAATATTACAACAATAGAGCGGATATAATTAAACATTAATCCGCCCTATCTTATAGTATGTACTAAACTTATTATTCAATACATATAACTATACTAATTGGACATTAATAATTAGTTGTTATTTACTAAATCTGTAACAACAGCTCTCATTCCTCTTTCTCTGATATCAGCAATATATCCTGTAATTACATCTTCAAGTCCAGCTACCTTTGTAAGGTCTTCTCCACCAAAGAACTTTGTATTGCTTAAGTAAGCATGTGCAAATTCAGCAGGTGACTTAGCTGAGTTATCTCTGAAGAAGTCAAGTACATCCTTATCATCACAAATGTTGTATTCTTCACCATTTCTATTGCCCTTTAATACGATACCACCGTTAAATTCAGCTTCTGTCTGTGATGTATAGAAGCTCATTAATGCTGCGATAGAGAATGTTAAATACTTAGGAAGCTTGCCGAACTTATTAACATAACCTAAGAATGAAGGTAAACATCTTGCTTCCCACTTAGATACTGAGTTTAATGAGATACTAAGTAACTTGTGGTCAACGAATGGGTTAAGGAATCTGTCAATAACAGCCTTAGCAAATTCATCACAATCTTCTTTAGCAAGTGAAAGTGTAGGAATAACTTCATCATATAATGTTTCTTCCATGTACTTTCTAATTGTAGCATCTTTCATTGAGTTTTCCACATTGTCGTTACCAGCAAGGAATGAAGCAAGTACGAAAGATGTATGAGAACCGTTAAGAATTCTAACCTTTCTTTCTTTGTATGGATGATGGTCTTTTGTAAATACTACATTTAAACCAGCTTCCTTAAATGGAAGTTCCTTTTCAAGCTGTTCTAATGGAAGGTTTTCATCACTTTCAACAACCCAAAGACCGAATGTTTCAGCTCTGTCGATTAATTGGTCTTCATATCCCCATTCTTCACAAAGTTTTTGAGCATCATCTCTTGGATAACCTGGAACAATTCTATCAACTAATGTTGGGCAGAATGAGCAAGCTGTATTAACCCAATCCTTGAAGCCATCTTCTAAGTTCCATAATTCGATAAACTTCATAATGCACTTCTTAAGTTCGATACCATTATCAGCAATAAGTTCACATGGAAGTAAGATAAGTCCCTTATCAGCTGCTCCATTAAACTTCTTATATCTTTCAAAAAGAAGCTTTGTAAGCTTACCTGGGTATGTCTTAGGAGGGCAAGCATTGAAGTCATCTGTTTCATCAAATACGATACCTGCTTCTGTAGTATTTGAAACGATAAATCTAAGTGTTTCAGATGTACCATATTCCATAAACTTATCATAATCTTCGATAGCTGCAACAGCATCAACTACAGATGTAATCTGACGAGTAATTTCCTTAGGCTGTCCATTTTCAAAACCTCTTAATTGAAGTGTATACTGACATTCCTGGTCATGAAATCTTTCAAGTGTACCAAATTCGATAGGCTTAACGATAACAACACCACCGTTAAAATCTGTCTTTTCGTTTGTTACATCAAAAATATAATCAACGAATGCTCTAAGGAAGTTTCCTTCACCAAACTGCATAACCTTTACTGGTCTGTCAACTGCATGTGTAATACTCTTATTTAATCTTTGCATTTTAAATCTGCTACTATAAACATATACAAAATGTATATGTTAGATGACTTTGATAAATCATAAATTTACGATTATCGTACTGTTTAAAATTAAAATATGTAAATCAGTACCCACCTGTAAATCATTAATATTACAGGCTCATCTAAAATAGCTTCTCCTTTCATAGATTTTAATTATAAATAAGTGCGTGTAAGCGCTTACATAATATAAAATATACTTAATCCATAAATTAGTCAATCTTTTTTTATTTCTTTTTATAAATTTAATTTATAAACCAAATACTCCTGAAATTATGAATTAAATTTTTTCTCACATCACACTTGTTTTTATAATAATACCATTGTATAATAAAATTATCAATATGTAAGTGCTTACATTTGATAATTTTTGTAATAATTTATATTATTTACTATATTTACTATTATCAAAACCAATTATGGATATAAGCTTTACTATTATCAGTTGATATTGTAAGTAAAATAATGTACAATAAATTTAACAACTGAATATTTTATCTACAGAATAATCTTTCCATAGATAAAATATTCAAAAGAGAACGTTCGTTTAGAACAGGGAGAATGACTATACTTCCTTGTAAGACTACAAAAAACAATCATTAATGTGGTCGCAGGGCTGCTTGATTGTTGAATTTACTGCTCTGATAAAAAGACAGTTATACTAAGTCTGAATGATATACGATTACTGCAAAATATCAACAGTTAGCACCTCCACAGCTTGATATGGAGAGTAATAAGAATTGTATTATTATAGTAAATAATTAACGACTTTTCAGTCTATTTATTGCAGAACTAATGATTAAGCACGCCCATCATTATTCTGAATTTACATAAGGCGTGTGCAGAAATGGGAATTTTATGAACATATATGACGTATCAAAAAAAGCAGGCGTTTCAATAGCTACGGTATCAAGAGTTCTTAATGGAAAGGCTAATGTAAGTGAACAGTCAAGAAAAAGAGTTCTTAAAGCTATGAAAGAATTAGATTATACACCTAATATCTTCGCACGAGGTTTAGGACTTAACACTATGAAAACTATAGGAATAATGTGTAGTGACTCATCAGACGCATACCTTGCTAATGCTATATATTATATTGAACAAGAGCTTAGGAAAAATGGTTATGACTCACTTTTATGTTGTACAGGTCGTGATATAACTACTAAAAAAAAGTATCTTGACTTGTTATTAAGCAAGCGAGTTGATGGCATAATATTAGTTGGCTCACAATTTGTTTTTAACGAGCCAGACGACGATTGCAGTTATATTATTGAAGCTTCGTCAGAACTTCCTATAATACTTGTCAATGGTTATATTGACAGCCCTAATATATATTGTGTGCTATGTGATGATTATAATGCTGTATACAATGTAACCTCCTCTCTTATAGAGAATGGACGAAATCACATTGTATACTTATATACAAGCACATCTTTTAGTGGGCTTAAAAAACTTAATGGATATCAAGATGCCTTAAAAAATAATAATATAAACCTTAACAGTGAATATGCACATTTATGCAGTAAAAATATTTCAGACGCACTTGATTATCTTAACAATATGTATTATAACGGACTTACATTTGACGCTGTAGTAACATCAGACGATTTACTCGCTGTGGGTGCTATAAAGTATTCACATAAGCACAATATAAAAGTTCCCGAACAATTAGAAATTATCGGCTATAACAATTCAGTAATATCAAGATGTACTGAACCAGAGCTTACATCTATTGACAGTAATGTTGAATTATTATCAATGCAGGCTGTCGATACTTTAATGAAGGTTTTATGCGGAAATGATGTTTCCAACAAAAATATCATATCTGCTAAAATAATAAAACGCAATACAACTAAATTTTAGGAGGATTAAAAGCATGAAAAAATTCATGGACAAAGATTTTTTACTTTCAACACCATCTGCACAGCATTTATTCCACGATTATGCTGAAAAGATGCCAATTCTTGACTACCACTGTCATATCAATCCAAAGGAAATAGCTGAAGACAGAAAGTTCGAAAACATCACACAGGTATGGCTTGGCGGTGACCATTATAAGTGGCGTCAGATGAGAACTAACGGCGTTGATGAAAAGTACATCACTGGTGATGCTACAGATAGAGAAAAGTTCCAGAAGTGGGCTGAAACTCTTGAAATGGCTATCGGTAACCCTCTTTATCATTGGAGTCACCTTGAACTTCAAAGATACTTCGGTTACACAGGTGTATTAAACGGTGATACAGCTGAAGAAGTTTGGAACCTTTGTAATGCTAAGTTACAGGAAGACTCTATGTCAGTTCGTAACCTTATCAAGCAGTCTAACGTTACATTAATATGTACAACAGACGACCCAGTTGACTCTCTTGAATGGCACAAGGTTCTTAAAGAAGACGATACTTTCGATGTACAGGTACTTCCAGCTTGGAGACCTGACAAGGCTATGAACATTGAAAAGCCTGAATATCTTGACTACCTTGCTACATTATCAGATGTAAGTGGAATTAAGGTTAATTCATTCGCTACATTAATGGATGCTTTAAAGAACAGAATGGAATTCTTTGATTCAATGGGTTGTTCAGTTTCTGACCATGCTCTCGAATATGTAATGTACAAGCCTTACACAGATGAAGAAATCGAAGCTATTTTTGCTAAGAGATTTGCTGGTGAAGCTATTACAACAGAAGAAATGAACAAGTTCAAGACAGCTTTCATGGTAGCTGTTGGTAAGGAATACAACAAGCTTAACTGGGTAATGCAGTTACACTATGGTACAATTCGTGATAACAACACATTAAGATATAAGCAGTTAGGACCAGATACAGGTTATGATTGTATCAACACTTATGACTGTTCAGCAGAAATGGCACAGTTCCTTAACGCATTAAACATCACAGATGAACTTCCAAAGACAATTATTTACTCTCTTAATCCATCTGTTAATGCTGCTATCGGAACAGTTCTTGGTTGCTTCCAAGATTCTAAGGCTGTTGGTAAAATTCAGCAGGGTTCAGCTTGGTGGTTCAATGACCACAAGGTAGGTATGACTAACCAGATGACATCACTTGCTAACTTAAGCCTTCTTGGTAATTTCATCGGTATGCTTACAGACTCAAGAAGCTTCTTATCTTACACAAGACATGAATACTTCAGAAGAATTATGTGTGAACTTATCGGTGGCTGGGTTGAAAATGGTGAATATCCAGATGACGAAAAGGCTCTTAAGAAGATTGTTGAAGGTATCTCTTACAACAATGCTGTAAGATACTTTGGTTTTGACCTTTAATTAATACTGCCTAAGTAATTTAGGTACAATATAAAAACGGACTGTTACACTAAGAAAAATATACACAATATATAATAATTAATTATATATTGTATAGCTTACATTAGTGCTACAGTCCATTTTTATTTTATCTTTTCTTATTCTTATCGTCTAGCCTTTTATCAAGTATGTGCATTTTTCCTGACATTTCTTTTCTTGTTGGTCGTTCTCCCATATCTGAGACAAGCAATGCTTTACCTAAAGTCTTTGTCATCTTTGCCATACATTCAGGGCAATATCTTCCATATCGTATATCTGTACCACATGATTGACACTTTATGTACACATCTGAACCATCTGGGATTTCTACACGCCCCTGTCTTAAGAATTTATCAATAACTTCAACCTTAACACCTGTCGCATCAGATATAACTATCGCAGGTTGTGGACCATTTTTATCAAGATATTCTCTTACAAGCCCAAAATCAGATAAAGCCTTTTTATGACAAGAAGGGCACTCAAACATCTCTCCATATATATACTTCATTGGAGTTCCACAATCTGGACATTTTTTAGCCATATCAAAGGTATATCTATAAGAATTACCTACTTGCTGGTCTCTTAATTTTGTTAAAAATTCTACTTTACGTTTTTCATTTTTTTCTTTATTCATTCTAGCCACCTCTTGTCCTATTAATAGTCTATTTTTCTGTCTGAAGCATTTCTATTATATTTCTTTCCTTATTACTCATGTAACTATTAAAATTATCGCTTGTCTTAATCAGCTTGCAACCATATAATACTTTACATTTAGAATATCCTGCTTTTCTTACTATAATTCCATATAAAGATATATCATATCCATTGTCAGTAAATATTACTTTTACATCTGTATTGATAGTATCTGATATATCTTTATCAATAAGAATTGAAAAACCTGTCTTACTAATATCTTTTACTTCTCCTACTTGTATTTGTGTATCATTGCACATTTTCGCAACACAATTAACCATTATATCAAGACGATAAGTTGAGCGTCTATTATATTCAACTCCATCTTGTGTCTGTGATACTTTATATAACTTTTTTGAATTATATAAAATAGTTTTGCAATTTACTGCTTTCCATATAATAGGCAATTTATTTTTTTGCTTATATATAATATTAACTCTTATATCTGAGCCATCAAATTTAAACACCCTACCATTAACACAAACTGGTGACAATAATATACTACTGTCATTACTTCCCAAAACTTTACCCTCAAATTCAAAAAGATTTTTCTTAAGCTGTATCTGGTATATTATATTACTGCCATTATTTAACTCTGTTAAATTCATTCTTTCGCTCCATACCCTTTATAAATGAAAAATAGATAATTTTGTATATAATTATTTTAACATATTTCCATAAAACTTGCTATAAGAAATCATCTTTTATATATATAATACACAACAATTATATCTTATTATTACTTTGAGTTTATAAAAAATACCTTTAAAATGAATAAGTAGTCAAGCAGATATGAACACTCTGCTTGACTACTTATTTTATAACATATGCACTATTTTTGATATGAGTAAAAATCTTACTTATTGCTTTATGCAATAAACAAAATTAACTTACTTTATAACTTTAGAATAATTATTCTTCATCTTCGTCTGGTTCATTCCAGTTATGATATACATTCTGTACATCGTCTTCATCATCAAGAAGTGATAATATTCTATTCATACTCTTAATATCACCCTCATCTGTAAGGTCAACCCAAGTCTGTGGTATCATTGTAACTTCTGCTGAAGCAAATGTAATTCCTTCATTAGTAAGAGCTTCATTGACAGCATCAAAATCTTCTGGTGCTGTTGTAACTTCGTAGCTATCATCCTCTTCTGAGAAATCTTCTGCTCCGGCATCAAGTGCTAACATCATAAGTTCGTCAGCATCTTTATCACAATCTTCCTTTGCAATAATAATCTGACCCTTTTTATCAAACATAAATGATACACAACCCGGTGTTCCTACGTTACCATTTCCCTTAGTAAAAGCATTTCTTATGTTAGAAGCTGCTCTATTACGGTTATCTGTAAGTGCTTCAACGATAATAGCAGTTCCATTAGGGCCATATCCTTCATATGTAACAGCTTCAAGCGCTGCTGTATCAGAGTTAGCAGCTTTCTTTATACTTCTATCAATAGTATCATTAGGCATGTTATTAGCCTTAGCTTTAGCAACAACCTGTCTTAACTTACTGTTGTTATTTATATCTGGGCCGCCTTCTTTAACTGCAACGAGAATTTCCTTTCCAAGTCTTGTAAAAATCTTACCCTTAGCTGAATCGTTCTTTTCTTTCTTAGCCTTAATATTGGCAAATTTTGAATGTCCTGACATTATCTTAATCCACAGCTAAAATATTAGCTTTTCCTTTCATAAATTACTTAAATGCTTATGTATACTTTATACATGTATTCCACTCTATATAAAGCGCTAAAAATTATTGTACCACCAAACACCAAATAATACAACCCAATCTCAGCAAATTTGAATATAAAAACTCAATATATTCTATAAAATATTAATATTATATAAGAAAATAAACTACCATTTAAAGAATAATTCTATATTTGAATGACAGCGATAAAAATACTTGTTTGACGATGGTATATAAATATTAATTGACCTTTAATACTCACTATCAAGAAGCTTATCAAAATCTTTTATTGGTATAGGCTTATAATACAAAAAACCTTGAGCTTTATCACAACCATAACTTTGAAGAAGCTTTGCCTGCTTTTCAGTTTCAACGCCCTCAGCAATTATATCAAGTTCCAATTCATTAATCATATTAATAATATTGCGAATTACAATCTGACTTTTTTTATTTTCAATATCACTTAAAAATTCTCTGTCAATCTTAACTTCATCAACAGGTTCAGCCTTTAACATATTAAGTGAAGAATAACCTGCTCCAAAATCATCCATTACAAACTTAAATCCACGATTTTGAAGTTTGGCAACCTTGTCATAAAAATTCATCTCATTATTAATAAACATACTTTCGGTAACTTCTAATGGAACATATTCTGGTGAAATATTGTATTTTGTAATATATTCCTCTAAGGTTTCAACAAATTTAGAATTATACACATGCACTCTTGATACATTAAGAGATATTGGAACAACTCTTTTTTCTTGCTTTATTCTCTTTCCAATATTTTCTATAACCTTGCGCCATACAAATGTATCAACATCAACTATATGACCGCTTTTTTCAAGAACTGGTATAAACTTATCAGGTCCTATAAAACCATTGCTAGGGTGAACCCAACGCACTAATGCTTCTCCACCTACAATCTTACCACTTTTCATATTAACCTTAGGTTGTACATATACTTTAATATTTTCATTTTCTAATGCGTCTTCTATTTCATTTTGTATTCTACGCTCGTACATAAGCTGGTCTCTTAATTTGTCATCATAAAAAGCATAATATGTAAATACTTTACCCTTAATCCTTTGCATTGCAAGGTCAGCATAATCACACATAAGGCTTATATCCATATCATCTTTAGATATACATATACCAAATGCTGGAAATGCTTTGCATGACAATGGATAAATGTCAATTTCTTTCTTAATATCTGTAACAATATCTACTAATTCCTGCTTATCATTAAATGGAACACACATTACAAATATATCTGCTCTTAAATGCCCAACTACAGTAACATCACTTTCATATTTTCTAAAACAGTCAGCTATATACTTAAGCATATCATCTCCGGCTTCTCTCCCACAAAACTCATTAACTGTCTTAAAGCTGTATATATCCATTCTTATTACTGCATAGTTCAAATCTTTTCTACTTCGCATAAGTTCATTAGCAATATAAAAGAAAGGCTTTATTCCATAAAGATTAGTTAATGTAACTTTATCTTTATTTGCATTTCCTACTGCCATTTTTTTCAATGAATATAAATAAAGTTCTTTTTTTCCATCTTCTGTCATCATCGGCGACGCTTCTTTTGTCGTACTCTTCCCCATATTCCGCACCTCTTTTCTCGCCAACGATAGAAAGTGCCTATTACACTTCCTATTGTCCTAAATATATGATTGTTCACGCCTCTATAAACGATTAGCCTCGTCTACACTGAATAATCTTGTATTATTCTACCACATATCACACTAAAAATAAAGTATTGATATTATTTTCCTAACGTATCTAAAACTATCTTTCTTAATAGAAAGCCTCTTGTTTCGTATTTTACACCTAAAAATTCTCGTAAGATAACAGTAATATATAAACAACTATAATAAACCTAATTTTTATTTAAAATAAAAAAATCCCCACTTATATTACATAAAGTAACAAGTGAGGAAAAAGATTTATTATAACTACTTAATATTAGCTTTGATCTTTTCAATCATTTCAGCATATTCATCATCTGTAAGATACTTCTTATCTGGGTTCATAAGGAATACACCACCCCATTCAAATTCATCTTTATACTTAGGACAAAGATGGAAATGAAGATGATGACCTGTATCACCATAAGCACCGTAATTAACCTTATCTGGATTAAATGCTGCCATAATAGCTCTTGCTACTCTTGCAACATCTTCAAAATAAGCAGCTCTTTCTTCTGCTGTAAGTTCATTCATATCACCTACATGCTTCTTATGAGCTACTATACATCTTCCTGGATGACTCTGCTCCTTAAATAAATATACTTTAGATGTTTCAAGTTCACAAATCTTGATACCGAACTTATCTACAAGTTCACCCTCTACACAATATGCACAATTATTATCTACCATTATGCCTTTCGCCACTTAAAAAAGTGACTCCTCCTTTCTTAATATTAAAATTTTATATGTATGAGATTGCAAGTGTTCTAATATATAAAATATTTTTTAGAATACATTTACAATCTCATATTAGACTTTTACTGAGCGTCTTTAATAGAAAAGCTAATTCTTCCCATCTTATCCTTGCCCATGCACTTACATTTTACAACATCACCAAGTGTAAGAACATCTTCAACATGGTTAATTCTTTCATTACATATCTTAGAAATATGAACCATGCCCTCTTTACCTGGAGCAAATTCAACAAATGCACCAAATTCCTTAATACTTGTAACCTTACCTTCGTAGATTACGCCTTCTTCAAAGTCTTCTGCTATAGTCTTAATATACTTCATAGCCTTATCCATGCCGGCCTGCTCTACGCCACATACAGATACAGAACCATCGTCTGTAATGTCAATCTTAACACCACATTCTTCAATAATAGCATTGATAACCTTACCACGTTGACCAACAACTTCACCAATCTTTGCTGGGTCAATCTGTGTCTGAATAATCTTTGGCGCATATTCTCCAACGTGTGTTCTAGGTTGTGCAATAGCCTTCTTCATACATGTATCCATAATAAAAAGTCTTGCCTGTCTAGTTCTTCTTATAGCTTCTTCAACTATAGGCTTTGTAAGACCATGAATTTTAATATCCATCTGAATAGCTGTGATACCTTCTGTAGTACCAGTTACCTTAAAGTCCATATCTCCAAAGAAATCTTCAAGACCTTGAATATCTGTTAATACAACATAATCATCGTCTGTATCACCTGTCACAAGACCACATGAAATACCAGCTACCATAGCTTTAAGTGGAACACCAGCAGCCATTAATGACATACATGAAGCACAAGTAGAAGCCATTGATGTAGAACCATTTGATTCAAATGTTTCTGAAACAGCACGAATACTATATGGAAATTCCTTTTCTGATGGAATTACTGGAAGAAGTGCTCTTTCAGCTAATGCACCATGACCAATTTCTCTACGTCCAGGACCTCTTGATGGCTTAGTTTCACCAACTGAGTATGATGGGAAGTTATAGTGGTGCATATATCTTTTAGTTGTAACATTTTCATCAAGTCCATCAATCTTTTGAGCTTCTGATAAAGGTGCAAGTGTAACAACATCACAAATCTGAGTTTGTCCTCTTGTAAACATAGCAGAACCATGAACTCTAGGAATAATATCAACCTCTGCTGCAAGTGGTCTTATCTGGTCAATAGCTCTACCATCTGGTCTTTTATGGTCTTTTAAAATCATCTTACGAACAGTTTTCTTCTGATACTGATATACAGCTTCTCCTAATACTGCAAGCCATTCTTCATTATCAGCAAAAGCTTCTTTCATCTTTTCTGTTACTTCATCAATGTTCTTTTCACGAGTCTGCTTGTCATCTGTAAATACAGCAACTTCCATTTCTTCTGGAGTAACAATCTTCTTCATTGCTTCAAACATCTCTGCTGGAACTGCACAACTTACATAAGCATGCTTTTCTTTTCCAACTTCTGCAACAATCTTATTGAAAAATTCAATAATTGTCTGGTTAATATCATGTGCCATATAAATAGCTTCAAGCATCTTATCTTCTGGTACAATATTAGCACCAGCTTCAATCATAATAACCTTCTTGCTTGTTGAAGCAACTGTAAGCTGTAAATCACCTTCTGCCCACTGTTTCTGTGATGGATTGACAATAAATTCACCATCAATAAGACCAATCTGTGTAGTAGCACATGGACCGTCAAATGGAATATCTGAAATAGAAGCACAAAGAGCTGAACCTAACATTGCAAGAAGCTCTGGTCTACATTCTGTATCAACTGACATAACCATATTGTTAAGTGTAACGTCATTTCTATAATCCTTTGGGAAAAGAGGACGCATTGGTCTATCAATTACTCTTGATGTAAGGATAGCATTTTCTGAAGCCTTACCTTCTCTTTTATTAAATCCACCTGGGATTTTTCCTACTGAATACATCTTTTCTTCGTATTCAACACTTAAAGGGAAAAAGTCAACCCCTTCTCTTGGTTCTTTAGAAGCTGTAGCTGTTGAAAGCACAACTGTATCTCCATAGTGCATTAAAGCCGCACCATTAGCCTGCGCACACACTCTGCCAATATCAACACAAAGTGTTCTGCCAGCAAGTTCCATAGTATACTGCTTAAACATAAATTCTCCATTCTGCCTTTTAGGCTTATTATAATCTTTAGGCAATTATTTACCTATCTATCTGTCTAACTTATATGCTTATTTATGATATGTCCAAAACTTGAACTATAACTGTTATCTTCAATATGGTCCGAAACAACTGAAATATACATTTTATAGCTTAATTAAACTATAACAAACAAATTCTGATAGTTTCTCAAACTATATTTTCAGCCATTAAGACTTTGTGTAAACACAGACTTTGGCTCGTTGTCCTTGTAAGTATATAAAATCAATATTACAAAAAATATATATTTCAGCAGTCTCGGCTTATCCATTATGAAAATACAAAAAACAAACGGGCGGAGTGTATACACTCCGCCCTAATAAGTTAAATTACTTTCTAATTCCTAAACGAGCGATAAGGTTTCTGTAACCTTCGATATCGTTCTTCTTAAGGTATTCAAGTAATGCTCTTCTCTTACCAACCATCTTAAGAAGACCTCTTCTTGAGTGATGGTCCTTTTGATTAACCTTTAAATGTTCTGTAAGTTCAGCAATTCTAGCTGTAAGAATAGCAATCTGAACTTCTGGTGAACCTGTATCTCCAGGCTTTCTTCCATAAGTTGCAATAATTTCTGATTTCTTTTCCTTTGATATCATCGTATATATCCTCCTTCAATTAATCACCTACTACTAAGAATTAGGTCGGAGTGTCCTAATACTGAATAGTGGCTAACATACTTTATTAATATATCATATATTTATCATACATGCAAGCTATTTTTATACTTAAGTTTTATAATATATTTAATTTTTTATTTTACCATAAACATATCTCTTGCAAACTCAGCATCACTTTTCATTTGCTTTTGAAGTGCCTCTATTGATTCAAACTTCATCTCCGGTCTTAAAAAGTGCATTAAAGATACATTTATACTTTTTCCATAAATATCTCTGTCAAAATCAAAGATATTAGTTTCAACACTTATCTCAAAATCATCACTTACTGTCGGCTTAGTTCCTACATTTGTTACGCCATAATATTTTTTGCCATCAAACTCTGTAACAGAAGCATAGACTCCATTTGGTGGAAGAAGCTTACTTTCTGATGGATAAATATTAACAGTCGGAATATCAATTGTTCTTCCCAATTGATTACCTTTTGCAACAATTCCATATATAGAATATGGTCTTCCAAGTAACATGTTAGCTGTTTCCATATGACCAAGCTTTAATTCTTCTCTAACATATGTACTACTTATCTCTCTTTCCTGATACTTCTCTTTTTCAACTACAATCGTTTCAAAACCGTATTCAGGACCTTTTTCAATAAGCATATCAACATTGCCTAGTCTATTTTTGCCAAATCTGTAATCAGTTCCAACAACAACATATTTAGCATTAAGCTTGCCAATTATAATATGCTTTATAAATTCTTCTGGCTCAGTATTCATAAGCCTTTCTGTAAATGGATACTCAACTTCTACATCAAGCCCATATTCTTCCATTATTCTTTTTCTTTCAGTATTAGTAGTTATAAAATGTTGAAAATTCTGTGGACATATACTAAGTGGAATTCTATCAAAAGTAAATGCCACTGAAAGAACATCATTTTGTATTGCTTTCTCTTTAACAATAGATATCAACTTCTGATGTCCGATATGAACTCCATCAAACTTCCCAAGTGTTACAGCAGTTGGTTCATTCAATCGAAATTCTTCTACTCCCTGAATGTATTTCATTAACCCCAAGTACCGCCTTTCATTTCTGTCAAATTATATATTTAAAGCAAATTTTCCTATTTAACACTATTAATTAAGCTACTATCTATTACAATAAAACTTGTTTGTATCAAAATCAGCCCCACTTATGATACAATATACAACTATTATTAGTGTTATAAGCAATTATCAAACAAATTACAAATATTCATTTGAATATTAGCTTTCATAAAATATCTTTACAGGAATAAACTCACCTTTTTCATATTTATATATACCAATAAATTCTTGACTATTATTATATAACCTTACCTCTTTATTGTCACCAATTTCCCCTATGATAGCTTTTTCAGGCAACTTATTGCCATTGTATAAAAGCTTGTCAAAGCCTTCACAAACTGTAACTTTTGGATAATCTGGAAACATATTGTCAACAGCTATTATTACATCTTCTATTTTACTATTGTCTGCAAGTTCTTGAAGCTGAGAAAGTGTATAACTTGTATCTGTCCCAAAAAGCCCAACTCTTGTACGTTTAAGTGACTGCATACACGCACCACAACCTAATTTATTGCCTATATCTTCACAAAGAGTTCTTATATAAGTTCCTTTTGAACATTCAACTGTAAATGTAACTGTCTTTACCTTATCTTCCAGATTAAGCTCATTAACGTGAATTGATGATATATTAATTCTTCTTGCTTTTCTTTCAACTTCAATCCCTTGTCTTGCAAGCTCATAAAGCTTCTTCCCATTGTGCTTTAACGCAGAATACATCGGTGGTATCTGGTCATATTCACCAACAAATGAATTAATAGTATCCATTATCTGAACTTCTGTGACATTTACTTCTTTTTGTTCTAATACTGTTCCTGATACATCTTGTGTATCTGTACGAGTTCCAAGAAGCATGACTGCTTCATAAGCCTTGCCCCAATCTGTTATCATTCCACACAACTTAGTTGCTCTGCCAATACACACTGGTAAAACTCCAACAGCGTCAGGGTCAAGTGTTCCTGTATGACCTATTTTTTTCATGTGGAGTATACCTCTTAACTTTGCAACAACATCGTGAGATGTATACCCCTGCTCTTTATATACATTTATAATGCCATTCATAAATACAATCCTTTAATCTGCTTTCAATTGCTTATACTGTTCTTCAATCATAGCTCCTATGCCATTAACTATATCATATACTGTGCCACTTGCCGTAAAGCCTGCTGCTCTTATGTGACCACCGCCACCAAAATGCACAGCAATACTGCTTACATCTATAACTTTCTTTGAACGCATACTTACCTTATATTCACCATCACCTGTTTCATATAAGAAAATAGCTACTTCAACGCCATCTGTAAGCCTTAACTGCTCAACAATGCCACCTAACTCCTTACCTGTTACACCATAAAATTCCATTTCATGCTTTGTAACACTTGAAAAGATACATTTGCCATCATAAAAAAGCACACTTTCAAGCAATGCTCTGCCTAATATCTGATTTTGTATATATGATTTCTTATAAAAGCTATTGTCTATTATATCAGAGTAATCAATACCTTTTTCCATCATCTTTCCAGCAATTGTCATTGTTCTTGCCGATGTACAGCTATATTTAAACACACCTGTATCGTGTACTATACCAGTATAGATACATTCTGCCACATTTTTATCAACTTTATCTTCGTCAAATGTTGTATACAATACCTCACAAGCTGAACTTGAATTAGGCTCTACAAGATTAACATTTGCAAAATCAGAATTACTTACATGATGGTCTATACATATTGTCTTTTTAGAATTATTATAACAACTTATAAATGGTTCTATTCTATCAATTGAACTACAATCCAATACAACAAACACATCATATTTTTTATTAACATCTGGTTCTGTCTTTATATCATTAATGCCTGCAAGATAGGAAAATTCTTCTAAAGGCTTTTCAAGATAAATATCAACATCAAGCTGTGGCATATTAAGCTTTAAATAATTATACAATCCTAATGTTGAGCCTATACAATCACCATCAGGACGTATATGTCCAGTAATTCCAACAGTTTTTGCATTTTCTAATTCATTAATAATATTCATAAAAGCCCCTTTCTACAAATAAGCCTATTATAACACTATCAAGCAAGTTTCAACTTATTTAATTAATATAAGCAAAGCCCTTACTTGATAGTATTAACATTACTCTTGTTCGTTACTTTCAATACTTTGTTCATCATTTACATGACTTTCTTCGTCATGCTTTGTTACTTCGTCAATAAGTCTTGACATATTAACGCCATATTCAATTGACTGGTCAAGAATAAACTTAATCTCAGGAGTATTTCTAAGATTAATATTTCTTGCCAACTGTCTTCTTATATAACCTTCTGCACTCTTAAGTCCCTTAATTGTATCCTGTTGTGACTGTTCATCACCTAATACACTTATATAAGCCTTACAAGTCTTTAAATCTGGTGCAACTTCTACAGATACTACCGATGTCATCGGATTAATTCTTGGGTCTTTTATTTCACTTCTTATTATATTGCTTAATTCCTTTAATACTTCGCCATTAATTCTAGTATTCTTAACACTATTTTTACGCATATATCTTACTACTAAATATTAGTATTCCTTTCTAAAAATTTTTATTATCTTCATAAATCAACTTTATATTAGTCATTCTAAAAATAACATATTAATTATATATAAATATTATAAAAGGCTGTCGCATTAATAAAAATATACACAAGATATAGAATTGACTATTATAAACATCTATATTTTGTAGAAGATTTTCTTATTGCGACAGCCCCTAATATATTATAAATTGTATAAAAATCTTTTATTACGGCAGTCCCTTATAATTTATCTTGGAACTTCAACCATTTCGTATGCTTCTACAATATCGCCTTCCTGAATGTCGCCAAACTTTTCAAATACAAGACCACATTCAAAGCCACCCTTAACTTCCTTAACTTCATCTTTAAATCTCTTAAGAGTTGCAATAGGGCCTTCAAATATCTTTTCTCCCTCTCTTGTAATTCTTACAGAAGCATTCTTTGTAATCTTACCGTCTTTTACAATTGCTCCCGCAATATTACCAACACCAGAAGCCTTAAATATCTGAAGAATTTCTGCATGACCAATTACCTGTTCTTCATAAATTGGCTCAAGCATACCCTTAAGGGCAGACTCAACGTCAGCTATAGCATTGTAGATTACGTTATATAATCTTAAATCAACTTTTTCTCTTTCAGCAACTATTCTTGCCTGATTATCTGGCTTAACATTAAATCCAATAATAATAGCATTAGATGCTGAAGCTAATACTACATCGGACTCGTTAATATTACCAACACCACCATGTACAATCTTAACAACAACTTCTTCATTAGAAAGCTTTAAAAGACTTTGCTTAACAGCTTCTACTGAACCCTGTACATCAGCCTTGATAATAATACCTAATTCTTTCATATTACCAGCTTGAATTTGCTCAAATAAAGCATCAAGTGAAACCTTGTGCTTAGAGTCATCAAGAAGCTTCTTTCTTCCTTCACTAATAAATGTTTCAGAAAAGCTTCTAGCTTCCTTATCTGAGTCAAAGGACATAATAATCTCACCTGCGTTAGGTACATCATTAAGACCTAAAATCTCTACTGGAGTTGATGGGCCTGCACTCTTAACTCTGCATCCCTTATCATCTATCATAGCTCTTATCTTACCATGACACGCACCAGCAGCAACATTATCACCAACCTTAAGAGTACCTTTTTGTACAAGAATTGTAGCAACTGGACCACGTCCCTTATCAAGCTCGGCTTCGATTACGATACCTCTTGCTTTTCTGTTAGGGTTAGCCTTAAGTTCATGTACTTCTGCTGTTAATAAAATCATCTCTAAAAGGTCATCAATACCCTCTTTAGTATGAGCTGATACAGGTACAAATATTGTTGAACCACCCCAATCTTCTGGAATAAGTTCGTACTCTGTAAGCTCCTGCTTAACCTTTTCAATATTAGCACTTGGCTTATCAATCTTATTAACTGCCACAATTATATCTACACCAGCAGCCTTTGCATGGTTAATAGCTTCAATAGTCTGTGGCATAACACCATCATCAGCAGCAACTACAAGAATTGCAATATCAGTAGCTTGAGCACCTCTCATTCTCATCGCTGTAAATGCTTCATGTCCTGGTGTATCAAGGAATGTAATTGAATGGTCATCAATATCTACAGTATATGCACCAATCTTTTGTGTAATACCACCAGATTCCTTTGCAGTAACATGAGTTTCTCTGATAGCATCAAGAAGTGATGTCTTACCGTGGTCAACGTGTCCCATTACACATACTACTGGTGGTCTTGGAACTAATGTTTCCTGTGCATCTTCATCTTCCTTAAGAAGTTCTGCAATAACATCAACCTTTTCTTCATGTTCACAAATACAATTATATTCAAGTGCTATTTCTTCTGCTGCATCATAATCAATTTCCTGATTAATTGTAACAACCTTACCTTGTAAGAAAAGCTTCTTAACAAGTGCTGATGGCTGAACCTTCATCTTATCAGCAAGTTCCTTAATTGTAAGTGTATCTGGAAGAACCAGTTGCTTAATTGTTTCTTCTTCCTTTTCTTCCTTCTTAACAGACTTCTTAGCAAGCTGACTATTTACAAACTTAAGATTTTCTTTTGACTCATTGTCTTTTCGTCTGTCATTCTTCTTATTATCTTTTCTGTTGTCAACCTTTCTTGAATCTGGCTTTGTTTCAAAGATAAAATCATCCTTTGGCGCAGAATCACGTCTGTCATTACGTCTTTGTTGACCGTTTCTGTTATCTGAGTTACGGTCGCCTCTAAAGCCGCCTTGACCATTTCTATTATCTGAATTACGGTCACCTCTAAAGCCACCTTGACCATTTCTATTATCTGAGTTACGGTCATTTCTATATCCGCCTTGACCATTTCTGTTGTCTGAGTTGCGGTCGTTTCTATATCCGCCTTGACCATTTCTATTGTCTGAGTTGCGGTCGTTTCTGTAGCCACCCTGACCATTTCTGTTATCTGAGTTGCGGTCATTTCTGTAACCACCTTGACCATTTCTGTTGTCTGAGTTGCGGTCGTTTCTATATCCGCCTTGACCGTTTCTGTTGTCTGAATTGCGGTCGTTTCTATATCCGCCTTGACCGTTTCTGTTGTCTGAGTTGCGGTCATTTCTGTAGCCACCCTGACCATTTCTGTTGTCAGAATTACGATTATTTCTATAACCACCTTGACCATTTCTATTGTCGGAATTACGGTCACCTCTTACATTACCGTTTCCATTCTTATTATCAGAATTACGATTATTTCTGTTATCCTGATTACGTCCATCATTCTTATTTTGACTCTTATCATTGCCATTATTCTTGCTATTTTGTGGATAAAATACTTGTGATATATGAGTCTTTGCTTCTGTATCTTTTACTTCATTATTATTATTTTCGATTGTTTTATTATCTGTTTTCACGCTTCCGCCTTTTCCATATTTATTTTTTATTATAGATATTTCTGCTTCGCCAAGACCGCTGACTGATTTGTATGTCTTTGTGTCATTATTCAAAGTTTCTATAATCTCTTTTGATGAAATGTTTAATTCTTTTGCCAATTCATGAACTCTCATATTTGCCATTTAACCTCTCTTCCGAATAAACAAAACTAAATACCTTTAGTTATATTGTTATTCCAATCCATTTTTGATATGCTTTTCTATTGCATTTTTAAAACCTGAATCTAACACTGCAAGCGATGCTCTAAATTGTTTTCCAATCGCATGGCCAAGCTGTTCCTTGTCACTGTAAAAATATATTGGTACGTTATAGTACTTACACATATCAGAAAACATCTTCTTAGTATTATCTGACGCATCAGAAGCAACAACTACAACTGACGCTTTTTTAGTCTTAACAGCCTTTTCAGTAGCAAATTCACCACTTGCCACTTTTCCAGCCTTCTGTGCAAGCCCTATCATTGATAGTACTCTATCTTGTTTCAATATCTACCAACTCCTTTTTTAAATGTTCGTATACGTCTTTATCTACAGCCATTTTAAAAGACCTGTCAAGTGCTTTTGTACTAATCGCCTTGTCAAGACAAGCCATGTTAGGGCATATATAAGCGCCTCTACCATTCTTTTTTCCAGTATTATCTATTATAATACCTTCATTTTCTGTCTTTAATATTCTTATAAGGTCTTTTTTATTTTTCATCTCGTGACAACCTATACATTGTCTTTGAGGAACTTTTTTAGTAACGCCCAAATATATCAACTCCCATTAATTATTCTTCAACAACGTCTGTATCTTCAGATACTTCAATTGCTTCATCTTCAACACTATCAATATTATCAGCTTCTGTAAATGATAATTCTTCATCATCATTTTCTTCAGCATCTTGTGCATTAGCATCTGCTTCACTCTTGATGTCAATACCAAAACCTGTAAGTTTTGCTGCAAGTCTTACATTCTGTCCTGACTTACCAATAGCAAGTGAAAGCTGTTGTTCTGAAACAACTATCTCTGCCTTCTTTTCTTCATCATTAGCCATTGCTGATATAACCTTTGCTGGACTTAATGCGTTTACAATAAGCTGTGCTGGATTTTCATCCCATTCAATAATATCAATCTGTTCATTTCCGAGTTCATTAACAATAGCCTTAACTCTTGCACCGTTAATACCTACACAAGCACCAACTGGGTCTACATTAGGAACTTTAGCTCTTACTGCCATCTTAGTTCTAGAACCTGCTTCTCTTGCAATACCCATAATTTCAACAATGCCATCTTTGATTTCTGTTACTTCTTCTTCAAAAAGTCTTTCAACAAGCATTGGTGATACTCTTGATACTTTTACAAGTGTTCCCGGTTTTTCCTTATTAGAAACACTTACAACGTAAAGCTTAATTCTATCGCCTCTTTCAAAGTGTTCTGATGGAACTTGGTCACTAACTTTAAGAGTTGTCTGTGTTCTTCCGATATCAACTAAAATATTGCCCTTTTCATCAATTCTTTGAACAACACCAGTGATGATTTCTTTTTCCTTAGAATGATATTCATTATAAATAGCAGCCTTTTCTTCTTCTCTTATCTTCTGAACAATTGTACCCTTAGCATTCTTAGCAGCTCTTCTTGAGAATTCTTCTGACTTAACTTCTACTGTTACAATATCACCAATCTGACAACTTGGCTTAATCTTTCTTGCGTCTGCAAGTGATATTTCAGTAGCTGAAATATACTTTTCAGTGTTTCTTTTATTATTATCCTGAACATTCTCAGGTATAATAACCTTTTCAACAACCTTTCTGTCTGAATAAATATGAAAATCACCTGTTACTCTGTCAAGAACAACTCTACCATTCTCAACTGTATTAAATTGTGTTTTATATTCATCCATAAGTGACTTTTCAATTGCATCAAACATTACTTCCTTACTGATACCATTTTCCTTTTCAAGTAAATTTAATGCTGTTATTAATTCCTTATTCATAAATAAAATCCTTTCATTCTACTAATGTTTTTATTACACTTAATATTAATCTACAAATGCCCATCTAATCATGGCAAGATTAGTTCTGTCAAACTTAAGTTCTTCGCCATTATCCATCTCAAGTGTTATTGTATCTTTATCATATGCTTTAAGAACACCTGTAAATTCTTTGCACTTATCAACTGCCTTGTAAAGCTTAATATCTATAAGTCTTCCAATGCTCTTTTCATAATCTCTTTCTTTTTTAAGCGGTCTTAATAGTCCTGGAGAACTTACTTCAAAAATATATTGGTCACTAATATAGTCCTCTCTGTCTAATATCTCATTAAATGCTCTGCTTATAAGTTCGCAGTCATTAACAGTTATGCCGCCCTCTTTATCAATGTAAACTCTTAAATACCAGTCGCTACCCTCTTTTACATACTCAACATCAACTAGTTCAAAATTGTTCTCATCAATTAACGGCTGAATTAATTGCTCAGTTTTTGCTTCGTAGCTTTCTTTCCTGCCCATTCATTCATCGCCTTTCTTTTATAATTATGTGACTATTCTTCATAGCAAGCTATGAAGGTTCTAACTGTTGATATTTTACAGTAAGATACATCATTTTCAAACTTTAGATATACTGTTTTTTTATCAGAGCAGCGAACTTAACAATCAAGCAGTCATATGACTACAATATCAATTGTCTTCTGTATTTATACAAGGAAGCATAGTCATTCTCCCTATTCTAAATGAACATCTTGCTTTTAGCTAAATTTTAATCTCAATAGTGTTAAATTAAATATTTATTTACTGTAAATTATGCCTATATATTAACGAAAGAGTGGACATTACTGCCCACTCTTCCAATAGCACATATATTACAGAATAGCTCGTAGGGGAGTCGAACCCCTGTCTTCGCCGTGAGAGGGCGACGTCTTAACCACTTGACCAACGAGCCGTAACAACTTACTTATTCAGTATATATTGTGTTTCATAAAAATGCAAGCATTTTTTTGAGTTTTTTTGTTTTTTTGTGCATACAATTTTAAAATTAATATACAAATGAATAAAATACTTCTATCCGCTAATACTAACAATTAGTCTTACACAATATCCATAAGTACAGACAATATTACATTCAAATGGAGGTATCAAAGTGAGAAAGATAAAAGTATTTTTCGCATTGACAGCAGTAATCGCATGTATGATGGCATTTACGGGTTGTGGAACACAAAATAATAACGAAACGGGGAGTAATTCTGATACAAGTACAAACAATACCGAAAACACTGGTGTCCTTGAAGAAGCTGCCACTGACGCAATAAATGGCGTAGAAGAAATAGTAACCGACATTGGTGACGGTATTAGAGATATGGGAACTGGTGCAGAACGTGGGCTTGATGAACTTGCAACAGGTGAAGACAACCGACATAACGAACCAAACACCGATGCCAACAATAATTTTAACGAAACAGGAATAAACCCAGACAACAATATGGAAATGACAACTGAAACAACTCACGCAAATGACTAACATTTCCTACTTCTATTGCATAAATCAATATTATACAAACAGCTCTAATTACTCAAATCCATTCAACAAAAACAATATGTTAAATCATTCACAAACATCAAAAATATAATTACACAAAAATACCAGTGATACACACCAATAAACGACATCACTGGTATTTTTATAAATTAGATAGAATATAAAAATACATAAAAATGGTATTTAATTTTATAGTATATGGTAAAGGCTTAGTAGTTCTTAGTTGTGCTATCAAAACTTAGTGATGACCGCACATGGACGTGCGGTCAAGCAATCAGTAACACGATGTCACATTGATTGCGTTCACGTTCGGCTTAAAAACTTTCTAGCACAACTTAGAACTACTTATTCTTTATCCATCAACTATAAAATCAAATACCATTTTTATGCTAATCAATTTACAAATTTTAGTTATGTATCTTAATATGAACACTAAGATACTTATAAAGCACCGTAGTTATAACCCCATCTGCAACTGCCTTAATAAGATTAAAAGGTGCTACTGCTATTGCCACAAAAGAAAAAATATCATTAATCGAAGAATTAATCTTATTTCCCATTGCAATAAAGCTCTCTATAGGCATACCATAAAGTTCTGAATACTTAGGGAGCAAATAAAAAGCATTAAGAAGTGTTCCTGATATTATAAGTGTAATTCCACCAACAACAAGTGAAATAATAGCCACCTTTCTGCTCTTATGACAGTGATATATAATAGAAGCTGGCAAAATATAAGCACAACCTAATATAAAATTAGCAAAATCACCAACAAATGCCGTTTCTGTTCCCTTTATACAAAGATGTAAAATAACCTTAACAGCTTCAATCGCAACACCTGCACATGGACCTAACATAAATGAACCAATAAGCACAGGCACTTCACTAAAATCAAACTTATAAAATGATGGCGCAATAAAAGCTATAGGAAAATCAAAATACATAAGTACTACTGATACTGCCGAAAGCATAGCAATAAGCACCATCTTATTAATCTTAGTCTTTTCTGATGAAAACTTTACATTTTTCTTTTTCTCTATAAGGCATTCACTTACAAAAGCAACTGCATACATAAGTGCAATCATTATTAATGCAACGAACACAAATTCAATATTCTTACCGAACATACTTAATAAACTTCCCACCGCTTAATTACTCCTCACAACAACACTCTGCTGCTCTTTTTTCAATGATATCAGTAATATCAGCAACGCCAACTTCTAACACTCTATGACCATTAAGAAGCTTATTTTGTATTGTAAAGAAAGATACTACTTGTATCTTAATACCATCTTTATTAATTACACCATGCTGATAACAAGCACATTTATGAGTAATAAACTGCTCTCTTAATTCATCAACCATATCTCCATATTCAACACATGGTACAAGATGTTTGAATACAAGACCTTCATCAACATCTGCTTGAGTATATCCAAAAAGATTTTCAAAGCCTTCATCAATTGTAATTACTCGACCACTTCTTAATTCAACTGTATAGTGAGTATTTGGAAGTGGTACCATTTTTCTTTCTGCCATATTTCCTCCGTTCTAGAACTATATATTTAACTATGAGAAGCACTCATACAATATAAATAGTTCTAAATAATGTTATTAATATTTTATAGGCAGAACTTTTACTTTTGTTATATCAATTTACACAAAAATATAAGTCCTGCCTTATACAATTAGATTATATCAATATACATTTTATTTAGCAAGTACTTGTAATCTTTCTTCAACCTGTGCAAGCATTTGTGTATACTTTTCAAGCTTAGCTTTTTCTTCATCAATCTTAGCTTGTGGAGCTTTTGATACGAACTTCTCATTGTTAAGCATTCCGTTACATCTCTTAATTTCTCCCTGTAACTTGCCTTGCTCTTTCTTAAGACGCTCTATTTCCTTATCAATATCAACAAGTTCTGCAAATGGTATATAAATTACTGCATTTGGTATAACTGTTGATACTGCGTCATCAGGTATTCCTGCTTTATCAGCTTGAACTGCTACTTCACTTGCATAACCTAATGTAGCAAAGAATACTTTACCGTTTTCAAAAATATTTCTTATTGCTTCATTTTCAGATACTACAAATACCTTAGCTTTTCTGCTAGGAGCAACATTCATTTCTGCTCTTAAGTTTCTTATATTTCTTACTGCTGTCTTAATTGTTTCGATAGCATTTTCATCATCAGCAAATGAATACTCGTCTTTGTATACAGGCCATGAAGATATCATAATTGATTCTTCTTTATCCTGAATATTGCAGAATATTTCTTCTGTGATAAATGGCATATATGGGTGAAGCAACTTAAGTGCATCAATAAGAACTTTCTTTAATGTCCAGATTGCAGCAGTCTTAGTTGTATCTTCATCGTTGTAAAGACGAGGCTTAACCATTTCAATGTACCAATCACAAAATTCCTCCCAAATAAAGTCATTTAACTTAGCAACTGCAATACCAAGTTCATATTTTTCCATATTTTCAGTAACTTCCCTGATAAGATTATTCATCTTAGAAAGTATCCACTTGTCGGCAGCAGTTAAGTTAGCTGGCATATCACCATCAGCTGTAACTTTATTATCTGGGTCATTCATCATAATAAATCTTGAAGCATTCCATACCTTATTTGCAAAGTTACGGCTTGCTTCTACTCTTTCCCAATAGAAACGCATATCATTACCAGGAGCATTTCCTGTAATAAGTGTGTATCTTAATGCGTCAGCACCGTACTTTTCGATAACTTCAAGTGGGTCGATACCATTTCCAAGTGACTTACTCATCTTACGACCTTGAGAATCTCTTACAAGACCATGGAATAATACCTTGCCAAATGGCTTCTTACCCATGTGTTCATAACCTGAGAATATCATTCTTATAACCCAGAAGAAAATAATATCATAACCTGTTACAAGCACATCTGTAGGATAGAAATATTCAAGTTCTTCAGTTTTTTCTGGCCAACCAAGTGTTGAGAATGGCCACAATGCTGATGAAAACCAAGTATCAAGTGTATCTGGGTCTTGTTTCATTTTGCCACCACACTTAGGGCAACTGCATACTTCGTCTTTAGACACTACCATTTCACCACAGTCCTCACAGTAATATGCTGGTATTCTATGTCCCCACCACAACTGTCTTGAAATACACCAATCTCTTATATTGTCTGTCCAATTAAAATATGTCTTATCCATTGAAGCTGGCATAAGTTCAATATCACCATTTTTAACGCCTTCAACAGCTGGCTTAATAAGCTCGTCCATTTTAACAAACCACTGTTGTTTAATCATAGGCTCTACTGTTGTCTTACATCTGTCATGTGTACCAACATTGTGTACATGGTCTTCTACTTTAACTAAAAGTCCAAGCTTGTCAAGGTCTTCTACCATTGCCTTTCTAGCTTCATAACGGTCCATACCCGCATACTTGCCACCGAGATTGTTAATTGTAGCGTCATCATTTAAAATGTTAATCTCTGGAAGGTTGTGTCTTTTACCCACTTCAAAATCGTTAGGGTCGTGAGCTGGTGTAATCTTAACAACACCTGTACCAAATTCCTTGTCAACATAAGAGTCAGCAATAATTGGAATTTCTCTGTCTGTAAGAGGTAATTTAACCATTTTACCAATAAGGTCTTTATATCTGTCATCGTCTGGATTAACAGCAAGTGCGCTATCACCAAGAAGTGTTTCAGGTCTTGTAGTTGCTATTTCAACAAAACGACCTTCTTCATCTGCTATTGGATAGTTGATATGCCAAAAATGTCCACCTTGTTCTTCATGTTCAACTTCTGCATCTGATATAGAAGTGTTACATACAGGACACCAGTTTACAATTCTTGAACCCTTGTAGATAAGTCCCTTGTTGTAAAGATTAATAAATACAGTCTGAACAGCTTCTGAACAGCCCTCGTCCATTGTAAATCTTTCTCTATCCCAGTCACATGATGAACCAATCTTTCTTAACTGACTTGTAATTGTTCCACCGTATTCTTTTTTCCATTCCCAAGTTCTCTTTAAAAAGCCTTCTCTACCAAGCTCATGCTTATCAATGCCTTCTTTTTTTAACGCATCAGTAACTTTAACTTCTGTTGAGATACTTGCATGGTCAGTACCAGGAACCCAAAGAGCCTCAAAGCCTTGCATTCTCTTAAATCTTATAAGAATATCCTGCATTGTATTGTCAAGAGCATGACCCATGTGAAGCTTACCAGTAATATTTGGTGGTGGCATTACTATTGTAAATGGCTTCTTACTTCTGTCAACTTCTGCATGAAAATATTTCTTGTCAATCCACTTCTGATACAATCTGTCTTCAATATCAGCAGGATTATATGTTTTTTCTAATTCTTTTCTCATATAATTCTCCATTCTGTTATTCGCAATTCCTTTAATCTCTAATATATCTCCTATAATAAATCTACACAACTTAATTACATTAAGGATAATATATCAAATTGTATTAATCATACCACATATACTAAATGTGTCAAGAAGCTACTTAGTCTAATATTATCTGGTCTACTGTCACAAATATAAAACCTTTCGCCTTTAATTCATCAACAATTTCTAACGCCGCCGCAACTGATGAATCATAGATATCGTGCAACAAAATTATGTCCCCACACCTCACATTTTTAACCACATATTTGACAATATTTCCAGCATTATCAGTATCCCAATCCTTAGGGTCGACTGTCCACAACACAGGTGTCATATTTATCTGTGCAAGAAGCTTTTCAGAATAACTTCCATAAGGTGGTCTAATATACAAAGGTGTGCTACCAGTTACAGAACATATAACTTCGTTAGTCTTAACTATCTCGTCTTTTGCTGTACTTAGATTAACTGTACTTAGCTGTACATGAGAAAATGTATGATTACCTATAAGATGACCTTCCTCACTTATCCTTTTTACAAGCTCAGGATATTCTTCAACACTCTCTCCAATAAGAAAAAAAGTTGCCTTGACATCTCTTTCCTTTAACCCGTCAAGTAATTTTTCTGTAGTCTTTCCCCCTGGTCCATCGTCAAATGTAAGCGCAACCCTATTCTCATAACAATCCCTTATAACTTCTTCATCTTGTGTATCATCACTATTATAAATATTACTATTTTGAGTATCTATATTGTCACTATTATTTGAAATATCATTTTCACTTTTAACAGTTTCACTAGATACAGATTTGCCCGCCTTATTAAAGGCTATTATTGAAAGACTTATACATAACATAACAACTATATATACAAGCAAATACTTAAACGATAAAATATTCTTCACACCAATATACCATATAACCTTTTTATATAAAGTTATGCAAAGACTAACTTTTTATGAAAAATAAATTTTTAGCTATATAATAACATATACTATCTATAATGCTAAACTGCATAAACTATTATTATTTTAAGTGTATTTACTTAATTATTGTAAATTTAACATTAAGCTTTTTCTTTAAGAATAGGTGTTCTTATAATCTGTACAATAAGTGGAATAACCATAAGCACCCAAACAATAGGTTCAGATATAATAACGCCCATATAGCCAAGCTTTGGCACAAGCACGATAACAATAACGACTTTACCTACAAGCTCAATCATACTAGATATAATAGGAGTCACCCTGTCACCAATTCCCTGCATAGAATTTCTAATAATAGTAATCATAGCTGTTACAAAATAAAGTGTAGTATTTATTCTAAAATATAAAGAAGCCGTATCCACAACTTCTGTTTTCGTACTACTTGTAAGCATACTAATCATGGCGGGTGCGAAAAGATTAGTTACAATAATAACTCCGATACACCATATCCAAGCCATGCCAATAGCTGTCTTAATACCTTTTTTAATTCTACCAATCTCGCCAGCACCAAGATTTTGACCACAAAATGTTGCCATCGTTGTACCAAGTACAGAAAATGAAAGCATAAAAAGTTCAGTAACCTTTCTTGCTGCCGTATGCGCAACGATAATATCTGTACCAAATGTATTGATAGCTGTCTGCAATGCAACTGAACCTATAGAAACTAATGAACCCATAAGCCCCATAGAGCAACCAGAAGCCATCATTTTAGATATAAGTGATTTCTCAAATACAATATCCTTGCCTGAAAATCTAAGCACTTCATACCTTTTAAACATATAAACAACACATAAAAGCATTGCTATAAGCTGTGCTAATACAGTTGAAATAGCAGCTCCCCTTACACCAAGCTTTACAACCACCATAAAGAAATAATCCCCTGCTATATTAAGCACAACCGATACAGCAAGAAATATAAGCGGAGTAATTGCATCACCAATAGCCCTAAGAAGCGCACAGCACACATTATAAAGCATTAATATTGTCATGCCTGCAAACACAATAAATATATAGTCATAAGACTCTTGAATTATATTTTCTGGAGTATTAAGCGCACGCAAAAGTGGCATTAAAAATATCAACACAAATACAGTCATAACAACTGATACAATAATACCAAGTGACAACGATAATGCCACTGTTCTTTTCAAATACTTATTATTACCTGCACCAAAATACTGCGCCGCAATAACAGCAAATCCGTTAGTTAATCCATTTAAAAAGCCAATAATAAGTGTATTAACCGAGTTAGTCGAGCCTACCGCCGCAAGTGACTGCTCACCTAACACCTGACTTACAATCTTAGTATCCACAAGATTATATGTAAGCTGCAAAATATTTCCAATAAATACAGGAAGCGCAAACGCCAAAATAAGCCTTATAATACTTCCCTTAGTCAAATCTTTCATAAATAAAGTTCCTTTCTTATCCCCCACTCTCCAAATACCATTTAATCCCCACTTTCCTTCTCTCTCCCAATATTTTTAATATAAACACCCTAACCATCTCAAGCTACTTTTTAATACAATACTACTATAAAGATAACAATAAAATACGCATAACAAAACTGGTATGGCATTTGATTGTATATGATTAATGATTAGTAGTTCTTAGTTGTGCTTTAAACTCACAGTGATGCCCCGACACGACGTCGGGGCAAGCAACCAGTGACACGATGTCACATTGGTTGCGTTCACGTTCGTTTACATTACATAAATCAGCACATCTTAGAACTACTTATCATTAATTCATCAATAATCAAATATCATACCAATTTTATTATGCGAGAAAACCTTTCGTTATCCAATTAAAAATTATTTCACTGCCAAATATTCATCAAGCTCTGCCGTAACGTCATCAAGCTCCCTGCCTAAAGAAACAGCCATTTCTCCATATAAAAGCTTCTTAGATACAGTAAGCATTCTTGCGTCAATTGACTTCATCTTTCTTAAGTCCTTAGCTCTCTCATTCTTAATATTATAAAGATACCTAACCATGTGCATAAGTTCTTCCAAGTTCTGTGACTTAACAATATTATCATATTCAGATTGATAAATCTTCTCATTAAGCTCCTCATCAGCTTTGCAATTCTTTGCCTTATTAAGCAAATGCTTAGCTTCCTTTTCAGTAACTATATCTCTCATAGCCAATGTTGTATTACTTTCAACAGGAGAATAAATTATTCCCTTATCATCATATAACGGTTGTAGGAAATAGTATCTGCCTTCAATTCCTTTGATTGGAGGAGTTGCTATATCTATAATTTCACATGCACCTAAAACTCCATAAACGACTTTTTCACCGATTTCAAACATTAACGTACTTCCTTTCTATAATCTCATCATACTAGGAAAATAAAATTTCCAATATATCTACTAAATTATATCTTGTAGTAGTTGATATAATATTGTATCTATATATACAGTATACAATATTTTTAAAGATTTTTCAAAGAAAAATTTTAAAAAATTAAAAAGAAATACGTTTATTGTTAAATTTGTATGTTAATTCTTAAGATATTTGCTCATTTTCTATTCATTATTGTTTATACATCATAAAATAAGCTGTCATATAAAACCTTTACACAAAATCCACAATAATGAATATCTGTATAAAAATTCTAATATAACAGCTCAATTATAATTTATTAAATTAGTCTTATAAATATATTAATATAAATCAACTTTTCCTGCTGTATTGCCGTTAGCTACATAATAGCAAGCATTGTCTTCTGGCTTAACATAAAGCTTAATTTCAGATACAGCAACTCCCTGACTTTCACAATCAGCAATAACTCTTTCATATAAAGCTACTTCATCTACTTGATTTCCACCATGCTGTATGTATAAAGACTTTTCTACCTTCTTAGAATACTTTCTTGTAGTTTTCTTTGCTACTGGCTTAACTTCTGTTTCTTCCGCCTTAACAGCTTTCTTTGTTGTTCTCTTTGTTGTCTTAGCTTCTTCCTTTACATCTTCTGCTTTCTTAGTAACTCTCTTTGATGTGCTTTTAGCTGTTGTACTCTTTGTTGCACGAGTTTTTCTAGTCTTACCTTCTGTTGCTTCAACTTCTGCCTTTGCTGCCTTCGCTGTTGCTGTCTTACTATCAGTTGTCGGAGTTTCTTTAGCTAAACCACTTTCCTGTGCTATTGTTTCATTTACATCTGTTGAATTTCCAAATACTTCGTTAGACTTGTTTGTCATTACAATTACCTCCTCAAACTTTAATACATACTTAATAACATATTACTACCAAAAGTTATTATATCACACTTTTTATAATATGTTAAAGATTAACATGATAAAAATTGCTTAATACTATCAACTGCAAGTTCTTCATCAGAACCAGTTGCTGATACACAAACTTTCATTCCCTTTTTCAAGCCAAATGCCATAATACCCATAAGACTTTTAGCATTAATATTCTTACCATCACCTTCTAATTCAATGTGACTTTCAAACTTACAAGCTGTCTGAACAAGTTCTGCTATTGGATTTTTATGTGCTTTTTCAATGTCTGCTACTTCTACAGTCTGTTTCATTGTTTAACATTCACCTTTAACTTTCTAAATATTTTCTTTTTGCTACATCAAATTACTTACAAAGTTTACTCTATCATTTCCAATAAGTCAACCTATTATAATTTTTTTAGTGATTTTTCATAACAAATGCTATATATTATTAATAATTATTATCACATTATTATCATATTTACACTAAAATTTGCTTATAATAATTAGCTAAACTATTGTATTTTTTTAATATTATTTTGCAAAATATATTTATAAAAGTCTTAGTTATTATAGCCATCATTGTACAATATTTTCATTTGTTCATCAAATACATCTGTTGTTTCATAATCCGAAAGCATCTCTATAAGTCTTTTTATTTTATCATTATTTGGAGTGTAATCCTTTATATTATTTTCAATGTATTCTCTTAATTCAACTAGATTAACAAAATCTTCTTTTAGAGAAATACCTGCTTCTTTTGAAATTATTCCAAGTGCATAGGCACATTCATAGTTACCTGTCATCTTAGCATTTTCAAAACCACACTTAATTTTAATTGCCTGCTTTGCAAGTTCAGCTACCATCATTGCTCCTTACTAGAGTTAGTTAAGTTCTTGTTTAAATGTCTTTATATAAGTTGTGATTGTTTCATCAGAAAAATTACTACTTTCAAGAAGCTTTATAAAATGCGAACCTACAATTGCACCATCTATCACATCTTTTAAAGGCTTTACATCTTGCGCTGTTCTTATACCAAAGCCCATCATAACAGGAACTTTACTTACACTCTTAACTTCTTCAAGATATTTTCTTATATCCTTATGGAAATTTGCCCCCTTTCCTGTAACGCCCATCTGTGATACACAGTATACGAAACCTCTTGCATTTTCAAGAAGCATTGGTATTCTTTGCTTTGACACTGGCGCTACAAGCTGTATAAGAATTGGCGCATTTTCATCTTCATTAATAGCTGTCTGTAATTCCTTTTGTTCTTCAAATGGAAGGTCTGGCACAATAAGTCCATCCACACCACATTCTATACATTTTTTAACAAAGTCTTTAATTCCATAGTGATATATTGTATTATAATACATCATAAATATTATTGGAACATTGCAGCCATCATTTCTTATATCTTTCATAAGCTCAAATACTTTTTTTAATGTAGTTCCATTTAATATCGCCTTATATGAAGCATCTTGAATTACTGGGCCGTCTGCTACTGGGTCAGAAAATGGAATACCAAGCTCAATAACATCAATACCTGCTGCCTCTTGTGTCCTTATAATTCTTTTAGTTGTATCAAGGTCTGGAAGCCCTGCTGTTGTATATGTAATAAATGCCTTTTTTCCTGCTTCTTTAAGCTGTGCCATTTTTTCTTCAATTCTATTCATAATCAAAAACCCTTTCATCAACTCTTATTATTTGTTAGTATCTTCTCCATTAAGATACTTCTGAACTGTAATTACATCTTTATCTCCACGACCTGAAAGACACATAATAATAATCTGGTCTTTAGTCATATTCTTTGCCATCTTAATAACCTGTGCAAGTGCGTGTGCGCTTTCTATGGCTGGAATAATTCCTTCAAGTCTTGACAACTCTAATAAAGCATCCATAGCTTCTTTATCTGTAATAGATACATATTCAACTCTGCCAGTATCTCTAAGATAGGCGTGTTCTGGTCCTACTCCTGGATAGTCAAGTCCTGCTGAAATGGAATGAGCAAGCTCGATATTTCCATCATCATCTTGTAAAAGATAAGTTTTCATTCCATGAAGTACACCCATCTTACCAAGTGCCATAGCTGACGCATGCTTTCCAGTTTCTACGCCAAGTCCACCAGCTTCTGCACCGACAAGTTTTACGTCTTTATCTTCAATAAATTCAGAGAACATACCGATTGAATTAGAACCACCACCTACACAAGCCACAACAGCATCTGGAAGTCTTCCTTCTTTTTCAAGTATCTGTTTTCTAGCTTCAACACTTATTACCTTTTGGAACTCTCTTACCATCTTAGGATATGGATATGGCCCTACT
>ERZ860148.22-NODE-22-length-114249-cov-10.307048_pt1 | contig 114249 bp, 119 predicted proteins | sample MGYA00509981_ERZ860148 | MGnify/ENA primary metagenome ERZ860148 (study PRJEB30046, sample SAMN00715199) | human gut metagenome | study: EMG produced TPA metagenomics assembly of the A metagenome-wide association study of gut microbiota in type 2...
TTCGGAACCTTTAGAACCAAGATTAGAAAATGGAAAAAGATTGCACTATAACTTCAAGTTTGTATAATTAAAGCACTGGTTAAATCACACATTATCCCAGTGATTTTTGACCAGTGCTTTAATACCATCATGAATATTAGTGTTTGAATCTCCATCCAGAAATGTGACAACCCGAAAGCCGATATCCGCATATTTCCTACGTTCAGCTTCAAATTCTTCCTGTGAAGAAAAATCATTGCGCCAGAGATAATACGTTGGCTTCCGCAAGGTTATCACATCCTTTCTTTTAAATTTTCTATAACTATCATATAAAAAGTGGACAGTTTTCGTGTCTGTCCACTTTAAAATAATTTTACCGTTCGCGATCTGAATGGGTTAATTGTCCTTGTTTTGCCAGTTCCAGTATTTCTGGTGGAATACGATTCATCAGATTCTGGAGATTTTCATAGTCAGCTCTGAGTCTGACATCATCCATTTTCTTTCGTATACTGCTGGACGTTGCTTCTTTTACCTGTCTGCTTAAATCCTGTGTCTGCCTTTTTAATGATACATTATCTGACTTTAAGGAACTAATCGTCTTATCATATTTCCGAACCTGTGTCTGAAAGTTCTCCATTGCGGGGAAAAACTTCTGTAAAAGTTCCACTGCTTTATTTGTATTTTTACCGGCATTAAAGAGATTTGTATTTTCCAGTAAATCAGTAATCTGCTTGGCCTGTCGGGTTAGATGTGCTGCTTCTTTGAAAAGTCGTGGTGGAATATGTTCACGCCCAGTCATGCTGGCGGCTTCTCCACGTTCCAGATCTGGATATTTTTCTACCATGTGTTTCCAGAACTCATCCTGCCACCAGGTCAGCTTTTTCTTATTTCCAAGAATCTCTTTTGCACAGAGCCTCCCATCTTGGGTTATCGGGACAAAGGAAAGGTGCATATGTGGAGTTTTCTCGTCCATATGCACCACAGCCGAAAGGATTGTCTCTGAATCCTGATATTTATCTATAAATTCCAAAGCTGTTTGGAAATACGCTCTGATTTCACTCTTTTTCTTACCTTTGAAAAATTCTGGTGTAGCGGTAATTAGAACTTCAACAACACGTACACTATCTTTGCGTGTCCGGCATCCGTATTCTTCAATCAGTCGATTCGATTCTGCCCGGTACTTCCCGACTGGTTCAATGAAATGATAATTCAAATTTCTTCGACTGTTGTCTATATCCGGATTACTGGCATATTTTTCTTTTTTCCGTTCATTGTGAGCTTCAATATTGCTGATTTCAGGTCCTTTGTATTTTGCAAATCTTAAAATACCGTATTGTGCTTTTTGCATTTGTACTTCCTCCTTTCCCAAAAACAGGCTAACTGTCATATTATTTTGACAGTCAACCTGAAAAATATATAATGTGTAACTTACATTGAATCACTACGTACATACGTACCAGATTAATTTGTCCATTCTTTCGGTACGTACGTACACTGGGAAGCGTCCATAAAACCATCTGTATAGGACGGCTTTGTAATAACCTTTACTCCCGTAAATCCCCATACTCGTCTCCCTGCAGAATTTTTTATTGTATTGCAATGTTCCAGCTTATATTTTGCTTGAACAGCAATCATAGCATCTGAGAAACTACGATTTTTTAATGCAGTCATGGAATTTTCTTCACACCAGAGCCGATAGCTCTCATACAGTTCTTTGGAACTTGCACTTGCCTCTGCCTGAAAGCGAATATATCCTTCTGATTCTAAAAACTCCAGTACATTGTTATTGTCCCGTTTCACATTTTCACGATTCGCCTTAATACGGGGACTTTCTGTAAATTTAAAATTCTGACGGACTAACCGTTGTAGTCCTTTAAACGCCCAAAGAAAAATACTTTCGGCTTCCTTCTTCATTTTTTCTGCCAGATAAGGATCATCTACACGATCAGCAGGTTTCTCCTTTGCTGTCAGTACTAATTGCCTTCGGTAAAATCCATCACTACGGTCATACAATGCCTGTAAATCTCCATTGCTGAATGCAAGCAGTCTGGAAAAAAGCCATCCCTGATAACTTTGCTTTCCTTTACGTTCTAAGTCCATTTTCCCCTGAGCAGTAACAATGGATTTCACATAACTGGTCTGTTTCAGGGCTTCCATTCGCATATCATCATCTACACACAATAAAATATGCTCAAGGTCAGCTCTGGCAAAGCGGTTTTCAGAAATTTTACCGATACTACCGTCTTTCATATTTGAGCCTAACAAGCTGTTCAGAACAGCACCAATCTGTGATTTACCCTCTCCGCCATTTCCTTTTATAATCATCATCCGTTGGCCCTTGTTGCTTGGAATCAGGCAATACCCTATGAATTCCTGTAAAGTTGGAATATCTTCCGGGTAGAGCAGTTGATCTAAAAATGACAGCCATGTAGAAGCTTCTGGTGCATCTGGATTATAATTGACTGGAAGACGCATTCGTACAATATCTGGTTTTTCAGGGATAAATGTGCCATCTATATATATCGTTCCATTTGCAAGATGGATTTTATTGGCTTCTGGTGGAAAATCCTCTATATAAGCTGCCAGTTTCATAACTTCCAAAATATTTGTTACTTTGCGTGGAACATTGTTAATGGCATAATGTTTCAGACTTTCAAATATTTCCCCACGAAGGGGCAGATCATCAGTGACCCGCCCCTCTGGAGTAAAAAATGCATTGTTGGCAAAGAGTATTTTATGCGTATGGAGAAATTCTTCACAAAAGGCTGCTTCATTGATATTGGTTCCGTCAAACCAAACTGGATAATTACTAAGCTGCTTTTGCTTCTTCTGCATATACATCCTCCTCATCACGAGACGCTGAAAGATATTTCAAATCTTCCAGATAGCCTGTTTCTTTCATGGATTTTACAACTTCAAAGCCTTCTTCTTCATCTACAAAGGTCAGATAATCTGCCAGATATTCGATATAACGCAGATTTTCACATGCTTCTTCAAATCGTTCGTCCATAGGTAAATCCGGTCGTTCTGGTGCATACAGTGCTTTCCATTTTTCCAGACGATGAAGATATTCGCATACCATTTTCTGGCATTCATGTAATTCTTTCTGTCTGCTTTTTGTTTCCATGTACTCGGGCTTTTTCAGAGCTGCTATTACTGGCGGATTATCTGGTGTAATACCAAAATCTACAGCAATTTTCTTGGCGGCTTCATAGTTACTCAGTCCGAATAGATTTGCAACAAACTGGATCACATCTCCGGTAGCACCACAGCCAAAGCAGTAGTAATAAGTGGTATTCAGTTTCATACTTGGATGATGGTCATTATGAAATGGACAACAGATCATGTTGTTTCTTCCAATTTTCATGCCATAATATTCTGCAGCCTGTTCGACTGTTACAGTTTCTTTTATTGTTTCAAATAATCTCATTCTATTTTCCTCCTAATTTAAGTTTGAATTTAAAGCTGTGCCGTTTTATCCAGATCCTTTCCTGACAGGCAACCCTTCTCGGCGCTGTGTCGTCTTTTTGTGAGCGCTCTTTTCTGATCAGAAAATCGTGGCGGTTTATAAAGCTCCGGAACGGTCATTTAGTTTTCAAGGTTCTGTCTGATCGATCATGTTGACAGTTTAGCATGAAAAAATCGCACCCCTGATTTATTCACGTACAATGAAAATCACGAATACGATTTGATAAAAAATTGCAAATTTGCACAGGCACAGATATAATGGAAGTAGTTTAGGAGGTGACGAAACAATGGGAAAATCTGATTTAATAGAAGATGAAACAAGTCTTGCATACCGATTGAGTAATTTGCGGAAAGACCATGATTTAAGCCAAAAACAGTTGGCTGATCAGCTTCATGTGACTCATTCACAAATCAGTCGTATTGAGAGCGGTGAAACAAAAAATCCTAATATAAGCATTGTAATAGATGCCGCCAGGTTTTTTCATGTTTCTACTGATTATCTGCTTGGAATCACTCAGATTACTTCACCCAAAAGTTATGATATATCGGAACTTGGACTGTCGGAAGAAGCAGTAACGAGACTGATTACCACAAGAATAGATGTAGATATTTTAAACCGATTATTGGAACATGAACATTTTCCCAAATTATGTATTATGATTCGGAATTATTTTGATGATACCATTGCTGAGGGTATCATGGCACGAAATAAGGTCATTGATTTGGCTGTTGATCAACTGACTGATTTGATGACTGTAGAACCCTCAAAAAGAAAAGAGATTATAAAAGATAAGCAGTTTTTAAGCTCACAAAAATTAGGTGTGAATGAAGCAGACATTGAAAAAATCAAGATTCAGTTTATGGCAATATTACGTGATATTAAATCTGGTATACAGAAAAAAGAACCAACAAAAGCGGTTGCTACAGCCGAAGCCGTACAGATGATTCGGGACGCATTGCCGAATAAGCCAGCTTCCGATATTACAAGCACTGACTTAGCAAATGCAGTAGCTTTTTATATGGGACAGACAACAGATCTGAATGATGAGGGACTTGTAATGGTGCAGACTTTGGCAAAATATATCTGTGACAATAGTGTATCTGAGAAAAATTCAGAGAATAGCTGACGTAAGTATGGATATACCTTTCTTCAAATGTGGCATCATCTGAATAACCGCATTGTCATGCTAATATTCAGACTCAGTTCTGTCCTTTCAGGTGACTCCATTACGGCGTACCTTTCAGCACAGAATGCCGGGAATTGAAGATAATCGGAAGGATACAGAATTTCTTCCCGGTAGCCACAATTTCATAAAGGTATAACACACTAGACTTTCCTGTTGGAAAATCGTGTGCCAACAGGGATGCCACTCGCCCCTATTGGATGACCCAGAGTAACTAATATGAATATCAACGGTTTCTCATTATAATAAAAAATACAAGCTTGGAGAATATATGGAACTTGACAAAAATAAATTACTAATAAAACAATTACCGCCAACAATTTATATAAAAAATTTTATAGATGGGCATCCAGCTAATTATGAAGATTTTTTAACGACATTTATCAATTCTTCAAAACTTGTCACTTGCAAGGGCAATCAAGCATTTATTTTAAGAAAACATGAAGAGCAAAATCATGGAGAAGCAGACATTTTTAATTCTTTTTATGATTTAGATTTTAAAATTATGGTCGATACTAAATATATGGAAGCCAGACGCATGTTAAGCCCTACTATAAATGAATTTTGTCCTGGGGTAGTAGGAAAAGGTCCTTCACGATTAAAAGGAGAACGAAAAGTTTATGATATAATCAAGTGCTTTCGTTCTATGAATATAGACGATTTAATTAAAATAGAAAAAGGGCTCATTAAGCTTCCAGAAGGAAAAACAATAATACAGGTATTAAAAAAAGTCTCAGTAAATAAGAATATGTTATTGTTTTTACCATATGATTATTGTTTTGAAAATACTTCTACAAACGCAGAAGCTGCTAAGTTTATAATCGATTGTATTTCAGAAGATTTACAATGTTTGCTCGAATATAGACATTTAAAAGTATGTAAAGATACTTATCTTTCGTTTATATCAAAGGAATGCTTTGTTATTGCACAAGAAAAAGATAATGTATTGCATTATTATGATATGATAAAGACAAGCCAAAGCAATTTATATACTTATCTATATGAAACCGGAAAAGCTTAATAATAGTACATAACAATAATCAGATTGAATACAATCTAAATAAAGATAATTTCTGATTGACTTTCTTAGTTATATCAGTTATATTATCTTTAGTGATCAGATTGCAGAAACTTGAGAAGCCTGCGATCGGGGGAGGGTGCCGAGGCCCCTCTCCTTTTTCTTTATCTGGAACATTTTGCAGCGAGGTACATATGAGCAAACCGTTTATTACATATACCGCACAAGTTGAAAAACTGAAAAATGAAAAAATCTAGTTATTACAGATGATGATTTTGCGGTAGGATCCCTGCAGAATATCAGTTACTATGCATTAATTGGCGGATACAAACATCCTTTTATTGATATTCATACCCGCAAATACATTAATGAAGCATGTTTTGAAGATATAGTTGCTCTTTATGAATTTGATGAAGAGTTACGTGGAATATTCTTTAAATATTTATGTCGCGTAGAAAGAAAAATGCGTTCGTCCATTTCTTATCACTTCTGTAAAAAACATGGAGAACGTCAAGAAGAATATCTTAAATCCAATAATTACGGCAATATTCCAAAAAATAAAAATGGAATTACTAAATTAATCAAAATGCTAGATATGATGGCGAATAAAAACAAGGATCATGAATATCTTGTTTACCAGCGTAACAAATATCATAATATTCCGTTATGGGTGATTATGAATACCCTTACGTTTGGTCAAATATCTAAAATGTTTGAATTTTTACCTCAAAATATGCAAGGAACAATTTGCCAGGATTTTGGAAATGTCAAGAAAAATGAGATGATAAAATATTTAAAGGTATTAACTCTGTATCGAAATGTATGTGCTCATAACGAAAGGTTGTTTTCCTATCACACATATATTGATATTCCAGATACGTTGTTACATAAAAAATTAGGCATTTCTAAAAACGGTTCAAAATATGTATATGGAAAAAATGACTTGTTTAGTGTAGTCATTACTTTTCGTTATCTACTTCCAAAGATCGATTTTTTACTGTTTAAAAAGCAATTATTGCATATTATTGACCGGTATGAAAAGCAGAATTCAAATTTGAAGTTGAATGATCTTTTTGAATATATGGGATTTCCGAGTAACTGGAAAGAGATAACAAAATTTCGCAAAATATAAGTGGAGATATTAGCATTCCCAATTCAAATTGTTTAATTTGAAGATATAATGTAAATAGAATGATTTTGCATATTGCTGCAGGTTGTGATAATATAAATGTATATCATAACCGCCTATTATCCAGATACAAAGAAATTTAAAAATGATTTAAAGAATTGAAGAAAACGGTGATGGATATGTGTATGTATTGCAAAAATAGTACAATGCACGTCGTAAATTATAATAATTACATTATTGTAAAAAATGTTCTATGGTTTGAATATGAGCAGTGTCGAGAAAAATATTATACTGATGAAGTCATGGAACAATTTGAAGTGATTATAAATATGGAAAAGAAACTGATGCTAGAAATTGCTGCGACTGATTACAAACAGGCATCATAGATAAGAAATTCTCCATTAATGAAATCCGTTTGAATTTTGAATTACAAATAAATCATCAATAATTTGATTATATAAAGTTTTGAAAGATTAACGAATACTTTGTACATATTAACTCAAAATGTTGGAGGTAAAAATGTATTATATGTATACAGATGAAGAACTTCGTTCTTTATGTCGCCAAAATATTGAATCATTAGAAATGTGGGCTCGCCGGATTATACATGACCAGTTTACTCAAAAATATGGAACAGATTTCTTTAATTATAAAATTTCTAACGAGAATTATTTGATTAAAAAAGAAGTTCGTGAACATATTCAATGTATGCTAAAAAAAGAATCAGGACGTTTTTCGAGAGCTGTGGATACACTATTTTTTGAACATATCATTTATTTTCTCTGTAATCCTGCTTTTTACCGTGATTTGTTTAAAGCCGTATTAAAATATGCTTATCCGCAAGGTCTCGAAGAAGCACGAGAGTTTTTAGAAAGATTAATTCCAATTCGAAATGCTCTTTCTCATTCGAATCCAATTTCTGTTCGACAAGCGGAGCAAGCTATTTGTTATTCGCATGACTTTATTGAAGGTATTAAAGAATACTATAAAGAAAAGGGGCTGGAGCAAGTGTGGACTATACCAAGAATTCTAAAAATTAAAGACTCTTTGGGGAATGTTTATGATAACCCAACAGATAAAAATGCTGGTGAATCTATTTTTCGACCTTTACAAGAGATTCGCTATGGGGACACATACTCAGTGAATATAGATATTGATTCTTCATTTTCAACAGATGAGTATGATATTATATGGAAAAATCAAAATATTCAAATTAACGAGTTTAATAATTGTAAAAATTTTGTTATTACGTTTAAAGAAGTAGATGTATCTCAAATTCACACAATAAGATGTATTGTAAAGTCACACAAACCATGGCATAAGTATCAATTCTATGACTGTGAAATTACTTTAATGTTTCCGGTTCTTCCTCCTTTATAATGCATTTTTCTCACAGGATTTTAACAAGTATAATGAATAATCGGGGCGTATAGCCCCGATTTAAAGTAATTGCATACTTGAAGCTATTCTATTTTCTGTGACTTCCTCGCACTGTTCAATCCATCCACCCAATTACACAAAATCACAATCGTCTCATAATTTACATTGATATATGTACGCCACCTGCTCTACCACCGATGATTGATTTTCCTTTTACATTTTCCCAAGTGAAATTATCTTCTTTATTTCGAGAAACGAGAAAGTTACCAGCTCTTTGAGTGAGTTGGGCAAAGTTGACAATATAGTCATCATAACCTTGTTGATATACATATATGGATGCTTCAGAACCCATAAAGCCAATATCTGCGTCACCCGATATGAGAGATGTCATAACTTTGTCAGCACCAAAACCTGTTACGAGTTCAAGGTCAATACCTTCTTCCTTAAAGTATCCATTTTCAATTGCAACATATTGTGGTGCATAAAATATTGAGTGAGCAACTTCATTTAATGTAACTTTTTTGTAAGATGTATCATTTTCTTTACAACCGTACATTATAAAAAATAAACAAAATATAAGCAACAGACAAACGATACATCTAGTTTTCTTAAAAGTTGAAGTGACACATACATTATTATCCATAAATACCTCGTGTGCATAGGAATTTATAGTATTTTATGAATAAAAAATAAAAAAGTTACTGTAAAAAATAGCGGATTAATGGTATACTGTATTTAATAAAATTTTAAGGTATATATTATCTTTATAGAGAATATATGCTTGTTTGTGAATTAATCAAAGATGTTATTAAGACCGAATATACAAAGGCTAAAAGCTTAAATGTTGTCTAATGGTAATAATAGTTGTAATAATGAGGAAAAGTTATGAAAATAGATATGCACTGTCACACAAAAGAAGGCTCTATTGACGCAAAGGTAAAAATAGAAAATTATATTAACAAACTTATTAGCAATGGCTGTAATGGTATGCTTGTAACAGACCATAATTCGTATAATGGTTATAGAAAGTTTAAAGAAATAGCTAATAGAATGAACCTTAAAGAATTTACAGTATTAAAAGGAATAGAATACGATACAAAAGATGCAGGTCATATAATAGCAATCTTGCCAGAGCATATCAACGAAAAAATATTAGAAGTTCGAGGAATGAAAGTAAAACAGCTTGAAAAGCTTGTACATGGGTTAGGCGGAGTATTAGGCCCAGCTCATCCTTATGGAACAGGATATTATGCGTTTGCAAATACAAAGTTTTGTAAGAATAATATGAACTTTATCAAGAAGTTTGATTTTATAGAAACATTTAATGCTTGTACAAAGCCACATGAGAATATGTTAGCTGATAGATTGGCAGAACGTTTTAATAAATTAAAAACAGGTGGTTCTGATGCTCATAAAGAAGATGTTGTTGGTATGGCATTTACAGAATTTAGCGATATTATAAGAAATAATGATGATTTAATATCAGCAATAAAGTCTAATAAGGCTACAAAAGTGCATGGAAATGTTATAGAAAAGAAGCTGAAAAAAAGTAATGTTATAATAGAAGAAGCAGGCATTATTGGATATTATATTTACAATAGATTAGGTGCGTGGTTGAATAAGGATAAGCTTACAATACTTATGGTTGAACTTCATAATAGATACTTAAATGATATACAAGATATCTGTAAGAAATATAATGAACGAAAAGAAGATATGGAGAATATTAGAAAATATATAGATTGTCATTTTAGAGAGAAAAAAGTTGTTCAATAAATAATCAAATATGTATTTATAATTTATTTTGTTTTTTTATGTAAGAGTAGGAGCTTGCTTTATATTGTAAAATACCGTTTGTCAAAGAATTAAGTGAATAGTAACAAAGTATTTTTTAGGGAACTATAAACATGGTACTTGCTTGTATTTGGGGAATATGTTATTTTAACAATGTGTCATACTAAAATATATATTAGGTGTTATATGTTATACTAAAGGAGGGATTGTATAATGTTTGGAAAGGGTAGAAACCATAATTCAGATATTAATAGCAAAGATATTGAACGCATGATGCAGGCTCTTGACAATATAATTGCTGGTGACTTTGATAAAGTTGATGTATCTGAATATGATAATCAAATGTATGGAAATAAGCTTAATAAGTTAATTGAAACTTTTAAAAAGGCTAATAATAACTTTATTATGCGTCTTAATAATGCGATGGAGTCGATTGGTGATAATTCTTACGTTAAAAAAACACAAGACCAAGTATTGTCACAAACAGAAGCTATTTCACAGATGAAAAGTGCTAGTAGTAATATGGAAAGCTCAATTGGTGATATAACTTCATCAATGGCAGAAATAAAAGATAAGACACATCGAGTTATCAGTGTTGCCAAAAATAGTACAGATACTTTAAATCAAAGTATTAAGGCAGTTAATGAAACATCAGATAGAATAAAGTATATTAATAGTCAGGTTCAGGAATTTAATGTTAAGATTGACAAAATTAGCGAAATTGTAGATATTGTTAAAAAAGTAGCAAGTCAAAGTAATCTTTTAGCACTTAATGCTTCTATTGAAGCGGCAAGAGCAGGTGAAGCAGGTAAGGGCTTTGCAGTAGTTGCTGACCAAGTAAGAGAATTATCAAGTAATACATCTGAGTCGGCAGGAGATATTGTAAGATACGTTTCAGAATTAAGAGATGATATTAATGCTCTTGCTGTAGATATGAATAGTACAACAGAAAAGCTTTCAGAAGGCAATAGTAAAGTTGAAGTATCTCTTGAAGAAATAGAAAAGATGAACTTAGAGCTTGTTGAAATTAATAATAATATTGACAATATATTTATTGCTATAGATGTACAGTCTAATCTTACAAAAGATTTTACAAAACAGACACAAGCTATTTCTGATAGTTATAAAAATCTATCCGAAGATTGTAGCGCAATGGGTACACACGTTTATAAGATTGGAAGATATATTGATACTGCTAGAAGTGATATGGTTAGAGGTTTTTCAGAGATTACGCAGCTTGACTGGTTGAGAGTATTTGAAGTTGACCACTTTATTCTTATGTGGCGTGTATATAATAATGCAGCAGATTATGAAAGACTTAAAGTTACTCAGCTTAATAATCCAGAAAGTTGTAAGTTAGGAAAATGGATGGCTTCACAGACAGACGAGCGTATTAAGTCGAGTGCCGAGTTTAAGGAATTAAAGAGGGCGCATGAAGATGTACATAAGTATGCTACATTGTCGTGGGAAGCTAGAGATAAAGATGATATTCAAGGAGCTTATGATTACTTTGACAAGACTTATGACGCATATTATGTATATCAAAAGGCTATTAGAAATATGGAAAATAGAATGAGACAGCTAGGTTATACAGATAAGACAGAGATAGTTATATTTAGAAATTAAAAATAAATTATTTTAGTTATATTATATTAGGGGCTGTTGCACTAAGAAGATTTTATACAAAATATAGATATTTAATTAGTAAATAATTCTATATCTTGTACAAATTTTCGTTAATGCGACAGCTCATATTGTATTATTATTGCTAATAATGTTACTTATATTGCACTCATACTCTAACGGCTAAAACTAGTTGTGTTTTTATATACAATTACTTTCAATTATATTTAAAAGCATATAAAACTAATGATTTTCTACAAAGAATTACACTATTTTAAAGTAATAAAAGTGTTTAACTTTGCTTATAGTGCTAAAAAAAATACATAATACAAAATTTCAAATGTTGTTAAAAAGTTGACAAAACTTTAAAACAGGTATATTGTGATAATAGGATATTAAGGTATTAGGATTAGGAGAAGTTGTAAAACAACGAAAAGTACAAAAAATATAAGGAAGTAGATATGTGTAGTAATAATAAACCAATCATAGTAATAGGACATAAGAACCCTGATACAGACTCAATATGTTCAGCTATCTGTTACGCTGATTTAAAAAGTAAAATAACTAATGAAACCTACATTGCCAAAAGAGCAGGTCATCTTAATGAAGAAACTCAATATGTATTAAAAAAATATGATATAAAAGTTCCAGAGTATATTAAAGATGTAAGACCACAGGTAAGTGATATTGAAATTAGAAGAACGGAAGGTGTATCAAAAGATATATCTGTAAAAGACGCATGGACTAAGATGAAAGACTTAAATGTTGTAACACTTCCTATAACACAAAAAAAACGTTTAATAGGACTTATTACAATTGGAGATATTGCAAAGTCATATTTTGAAGTATATGACAGTACAATCCTTGCAACTGCTAAGACTAAGTTTCAAAATATTGTAGATACTCTTAATGGAACAGTAATAACAGGTAATATCAATGAAGTATTTCAAAAGGGAAAAGTCGTTATAGCTGCTGCCAATCCAGAGATGATGGAAAATTACATAGAAGCAGGCGACATTGTAATATTAGGTAATAGATACGAGGCACAACTTTGTGCAATAGAAATGGAAGCTAAGTGTCTTATAGTTTGTGAGGGAGCAGGAATTTCAAAAACTATAACTAAAGTAGCCAATGAAAGAGACTGCATAATTATAAGCACAAGTTATGATACTTATACAGTAGCAAGACTTATTAACCAAAGTATGCCGATTGAATTTCTTATGAAAAAGAAAGAAGATGGACTTATAAGTTTTAATACTGATGATTTTATTGAAGATATTCAAGGAATTATGGCAAAGAAGCGCCATAGAGATTTCCCAATTGAAGATAATAAGAATAATTATATAGGTATGATTTCAAGACGTAACTTACTTGGTGCAGGCAAGAAGCAGATTATTCTTGTTGACCACAACGAAAAAGGACAGGCTATAAGTGGAATTGAAACAGCCCAGATATTAGAAATTATTGACCATCATAGAATTGGTTCAATTGAAACAGTAACACCAGTGTTCTTTAGAAATCAGCCGTTAGGTTGTACAGCTACAATTATTTGTCAGATGTACCATGAAAATAATATCGAAATAACACCAAAGATAGCATATCTTTTATGCTCTGCTATTATTTCAGATACACTTATTTTCAAATCACCAACTTGTACAGCAGAGGATATTAAGGCGTGTCGTGAACTTGCAGATATAGCAGGAATTAATATAGAAGAACATGGTATGGAAATGTTTAATGCAGGAAGTAATCTTTCAAGCAAGACAGCTAAAGAAATTATTATGCAGGATTATAAGAAGTTCTCTGTTAATGATATTAAGATTGGTGTAGGACAGATTAATACTATGAGTCAAGCCGAGATTGACAATATAAGAGGTAAGATTGAAAATTATATTGATAAAGTTATTGCTGACGGTGGAGTAGACATGGTATATCTTCTTATGACTAATATAATGACAGAGTCATCAGAAGTTGTATTTGCAGGAAAGAGCGCAGGAAGTGTGCTTGCTAACGCATTTAACGTACAGGTTAATGGCAAAAGTGCCGTTCTTGAGAAAATTGTATCAAGAAAGAAACAGTTTTTCCCAGCAATTATGGAAACATTACAGCAATAATTATGTTATAATAAAGGTGTTTTGTAAAATACTAATTTATATTGAGTGTAATAAAACATTCAGGAATGGAGTATATTTTGAAGAAGTTAAGAAAAGACGACCCTTGCTGGTGTAATAGTGGAAAAGCTTATGGCGAGTGCCATGCAGCTTTCGATAAGAAAATAGAAGTATTCAAAAAGAAGTTTCATAAAGTACCACCAAGAAGTATAATTAAGAATGAACAACAGCTTCAGGGAATGAGAGAAAGTAGTAAGATTAATGTTGCTGTACTTGATTATGTGGCAGAGCATATTAAGGCAGGAATGACAACAGAAGAAATTGACAGAATGGTATATGAAAAAACAACAGCAATGGGTGGTATTCCAGCACCACTTAATTATGAAGGCTATCCTAAGAGTGTGTGTACTTCAATTAACAATGAAGTGTGTCATGGTATTCCATCTAATAACATTATCCTTGCAGATGGTGATATTGTTAATGTTGACTGTTCAACAATCCTTAATGGATATTTTTCAGATTCATCAAGAATGTTTTGTATAGGAAATGTATCTGAAAAGAATAAAAAGCTTGTAGATGTAGCTAAGGAGTGCGTAGAGTTAGGTCTTAAGCAGGTTAAACCATGGGGACATTTAGGTGATGTTGCACAGGCAATTAATGACCATGCGATGGCAAATGGATATTCAGTAGTAAGAGATGTAGGTGGTCATGGTATCGGACTTGAGTTCCACGAAACACCATTTGTAAGCTATGTTATTAAAAAAGGTACTGGTATGGTTATGGCACCTGGCATGGTATTTACAATTGAGCCTATGATTAACATGGGTACAGCAGAAGTATATGTTGACGAAGAAAATGGTTGGACAATATATACAGATGATGATGAACCATCAGCACAGTGGGAAATAATGGTTCATGTAACAGAAGATGGCTACGAAGTTATGTCTTGGTAATTTTTATAAATGAGTGGCTAATTCCAATAGCTTTGATATATAAGGTTAGTTGCTTATTTGAATTGTATAATTAAATATTTGTTTTGCTATAAAAATATAGCAAAATTAAAAACTGTCACAGTAAGAAACTTTTATTAAGCTTTTCTTGTTGTGACAGTTTTTTAATAAATAAATTTATTCTTCAACGATTGGAATTACCATGTTTTCAAAGGCGTTTCGCATTTTAGGGTGTTTAATTAGAAAATGAATTGCGGGCGTTTTATTTTTTGAAACTATTACATATTTTCCTTCATGTATATAAATCTGTATATTGCGAAAAGCGGAAGAAGAATTGTTTACAATACTATAATTAGAATGTTGCTTTTCATATTCTTGTATTAAGTGTAAATGTTCTTGATAGTCATTCCAACTGTAAATAATATCCTTTTCGTAAAACATACCAGAAAGTGGCAGTACAATAGGAAATTGTTCAAATTCTTCTTTTGTTAGAATTGGCATTTCTTCTGTAATATGACTGTGTTTTAAAATATCATTTGCTAATTTACATTGTGAGTAAAAGTATTTCATAATTTGTTTTTGCTCATTTTCTGAAATATTATTATGTTTTAAAATTTTATTTAGTAAAGCTTCATTGGCTGTATATAAAGATAATGATGACAAAATAAAATATCTATTTCCTTCTATTTGAGCATCACTTTGTAAAAGATTGTTAAATTCTTGCATACGTTCTCCACGATAAATCTCCATAAGTGGAGAAGCCTTTGATAAAAGTCGCTTTGCAAGTCGTTTATAATAAGTTACTTCTTCTTTGTTTTTCGTAAGATAATACTTTCCTTCACTGTGATACCCATTAATAGCTTCACCAGTCAATGCAACATTTCCAGAAACTTTAAGGAAATGAGAAAATACATTACCTTGTGAACCGTTTAGATAATAAGGTGATATTTGCCCCGTCATATACATAGGTATCCAACTTTCTAAGCCCAACATCATTTCTTCAAAGGAACGGTCTATATAATGTATTTGATTAAGGTGAAGTCCTTTCTTTAACATCATTGCCATACCAAACATCCATTTTTTTGGAAATTCTGGGTCTTTAGCCATTTCATTCATTGGCATATCACTATACATAATAACTGGTTCTTTTGACTTTGAAAGCACAGTTGCCTTAAGAAATGATATTTCACTGTCCATCATTTCTTTTAACCCAAAGTAACTTCTTGAAGTTGGCAACTGAAAAGGAACAGACGGAACTTTCAATTCATCAAAATGTATAGCTCGTATGTACTCATAAAGATTAAATTCGTCTAATTTCTCAAGGAAACTTTTCATATAATCTTTAGAATTGTTAGAACAGTTAATAAGCCATTCAGAGAGTAACTTTTGATAAGAATTATAATTTGATAACTCATTTATATCACAACATATTAAGTCGGAAATTACTATTTTTTCAGAATTACTTAAGTATCGTCTTGCAATAAAACTAGCTACTCCAAAAGCAAATTCTTGCGGATTAGCAGGCTGTCTTTGACCTTTTCGTATTCTTGAAATATAAGAAGCGTCAAAGTTTAGAAACCTAGAAAGTTCCGAGATACTAACAGGTAAAACATTAAGTAATGTATTAAAGTTAGCTTGTAATTTTGTTACATCTACTAAGTTATTTTTGACAAGCCCAGAAAAATCATCAGTTACAGCTTGTATTGTAATGTCGTTTATATTTTTACTTTCAGCAATAGCAACAATTCCTTTAACTAGATTAGAAAAATTATCTGAATCCGCTTCTGGAACACGTTCACCTGACCTATAACGGCTTATAGTGGCTGGAGAAAGTCCAGAATTATCTGATAAATCTTTAGCCGTACAGTCTAATATTTCTATGTATTCAGAGAGTTTATCTTTAAATGTCATAGTATACCTCCTAAGTATATTTTTTGCTAAATTTATTATACAATAGTTACCTTTGATTATGATACTAAAATTTCCGAAATGGCATTGCCTATTTGGAAAGAATTAACAAATTTTAAATAATTTAATTATAATAAGAATTAATAAATCATTAGTTGCTTATAAGCTGTAAAAGCAACAAGTTATGTTTTCACTTATTATTTAATTTAATAAAAATAAAAGTGTGGACTTGTTTATATTAGTGAAGCTTAAGTTATTGAAAGGAGAAACAATATGAAGAAAAATTTTACAAGGACAGTAACAATCACAGCAACAGCAATGTTAATAGGTACAATGCCATTTACAGCGACAGGAGTATTAGCAACAGAAAGTAAGTATCCAGCAATAGCAACTTACAATGAAATTGCAACGCCACAGACTACTATATATGATGAATTAGAAGCAGTAACACCACAAGCAGATGTTGAAATACCGGGAACAGAAGAGATTGCAACATCAGGTAAATGGGGAACTTGCGATTGGAACTTTGAAGACGGAGTATTGACTATTAGTGGCGGTGTTGGTACAAGCACAGCAATAAGTGATGGTGAATATGTCACAAGTAATGTTCCATGGGGTAAATTTCAAGATAAAATAACTAAGATAAATATAGAAGGGGAAATAACTTTTGAAGAAGGTACTTTATTATCTTGCCTTTTTGAAGACCATTCTTTTACAGGAGACAGTCTTAAAGAGATTAATGGTTTAGATAAATTAGATACATCAAATGTAACAGATATGAGGTATATGTTTTTTAATTGTGAAGCATTAGAAAACTTAGATTTAAGTAGCTGGGATACATCAAATGTAACGAATATGGGTTATATGTTTTTAAATTGTGAAGCATTAAAAAGCTTAGATTTAAGTAAATGGGATACATCAAATGTAACAGATATGAGTTGTATGTTTGAAGATTGTTATAGTTTAAAAACATTAGATGTAAGTAATTTTAATACAAGTAAAGTTACAAATATGAGAGAAATATTTTGTGGCTGTGAGAGTTTAAAAACATTAGATGTAAGTAGTTTTGATACGAGTCAAGTTAAAAATATGACTGAAATGTTTGGTGACTGTGAGAATTTAAAAACATTAGATGTAAGTAGTTTTAATACAAGTCAAGTAATTGATATGGGCTTTATGTTTTCAAATTGTAGTAATTTAGAAAGCTTAGACTTAAGTAAATTTGATACAAGTAATTTAAAAAGTATGTATAAGATGTTTTTAAATTGTCCAAGTTTGAAAGAAGTGTCTATGGATAACTTTAACACAACTAATTTAACAAGTATGACATCTGTATTTGAGGGTTGCAATAATTTAGAAATATTAGATTTAAGTAGTTTTGATTTGGGAAATGTAGAATATTCAGATAATTTTATTTTAAATTGTACAAATCTTAAAAAGTTAGTTATGCCTAAGAGTTTGGGAACTAAATACAAAGATACTATTATTAATAATATCAAATCAGGAATGTCAGAAAATGTATCGTGGAAAGATAGAACAGATAATCAAGTATACAGTGGCAAACCAGATACACTTATTGAAAGCCACAACTATGTAGTTACTGGTAGTGTATACGATAAAGACGAAGATAAAGACAATAATAATACAAGTAAAGACGATACTAACAAAGATAATAACAATACAAGCAAAAATGACACTAACAAAGATAACAATGACAACAATACAGGCAAAGATGACACTAACAAAGATAATAATAACAACAATACAGGTAAAGATGATATAAATAATGACAACACAACAAAAGATGATACAAATAAAGACGATGTTAATAAAGACAACAATGATATTATCAATAACAAGTCTGGTTTATTACAAGCCGAAGATGGCAACTGGTATTACTATGTAAATGGCAATATTGACACAAGCTATGGTGGACTTGCACAAAATGATTACGGCTGGTGGAAAATAACTAATGGTACAGTTGACTTTGCTTATAACGGAATTGCTGACAACCAGTACGGCTGGTGGTATGTAACAAATGGAACAGTAGACTTTAGCGCAAATGGTTTACAGTTTGATATAGGAACAGATACATGGTGGTATTTTAATGGCGGAGCAATTGACTTTAGTTATACAGGACTTGCTGAAAATGAGTACGGTTGGTGGAAGATAACTGACGGAAAGGTGGACTTTACATATAATGGCTTAGGACTTAATGAGTATGGTTGGTGGAAAGTAACTAACGGTGCTGTAGATTTAAGTTATAATGGAATAGCAGAAAATGAGTATGGCTGGTGGAAAATAACAAATGGAACAGTAGACTTTAGCGCAAATGGCTTACAGTTTGATGAAGGAGCGGATAAGTGGTTTTATTTCAACAATGGAGCAATTGACCGCAGTTACACAGGACTTGCCGAAAATGATTACGGCTGGTGGAAGATAACAGATGGTACAGTAGATTTTAGTTATAATGGACTTGCTGAAAATCAATATGGTTGGTGGTATGTAACTAACGGAACAGTAGACATTAACTATAATGGTGTTGCCGAAAATCAGTATGGTTGGTGGAAGATAACTAATGGTACAGTAGATTTCACAGCTAATGGTTTAATATTTGACGCAGAAAAGAACGCATGGTTCTATTTTAACAATGGAGCAATTGATTTCTTATACGATGGACTTGCTGAAAATGAAAGTGGCTGGTGGAAGATAACAAACGGAACAGTAGACTTTGGCTTTAATGGACAAGCTGATAATCAGTATGGAACATGGAATGTAGTTAATGGTCATGTTGAAGTATAAAGAATAGGTTAATATAATATAATTTTTTATTTATAAGAATAATGAGTCAAATTTTTAGTTGAATAATAGGACTAGTTGAACTTACAATAAGTGGGGGAAATCTTATAACTTGTTGTAAAGCTTAGTAAGTTTGTTAAATATTTATTAATTGACATAATTAAGGGCTGTTGTACAATTTAGTGCAACTGCCCTTTAAAATTTATGCAAATAATGATACAAAGTTTGTGCTTACGCATACATGATTGCAACGAAAACTTAAAAAACTTACAGAGAGAGCTTCTTATCCTTATTTTGTAGATTTCATATCGAATTCTGGGTTGAAAGCATAGAAATTCTTTGAGTTGAGATTGTCTTGAATAATGGAAAGACCTTCACCAAACCTTTGAAAATGTACAATTTCTCTTGCACGAAGGAACTTTAATGGTTCAAGAACATCTGGGTCATCGACAAGTCGTATAAGATTATCGTAAGTTGTACGGGCTTTTTGTTCTGCTGCCATATCTTCAAAAATATCTGTTATAGCATCACCTTTTGACTGAAATTCACAGGCGTTAAATGGTATTCCACCAGCCGCTTGTGGCCATACACCGGCAGTATGGTCAACATAATATGCTTCAAATGGCGTTCCCTTTATCTGTTCCATTGTGAGATTTCTTGTGAGCTGATGTACCATAACACTGACCATTTCTAGGTGATTAAGTTCTTCTGTCCCAATATCTGTAAGTAATGAAGCCACTTGCCTATATGGCATTGAATATCTTTGTGAAAGATAACGCATTGCTGCACCACTCTCTCCATCAGGTCCACCATACTTCAATAAGGTATATTTTATAAAATCTATGTTTTGGTTTATTTTAGTTTAAATTGTATAGAAAAATCAACAATTTATTATAGCATTCAAAGTGAAATAGTAGTATACTATATTCCATACTAAGATTGCAAATGGCAGTTGGGAGGTAAGTAGTATGCTTATAACAGATAAAAAGATACGCGAATTAGTAAAAGATAGAAAGCTTATTGCTCCATTTTCAGAAGACCTTTTACAAAGTGAGTCTTATGATGTCACTATTGGTAATAAGGTTATATTGTTTAGAAAAGACAAAGTACATTGTTTAGATATTGCTAAACAAAGCGATATTGATTCGATATATCAAGAAATAGATATTTCCGAAAATGGATATGTTATATCACCAAGTGAGTATATATTAGTACAGATAAATGAAAAGATAGATTTACCAGACGATATATCTGCACATATACGTCCAAAGACAAGATGTACTAGATTAGGTTTAATTGTTAGTGGACAGCATTGTAATTCATCGTATGCTGGAACATTAAGGCTTGGTTTGTTTAATGCCACAGATTATCCAATTCGTATAAGGCAAGGTTATTCTATTGCTCAATTAGTATTTGAGGAATTAAATGAAGTTGCTTCAGATAAAAAGCTGTATAGAATTAAAGAATCAGCCCATTATCAGAATGAAAATGGAGAATTTAGAGGAGCAAAGTTTGATGATGTTTTTTTGGAAAAAGTAATGGGTGAGATATTAAATAAATGAGTAAAACATTAGATGAGATTTTAGATGTTTTTATGAAATCTAAAGAAGATATTATAAATAAAAATGCAACAGCTAAGGATAGGGATGAGCTTATAACTACATTAAGAGAAAAAATAAAAGCAAATATAATTCAAGAGATTAGAATTGAATATAAGGACGAAATTGTTGCGCAAGCTAATGGTGAGATTCAGAAGCGTATAAATAAAGAAAAAATACGACAACTTAAATCATTGATGTGGAATGGATTTTTTGTGGCTTTTCTTGTTGGACTGGCAGTTAATCAAATAACAGACTTAATAGCAGTTTTTAAGGAAAATCATAGTAATATTGTTACATTAATAATAAGTGTTGTATTGTTAGGAATTGTTGTATTAATGTATTTTTATCAATTTATTAAAGAGGCTATTAAGACATGGGATATAATAGAAAAAAGTAATCAAGAAGGTGAGGAATAAAATAACCTCACCTTTTAGTTATCTTTGCAGAAAAAAATATATCTCCAAGTTATCATTAACCTTATCATACACACAGTGGTCTACAACACTTCGTATTGCGTTAGCTCTTGTAAGTGTATCTTTAGAGTCGTCTTTAATAATTCCAAGAACAGAAGAAATATTTTTAAGCATAGCAGCATTAGTTGTAGCATTTGATTGCTCTGTTAAAGTTGTTAATTGTTGTTGTAGGGCTTCACGTTCAGCTATGATAAGTTGTTTATTTTCCTTGTATTCATCTATAGTATCAATTCCAGCCTGATAAGCTTCTTTAATTCTTAATTCTTTATCAGTTAGCTTATCAAGTTGTTTTGTTATCATATTCTTATCATTTGTATTATCTTCATATACACGCTTTTTTAGTTCATAGTGCAATTCCATGCTTCCATCCAATATTTGTCCAAAGGCAGCAAATAAAGACTGTTCTAATTCGACAGTTTTAATATAGTGGCTGTGGGAGCATTTCCCCTTATTATAATTACCACATTGATAACTTGAACCATGATTAGTAGACATAAGAGAAGCACCACAGCTAGAACACTTTACAATACCGCCTAGCCAGTGGCGCATGTGTCCAGCCGCTCTTGCCTTATATGGTTTACTTCTTAGTGCTATAAGGTGTTGAACTTCATCCCATGTAGCTTTATCAATTAAAGCTTCATGCTTTCCAGTTGCTATAATCCATTCATTAACAGGTTTAATGGTATGGTCGTCATGCTTCTGACGGTTCCAGCGAATAGCGCCATAATAGAAGGGATTGCTTAATATATATTCAACGGTACGACCTTCATAAGTTGCCCCTTTCTTAGTCTTGTAGCCGATGGTGTTAAGTTGCCTTGCTATCTCAAGGTAACTATGACCAGCTATGTATTCTTTGTATATTTTCTTAACAATTACAGCCTCAGTGTCATATATGTAAGGTATTCCTGTTTCTTTATTCATTCTGTATCCAAGAGGGAGAGTAGACTGATAGCCACCTCTTAATGCCTTTTCTGTCATACCACGCAAGACTTCACCAGATAAACGAATAGAATAATATTCGTCCATCCACTCAATTATACGTTCTATTAATGTCCCAAATGGGCCATCAACAAGAGGCTCTGATATGCTCACAACCTCTACTTTGTTCTTTTTTAATAAAGACTTGTAAACAATAGACTCTTCTTGATTTCTTGCAAATCGGCTAAATTTCCATACGAGAATAACATCAAAGGGATGTTCTTTGCTTTTTGCTAGGCCTATCATTTTCATAAATTCAGGTCGTTTATCAGCTTTTTTGCCTGAAATACCATTATCAAGAAATATATCAGACTCTAAAAGTGACATATTATTCTTTTTTGCAAAATCAATTAAAAGTCGTTTCTGTGCATCAGGTGATAGTTCTTCCTGTTTATCTGTAGATACACGAATGTAGGCACATGCGTTTCTCATATTAATTATATCCTTAGCCATATTATTGTCATCCTTTCTATCAATATATGCGATTTTGGGGTACAAAAATAACACTACTTGCATAAGCAGTGTTAAAGGTGATATAATATAGCTTGTTCAGGGCGATTATATCATCTGGGTACTGCATGGTGTAAGTCGCATTAAAAGCTCTTGTGTTGGTAGCACAGGGGCTTTTATTTTTTAATTATATTTTTTCTATAAGTTAAGAAGCTGTTTCTTTTTTGCTTCAAATTCTTCTGGTGTTATAATTCCATTATCCATTAATTCTTTATATTTTAAAATCTCATCTGGAATGCTGATTGGATTAGAAGCAGGAGTATTATTATGAGAAGTTGCTTTAATCCTAGTAAGTAATGATAATACTTGTTGGGCACTATAAGTAGCTTGTTTAAAAACAAAGCTGTCAGATTTAACTTTTCCCATAAAAAATGCAACACCTGTAGATGGAAAAAATGGAGAACTTGTTACTACATTAATATAGTATTGTGATATTTCTTGTTGAGTTTTCTTTTTTCCAATATTGCTACCTACGATAGCACCAACACCACCAAATAATGCACCACCAACAACGGCACTGCCTAATCCGCCACCAGATATTGTTTCACCATTTTGAATTAATTCAAAGTCGATGATTTCATTATAAGAAAAAATCAAATTTGGATTAGAATTTGGAAATCTAACAAGTCTGTTATTTTCATCAATTTCTATACATTTTAAATATTTAGTTGTAGCATTAAATATATTTAGATATTCTTTGTTTTTATTACTTGCAGATATAGCTTTATGTACTTTGTTAGAGTCAGCATTTTTTATATTTAATTTAGTGAGAAAAGGGAAACAGTCAGATAGACAATCTTTGCAAATCATTCCATCTAAAATCTTTTTACTTCCTTCATTTCTGTTGCAAATACAACAAGTTTCATTTTTCTTAAAAAACATAATAGTATCCTCACTTTCAATATGTATTTAATTCATTCATTAGTTCTTTACTTAGTAGCATTTCTTACAAGCAGTATATCCTCTTGCTTGAGCATCAGATATAGACATTTGGCTAGGACTTTTCATATTACTGCATGTAGATTTACGATGTTATTTTTTTCCAGTACTAGAAACCCAGACCATAGTTTCGTTATATTGAGCCTTTGTAGTTTTGACAGCTTGAGTTGGTGCTTCTGTTAAAGGTTCAGTTGGTGGCTCAGTTTCTTGTTCGAGTTCTTGTTCAAGTTCGACTTCAACTTCTGTTTCATCGTCAGTTTCTTCTAGTGTTATATATTCTGTTGTTAATTCTTCAGTATTTAATTCTTCATCAACCACTGATATGGTATTAGATGTATCATGTATATCACTCGCATTATTAGTGGTCGTTGGTTTAAGAGCTAAAAAATAACAGAATGCATATATTATAAATATACAGGTTAAAATGAATTTTGTTTTAGGCTTATAAGTAATCTTTTTAGACACTAATAAATATAAAATTCCTACAGGTGGTATAAAGATTAATAATATCCATGCTAGTATTTTGTTATGAAGATTTTTATTAATATTGTTTGATTTATGTGAATGTATAACTCTACTATTATCATCTTTAATGGAATTATTAAATAGAAATTTTTTTATTATAATACAAGGAATTCCTATTATAATAAAAATTATAAACCAGTCAATCATTCTATAATGATTATAATTATCGTATATTCTAGTGATACAATATATTATCCATATAATAAAAATAAATGTTCCAATAATTTTTTTGTTCTTATTCATTATATATTGCCCCTCCTCATTTAATATATAAGATTTAGAAAATAACTTTTTTTCATGCCAAATAAAAAATAAATATGAAATTATTAATATGGCAAATAAGAAATAAAAAAAATATTTCACTTGAGCAACTTGCACAATTAACTCAATTAAGTAAATCAGCTCTCAATAACTATGAAAATGGAAAAGTAAGTCCGACTTTAGAAAAATTAAAATTAATAGCTATTGCTCTAAATGTTAAAATAACAGATTTGTTTGAAGATGACTACAAATAATCTAAAATTTCCATAATTATGGAAATAACCCTTAAACCTATAGACAGGTTCATATCTTCTTGTTATGATTTACTAGATAACAAAATACAGAGGGGGCTATTTTATGGATTATAAGAGTAAAATAATAGCAATGATAAAAGAGTTAGACAATACTAAAGATGAAAAGTTTCTTTTACAAATTTTTACTATGATAAAAAGACATATTTGTAAGGAGTAGCCAAGAGCTACTCCCTTTTTTGATGTTGTGCATATAAATCATTTGCTAATTTTCGTAAAACTTGTTTAGAGGCATCATCTTGCTTCTGATAAACAACGATGAAGTCTTTTATAAATTCTGAAATCTCATCATCAGTGTCATCTAACATATCTTGTACATACATTGCAACTTCTTCATCATGTGTTAGAGTTATAAACATATCTCCTTCACCATATTTCAACCAATTCTCATTTACATTAAATTCTCTGCAAATTGCTTTAATAATTAATTCAGTTGCATTATTTACACCATTTTCAATTTGAGATAATGAATTACTTTTAATACCTATTCTTTTACCAAACTCTTGTTGAGTCATGTTAATTTGTTTATTTTTTCTAACTTCTCTAATTCTGTTATTTATATTTGTCAAAAAAATACCTCCTTTCAGTTTATAGATTAACATTTTAAATAATAATAGTCAATTAAAAAACTTCTTTATAAGATTATTTTACACTTGACAAATGTCTTATAAAGATATATAAATATCTTGTAAAGATAAAATCATAAAAAGAGGTGATAAATTTGTTAAATATACAAGAGCAAGAAAGTGTTGCACAGTTAGTAAATCTTATTATGCAGTTGGATAGGCAAGATATAGCAGTACTTAATATGGCTGTGATGGTGCTTAACACAAGGAGAGAACTAGAAAATGTAAAATTAAAAAAGACATAAATATTGAATTTCAGCAATAATGTATATTTGTTGCAAAAGGAGAGTGATAGCAAATATGGAAGCGTTGTTTATATTAATACTAATACTATATGCTTTAATCCTTCTGGTAGTTCATATAACAGTGCATTTTTTAAAAAATTTGGATTGTATATGGAAGAACTTAGATAATAAGCATACGAATAAGGAGAGCAACAAAAATAGTCCATGTTAATCATTTTTAATTAATATGGACAATCTATTGATACATATATAGTGAATAGTATGGATAGAGAAGGTGAATGTGTAAATGAATATCGTCATCAAAATTATTGACAATGGCAAAGTTATAGATTTTGAGAATTTGTCAGAAGAAAAGAAAAAAGAGTACGGTCAGCGTATCAATGACCAGGCGTTGACCGCAATGGGATATGAATGTGTAAAAAACAACAATTAATATTACGGTGCAATTGTCGGCACGTTTAGTTGACATTGCACTAACAGAGTGTAGGACACAGGAATAATACATTAATTAATAAATTCAATCCCCAAAAAGATATTAACGCCCTGAACAGAGTTAATAAATTATAACCAATAATATTCCTGTGGGTGGGTTCGACTCCCACCACTCTGATTAGTACAGAAATGATGTGCTAAAAAAGGAATGAAAGAAGGTGAATGTAATGATATCACTAAATAAAGAAGATATCAGCAATATTGCTGATATTCTTAAAAAAGCTCATGCTGATGAATATGCCTACACATTAAGACAGATGTCAAATAATATGTGTCATGATGATGAAATTCAGATTGATGAGTATAGTGTGCATTATGCACATGGTTAGTTGTTTCCGTCCCCAAACGGGGAAATAAGGTTTATAGCTGAAGTATAAACCTTATTAATATAAAAAGCAAGTATATGTGTTTTTGATACCAATTTTGGTACATATATCACAAAAAGAAAGAGGTAAAAATGATTAAAAACTTAATAATTAGCACGTTGATGACTACAGTTGTAGCAGTGGTTGCCCCTTTTGCTGATACAACAACTGAGCAATGTATTGTTTGGTTTATTATCAACACAGCAATATGTACAGTTGCATTAATGGAGTTGGAGAGCTTCATTAACAGCAAAAAGGGCAAAAAAAAGAGAGCCGTTGGCGCGACTCTCAGTGGTCTACATAAATAGAACCTCAAAACATATTAGTATTATATAACAAAGTCTAATAAAAAGCAACTAAAATTTCACTTGTTTTTTATTAGACTTTTGGTGAATACGCAAGAAAGGAGCAAGTTATGAAAATAGTTGCATTAAAGGATATTGCTGGTGGAGCATTGATGCAAAATGCAGAGGCAGCAATTGAGCAAGTAATAAGAAATATGCTAGATGAGAGTACACCATATACGGGTAAGCGTTCAGTGACAATTAAAATGACATTTGGTTTAACAAGCGAAGACAGGGACAATGCAAGTTGTGAGATTGGTGTAACAACTAAGTTAGCACCAGTTAAACCAGTGAGAACTCAATTAAATATTAATGGTGATATTGATACTAATGAAATTTATGTTGAAGAATATAGAGGTCAGATTAGAGGTCAGATGTCGTTTAAAGACTTTGAGAGAGATAAAGAAGACAGCGGTGTAATAGATTACACTAAAGCTAAAAGTTTAGTTTAAAAAATAATATATCACAAAAAAATAAATACTTATTCATTCACAATAAAAAAGAAAGGTGGAGCAAAAATGACGTGAAAAATAAAAAGCAAATAAGAAAGAAGTCATTGTTTAATCTTATTTCTGCTGAAGGCTGTGTACTAATGTACGCAGTCCCAGCCGATGAGATTGCAGCAAAAACAGGATACACTCCTGGCTATATTTATAGTCGCTACAGAGAAGGGCGACCAATTCAGGGGAAGTATAAAGGGTGTTATGTATACAATGACACTGAATATGATGGAATTGAAGACCATCGTATTTTGTATAATGATACAGAATACGATGAGTTTTCAACCCAATGGAAGTTAGTTACCAAGTCTATTTTAGGTAAAATTATCTGAGATTTTTATATCAATGAAATACGATAAAATACAATGATTTTATCAATAAAATACGACATTTTATCAATCAAATACAATATTTTTACAAGCAAAATAACAACTAAATACAAAATGTAAATAAAGTGAGGTGTGATAATTTTGAACAAAATCGAAGCATCTATTCTCTTATATCTAAGACATGAAAAATTATGTACAGTGGTTAGTACAATAACCACATCAGCATTAAGTGAAAGAGAAGACTGGGGAATAAAACCAGAAACATTATATAGATATTTAAGAAAAATGGTGAAAAAAGGATACATTAAAAATGGATTACCAGATGGTAAAGCCAAAACATACTATATAACAGAACATGGACTTAGAAAATTGGAGGATTTAGAAAATGAAAGATAAGATAGGATTTATCGCCGTTGGACAGGCTGGCGGTAACATAGGACAACTTTTAGAAAAGAAAGGTTTTCCGGTGCTATATGTAAATACGTCACAAGAAGACCTTGATACTATAAAAGAAGGAAAGTTTAAACATCATATCGCTAATGGCGAAGGATGTAACAAAGATAGAAATAAAGCAAAGCAACTGGTTGTTGCTGACTTTAATAATATTATTGAAAAGATACAGAGTACTATAAAGACAGATATGTTATTCACAATATTTTCTGCTGGGGGCGGAACTGGCTCTGGGGCAGGACCAATGCTAACAGATATGTTATTGATGAATGGAACAATGAATGTAGGAGTTATTACTATACTGCCTGCATTGCACGAAAGCATAAAAACACAGATAAATGCTTATGAATGTTTTTCGGAATTGATAAAAATAGAAGGCATAGGAAGTACCTTTATTATTGATAATGATAAAGGTTCAGATAAATTAAATCTTAATGCAACTTTTGTGTCAGCATTCTATGCTTATACGCAGATACCTAAGCTATATCATAGTAAAAAAGGAAATGTAGACGTAGCTGAAGTGTTAGAGAGCTTTAAAGCTCATGGTATGGCAACTATTAAACAGTTTAATAATACAGCAATAGAAGAACTTGTAGATATAGATAAAAATATATTTGCTCCATTACAACATGACAAGATAATAAAATATTTCTGGAACAAGTATGAGTCTTAATAGTACTTTTGATTTCTTAACTCCAAAGCAGGAAAAGAAACCTGAAAAGGTTCACAAGACTAGAGATGATATTTTCAAGAAGTATTTATAAAAAAATATTAATTTAATAATTTGCATGGAAGACATTTTGTCTTCTGTGCAAACTTTTGGCATTAAAAAATAATGTATTAATTACTAACTAAAAAACTTGAGAGGGAGTGTCAGATATGAGAACAGAATTTGATTATTATTATGGAGTGGAATGTGAACAATTTAGCTTTTTAAGAGTTCCAAAATTGCTTTTTAAAGATGAACGATTTAAGAAGCTTAGTAGTGATGCTAAGTTACTGTATGGGCTAATGTTAGATAGAATGAGTTTGTCAATGAAGAATGGTTGGTTTGATAAAGAAAATAGAGTCTACATTATTTATACAATTAGTACAATTATGGAAGATTTGGGCTGTGGTAAAGATAAAGCAATAAAAGTTTTAGCAGAACTTGACATTGCAAAGGGAGTTGGATTGATAGAAAAATTTCGTAGGGGTTTTGGAAAACCTGACATTATTTATATTAAGAATTTTATATCATTAAAAGATAATGCAAAAGAACTACCAGAAGAAGATAATAATACAGAGGTTGAAAAAGCCGACTTCAAGAAGTCGGAAAAATCGACTTCACAAGGTCGTGAAAACCGACTTCAAGAAGTCGAAAAAACAGACACTAATAATACTAATAATATTAATAATACTGATATTAGTGATAATAATCTTATCAATCATATTGATGAGCAGATAGATAAGATAGATAAGATTGATAACACAGACATAGATACATATACACAGATTATTAAGAGCAATATCGAGTATGAACACTATATGTTATACGCTGATATTGACGAAAGAGAACAGTATGAAGAACTGTTCCAAACAATTGTTGATGTAGTCTGCGTAAATCGAAAAATGATTAAAATTGGTGGAGAAGAATACCCTTATGCTTTAGTAAAGGCTAGATTTTTGAAGCTAAATACTAATCATTTGCAATATGTTATGGAGTGTATGAAGAAGACAAATACAAAGATAGGTAATATAAAAGCCTATATGCTAACAGCACTTTATAACGCCGTTGGTACGATTAATCATTATTACCAACAGGCAGTTCAGTATGATATGTACGGAAGTGAAGATAATAAGCTACCAAATAATCATCAAAAGGAATTGGAATTTAGTAATTTTAAACAACGATATATAGACGAATTAGAACATGAATTACTAGGTTTTTGTTAAAGTAGTGAAATAAAATGATATACTAATACTAAAATTGATATATTTTAAATGATAAAAGGAGAAGATTAATGGACTTTTTAAGCATTGATGAGCTTATAACTCGTTATAAAAAAAGAGTAAAAAAAGCAGAGCAACTTAATTCAACAGATAATAAATATTATACTGAGAAGAAAAGTATAATACATTGGTTATGTGTATTAAAATCTTATATCAATCCTAGTTATGATTTAGCTCAAGCACAAACAACAAATGTCTATAATGACATACTCTTTGATAGCATAGAGAAGGCAATAGGAGTAACTTTAAATAAGTGGCAAAGAGAGTATATTGTAACTGGTAAAAATAAAAAGAATAATGAAGTATTAGCTATAACATTAAGACAGTTATTAGACAATACTGCAAAGCCTATGGACTTAAATGCAATACAAAATTATTTTGATATTGAATTAAGTGATAATCAAAAGGAGTGTTATGCCGATTTCATTATGGTATTGCACAATGTATTAGAAAGCGCAAGCATACCTGTAAGACGAGTTTTAATTAGGTGAAAAAGAGATGGCAATACAATATTAGAGCAAATATAGCAGGCAAGGCAGGAAAGAGATAAGGCAATTGAAAAAATGTAGACATATTTGGAGTAAAAACACAAAAATAGGATAGGTGAGCTGGGGAGCAATATCACCTATCCATAAAAGGGCTTGTGCAAGACCTGTAGTCTGATTGTATCAGATTGCAGGTCTTTTTTCAATGTCTAAAAAAGTTCATTGAACAAAATAAATATGAAAGGCAGGTGAGAAAACAAGTGAGTAGAAGAATTAAGTATTTTGCTGGTCAACATCAAACTCAACCAATAAAGGATATGAAGCAGATACAAGCACTATATGGATATTTCTTAAAGAAGATGTCACACGCTAAGTCGAACATAAAGAAATATCAAGCGGAACGAGATTATATGCTAGTCCTTATTGGCATTAATACAGCATTTAGGGCAGAAGATTTATTGCAATTAAGAGTAGTAGATGTATATAAAGGCTATATAAGTATCAAAGAGAACAAAACAGGCAAAATGCAAAATTACCGTATGAATAAGCAATTGCATAAAGATATACTTGAATACATAAATAAGTATGATTTAGGTATGTATGATTACTTATTTATAGGTCAGAAGAAGATAGTTAATGGAAAGCCTTATGTAAGACCAATAACACGCCAGCAAGGGCATAGGATTGTTACAAGGGCAGGTGAAGCAGTCGGTATTAACTTTACATTTGGCTTACATAGTCTAAGAAAGACATTTGGATATCAGTATATAGCTAAAGGTGGTAATGTGTTTACATTGATGAAAATGTACAATCACGATAGCCCTGATGTAACTACAAGGTATGTAATGTGGGGAAGGGAAGATGCAGAGAAAGATAGAGAGGCTATCTATATAGCACCTAAAAAGTTATAAACAAAAAGTAGAGTTACTAACAAAGTTATCCACATAGTTATTAACATAAATAACGAGAAATAACATTACGGTAACATTTTTTGAAGAAACACAATATTAAAAATAGCTATAACATAAGTAAATATGCTAGTTAGAGCATAATAAAATAAGGCAGTAAAAAATTTTACAGTTTTAGGGATTATGTAACATTTATTTTAAAGATTAACAATTAAGTAGGAGAGAAGATGGAAGAAAAAAATAATAAGAGATATGCAAAAAAAGAAAATTATTTACAAAGGTATATAGTGGCTATAAATACAATTAAAAGGCTTAAAAAACAAAAAGATAATATAAATGAGAAGATGGAAGAATTAAGAAGAATAAATTGTACTCCAGCAGGTCAAAGAATTACGGGTATGCCAAAGGCACATAATCATAAAGACCTATCAAATTATATTGAAGAACTTGATGAGTTTGAGAGAGAAATACAATGTCTTAATCAGCTTATGGATAAAAAAAGGGTTGGAGCAGCAAAAGTATGTACACAAATTTGGCAAGCAATAGAAAAAATGGATACAGAAGATTATAAAGATGTATTGTCAGATAGGTATATTCTTAGAATGAGTTGGTCTGATATCGCTGAAAAGCATGGATATTCACGTTCAGGTATGTATTATATAAAATTAAAGGCTCTTGATGAATTTAAGATACCAAATTAAAGTGTAATAAATTTTAATAAAATAATTATGAACGTTCAATTTTAATAACTGAACGTTCATAATTAACATTATTGTATATATTAAAAACATTATTCATTTATGATAAAAAATAAGAAAATTATTGAAATTAAAGGAATTTGTAATATTAAAATAAAAGGTGGAGATTTAGCTGTGTGCATTATGTATATTTATAATTAAGATTGATTAAGATAAAAGTTTGATAAGCTGGTTGAAGATTACACATATTATAAAATTGATTTTACAAGTCTTAAAAAATGGAAAGTTATATCAATAAAATGGTTGATTAAATATTGAAGTATTAAATTTGATGTTACTATAAAAAGTATTAAAAGTACTTGCGTATAATTTGTAAAAGTGATACAATGAGTATATTAAAACAAACGAACGTCAGAATTAATACAAGGAGTGGAAACATGATAAGAGGATATTGCAGAATTTCAAAGAGAACACAAAATATAGAAAGACAGATAAGAAATATTTTAAAGGTATATCCAAATGCAAAATTATATATAGAAGCATACACTGGTACAAAGATAAAAGGAAGAAAAGAGTTTGAACATCTTTTAAGAGATGTTCAGACTGGAGATACAATTATTTTTGATAGTGTTTCTAGAATGGCAAGAAATGCTGAAGAAGGCACAGAATTATATTTTGATTTGTTTGAAAAAGGCGTGGAATTAATATTTTTGAAAGAACATTATATTGATACATCTGTATATGCTGATAATATAAAAGACAGAATAGAGCTTACAGGAACAGATGAAGATGAATTATTCAAAGGAATTAATAATTACTTTAGAAAATTAGCAAAAAAACAAATTTTGATTGCATTTGAACAAGCACAAAAGGAAGTTGATGATTTACATCAGCGAACAAAAGAAGGAATTGAAACAGCAAGGCAAAATGGTAAGCAGATAGGTCAAAAACAAGGAATAAAGCTAAATGTAAAGAAAAAAGAACCAATAAAGGCTGAAATAAAAAATAAATCTAAAGATTTTGAAGGGACTTATACAGATAAAGATTTAATAAAAGTGTTAGGAATAGCAAGAAATACTTACTATAAATATAAAAAGGAACTTATAGAAGAATTAAATCAATAAAAAATTTTAAAAAGTTTGAACACCACTGAACATTAATGTATGTTATTATGTCAACATCAAAAAATATTTTTATACAATTTAAAATACAAGGAGAGTGATGTTAATGCCCAGAGAGCCTAATAAAAATATTGCTAAAGCAAGGGAAATGTATGAAAAGGGCATGAAACTAATTGATATAGCTGTAAAGTTGGGTGTTCCTGCTGGAACTGTAAGAAGATGGAAATGTACACAAAATTGGGATAATGGCCCTAAAGGACAATATAATAAACAAACAAAGAAAGCTAATAAAGCTGTTGCCAATGAAGTTAAGGCTGTAATGAAAAATACAGAACTTAATGAAAAGCAACAGCTTTTTTGTCTGTATTTTATACAATGCTTTAATGCTACTAAAGCGTATCAGAAGGCATATAAGGCCAATTATGAAACTGCAATGGTGAGAGGTTGTGAATTGCTTAAAAACCCTAAAATTAAGCAACAGATAGAGATATTGAAGCAAAATAAGTTAAATCAAGCGTTTTTAAGTGAAGCCGACATATTTCAAAAATATCTTGATATAGCTTTTGCTGATATGACGGATTATGTGATTTTTGGCAATGAGCAAGTTAAAGTTAAAGATGAAGTTGGTGAGATAAGAGAAGTTACAATTAGTCATTTGAATTTAAAAAATGATTATGAAGTTGATGGGTCTTTGATAACAGAAATTCGTACAGATAAAGACGGTGTTAGAGTAAAATTGGCTGATAAACTTAAAGCATTAGAATGGCTTACTGAACATATGTCTATGGCAACAGAGGAGCAGAAAGCTAAAATTGCATTATTGAAGGCACAAAAGGATAAGATTGCAAGCAGTGGAAATGAAAAAACAGAGGATAGATTGGAAAAATTTTTTGGAGCATTAGAGGACGAATTAAAAAATGATTAGTGATTTGTATACAAAAAAACAACTCGATACCTTTAGGTTTGCTGTAAATACGGATTACTTTATGCTTATTAATCATGGGGCAAAAAGAACAGGCAAGACAGTATTAGACAATGACTTGTTTTTGCATGAATTGCGTAGAATTAAGAGAATAGCTAAGAGTGATGGTATAGATACACCGCAATATATATTAGCTGGTGCTGATTTAGGGGCGTTGAATAGAAATGTATTATTAGAATTGTCTAATAAGTATAGAATTGAGTTTCACTTTGATAAATTTAATCGTTTTAAGTTATTTGGTGTACAAGTCTGTTGCTTTGGTCACTCTAAGATAAATGATTTAGGACGTATACGAGGAATGACAGCGTATGGAGCATATATCAATGAGGGAACAATGGCAAAGCGTGAAGTCTTTGATGAAATAAAATCACGTTGTTCTGGAAATGGGGCAAGAATGTTGATTGATACTAATCCAGATAATCCAGAGCATTGGTTAAAAAAAGATTTTATAGATAAGGCAGATGGAAAGATAATAAAGGCAGTGCAATATCGCCTTGATGATAATACATTTTTATCAGAACGATATAAGCAAAATATGAAAGAAACAACACCATCAGGAATGTTTTATGATAGAAACATAGATGGGTTGTGGGTAATGGGTGAAGGTGCTGTATATAGAGATTTTAATGATAAGGTGCATTATATAAGCCTTGAAGAATTAGAAAATATTAACTTTGTAAAATATATTGCAGGTGTTGACTGGGGATATGAGCATTTTGGTGCAATAGTTCTTATTGGTAAAGATGATAAAGGTAATTATTATCTTATAAGAGAAATAGCAAAGCAGTTTGAAGAAATTGATTTTTGGCTACAACAGGCACAAATTATTAAAGAAAAATATGGAAATATTCCATTTTACTGTGACTCAGCACGACCAGAATATGTAAAGAAGTTTAAAAAGAATGGTTTAAGGGCTATTAATGCAAATAAAGCTGTTCTTAGTGGAATTGAAAGAGTTGCACAACTTTACAAACAACAGCGATTATACATAATTGATGATGTACAGCGTTTCAAAGAAGAAATTTATATGTATGTTTGGAATGATAAGACAGGTGAACCTGTAAAAACATTTGATGATGTACAAGATGCAATCCGTTATGCAATATATACAGATGAAAACATAGGTGGAATAAGTATTTTAAAATAAAGCACAGAGGTGAAAAAACAGTGAATATTGAAACAATGAAAAAATTAATAAGAAAATATGAAGCTGGTCATGCTGTCTTTGTAATGCGTGCATCTGTAGCTGAAAGATATTATCGCAATGAAACGGATATATTGTTTAAAGACAAGCATAAAGAAGATACAGAAATGGAAAATCCTCTTAGAAATGCAGATAATCGTATCCCACGTAATTTTCATGGTTTGATAGTTAATCAAAAAGCAGCATACGCATTTACAGCCCCACCATTATTTGATATTGGTAATACAAAGGATAATAAGAAAATTTCGGAGATTTTAGGTGATGAATATGCTAAAAATTGTATGGAATTATGTATAAATGCAGCTAATACTTCTATTGGTTGGGTTCATTATTGGTATAGTGATAATGGTTTTGAATGGGCCGTTGTACCAAGTGAACAGATAATTCCTATATTTGATAGAGGGTTAAAACGAAAGCTAATAGGAGTTATGAGAGTGTATCCCGATATTGATGATGATACGGGGGATAATTACATAATCTATGAATATTGGTCTGATATAGAATGTCAGGCCTTTAGGAGAAGAACATCAGATATGTTGGATATGCTTACATATTATGATATGTTTATTGAACCTAATACATCAGATATGACATCTTGTTATAAACATGACTATGGAGAAGTGCCTTTTATCCCGTTTTACAATAATAATATTCGTGTTGATGATTTAAGAAATATAAAACCACTGATAGACGTATATGACAAAGTCTACAGTGGTTTTATTAATGACTTAGACGATATTCAAGAGTTAATTTTTGTATTATCTGGGTATGGTGGACAAGATTTGAATACTTTTCTAACAGACTTAAAGAAGTATAAAACTATTAAGGTAGATGGTGATGAGGGAGGTGCTATTTCTACACTTAATATAGAAATTCCAATTGAAGCAAGAAATAGTGTGCTTGAAGCAACACGAAAAGCAATATTTGAGCAGGGCTTAGGCTTTGACCCACAACCAGAGAATTTTGGAAATCAGTCAGGAGAAGCACTTAAATTTATGTATTCATTGCTAGAAATGAAAGTAGGACTGATGGAAACAGAGTTTAAGTTGGGATTTGCACGTTTAATAAGAGCGATATGTAAAAATCAAGGTATTGAATGTGGAAGTATTATACAGACATGGACAAGAACAAGCATAAAAAATGATAGTGAACAAGCAGAAATTTGCAAAAATTCTGTTGGAATTGTAAGTAAAAAGACAATACTAAAAAATCACCCACTTGTAGAAGATGCGGACCAGGAATTAAAGCAACTAGATAAAGAAGAACAAGAAACACAAAAAAAGGCAGAGGCATATATAGGAGCTTATAGTGAGAATAGTACTGATAATTCATCAAATGAAGAAGCTGGTGATGATAGCTAATGAAAAATAAAGATTATTGGCAAGAAAGATTTAGACAGTTAGAGGAAGCACAATATAATACATCATCAGAGCATATAAAAGAAATTCAAAAACAGTTTATTAGAGCAGAGCGTATTATACAGAATAAAATATATACTTGGTTTATTCGTTTTGCAGATAATAATAAAGTTACGTTTATAGAAGCAAATAGACTGTTAAAAAATGATGAATTGGAAGAATTGAAATGGAATATTGATGAGTATATAAGTCATGGTATTGAAAATAGCAAAAATCAGAGATGGCTGAAAGAACTTGAGAACGCATCAGCTAAGGTTCATATAAATCGTTTAGAGGCGTTACAACTTGAATGTAGGCAAGAAATAGAGAGTTTATATACACATTATGACAATATACTTGATAATGGTATTAAAGAAGCATATACAAATAGGTATTATAAAACAGCTTATGAGATACAACTTGGTTCAGGGAAGGGGCAAATTATATCAGGACTTAATACAAGACTTGTAGATAATATAATACATAAACCTTGGGCAATAGATGAAAAGAATTTTTCAGAGAGAATTTGGAATGATAAGACTAAGTTAGTTAATACCTTACATAATTCACTCACAAGAATGTGCATAGTTGGAGAAGGACCAGATAAGTCTATTAAAGAAATATCTGATAAAATGCACGTTAGTAGACAACAAGCGGCTAGAGTAGTTCAAACAGAAGTTGCAGCATTTACAGCTAAAGCACAGGAAGATTGTTTTAAAGACCTAGATGTAGAGCAATTTGAGGTGGTTGAAACACTTGATAACTATACTTGTCCGAAATGTGCTAAAATGGATGGAAAACATTTTACAATGAAAGAATATAAAGTGGGAATAACAGTGCCACCATTTCACCCAAATTGTAGAGGGTGTACAGCACCTTATTTTGATGATGAGTTTGATACTGATGGGGAAAGAGTTGCACGAGATAAAGATAGTAATTTGTATTATGTACCAGCTAATATGACATATGAGGAATGGAAAAAAGAATATGTTGAAGTATTACCTAAAAATGTTATAATGAAAATAGCAAAAGATTTAGGGATAAAAGGTGTTGTTAATATTCCTAAACAAATTGAGTTAAAAGATTATTTATTTGATGAACAGCATATTAATAGTGATAGGAAACATATAGTGACAAGACAAGAAGCTGAAAGTTTTATGAAAGATGCAAAAGTTTCTTTAACAAGGTGGAACGGTAGATTTGTTAATTATTATGGAGAAAAAGGGGCAGTATATATAGATGTTGAAAATAAAATTATAAGAACGGCATTTAAAAGGAATGAATACGATGATAAAACTAATAGATTTGTGGAGGAGATAGCGAATGCAATCAAGTGATGATATGGTTTTGTGTAAGTTAATAGATGATAAAATTGAGATTGGCGATTGTGTTATTTGTTCAGATGTAGCATCAGGAATGTTAAAAGCTAATTGCATTGAAGAAAAATATAGAAAAAAGGATAATTGGAGAACAATATGTAAAGAATGTAAATATCATAATATGTAATATATACCTACCTCTAAAAAGTTAATTATTGGAGGTGGGTATTTTTATGCCTTTTTTCCGCAGGCATAAAAGAACGGTAATAAGATAATGGAGGATATAATATGGAATGGTTAAAAGCAATTCTTGAAAAGGCAGAAATAAAAGATGGAAAACTTAATGTCGAAACAGTTATAAATACTGTACAAAAGGAATTTCCTAAATATGCTGTAACAAAAGTAGACTTTAATGCCAAAGTAAAGGAGTTAGAAACTGCAAATAGTACTATTACAGAATTGAAAAAGGCAAATGGTGATAATGAAGCACTTCAAAATAAAATAGGTGAATATGAAAAAGAAATTAAAGATTTGAAGAAATCTACAGAAGATACTGTAAAGACGTATGCACTTAAAGAACAACTTACTAAACAGGGAGTATTAGACCCTGATTATCTTATTTATAAGCAAGGTGGATTAGATAAATTTAACTTTGATAAAGATTGTAAGCCAATAGGCATTGAAGAAACCATAAAGACTTATAAAGAAGATAAGAATATGGTGTATCTTTTTAAACAAGAAACAAAAGAACTACCATATAAACCACAAGGCGGTACAGGTGGAAGTGGTGTTTCAAATCCGTTTGCAAAAGAAACTTTTAATTTAACACAACAGGGAAAACTCTTAAAAGAAAACCCTGAACAGGCTAAAGCTATGGCAGCAGCAGTAGGAGTAATAATTTAGAAAGAGAGGAAATATTTATGCCAATTACAAAAATTTCAGATGTGATAGTGCCTGAATTGTTTAACAAATATGTAATTAATAGAACAATGGAACTATCTGCATTTTTTCAAAGCGGAATTGTAGTTAATAGTCCAGATTTTGATGTACTAGCAAGTGAAGCAGCAAGAACACATAATATGCCATTCTTCGAAGACTTGCAAGGAGAGTCTGAGGCAATATTAGAAGATGTAAAGATGACAGCTAAGAAGATAGGTTCTAACAAAGATGTATCTACGACTATATTTAGACAGAATATGTGGGGAGCATCTAACTTAGCCGGAGCACTTGCAGGAGCAGACCCGATGAAAGCAATAGGTGACCTTGTAGCTGGATATTGGGTGAGAGATATGCAAAAAGAATTGATTGCAATTCTTACAGGAGTGTTTGGGACAACTACAACACAACTAGAAGGAACTCCTGAAACAAGAATGAAAGACCATATACTTGATTTATCTACTGGAAAAAGTGAAGACGCTAAAAAAATAAGTGCCTCAGCGTTTATAGATGCGTGTCAACTTTTAGGAGATGCACAATCAGAATTATCTGGAGTAGCTATGCACTCAGCAACTAAATCATATTTAAAGAAATTAAATCTAATTCAAACAGAAAGGGACTCAACTGATGTGGAATTTGACACATATCAAGGTAGGCGAGTAACGGTTGATGATGGTTGTCCAGTAGATATAAAGAATGGAGTATATACTACATACTTGTTTGGAAATGGGGCAATAGCTTATGGTAATGGTTCTCCAGTTGGTTTTGTTCCTACAGAAGTAGACAGAGATAAACAGACAGGTGGAGGTATAGATTATTTAATTAATCGTAAGGCATTTATTTTACATCCACGAGGAATTGCATATACAGGTGAAGTAAGGGAGCATATAGAAACACCACTTAGAACAGAACTTGCAATGGCAGAGAACTGGAAGCCTGTCTATGAGCCAAAGCAACTTAGAATTGTAGCTATTAAACATAAGATTGGATAATAAATGTTATGGAGCTTGAAAAATTAAAAATGCTTTTAGGTTTTACAATATCAAATTCAGATATGGATAATAAAAATGATATTAAGGAAGAAGATGATATTGATAATTCATATTTAATAAATCAGGAAAATGATACAATTGACGTAATTTTAGAATTTATTATTGCTGATATTGAAGAAATTATAAAAAATTATTGCCATGTAGATGAAGTGCCAGAAGGTTTATTAAACACAAGTTATCGCATGGCAATAGACCTTTATAGAAATGAAAATATAGGTAATGAAGATAGTCCAACGGGTTCTGTTGCCTCTATTAATGAGGGGGATACGTCGGTATCGTTTAGGCAATATGTTGATGATAATTTCAAGGAAACATTATTAAAAAATTATAGTAAAACGCTTAACAGATATAGAAAGTTGGTGTTTTAATGATAAATTCGCTTGTAAAGGCAAGAAAGCTTCAGAAGAAGGCAATAGAAAGTATATATGAAGGAGTATGTACTGTTACGGAATACATGAAAGTAACAGATGATACAACACATATTACGCATAATCAAGAAATTGTACTATTAGAAAATGAACCTTGTAGACTATCGTTTGAAAATATACAAGTAACAGACAAGACAGATACGGTGTCTAATACAGTACAAAAAATAAAGCTTTTTATAAGTCCTAATATTGTTATAAAACCTGGTTCTAAGATTACAGTTACTCAGAATGGTATTACATCTGATTATACATATAGTAGTGTTCCATCGGTATATTTATCACATCAAGAAATTGTGCTTGAATTGTTTAAGGAGTATGCGTAAATGGGAAATATAAAAGTAAACTTTGATTTTGCAGAATTTAAAAAGTTACAACAACAATTAAATAAATTAGATGATAGTGATTATTTTGTTGAAAGTTGTGCAAAAGAATTAGCAGCTAGATTGTTAAAAAAAGTAATTAAAAGGACACCTGTTGGACAATATCCTGAAAAAAGTGGTAAGACAGGTGGAACATTAAGGCGTGGCTGGACAGGTGAAAAAAGAGCTTCTGCTGAAGGATTTGCAAATGATATGGATATAAATTATGTTGATGGTAAATATATAATTAATATAATTAATCCAATTGAATATGCTTCTTATGTAGAGTATGGTCATAGGACAGCCAATCATAAAGGTTGGGTAAAAGGGCAATTTATGATGACAATATCTGAGCAGGAATTACAAAATATAGCTCCAGCTATTCTTGAAAAAAAGATTAAAAAATATTTTAATGGGTGTTTTAAATGATTAATGAATTATTTAACGCAATTAGTACATCAATTTATGAAGAATTTGGGAATGATTATGAAATATATCGTGAAGAAATCAAGCAGGGTTTAAAAGAACCCTGTTTTTTTATAAGTTGTTTAAAGCCAGAGATTAATAAATTTCTTAATAATAGGTATTTTAGTAATATTCCATTTTGTATACAATATTTTCCAGTTACACAAGACAAAAATATAGAGTGTATATGTGTATCTGAACGACTATTTGATTGTCTTGAATACATTAAAGATAATGATAGCACTATAATGGGAAGTAATATGAACTATGAAATAGTTGATGGAGTTTTAAATTTCTGGGTAAATTATAGCTTTTTTATATTAAAAAAGCAGAATAATGTTGTAATGCAAGAGATGACACAAAAGGAAAATGTAAAGGAGGAGTGAACTTGGATAATTCAATAAAATCTAAAAATGAGGTTAATAAAAATAATAAAACTGAAAAAAGGTTTAATAAACAGCAAATGTTAATATCAGAACAGTTTGCAAATCAGCGAGATTTATTAGAGGCACTTTTAGAAAATAATAAAAGCTATACATTAAGTGAAGTTGATAATATGATTAAAAAATATATGAAAGGACAGGTGAACTAATATGGCTTTAGGTGGAGGAACTTTTACAACACAGAATAAGACACTTCCAGGTACATATATTAACTTTGTATCTGTTGCATCAGCTACAGCTTCTTTATCTGATAGGGGTATAGCAACAATGCCACTTGAGTTAGATTGGGGAATTGAAAATGAAGTCTTTGAAGTAAATAATGCAGATTTTCAAAAAAATAGTCTTAAACTATTTGGTTATTCCTATGATAATGACAAGTTAAAGGGTCTTAATGACTTATTTATAGGAGCTAAGACACTTTATGCGTATCGTCTTAATAGTGGTGGTGCAAAAGCTACTAATACATATGCAACTGCAAAATATAGTGGTATTCGTGGAAATGATATTAAAATAGCAATACAGAATAATACTGATGAAATTGAAAAGTATGATGTCATTACATATTTTGATACATCTAAGGTAGATATACAGACGGTTTTAAATGCAACTGAGCTTGTAGCTAATGATTATGTGGAATTTAAAACAGATGCAGAGTTGATTGTAACAGCTGCAACATCTCTTAGTGGAGGAACTAATGGTGTAGTTGATGGAACAGCACATCAAAATTACTTAAATAAAATTGAAAGCTATACTTATAACACTATGGGAATTTTGACAACAGATGATATAACTAAGAAGCTGTATGTAGCATTTAATAAAAGATTAAGAGATGAATGTGGGATTAAATTCCAATTAGTTCTTTACAATTATGCAGCAGATTATATGGGAGTTATAAATGTAAAGAATAAGGTGACAGATACGGGGTATGCAGAGTCTTCTCTTGTATATTGGGTTACAGGGGCAGAATGTGGCTGTGAAGTTAATAAGTCATGCCAGAATAAAAAATATGATGGTAATTTTAATATTAATACAGATTACACACAAAATGACTTAATTACAGCTATAAAGAATGGAGAGCTTGTATTGCATAAAGTTAATTCTGACATTCGTGTGCTTGAAGATATTAACAGTATGATTACTACTTCAGATAATTGTGGAGAAGTATTTAAGGATAATCAAACAATACGTGTAATTGACCAGATTGGAAATGATGATGCAGTGTTGTTTAATACTAAGTATCTTGGTGTTGTACCAAATAATGCTTCAGGACGTACAGCTTTGTGGTCAGACTTAGTAAAAATTAGACAACAGCTACAAGATATAGGAGCAATAGAAAATTTCAATGACTCAGATGTTTCAGTTGAGCAAGGAGCAACGAAAAAAGCAGTTGTAGTTACATCAGGTGTTACTGTTGTAAATGCAATGAGTAAAGTATACATGACCGTAACAGTAGCTTAGATTTAGCGAGAAGGAGATAAATATGAGTAATAATGTAACAATGAAAGCAAGAGATACTATAGCTGCAAAACTTGCAGAATGTTATATAACACTTGGCAGCAGGCGTTATAACTTTATGCAGATGATTGACATGGAGGCAAAGGTTGAAAAGACAAAAACAACTGTACCACGTTTAGGAGCAATTATGGCTGGCCATAAAAGTTGTGGTATGGAAGGAACATTTTCAGGAACAGCACATTATAATCAGTCAGTTTTAAGACAAGCATTATTGGATTATAAAAATACAGGGGAAGATATTTATTTTGAAATGCAGATAAGTAATGATGACCCTACCAGTGAAGCAGGAAGACAAACAATAATTTTCTACGATTGCAATACTGATGGTGGCACTTTAGCAAAATTTGACGCAGATGGAGAATACCTAGATGAAGAAATAGAAGGAACATTTGAAGATTTCTCTATGCCAGAGTCATTTAACAATATTACAGGTTTTCTTGCAAATTAAATTTAACACATTTATGTATGTCCTTTGCATAAGTAAATCTTATGTAAAGGATATTTTAATATTTATACATTTTAGGAGGATATAATTTATGTCAAAGTTTAGTCAGTTTATGAAAGTAAACAAAAAAGTAAAGGAAAATGAGAAGTACGCACCTACAAATTCATTGGTAGGTGCAGATGGAAAAGCTTTGGAATGGGAATTTAAGCCATTGACTTCTAAGCAAAATGAAAAGATTAGAGAAGATTGTACAATTGAGGTACAAGTAACAGGAAAACCTAATTTATTTAGACCAAAACTTGATACTTCTAAGTATTTAACAAAGATGATTGTTGCCTCTACGGTATATCCAGATTTATATGATGCAGAATTACAAGACTCTTATGGAGTAAAAACACCAGATGACCTTTTATTTGAGCTAGTTGATGATGCAGGGGAATATCAGGAATTATGTAGTTGGATGCAAAAATTTCAAGGGTTTAGTAAATCTTTAGAAGATAAGGTTGAAGAAGCAAAAAACTAATAGAAGAAGGTGATGGAGAAGCAAATTATGCTTACTATGCCCTTCTAAAACTACATATCTTACCGTCAGTATTTTTGGAGATGGACGAACAAGAGAAAGCCTTTGTAATAGCTTCGATAAAGTTAAAAACAGAAAACGATAAAAAGGAACAGAAAAAAGCGGAGGCAAAAGCTAGAAAGAAACATTAGAAAGGCAGGTGTTTATAGTGCCAGGTATTCAAACAAGCATTGAACTTCAAGATGGATTTAGTGGAGTATTAGACAATATAGTAAACTCTGTTAATATGGCAGTAATAGCTATGAATAACTTGCAAAATAGTATGGGGAGTTTTCAAGTAGGAAACTTTGGTGATGTGAGCAATGAGATAAATCAAGCCACAGCTTCTCTTAATCAATTTAATGCTACAGTATCACAGCAACAGGGTTTAGATGAAATAAGTAATGATGTATCTACTATGGCAAATAGAGCTCAGCAGGCTGTAGATGACATAAATAATAGCCTTAATAATATTGATACAACAGATATTAGAGAAGCAGAAAGACAAATAAGGCAATTATCTACATCTATAAGTAATATGGGTAATAGTGAGGAACAAATTATAAATATAGACTTAAACCCAATTTTGCCAGAGCCTCTTGTTGAAAATCCAGAGCCAATACAAACAGATATACAGCCAAATGCTCCACCAGAGCCAATAGAGATACCTATAACATGGCAAACAGATACGTTAGATGTATTCACTGGAACAGGTATAGAACGCTTCAATCAAGAAGTACAAAGCACCAATGCAATGCTTGAGCAATTGAATAGTACACAACATAGTATACAACAGACGTCTGAAAGTATGGAGATACTACCAGATGAAGCAAGAAATGATATAAGCTCACTTGTAACAAGACTACAAGAAGTACAACAAAAAGTAGACGAGATAACAAGTAATCCATTAAATATAGGAACAGATGAAAGTAATGCACAACTAGAAAGATTAAGGCAACAATTAGATAGAGCGATACAAGAACAAGACCAGTTAAATCAAGCAATGCAAGATATGGATATAACATCAGCTAATCAAGCATATCTTAATCTAACACAAACCATAAGTAATGCAGAAAGATATATCCGAGATAGTATGTCTAATATAGGCCCAATAGATATACCTATAACATGGCAAACAGATACGCTAGATGTATTTACTGGAACAGGTATAGAACGCTTCAATCAAGAAGTACAAAGCACCAATGCAATGCTTGAGCAATTGAATAGTACACAACATAGTATACAACAGACGTCTGAAAGTATGGAGATACTACCAGATGAAGCAAGAAATGATATAAGCTCACTTGTAACAAGACTACAAGAAGTACAACAAAAAGTAGACGAGATAACAAGTAATCCATTAAATATAGGAACAGATGAAAGTAATGCACAACTAGAAAGATTAAGGCAACAATTAGATAGAGCGATACAAGAACAAGACCAGTTAAATCAAGCAATGCAAGATATGGATATAACATCAGCTAATCAAGCATATCTTAATCTAACACAAACCATAAGTAATGCAGAAAGATATATCCGAGATAGTATGTCTAATATAGGCCCAATAGATATACCTATAACATGGCAAACAGATACGCTAGATGTATTTACTGGAACAGGTATAGAACGCTTCAATCAAGAAGTACAAAGCACCAATAATATGCTTCAACAATTGAATAGTACACAACATAGTATTCAACAAACGGCTGAAAGTATGGAAATACTACCAGATGTAGCAAGAAATGACATAAGTTCATTGTCATTAAGATTAGAAGATGTGCAACAAAGGATTAATCAGATAACAAGTAATCCATTAAATATAGGAAGTAATGAAGCAAATGCCCAATTAGAACGCCTAAGACATTTACTAGATATGGCTGTACAAGCACAAGGACAGCTTAACGAAGCAATGCAAGGAATGGATATTTCAACAGCAAATCAAGCGTACTTGAATTTATCACAAATAATCTCAAGTATAGAAATGTATATAAGAAATAATACTGATGAACAAGGTCGTTTTAATGAGCAAATTCAAGCGGGGAGTGATAATGCTGATAATCTCGTTGATAAAATCAAAAATGTTGTTGCGGCTTATGCTGGTATTCAAACTGTTGAACAAATAATTGATACGTCAGATAGTCTTGCACAGACAACATCACGTTTAGATATGATGAATGATGGGCTACAATCTACAAATGAACTTGTTAATATGGTGTACGCAGCAGCACAAGACTCAAGAGGCTCATTTAACGAAATGGCAGATGTTGTTGCAAGATTTGGTAATAATGCAAAAGAAGCCTTTAGTAGTTCAGAGGAAGTTGTAGCATTTACTGACTTAATTCAAAAGCAGATGACAATAGCAGGTGCAAGTACGCAAGAAGCAGCTAATGCTCAGCTTCAGTTATCACAGGCATTAGGTTCAGGAGTTCTTAGAGGTGATGAGTTAAACAGTATCTTTGACCAGTCACCTAATCTTATAAGAGGAATTGCAGATTATATAGAAGATAATGATGATTTGCTTGACCAAATGGCAAGTGGTATTAAGATGAAGTCAGAAGACCTTAAAGGAAATGTAATGGGACATATTCGTGACATTGCATCAGAGGGTATGATTTCAGCAGATATTGTTAAAGCATCAGTATTTTCATCAGCCGATGATATTAATAGTAAATTTGCTTCTATGCCAATGACTTGGTCACAGATTTGGACTTATATGAAAAATGCAGCATTAATAGCATTCCAACCAGTTCTTCAAAGAATTAACGATTTGGCTAATAGTGATATGGTTAAGATGTTTGTAAGTAATATAGTTGAGGCAATGGCAGTATTAGCAAATGTAATGCTTAATATTTTTAATATTGCAGGAAGTATTGGAAGTTTTATTGTAAATAACTGGTCTATTATTAGTCCTATAGTATATGGAATAGTTGTTGCATTAGGTGCTTATTTAGCAGTTATGGCGGTTGTAAGTGCAATGACAGCAATCTCTACAGCAATTACTAAAAGAAAAGCCGCAGCAGATGCAATGGCAGCAGGAGACACATTTCTTTTGACAGTTAATCAATATGGATTAAATGCTGCACTTGCAGCGTGTCCTTTGACATGGATTATAGTTATGATTATAGCTTTAATTGCAGTTATAGTTGCACTTTGTAACTGGATTGCAAAGGTAACAGGAATAGCACAGTCAGGTATTGGAGTTATTACAGGGGCATTAGCAACTGCTGTTGCATTTATACTAAATATCCTGATTGGTTTAGCAAACTATATCATTAATATAGGCATAAATATATGGAACTTTATAGCAAATTTTGCCGCTGCATTTGGTGTGATTTTTAATAACCCTGTTGCAACAATTAAAGCAACAATCCTGTCAATGTTCAATTTTATTGTTGGTGTTGTAGGTAAGGCAGCAGCAATTCTTGATGCAGTATTCGGTTCAAACCTTGCTGGTGCAGTTTCAGGTTTCCAAGATAAGGTACAGACAGAAATCAATAGCACAATAGAAGGTGCTGGCGGTACTACTGCAAATACCTTAAATGCTTCTGACTATACGATAGACCGTATAAATTATGGTGATGCGTTTAATGCAGGTGCAGCATGGGGTGATGGTATTGCTGATAAGGTTTCAAACTTTAGTTTGGCAGATGTCTTTGGCAAAGTAGATATGCCTAATATAGATGATTATGTTTCTGGGTTTAATGATGTTATAGCAAATGCTGATGCTGGAGATATAGGAGCAAATCTTGGTGATGTAAAGGATAGTACTGGAAAAATTGCTAATGATACAGGTAATATTTCAGACGCACTAGATATAACAGAAGAAGATTTAAAATATTTGCGTGATATTGCAGAACAAGAAGCTATTAATAGGTATACAACAGCAGAAATAAAGATTGATATGTCTGGTATGCAAAATAATATTAATAGTGATGATGATATTGATGGTTTTGTAACTAAGTTGACTGAAAGTGTGAATGAAGCTGTATATAGTATGACAGAAGGAGTACATGAATAATGACAGGATATGATGTGTATATGGGGGAATGTCTGTTACCAGTTACCCCAGAAGAAATTACTATTAAAATAAATAATAATAATAGTACAGTAAATCTTATAAATGAAGGAGAAGTCAATTTACTTAAAAAAGCTGGATTAACAGATATTTCATTTACAGCAGAAATTCCACAAGTAGCCCATCCGTATGCAGTATATACGGATGGGTTTAAAAATGCAGGATATTTTTTTGATTTATTTGAAAAAATGAAAATAGAAAAAAGAGTGTTCCAATTTATTGTGTGTAGAAGAACCCCAATAGGAAAACAGCTTTTAAATACTAATATAAAGGTATCTTTAGAAGATTATAAAATAACAGAAAAAGCAAGTAATGGATTTGATTTTTCTGTGGAATTTAATCTTAAACAATATAAAGATTATGGAACTAAAATAATAGATATTCAAATGGGGCAAGAAAAACCAACAGGTTCAATTGAACCTGTTAGAGAAGAAGAAAATTCGCCAGAACCAACAGAAGCAGAAACATATACTGTTGAGAGTGGTGATTGTCTATGGAATATTGCTAAGAGTTATTATGGAGATGGTTCATTGTATACATTTATTTATGAAGCGAATGAAGATGTTATAGGTGGTAATCCCAATCTTATTTATCCAGGGCAAGTTCTTGTAATTCCAGCATTGTAAAGGTAGAAAGAAGGAACTGAAAATGGTTGAGCTATTAATTGGTGATGAAACAGGTACGAAGGTATATCAGCCTATAGTTGAAGATGGTATTGAATGGACAACTGAGCGTAAGAATACACCAGGAAAGTTAGTGTTTAAGATTGTAAAAGATGAAATTATAGATTTTACAGAAGGAAGTCCAGTAAGGCTTACTAATGACAATAATAATATATTTTTTGGCTTTGTCTTTAAAAAACAAAGAGCAAAAGAGGGAATTATTACTGTTACAGCCTATGACCAGCTAAGATATCTTAAAAATAAGGATACTAAGGTATACGAAAATGCAACATCTTCTCAATTTGTTAAAATGATAGCTGATGATTATTCTTTGAATATAGGAGAAGTAGAAGAAACAGGATATGTAATTGAGTCACGAGTAGAAGAAAATACTTCTCTTTTTGAAATGATTGCTAATTCTCTTGATATTACACTTTTAAATACAGGGAATATGTATGTACTATATGATGATTTTGGCCATATTACGCTTAAATCGTTGACATCTATGTATGTAGGTGTTCCTGGAGCTTACCTAATGATTGATGAAGAAACAGGTAAGAATTTTGATTATACATCTTCAATAGATGAAGATACATATAACAAGATAAAACTTACTTATGATAATGAAGATACTGGGTATAGAGAAGTATATATTGCACAAGATGGCGAAAATATGAATAAATGGGGTATATTACAATATTTTGATACTTTACAAAAAGGTGAAAATGGCCAGGCAAAGGCAGATGCACTATTAAGTTTATATAATAAAAAGACTAGAAAACTTAAAATAACAGATGCTTTTGGAGATGATAGAGTGAGAGCTGGTTCAATGGTAGTTGTAAATCTTAATTTGGGAGATATAAAAGTATGTAATTGGATGTTAGTAGAAAAATGTACACATACATATAAAGAAGGTGAGCATTGGATGGATTTGACATTAAGGGGAGGTGAATTTATTGCCTGATGTAAATGAACTTGTTGAAACATTAAAAAGAGCAGCAGTAGAAGCGGTAGAGGCAAAAAAACCAGTAAGTATCTATTTTGGAGAAGTGGTAAATGACACTCCTTTAAAAATAAATGTTGAACAAAAAATGATTTTAGGTGATAAGCAGTTAATTCTTACAGGAACGATATTAGAGAAAGGCTTGGCAGTGGGAGATAGTGTTATTCTTATAAGAATGCAAGGTGGACAAAAATTTATAGTGATGGATAAGCTAACATGATACCATCTAACACAGGTTTCTTAAATGAAAATTTTAAGATAGAAGAACAGCCAAGCCGTTGCTATAAAATGGATAAAGATAATAATGTAGTAAGAGGTTGTATAGACAAAAAAGAAGCTGTAAAACAGGCAATATATCGAACACTTAATACAGAGAGATACAAATATATAATATATCCATGGTGGTATGGAATAGAAACGATAGATTTATATGGAAAGCCTGTTACATATGTATGCCCAGAATTAGAAAGAAGAATTAAGGAAGCATTAGCGGTAGATACAAGAATAGTTAGTATAAGTGATTTTAAACATGATATTAGTGTTAAAGGAGTTGTGAGTACAACATTTATTGTACATACAATATTTGGAGATATTGAGGCACAAAAGGAGGTGATAACGTGATGTATGATGACCAAACATATGATGTTATCTTGAAACGTATGCTTGACAGAGTTTCAGATAAATTTGATAAACGCCCTAGTTCTGTAATATATGACACGCATAGTGCTACGGCAATTGAACTTCAAATTTTATATATAGAGTTACAATATTTAATAAAAAATTCTTATGGTGATACAGCTTCACGAGAATTTTTAACATTACTTGCAAGGGACAGAGGACTTGAACCTAATAAAGCGACTAAAGCTATATTAAAAGGAAGATTTACTCCGTCAAATGTAGATGTGACAGGAAGACGTTTTAATATAGGAGAGATAAATTATGTGGTTTTGCAGCATATAGGTGATGGAGAGTATAAAGTACAGTGTGAAACTGCTGGCATTATAGGAAATCAGTATTTAGATACAATGATACCAATGGAATATATACAAGGCTTGCAGACAGCAGAACTTATAGAAGTGTTAATTCCAGGAGAAGATGAAGAAGATACAGAAAGCTTTAGAAAGCGTTATTTTGCAAGCTTTAACGCTCAGGCATTTGGTGGTAATCATGCTGATTATATAGCAAAGGTAAAAAGTATTGATGGGGTTGGTTCTGTAAAAGTTGAGAGAGTTTGGAACTCGGATATGCGACCAGTAGATATGATACCAAATAATACAGTTGATAATTGGTATAATTCATATATTAATACTTTGGAAAATAAAGAAATTAAAAATTGGCTTACATCTGTATATACAGCAGCAAGTAAGAAAAAGCTTACAGTTGGTGGAACAGTACATATTATAATTACAGATAGCGATGATTATTCAGTAGCAAGTAAAGAACTTATTAATTCAGTGCGGGAAATTATAGACCCAGAGCAAAATGCAGGAGAAGGATATGGGCTTGCTCCTATTGGTCACGTAGTGTATATAGAAAGTGCTAAACCTATAAATATACAAGTTAGCACTAAGATTGTTTTTGATAATAATTATAGTTGGCAAAATACGCATCAACAAATTGAAAAAGTTGTTGATGCGTATTTGCTTGAACTGAGAAAAACATGGTCAGATGTTTCACAAACAATTATACGAATAGCACAAATAGAAGGTAGAATATTAGGAGTCACAGGAGTAATAGATATATCTAATACAATGTTAAATGGGAAAAATGAAAATATAGCATTGGATAAATATGAAATACCAATTTTAGGAGGCGTGACAGTATGATAAGAGAGGTAGACCTTGTTAATTATATTCCACCATTTATGCAAGTGTATAAAGAGCCAACAGAAACCTTAAAAGCAGAAAAAAATGAATTTAAAATGCTTTGGAAAGCAACAGATAAAGTATTACATAACCGTTTTATATCTACGGCTGATGAATATGGCATCAGTAGGTTTGAAAATATTTTAGGTATATATCCTAATGCTAACGACAGTCTAGAAACAAGAAGAATAAGAGTACAAAGTAGGTGGTTTAATAAATTACCATATACAATAAGAGTCTTATCTGAAAAGATTGACAAAGTATTGGGAGGGGCGTCAGATTTTGAAATATATGCTGATTTTAGGGATACATATAAGTTAAATCTTACGGTGTATACGATGAGTGATAATAAAAATGATGAACTTGAATATATATTGTCAATTATAGTGCCTATGAATATAGCAACTAATATAGTGTATGAGAATTTTATAAAAGGAACTATATATTGTGGTGGAGCGATTATTGAAACAGATATTATAACGTTAAGGCAGGTGTAAAAGTAAGAATGGCATGGACAGGATTGAATTTAACAGCAGAGGGTAGAATTGTTTTAAATAAAGCACAATTAAATAATAAACTTAATTTTAAAAGTATTGTTGTAGGAGATGGAAATGCTCCTACTAATTTCAGTACGCAAAAAGAGTTGGTAAATCAGTTATATGAGCTAGAAAATTTAAAGATTAATGTTAGTGAGAATGAATGTACATTAACAGCTGATTTACCAGTTGTAGATTATGATTATTATTTGAGAGAGATAGGAATTATAGTTACAACAGATAATGGAGATAAACTTTATGCTTATGATAATTGTGGTGATGATGCACAATACATTGTAAATACTACAGGAGTTGAACGAACAGAAAAACGTATAAGGTTAGCATTGGTAATAAGTGGCGTTGATAATATAACAGTATCAACGCCAAGTATTTTATATGTTGATTATAAAGATTATGAGGAAACTGTAGCAGAATTAAGGCAAACAAAAGTAAATGTTGTTGGTGGTGATATATCAAATACTATTATTGATTTCAAACAGGCAGATACTATTGAAAATATAAAAACTGGTGAAAAAGCAAGTTTAATACTAGGGAAAATAAGTAAAGCAATAGATGAGCTGATGTCACACTTGACTGACAAAGTTAAGCATATTACGCCAGATGAAAGAACACTATGGAACACAGTTAAAAATAAAGTTGATAGTATTCCAGGAAAAGGGCTATCTACCAATGATTACTCGACGACAGAAAAAAATAAATTAAGTGGAATAGAAGAAAAAGCAAACAATTATGTACACCCATCAACCCACTCAGCTACAATGATACAACAGGACTCTACACACAGATTTGTAAGTGACGATGAAAAAACAAGTTGGACAGGAAGTTTGCAAAAGGCTAAAGATTATGCAGATGACACATATAGACAAAGTACTGGATACACAGACCAAAAAATTGCTGGTCTAATAAATGGTGCTCCTGAAACCTTAGATACATTGAAAGAAGTTGCAGACGCTATACAAGATAATAAAACAGTAGCAGATGCTTTAACTTCGGCTGTTGGGAAAAAAGCTAATAAGACAGAATTAGATACACACGTAGATAATAATAATATACACATAACGCCTACTGAACGTACAAATTGGAACGATGCAAATAGCAAAAAGCATAGCCATTCCAATAAATCGGTTTTAGATGGTATTACATCGGCATTAGTTAGTACATGGAATACAGTAACAAATAAATTAGACAAAACAGGAGATGCGAGCAATACAACAACAAGTTTTAGTACAGCTTCTACACGTTCTAATATAGCTACTGGAGAAAAATTATCAGTAACGTTTGGAAAAATTGCTAAGTTTTTTGCAGATTTAAAAACAGTGGCTTTTACTGGGAGTTACATAGACTTAAATAACAGGCCCACTAGTTTACCCGCCAATGGTGGAAATGCTGCAACAGTAAACGGACATAATGTAAACGCAGACGTACCAGCTAATGCGAAATTCACAGACACTAATACGACCTATTCTGCTGGCAAAGGATTAGCTCTAAGTGGAACACAGTTCAAACTGGCAGATGTATGTGTTACTATAACAGATTGGAACGCTACAACAACCACTGGCTTTTATATGGCAAATAATGCCAACAATGCCCCTACTACTGGTTGGTATTATGGTGTGGTAATTACACACAGTAGCAATTATTTAAGGCAAGTATTATACCACTTTGCTACAGATAACTCGATTACTGGAACAAACTGCGACCGATACGAAAGAGTTAGGCATAATGGAACTTGGGGAAGCTGGGTAAATACATCTGTTAGAGTTGCTGTTCCTAGTAATGCAAAATTTACGGATACTAATACGTGGCGTGGTATCCAAAACAGCCTTACGTCGGACAGCACAACAGATAGTCTTAGTGCTATACAAGGAAAAATCTTGAACGACACGAAACTATTAAATAAAACGTTAGACTCTTCTAAATCGAATATAGATTTAGATACAATCAGTGAAACGGGCATTTATCATATTTTAGGAACAGGAACAGTATCGAATGTTCCTGTTAATGGTAATGGAACTTTATTTGTAGACAAAAGCGTTGGAACTCCCAACCAAATATTTTACAGAGATGCAGATTTATTAATTGCATACAAAAGAATATACAATTCAGACGCAAAAAAATGGGGGAATTGGAATAAATTATCTTTTTCAGATACTAATACTACATATTCTAATTTTATTAAATCTGGAACAGGTGCAAAATCTGGACTTGTACCAGCACCATCTACAACCGCAGGTACGACAAAATATCTTCGAGAAGATGGAACATGGCAAGTACCACCTAATACCAACACTACATATAGTAATGGAACAGGAATAGGATTAAGTGGTACAACGTTTTATAACACAGGTGTAAGAGATGTCGCTACTGGTAACACAATTGGTACGATTAATGTAAATCTAAATGGAACAACAAAAGAAATAAAACCCAAAGGAACAGATTGGACTAAAGTTAGTGGAACAAATTGTACAGTATATTATAATGCGTATTCAGTCTATGTTGCTATTTCAGCTCAAAATATAACTCTAAATGAATATGGTGGAAGTGCAAAAAACTCTACAATAGTAGTATTACCAACAAGCGTAGTGCCTATATCTAGTATATATTTAGGTACAATATCTGCCTTAAAATCAGATTGGACACCACTAGATAAATCTGTAACGTGTAATATAAATACAAATACGCAAGGATTAACATTGCGTCCAGCGGAAAAATTAACAAATGTAATTCTAAATTACACTGGAATTTTTCCGAGAAATTTATTCACTATTAAATAAAGAAGGTATAGAGTATGGAAAAAATTAAATTAAATGATGGAAGCATTTTAGAAAATGTATTAGAAACAACAAGTTCATTTATTAAAATGCAGGCTTCAATGGAAGAAGCTATCGAAATATTTAAAAAATTAAATGATGAAGCATTAGAAAAAATCGAAACGATAAGTGAGAGCGGCGATGTTATGAATGTATTCATAAATAAATGTAAAAAAAGTTTAGAATATGAAAATGGAGTTGCTACATTTAAATTAATGGATATAGACATTACGTCTATTAGATTAAAGGCCTTAGAAGAAACAGTTGATACACTTGTTTTAGCAGATATTATGGAAAATGACGACTTAGAAGAAAGTGAGGAATAATGGTAATGTATACAACAATAAAGCGTATTTATAAAAATTCATACAATGAAGAAACTGGAGAATACAATATTCTAATTTTAGATAAAGCAGTTAAGAAAAAATGGATTACAGAAAAACAGAAAGAACAGATTATAAAAGAAGTAGGTTAGAAAGACACGAAAGTGTCTTTTTTTAATACCATAAATTATATGGCCATAATTTTTTTGTATGGCAGAAAGGAGCAAAAATGAATGATGAACTTGTGGAACAGCAGTTAGACACAACAGAAAAGCGTTTAGACGACCACGCCGAACGCATTAGAAAGCTGGAGTCTGTAACGGCTGTTATGGACAACCGACTGGCCGCATTATGTACTGCATTGGAACACACCAACAGCACAATGAAAGCCCTTATAACGACTATAATTACAGCATTGGTAGGTTTTTTCTTTTACGCAGTACAAACAGGACTATTTAATTAAAAAGAAAGAGAGGTTTTAGCAATGTCTAAGATTAACTGGAAAGTAAGATTTAAGAATAAAACATTTGTAGTAGCCTTCGTAACAGCAGTGGTAGCATTTGTTTATCAATTGCTTGGTATAGTGGAAATTGTACCAGCAGTAAGTCAAGATAATGCAATGCAAATAATAATGTTAGTAGTTAATTTGTTTGCAACACTTGGAATAATAACAGACCCAACAACAGCGGGAATTACAGACAGTACGCAGGCGTTAGGTTACAATAAACCAAAAGAAGATAATTAAGAAGAAAAGGAGTTTTATATGTATAAAGTTATTGATTTGTCATTAAATCAAAAGATTGGTTCTGTTAACTTTGAAGCAATTAAGGAAAGTAATGTAAAAGGTGTAATTGTAAGAGCAGGCTATGGAAATTCGGCTACACAAAAAGATGCTAATTTTGATTATTTTATTGAACAAGCAAAATTAGCAGGACATAAAATAGGTGTATATTGGTTCTGTTATGCGAGAGAGGTTGATGAAGCAATAATGGAAGCTGATGCTTTATCTGAAGTTTTGGGTGGAATGAAACTTGATTATCCAGTTGTATATGACATCGAAGGTGATACAGTTCGCTATATGAACGAGAACGGGATTGAAGCAACAAAAGAACTTATAAGTAATATTGCAATTGCATTTGCAGATAGAATGGCTGAACATGGTTATCGCACAATGTTGTATGCAAATAAAAGTTTTGTATATGAATACTTTGATAATAGACTTACACAGTATCCTTTGTGGGTTGCCATGTATCCTGATAATCCCAATATTAATGAACAATTTACAATGGATAACTGGAACGTAATTGGCTGGCAGTATACATCAACTAACGCTGGTATTAATGGTGCACCATCACACTTAGATGTATCCGTATTTTATGATGATAATAGTGATTATAATGAAAGTGAGGAAACTAATATGACTTATGAAGAAGCAGAAATTCTTATTGAAACTTGTTATTGCCAGCATCTTGGCAGAAAGGCAGACCCATCAGGCAAGGAAGCATATATAAATGCTATAATTGATAGAGATTTTAATTGTGATTTGTCTGATGTAGACAAATCTATGATTGAAAGTGACGAGTATAGTGATAATTTTGTAAGAAAAGCTTATCGATTATACTTAGGTCGTGAGCCAGAAAATGAAGAAGTTGTAATAGCTAGAAGGCATTATCCAAACCTTAGAACTATAATGGCAGATATATTCAATTCACAAGAATATAAAAATCTCAATAATTAGTTAAAAAAATAAAAGACTTTCTTATGTTTTAATTTAACTCACATTTTTATTATTGACATATTTTAGCAGTTTTAATATAATCTTAAATTAAATAATTAGGCAAAAATACATTTTATACCTTAATGAAGTATAGTCCACCATATTGACTTATAATCATAGCCGCTAGGGTGGGATTAGGATTTTTTATGTTTATAGGATATTCAAGCCTTTTTTCATAATTCCACATATATATCCTCCATATATCTAAATAATAAAAAATAAATTATTGAACTTCCCAAGGCATAGGCGTTGAAACCCAAGTCCAGTAGTTTTTACTTTCAATATTAAAATAGTTAAGCGGGCCAAAGTTTTCAGCATAATAATCCATCATTTTTAAAAATTCATCACGCATTTGAGAATAATATTCAATAGCTTCTGTGTCGTCAGGGTGAGTGTCAAGGTAAAGAATACTTTCTGTAATAACAAAACCGAGTTCATATATATTTTGCATACATCTTTTTTGGTCCATACGCATAGTGTCTGGCATACGATTTTCATTATTACGGTCACAATCCATGCAAGCAGGACTTCTCATATCAGTCTTTGAAATATCACTATTAGAACGGTTATTTTGTGACATTCTTCTTTGAGAATTAGATTGTCTTTGCATATTTCTTTGACATGAATTACATTGAGAATTATTTCTTGCTTGATTAGAATTAGCATAAGAATTGTTCATATTTCTCATGCCAGAACGTCCCATATTTTTATTAATAAGTCTTGAGTCATTCATCTTTTTCTTCCCCCTTTAAATGGTTTATTGAGTTCCTCAAATAATGTTCCATTTTTTAAGGCTTCTTGACGTTTATAAATATTCTGCCATTTCTGCCAGGGCACATAAGCCATAACAAGTACTTGCTCAGAACAGTTGCATTTATTATTCATTTTTTTACTGCCTTATACAACATAATCACTAATAGTATATGTGTTTTGTGGGAATGTGTTAAAAAAGCACCGCTAAGGGTGCTTAAACTTATTTTGCATATCTACCTGTTTTACGTCTATAGTGTATTCCATCGCATATAGTTGCGATTACTTCTCCTATACCAAGTGGCCAAAACTTTCTGTACACATCTTCAGATACTTTATCTTTTTTTATATTTTCTTTCATCCAATTGCCAATATCAAGCCAATCGTCTTCTGTAAGTTTTTTTCTACGCTCATTATCTTTCATTAGTTCTATTAAATCATTAGGTGTTTGTGGGAAATTTACCAATATAATCCATCTCCGTTTCTTAAAGTTTTAAATACATCTTATGTTGTTGTTTAACAAAATGGATTTGAAGTATTCCTTGAAAAGCTAGACGGGTTTCAATACATCTTATGTTGTTGTTTAACGGAATAACTGGCGGTATGGGTACAGCTTTTTTTCTACGTTTCAATACATCTTATGTTGTTGTTTAACAGTTATTGCAATAATCGTTGGACTTTACACACAATGGTTTCAATACATCTTATGTTGTTGTTTAACTAACGTTTTTAAGCCATTTTCTAAAATTGGATTTTTTTCTATGCCCCTATTCTACACCATTCCTTGAAAAATTACCAGCGTTTTTTGTGAAAGTTTTTTTGTTATTAAAAATTATTGTAATGTAGCTTATTTACAGCCTTTATATAGTTTTATAGTTGCTTTTTAGCTGGTAAAATTTTATAATGAAATTCAAGTGATTATTAAAAATATAATTAAGCAATAACAACAAAGTTACTAATGTATAAAAGTGAATTTAAAGTTTAATATTATTATTTGGAGGAAGTTATTTTGAAAGAGAAGATATATACAATACCAGTAAATGACGCATTTAATTCAGATTGCGAATGTCCGATTTGTTCAATGAGAAAGAAGCTTGAGGAGTCGGCGGTGGAGTTTACAATGGGACCTAGCTATATGGAAGATGATATAAGAGCTAAAACTGATGAGATGGGTTTTTGTGAAAAGCATATGATACAAGTTTATAATAAAGAAAATAGATTAGGTTTTGCACTTGTTATGAAAACCCATCTTGATAAGGTCATATCTGATATAGAAAATATTTCAAAAGAGCCAGTAAAGTCAAAGGGGTTATTTAAAAAGGCAGAACAACCACAAGTGTGTGATTATATTAATAATCTCAATTCAAAATGTTTCGTATGTGAAAAGATTGAAGGAACTTTTCAACGATATATAGATACAGTGTTATATTTGTATAAATCGGACATGGATTTTAAAACTAAATATGAAAATAGCAAAGGTTTTTGTACAATACATTATGGCCTTTTAATTGATATGGCGAAAGATAAATTATCAGGTAATGTGCTTAATGAATTTATAAGCACTACTAATAAACTTTATCTTGAAAATATGAAAAGAGTTAGAGATGATGTGGAATGGTTTATTAATAAGTTTGACCACAAATATGCTGATGAACCCTGGAAAAATGCAAAGGACTCGCTAGTGCGTGCAATGGTTAAGGACTCATCAATATTGCAAGATGAGTAAAAAAATAAGAATTTTATTTAAAATATATTAAATAAATATTGAATACTACGGAACAGCCTTTTCGTAAATAAACTATTCAGTTTTAGTTTAGAAAATAATATAAATGAATTGGCATAGTTTAACATTGTAAAATAAGCTCTATAATTCTATTATGATAAATAAATAATAGAATTATAGACTTACTTATATTTTTACAAACAACGAGCTAGATTGTGTATAGTACTGACACTCCAACGGTTAAAGCTCGTTGGGTTCGTATATACGACCACTTTCAAATATACTCAAAAGCATATAAGAATAATGATTTTCTATAGGACTTTCACCATCAAAGATTATCCATTAACGATAGTATAAGGCTCGTGTCGAAACCTATATTTATTATAGCACATTAACTATAATATCTCGTTGATTTTAATACGAAAATATTATTGTATAGAGTGTATAGTCGTGGCGTGATGTGTTTTTATAGTAGTATGAAAGACTTTTGTTTACATTGTCAAATGCTGATGTAATATCAAGTGGTATTCTTGATGTAAATTCTATATATTCAGAATTTTCATTAACCGCAGATGTGACAAGCTTACTAAGTTCGTTGTCACTTGTAATATTAGGGATATTAGCAATATTTATATAAGAATATTTAGTTCCATTTGCTTCTGCTGTTTTGTAATTCCAACTGTGGTCAATGCCTATATCATTGTCAGTTATATTAAAATATCCATGTTCTATATAAATGTCGTTACCATTTACAGGGTCGTCCCAAGTTACATCGGTGTGATACCATTCACCATCAAGACAAACCATGTTCCAAATATGCTTTTCACCTTTAGCCGTACCAGATACAGTCGTGTTTTCAATGCCAAGAAAGTCCATAAATGTCTTAAAAGCTTCAGTATATCCACTACATACCGCAGTACCATTTATAATAGCATTGTAGGCGTATTTATTACCTGCAATTCCATCCGTATATGTTATATGAGATACTAAATAATCGTGTATAGCAAGTTCATTTTCCCAATCAGAATTACTACTTGAAGTTACTTGTGACAGTATATTAATGTAACTATTGTAAAGCTCAAGTTGTTTGTCGTCTAACAATGATGTATCATTGTGCTTAAAAGCATAACTTATCGGATAGTTATCCCAGTAATCAAGAAAAATTTCAAGAATATTTGTTGAACCAGATTGTTTTAAAGTACATTGTATTTGGGTTAATCCGGCAATTGTATGAATAAGTTCATCGGCGTCAAAAATACTACTGTCGGTTGTATATAATGTACACGATGTAAGGTTATGCTCCATAGTGTCAATAATTTTTTCAATAAGTTCGTCTTTTGAAGAAATATATTGTTTTTCAGAACTATCTTTGGAAACAATATTTGCCTGTGGTAATACATTATTAATATTGTCTGGCAAAATGTTATTGCAACCTGAAAGTGTTAAGCATAAAATAAAAGGTGCTATATATGTGCAGGGTTTAAAATATTTTTTATGCTTAATAGAATTATATTTTTTGTTTTGTATATGAAAGTGCTTGTTGATATTATCTGTCATATAAAACCTCGCTTATAATAAGTGATATTATTAACGGTACATTAGTACTAATATAAATATAACAGATAATAAGTATTTAGTCACGTTAAATTAGAGTTATAGTTAAATAATAAAGTAATTGCAAATATTTACTTGAATTAAAGGAGAAGAATATGGAAATTTTACAAGAAAATAATAATATTGTTTTAAAAAATGTAACTGATTTTGATATAGAACAGACATTGGAGTGTGGTCAGTGTTTTCATTTTGTAAGGCTTGATGTTGATAAGAAAGACTATGTACTTTCAGCTTATCAAAAAATGCTTCATATATCGCAAAATGGTGATGAAATAATATTATTTAATACATCTATGGAAGATTATAATACAATATGGAAGAATTATTTTGATTTGGAAAGAGATTATAAAAGTATAAAACAAGATTTGCTTTCACATGATAATACACTTAAAGAAGCAATTGAAACAATGAGTGGTGTTAGAATACTTAATCAAGAATTTTTTGAAACACTTATTTCATTTATTATTTCACAAAATAAGCAGATACCACATATTAAGAAAATAGTATCTGATATTTCTACGAAGTATGGCAATTATTTGGGAGAATGTAATGGTGTAAATGTATACGCATTTCCAACACTTGAACAAATGAGTGGTGTAACTGTTGAAGATTTGAAGGAATTAAAGACAGGCTTTCGTGCGCCTTATATAGTTGATGCAGTTCAAAAGGTTAAAGATAAGACTATAGATGAAGCACAGTTAAGACAAGCGGATGTACAAGAGTGTGAGCAACTTCTTACACAGATTAAAGGAGTAGGTGCAAAGGTAGCTAACTGTACAATGTTATTTGGACTTGGAAAAACACAAGCATTTCCCGTTGATGTATGGATAAAAAGAATAATGGAGCATTTATATTTTAATGGAGAGGATACTCCAAAGGAAAAGATAGCCGAATTTGCAAAAGAACGTTTTGGCGAATATGGCGGATATGCTCAGCAATATTTATTCTATTATGGAAAAACTATTAAGATGGGAGTTAAAAAATCTAAATAAATTATAATTATTTTATAAAATGCGTAATATATTTTAAAATAGCTGTTGACAAATAAAACAGCTAGTGATATTTTTATTGTATTGAGATTAGCACTCGGATTTAGTGAGTGCTAACAAACAGAGAATGAGGGCTGCCAGATACAGAACAATGAATTGTGACAGCAGAATGGAGGATTAATATGAAGTTAGTACCATTAGGAGACAGAGTCGTAATTAAGGCGTTAGTTGCAGAAGAAACAACAAAGTCAGGAATTGTTTTACCAGGTCAGGCAAAGGAAAAGCCACAGCAGGCAGAAGTAGTTGCAGTAGGCCCAGGAGGAATAGTTGACGGCAAGGAAGTTAAGATGCAGGTCAAAGAAGGCGACAAGATTATATATTCTAAATACTCTGGTACAGAAGTAAAGCTTGAAGATGAAGATTTAATCATTGTAAAGCAGTCAGATATATTAGCTATTATTGAATAATTAGGACATTTATTATATCAATTACTCTTATTTATAAAAGAGATTGGTACAAAAGTCTATAAGTAAAAAGTGGATTGAAAATATTTGCTTTATTTGAAAAATAAATTGATTTTTGGTTTATAGAATTGGAGGAACTTAAAATGGCAAAGGAAATTAAATATGGCATTGAAGCAAGAAAAGCTCTTGAAGAAGGCGTTAATAAATTAGCAAATACAGTAAGAGTAACACTTGGACCTAAGGGAAGAAATGTTGTTCTTGATAAGGCTTATGGCGCACCACTTATTACAAATGATGGTGTTACAATTGCAAAGGACATTGAACTTGAAGATGCTTTTGAAAACATGGGAGCACAGCTTGTAAAGGAAGTTGCTACAAAGACTAACGATGTAGCAGGTGATGGTACAACAACAGCTACAGTATTAGCTCAGGCTATGATTAATGCAGGTATGAAGAACTTAGCAGCAGGTGCTAATCCAATCGTATTAAGACGTGGTATGAAGAAAGCTACTGATTGTGCAGTAGAAGCTATTGCAAAGATGAGCCAGAAGGTTAATGGCAAAGACCAGATTGCAAAGGTTGCTTCTATTTCAGCAGGTGATACAGAAGTTGGTCAGTTAGTAGCTGACGCTATGGAAAAAGTTTCAAACGATGGTGTTATCACTATTGAAGAATCTAAGACAATGAAGACAGAGCTTGACCTTGTAGAAGGTATGCAGTTCGATAGAGGATATATCTCAGCTTACATGGCAACAGATATGGATAAGATGGAAGCTAACCTTGACAATCCATATATCCTTATTACAGATAAGAAGATTTCTAACATTCAGGAAATTTTACCAATTCTTGAACAGATTGTACAAAGTGGAGCAAAGCTTCTTATTATTGCAGAAGATATTGAAGGCGAAGCTCTTACAACACTTATTGTTAATAAGTTAAGAGGAACATTTAACGTAGTTGGGGTTAAAGCTCCAGGTTATGGTGACAGACGTAAAGAAATGCTTAAGGATATCGCTATTCTTACAGGTGGTCAGGTTATTTCAGAAGAACTTGGTCTTGAACTTAAGGATACAACAATGGATATGCTTGGTCGTGCTAAGTCTGTTAAGGTTCAGAAGGAAAATACAGTTATCGTTGATGGTGAAGGCGATAAGGCTGAAATAGATGCAAGAGTTGCACAGATTAAGGCTCAGATTGAAGAAACAACATCTGATTTTGATAGAGAAAAGTTACAGGAAAGACTTGCTAAGTTAGCTGGTGGTGTTGCTGTAATCAGAGTTGGTGCTGCTACAGAAACAGAAATGAAAGAAGCTAAACTTCGTATGGAAGATGCTCTTAATGCTACAAGAGCTGCTGTTGAAGAAGGTGTTATCGCAGGTGGTGGTTCAGCATATATCCATGCTTCAAAAGAAGTAGCTAAGTTAGCAGAAACTCTTAAGGGTGATGAAAGAACTGGTGCAGAAATTATTCTTAAAGCACTTGAAGCTCCATTATTCCATATTTCAGCAAATGCAGGTCTTGAAGGCGCAGTTATTATTAACAAGGTAAGAGAGTCAGAAGTTGGAACAGGTTTTGATGCTTACAACTCAGAATATGTTAATATGATAGATGCTGGTATCTTAGACCCAGCAAAGGTTACAAGAAGTGCTTTACAGAATGCTACAAGTGTTGCTTCAACATTACTTACAACAGAGTCAGTTGTTGCAACAATTAAGGAAGATGTTCCAGCTATGCCAGCAGGTGGCGCAGGCGGAATGGGTATGATGTAATTAGACATATCTAGTAAATGTTAGATTTAAAATTAATTAAATAAAACATAAAATAAAAAGACTGTTTATCAAGGAAGTTATAAGATATATTATAATGGACTTGATAACAGTCTTTTTTGTATATTTGAATTAACAATAACTTATTTTTTGATTGTTTTGTAGTTGTTGAACTTAGATAATATTTAAAGATTAAATGTATTTTATTATACATGAATTAAATTAAAAAAATAAGTGATTGGTTTATTTGCAATTATTTGGTAATATAAATATGTGAAATTTTAGAATTGTATTTAATTTATTATTTCACAGTATTTTAAAGCATTAAAGAAAGGGGTATTGCATTTGAAAACAAAATATATAAGTGTTGTCATATTTTTGTCAATGATTTTGGCTATTGGCAAAGGGCAAGTTGCATTAGCTGAAGAAAATGATGATAATTATTATCACCAATTAGTGCTAATAGATGACATTTGGACAAATATGACAGATGGTGAAATTGATTATTCATATACGGGAATGGCATTGAATGAGTATGATTGGTGGTATGTAAAGGATGGAGTATTAGACTTATCATACACAGGGCTTGCGTTAAATGATTACGGCTGGTGGTATATAAAAAATGGTAAATTAGATTTATCATATACAGGACTTGCGTTAAATGAATATGGCTGGTGGTATGTGAAAAATGGAATGTTAGATTTGTCATATACAGGAATGGCATTAAATGAATATGGTTGGTGGTATGTAACAAACGGAATGTTAGATTTATCATATACAGGGCTTACATTGAATGAATATGGTTGGTGGTATATGAAAAATGGAGCATTAGACTGGTCATATAATGGGCTTGCCCTAAATCAGTACGGTTGGTGGAGAGTAACTAATGGTGCAGTTGATTTTAATTACACAGGAATTACTGACAGTGAATATGGTTGGTGGTATGTAACAAATGGAACGATAGATTACAATTATAATGGTCACATAGAAGATGGACTTCAAGCTTGGGATATTGTAAATGGAATGGCAGTATCTTATGTAGAGCAAAGCTTTGCAGCAAATCTTCCTGCTTCAAATGAATATTCACAACTTGTAGTAGTTGAAGCGCAAGGAACAAATGCAACTGTTACAATGCACGAAAACCAGAATGGAGTATGGACTGAGATTTTAAGAACAAATGGTTTTGTTGGTTCAATGGGAGTAGGACAAGCAAGTGAGAATACATCAGTTACACCACAAGGAACATTTCCACTTTACTTTGCATTTGGAATAAATTCTAATCCTGGAACTTCAATTCCATATTTACAAGTTGATGATTATGACTATTGGGTTGATGACACTTCATCAGAATTATACAATCAATATGTAAGAACAGATACACCTTACACAGAATGGAGCCATGCGGAGCATATTATTGATTATCCGAGCAGTTATGGATATTGCCTTTTTATAGGATATAATCAAGAGGGAATACAAGGAGCTGGAAGTTGCTTTTTCCTTCATTGTTCAAATGGAAGACCGACCGCAGGTTGTGTATCAGTACCAGAAGAAGATATGATATTTATATTAACACATATTAATGATAATTGTGGTATAGTAATTCAATAGTAGGTTTATAAAAATATTTTAGAAAGAAAAGGGAAAAGTAATGAATAGTTTACCAACAGAACAGATTATTAAAACAAAAGCACCTACATCATCAATTATTTTTAAAACAGTGATGATTATAGCATGTATACTAGCAGTTACAACAATACCTTCAACATATGCGTTAGGTATACTTCTTCTTGCAGTACTTGTTGTAGCAACTGTAATTGTATTTAAGTATTACAATGCAGAATATGAGTATTCTCTTGTAGATAATGACATGACAGTTGATAAGATAATGTCAAGGTCAATGAGAAAAAGATGTGGAGTGTTCAGTATTTCAAGAGCAACTTTAATAGCACCAGTAGGTTCACAAGACGCATTGAGAATGGAGCATAAGAAGTTAAGAACATTTGATTTTACAGCTAATCAGGGAATGGATAATGTAGTTGTTATGTATACATTAGATAGCAGTAATGAAATGGTAAAAATTCTCATCGAGCCAGATGAAAGAATGAAAAAAGCTATTAAAGAAGTAGCACCCAAAGGAGCATATAAGTGCTAAGAAAGTAATGTATAAAAATACAAGTTTATTGTATCGCAAAAAATTATAATTTAATTAAAATTTGTTTGACATTTTGATTATATTTTGATATATTATGAAAAAATATATGGCAAAGACAATACAATGTCAGCCTAAATTTTTTCTAGTGTGAAAAAATTTAATTACTATTATACTATTATTATTAAGAAAGAGAGGATACGAGAAAATGGGTGAGATTATTGGTGAAGGAATTACTTTTGATGATGTGCTTTTAGTACCACAGTACTCAGAAGTAACACCAAATATGATTGATTTATCTACACAGCTTACTAACAAGATTAAGCTTAACATTCCACTTATGAGTGCAGGAATGGACACTGTTACAGAGCATAGAATGGCTATTGCTATGGCAAGACAGGGTGGTATTGGTATTATTCATAAGAATATGTCTATTGAAGAGCAGGCTGAAGAAGTTGACAAGGTCAAGCGTTCAGAAAATGGAGTTATTACAGACCCATTTTATCTTCACCCAGAAAATACACTTGAAGATGCTAACAATCTTATGGGCAAGTTTAGAATTTCAGGTGTTCCAATCACAGATAATGATGGCAAATTAGTAGGTATTATTACTAACAGAGATTTAAAGTTTGAAGAAGATTTTAAAAGACCAATTAGTGAGTGCATGACAAGCGAAAATCTTATCACAGCACCAGTTGGAATTACACTTGATGAAGCTAAGAAAATTCTTGGAAAAGCAAGAAAAGAAAAGCTTCCTATTGTTGATGATGATTTCAAGCTTAGAGGTCTTATTACAATTAAAGATATTGAAAAGCAGATTAAGTATCCTTTATCAGCTCATGACTCACAGGGAAGACTTCTTTGTGGTGCGGCTGTTGGTATTACTGCAAATGTTATGGATAGAGTTGAAGCTCTTGTAAAGGCTAAGGTTGATTGTATCGTAATTGATTCAGCTCATGGTCATTCAAAGAATATTATTACAACATTAAAGCAGATTAAGGCAGCTTATCCAGATTTACAGGTAATAGCTGGTAATATAGCAACAGGAGCAGCAGCTAAGGCTCTTTGTGAAGCTGGTGTAGATGCTGTTAAGGTTGGTATTGGACCTGGTTCTATCTGTACAACACGAGTTGTTGCAGGTATTGGTGTACCACAGATAACAGCAGTTATGGATGCTTATGCAGAAGCTAAGAAGTATGGTATTCCTGTAATCGCTGATGGTGGTATTAAGTATTCAGGCGATATTGTTAAGGCAATTGCGGCTGGTGGTAATGTATGTATGCTTGGAAGTCTTTTAGCGGGTTGTGATGAAGCTCCTGGTACATTTGAGTTATTCCAGGGAAGAAAGTATAAGGTATATAGAGGAATGGGTTCTATTGCAGCTATGGAAAATGGAAGCAAGGACAGATATTTCCAGACAGGTGCTAAGAAGCTTGTACCAGAAGGTGTTGAAGGACGAGTTGCATATAAAGGACTTGTTGAAGATACAATATTCCAGCTTATGGGTGGATTAAGGTCTGGTATGGGTTATTGTGGTTCACAAGATATTCCAACTCTTCAAGAAACAGCTAAGTTTATTAAGATGTCTTCAGCAGCATTAAGAGAAAGTCATCCACATGACATTCATATTACAAAGGAAGCTCCTAACTATAGCGTAGAAGATAAGTAATAAAGTAATTACAAGTATTCATTTTATTTGTATTTTTATAATATGTTTTAATAAGACTGGTATGGTGTTTTAAAATGCCATGCCAGTTTTTATATATTTGTATATTTTGTTTAATATTATCAATTATTTACTGACTTATATTATTAAAAAGCAATAAGCAATTTTGTATAAATAGATAAATTATATAATTTTCTTTGATAAAAAATATACAAACAATTCGTTTATTACTTGCTAAATAGACTGAAAGTGTAGTATAATGTTGATATAGAAATGTATAAAATATCATATTGATAATTCAATTGCGATAAATTCTTGAACTTTTATTTTATAGTCAAGAATAGTAATTGTTATTTATTTAATATATTGTTATATTTCAATGGGATTTTACTTCCAGATGGGGAATTGTCACAAGTACTTATTGTTTAATCATTTAAGGAGAAATAGATATGAAAGATATGTTGTTCAGTAGGTACATTGCAAAGAATTATATGGGAAATAGTCTTTCAGATAGAGAATTGCGTGTACTTAAAACAGGGGATGTAGATGCACTTGTATCTACATTTGTTAAAATGAGAAATGAACGTTACATTCAGCAACTTCAATGTATATTAAAGAATTTTAAGATGTACTTAAGGGATACAGTAGTCCTTAACCGTATAACAGTAAGCGAAGAGTACGAAGGTAAGTTTTTCGGATGTCAGATGATGGACGGAGATATGGATATATTGTTTGGTATTGAGGGAGATGAGGAAGTTCTTTTAAAGATTGCTTCCCAGTTTGCAGATGAGGAATTTGACACATTTGATGAAGATGCGTATGATTCCGTATGTGAGATGATTAATTGTATCAATGGCTCTTTTGCAACAAGACTTAGTGGAGAAGATGTAGAAGTTATACTTCATCCACCAGTATTTTATGACGATATAAGAATTAACAGTGATAAAGGATTTTATATTGTCAATATGGATATAGACGGTATATCATTTAATGCAATTATGGCAATTGATGAATGTGTTGAGATTGCAAGCAGTGAAGGAGTAATATAAAGTAAGAGCCTTTATTTGATATTTCTGGGTGATTTTTAGACACAATAACATTTGCACGAATTAACAGATAAAATGAAAGGTATGGTTATAGTATGGAAAGAATATTAATAGTAGACGATTCAAAGACTTCAAGAAAGTTTCTAAAGAATATGCTTATAGGAGCAGGATTTGAGGTGGTAGCTGAAGCTATTGATGGAATAGATGGCATTGAAAAATATAAAGAATTTAAGCCAGATGTTGTTACAATGGATATTACAATGCCTAATCTTGATGGAATAGATGCGGTAACAGAAATAATGAGAATAGACCCAGAAGCTAAGATTATAATGGTTACAGCAGCAGGTCAGAAGAATAATGTGGTAGAAGCACTTAAAAGAGGTGCAGTAGATTTTGTGCAGAAGCCATTTGACGCAGAGGTTATAGTAGAAGTTATAAAGAAAGCAATGGAAGAAGATGTATAATTATAGAATTTTGTTACAGTATGATGGTGGTAGATATGATGGCTGGCAGCGACTTGGAAAAGATAATTCAACTAACACAATTGAAGCTAAGCTTAAAGACATTTTAAGTAAAATGACAGGCGAAGATGTAGATATATTTTGCGCAAGCAGAACAGAAAAAGGTGTTCATGCGTGTGGTCAGATAGCTAACTTTAAGCTTAATACAAGTCAAAAAGATTATGAACTTAGAAATTATCTTAACAGATATCTTCCCAGAGATATTGCAGTATTAAAGGTTGAAGCAGTTGATGATAGATTTCACAGTCAGCTTAATGCAAAGGCAAGAGTGTATGAATATAGGCTTGATACAGCTGATATAGCAGATGTATTTAATAGAAGATATTGTTATCATACATTTGAAGTGCCTAACTTTAATAATATGCGTAAGGCAGCAGATTATTTTGTTGGAGAACATGATTTTAAATCATTTACAACTGCAAAAAAGAGCAAATCAACAGTCAGACGTATTGACAGTATAGATATACAGTATAATGAAGACAGTAAAAAAGCTGTAATAAGAATAACAGCGAATGATTTTCTTCACAATATGGCTCGTCTTATGATTGGTATGTTGTTAGATGTTGGAAATGGTCTTAAGAAGCCAGAAGATGTTAAAAAGGCACTTGATGGTCAAGACATACAAATGTCACTTCCAGCAGAACCTCATGCTTTATTTTTAAGAAGAATAAAGTATTAATAAATATTCCCTCTTTTATTATGTAAAGTAATAAAAGGGGGATTTTTTTATACAATTGGAGATATGGTCAGATAAGGTCAGTTTGTTTAATCTGATAATATAAAGGGGTTGATTATATTTTAATATAGATAAACTGACATTGTTTAATAAATGGAAAATGAGTATTTTAATAATATCACAATAATAATATAATTTAGCTCATGTGGCACATATATATTTTTGATTAGAGATTAATTCAATAATTCATGAAAAGGACGGGATATTAATATGAGTAATTCAAATTCAGAAAGATATAAGTTAAACAAAGAGCTTGCACAAATGTTAAAGGGTGGCGTTATTATGGACGTAACTACACCTGAACAGGCAAAAATTGCACAGGAAGCAGGGGCTTGTGCTGTTATGGCGCTTGAAAGAATACCAGCAGATATAAGGGCAGCAGGTGGAGTTTCAAGAATGAGTGACCCTAAGATGATTAAGGGAATACAAGAGGCTGTGTCAATTCCTGTTATGGCTAAGTGTAGAATAGGGCATTTTGCGGAAGCACAGATATTACAAGCTATTGAGATTGATTATATTGATGAGAGTGAAGTATTATCACCAGCAGATGATGTTTATCATATTAATAAAAGAGAGTTTAAAGTACCATTTGTATGTGGAGCAAAGGATTTAGGAGAAGCATTAAGAAGAATTAATGAGGGTGCTTCTATGATTAGAACTAAAGGTGAGCCTGGAACTGGTGATGTTGTTCAAGCTGTAAGGCACATGAGAAAAATGAACAGCGAGATTGCTAAGCTTGTCAGTATGCGAGAAGATGAACTTTTTGAAGCAGCAAAACAGTTACAAGTACCTTACGACCTTGTGCTTTATGTACATGACAATCACAAACTTCCAGTTGTTAATTTTGCGGCAGGTGGAGTAGCTACACCAGCAGATGCTTCTCTTATGATGCAGCTTGGGGCAGAAGGTGTCTTTGTGGGTTCTGGTATATTTAAGTCTGGTAATCCTAAGAAACGTGCAGCAGCAATTGTTCAAGCTGTAACTAACTATAAAGATGCTGAACTTATTGCGCATTTGTCAGAAGACCTTGGTGAAGCTATGGTTGGTATTAATGAGCAGGAGATAGCTTTACTTATGGCAGAAAGAGGGAAGTAATGGTTGTTGGTGTATTAGCGGTACAAGGAGCATTTATTGAACATGAAAGGGCAATGGAAAAGCTGGGTGTTTCTTGTATTGAATTAAGAAATTCTAAAGACCTTGAAAAACATTATGACGCACTTATTTTTCCCGGTGGAGAAAGTACAGTGCAGGGGAAGTTGTTACGAGAAAGTGGTATGTATGATATAATAAAAAAACAAATAGAGAACGGAATGCCTGTGCTTGCCACATGTGCAGGCATGATACTTTTAGCAAGCAAAATAGAAGATGATAACACAAAACATCTTGCAACAATGCCTGTTACTGTAAAGCGCAATGCTTACGGTAGACAGCTTGGAAGTTTCCATACAACTGATTATGTAAAGGGAATAGGTCAAGTACCAATGACATTTATAAGAGCACCTTATATATCACAGGTAGACGGAAATGTTGATGTATTAGCAAAGGTAGATGGAAAAATTGTTGGAGTAAGGTATAATAATCAGTTGGCATTTGCATTTCACCCAGAACTTGATGATAACCTTAGTATTCACAAGATGTTTTTGGAGAGTGTTTTAAAGGTTAAAGGTGAGAGCATAGCTTGCTAGTATTAAGTAATTTAGCTAATGATTATGATAAAAATGTATTAATGAATTGGAGTAGTTGCAGTAGCAATTGCTCCGATTTTTTTGTATAATATTACATTATTAAAGTAATGTGAATGGAGAAAAAATATGAATATTCCCACTTTTTTAAGAGATGTAAATATTAATAGACAATTAACAGAAGAAGATATAAGGTATAATAAGTTATGTGAAAAGGCAAAGAAGGATAGAGAAGCTCGTTTAAAGGAAACAAAAAAGATATTATTTGGGTATATGCAATCACCATCTTATGGGGAAATTGCAGAAGATGATGGTGGGTTTTCAATTGATGTATATAAAGATGGAAAAGTGATATATAGAACATATATATTTGATAATATTGAAAAGACAACAGAAGTGTTTTACATTTCAAAAAGGGCAGTAAAGCGTATTAAAAATATAATAAATAATAATAGTAGACAAATTAAGAAATTAAAATATTGTATAAATTCAGATGATGGATATATAGACGAATTTATTTTTAAGGGAAAAAGAATAGTTGCCTTGAATGTTTGTGATTATAGAATAAAATTTCTTAATCAAATAATGATATTATTAATAACACAAAAATTTATATATAAGTTAAAGAAATGGAGTTTAAAAAAATGGTTAAAATAGATTTGATTACAGGTTTTCTTGGTGCAGGAAAGACTACATTTATTAGAAAATATGCAAAATATCTTATGGACAATGGTCACAATATTGGTATTCTTGAAAATGACTTTGGTGCGGTCAATGTGGATATGATGTTATTACAAGACCTTATGAGTGAGAAATGTGAACTTGAAATGGTAGCTGGTGGTTGTGATTATGATTGTCATGTTAGGCGTTTTAAGACAAAACTTATTTCTATGGCGATGTGTGGTTATGATAGAGTGATTGTTGAACCATCAGGAATATACGATGTTGATGAATTTTTTGATGTACTCCATGAAGAACCGCTTGATAACTGGTATGAGATAGGAAATGTAATTACAATAGCAGACGCAAAGCTTGACTGTAATATGTCTAAACAAGCTCAGTATTTATTAGCAAGTCAGCTCGCTAATGCAGGAAGTGTTATTTTAAGTAGAAGTGATAGTGCGACAAGTAGTGAAATTAAAAATACTATAGATTATATGAATACATCATTAAAAGAAGTGAATTGTAAAAGAGTGTTAGAATTAGATAAAGACATTATATGTAAGGATTGGGATAAACTTACTGATAAAGATTATCAACAAATATTAAACAGTGGATATACAATGCAAAATTATACAAAACTTTTTATGCAGAATGATGAGGGCTTTCAGTCTGAGTATTTTATGAATGTTAAGATAACTAAGGACAAGTTATGCGTGGCAGTTAAAAATATAATGGCAGATGAAAGTTGTGGTAAAGTATTTAGAATAAAGGGGTTTGTAAATTTACAAGACAGTAATAATCTTGAAAAAGATAATTGGATTGAGCTTAATGCCACTCACGATGAAATTAGAATTGAGCCAATAAGTAAGGGACAAGAAGTTATAATTGTTATTGGCGAAGAGTTGAACAAAGAAGCTATTGAGAAATATTTTTCTTAATATATAAAAAGTGATTGATAAAAAATTGTCAAAATATTTGTGTGAAATAAGGTAAAATTGCACAAAAATATTTTGTGAAAATACGGATAAATTTTCAATAAAAACCGTTTTAAGCTTTTGAATTGCTTTAAATGTATATACAAAAGAGAATATTATTCTTATTTTAAGTAGAATATAGGGCGGTTCTATAAGTTTATAACAGTTAATATTTATTAATTCTAAAAAAAATTAAGAATATTTTAGGTTGATTTATTTTGACGAATTATGTATACTATAACAAGCGAGAATGTAGCTAATCTATTTACATAATTAAGGTAAATTTTCAGAGTTTTCTATTAATTATACGTTTGTGTAAAGTATACATTTTCAGGTATAGAATGTACTACAGAAGCGAAATAGGTTTTGACTATTAAGGAAAAGAGGTATATTACAGATGGCAGTAATTGATTTAAGTAAGTATGGTATTACAGGAGCAACAGAAATCGTTCATAATCCTTCTTATGAATTATTATATGAAGAGGAAACTTCTTCAAAGAACGAAGGTTATGAAGTTGGTAAGGAAAGCGAACTTGGAGCTGTTAATGTTATGACAGGTATTTATACAGGACGTTCTCCTAAGGATAAATATATTGTAGTTGATGAAAATTCTAAGAACACAGTATGGTGGACTTCAGATGAATATAAGAATGATAACCACCCAATGTCAGAAGATGTATGGGCTAAGGTTAAGGATATTGCTAAGGCTGAACTTTCAAACAAGAGACTTTTCGTAGTTGACGCATTCTGTGGTGCTAACAAGGACACAAGAATGGCAGTTCGTTTTATCGTTGAAGTTGCTTGGCAGGCACATTTTGTAACAAATATGTTCATTAAGCCAACAGCAGAAGAACTTGAAAACTTTGAACCAGATTTCGTAGTTTACAATGCTTCTAAGGCTAAGGTTGAAAACTATGCTGAATTAGGTCTTAATTCAGAAACTTGTGTAGCATTCAATATTACAAGCCATGAGCAAGTAATTATCAATACATGGTACGGTGGAGAAATGAAGAAGGGTATGTTCTCTATGATGAACTACTACCTTCCATTAAAGGGAATGGCGTCAATGCACTGTTCAGCTAACACAGATATGAACGGTGAAAACACAGCTATCTTCTTTGGTCTTTCAGGAACAGGTAAGACAACACTTTCAACAGACCCTAAGAGACTTCTTATCGGTGATGATGAACATGGTTGGGATGACAACGGTGTATTTAACTTTGAAGGTGGTTGTTATGCTAAGGTTATCAACCTTGACAAAGAATCTGAACCAGATATTTACAATGCAATTAAGCGTAATGCGCTTCTTGAAAATGTAACATTAGACGAGAATGGAAAGATTGATTTTGCAGATAAGAGTGTTACAGAAAATACTCGTGTATCTTACCCAATCGACCATATTAAGAATATTGTACGTCCTATTTCTTCAGCTCCAGCAGCTAAGAACGTTATCTTCCTTTCAGCAGATGCGTTTGGCGTACTTCCTCCAGTATCTATTCTTACACCAGAACAGACACAGTACTACTTCCTTTCAGGATTTACTGCTAAGCTTGCTGGTACAGAAAGAGGTATTACAGAACCTACACCAACATTCTCTGCTTGCTTTGGACAGGCTTTCCTTGAGCTTCACCCAACAAAGTATGCTGAAGAACTTGTTAAGAAGATGGAAAAGAGCGGAGCTAAGGCTTACTTAGTAAACACAGGTTGGAATGGTACAGGTAAGAGAATTTCTATTAAGGATACTCGTGGTATTATTGACGCAATCCTTAACGGAGATATCTTAGGTGCTCCAACAAAGAAGATTCCATTCTTTAACTTTGAAGTTCCAACAGAGCTTAAGGGAGTTGATACAGGTATTCTTGACCCTCGTGATACTTATGCTGATGCTTCTGAATGGGAAACAAAGGCTAAGGATTTAGCTGCAAGATTTACAAAGAACTTTGCTAAGTATGAAGGAAATGATGCTGGTAAGGCATTAGTAAGTGCTGGCCCACAGATTTAATGATATATTAGTATTAATCTGATATAAGTTGTTAAAATATATAGAGGACTGTGTTTGCTTGTAAGGTGAATACAGTTCTCTTTTTGTTGAATTTATAATTATTTAAGGAGAAAATGTTATGGCTAATAGAATTGAAGATGCTGTTAATAAGAAGATGAGTGGATATAACTGTGCGCAGGCGGTAGCTTGTGCATTTAAGGATTATGTTGATGTAAGTGAAGATGAGTTAAAAAAGATTACTCAAGGTTTTGCTGTTGGTATGGGAACTATGGAGGGTAGCTGTGGTGCGATAGTTGGTGCAGCAGTTATACTTGGTCTTGTCAATGACAATCCTGCTAAGACTTTTAAAGATGTTAAGGGAATTATGAGTCAGTTTAAGGAGAGCAATGGTTCTGTTATTTGTAAGGAGTTAAAGGGGATTGAAACTGGTAAGGTGTTAAGAGAATGTAATGACTGCGTAGGTGACGCAGCTAGAATGTTGCAGGAAATATTAGATAAGGATAAGTAGTATAGAGTAAAAGATGAAAACAGAGCTATGATTTTGCAGTTGATGAATGAAAGCTAAGTAATTCTAAGATGTGCTGATTTATGTATTGAAATACAGACGTGACCACAATCAATACTACATCGTGTCGCTGATTGTTTGCCCCAACGTCCTGTTGGGGCATCACTGTGTTTAGACAGCACAACTAAGAATAACTAAGCTTTCATCATATACTGTAAAATCATAGCTCTGTTTTCATCTGCTCTCCACTACTTTTTAGATGGGCGGTGTGATAAGAGAATTTTTAATAAATTCTCTTATTGCGACACTCCATTGTTTATTATTTATTGTACAGCATTACTACTTCATCAACTATTTGTTCAAGTGTTAAATCTTCGGTATTGAAGTAGTAGTCGTATGTTTTTGGATTGCCCCATTCTTTTGAGGTGTGGTATTTGTAGTAGGCTTTTCTTCGTTTGTCATTTTTCTTGATTAAAGAAATTGCTTTGCTTTCTTCAACATCGTACTTTGCCATTATTCGTTCTATGCGTTGCTCGATCGGAGCTGATATAAATATGCTTAGAACGTCTGCGCCTTCTTCTTTTAGTATCCAGTCAGCACATCTTCCTATGATTATAGCTGAACCGTTGTTGGCTATGTCTAATATTACATCACGTTGAAGCTTAAAAAGGACTTCTTCCATTGGTTCGCCTTTTGGGGCGTTGTCATTGCCGTAGTAGTTGCTTTCAAATAAAAATGGATTGAACTTCTTTTCATCAAACTTATCTAGTGGGCGACCATGTGTTATTCCGCCATGTCTTATTGCCATAGTAATTAATTCGTTGTCGTAGTATGGAATACTTAGTTGGTCGGCTATTAACTGACCTGCAACGTGTCCACCACTACCAAATTCACGTCCGATTGTTATAATTTTACTCATAATATGCACCTCCAAATTTCTATAATAGAAAAATCTTTTGGGTTCTGATACTTATAACTATGTATATTAATTTGTACATATTATAGCATGGTTTTACTAAAAATAAAATAAAAATAGTTATTTTTTTATCAAATATGGTGTATTTGTTGTTTTGTATGATTTTAGTATCTAATAGAAGGAGATTGAGGCAAAGAGTTGTGTGGCGAGTTGATTTTATTATTGAACAAAGATATTTGTTGTTGTAATATAAAGTTGTTTTGATGTTGAATTATTGTTTTGTATAATGTTGATATCTAATTGAAGATTGTTGTGGATAAAATATGAAAAATTATAGTAGAAATATTTGGGAGATATTGGATATAGTAAAATTTTTGTCGATATTCGTAAAATATAATAAGAATTGGTAAGTTTGTGTATTGAAATAATTTGTAAAATATAGTACAATTTACGGATATTATTAGTATTTAATTATAAATCTGACAGAGTTTATGTTAATATTTTTATAATGCAAATGTCATTTATTATTAAAATGTCAGAATGTAGGCAATGATGGAGGTTATTATGAATTTCTTAGAAGAAAGAATTTTAAAAGATGGTATTGTAAGGGAAGGAAATGTATTAAAGGTTGATAGTTTTTTAAATCATCAGATGGATATACATTTATTAAATCAGATTGGTGTTGAGTTTAAGAAGCGTTTTGAAGGTAAGCCAATTAATAAGATTGTTACAATAGAAGCATCTGGAATAGGTATTGCTTGTATAGTTGCTAATCATTTTGATGTACCTGTAGTATTTGCTAAAAAGAGCAAGAGTATTAATATTGAAGGTGATGTATACGTTGCAGAAGTTGAGTCATTTACACACAAGTGCAAAAATCAAGTTATAGTATCTAAGAAGTTCTTAGGACCAGAAGACCATGTACTTATTATAGATGATTTCCTTGCAAATGGTTGTGCATTACAAGGTCTTGTATCAATAGTTGCACAGTCAGGTGGTACTGTTGAAGGTATTGGTATTGCTATTGAAAAAGGATTTCAGCAGGGTGGAAGAATTATAAGAAATTTAGGATATCAGCTTGAGTCACTTGCTATAGTTGAAGGCATGGACCCAGCTACTGGTGAAGTATTCTTTCGTGAACAGTAAGTAAAAATTAAAGACATAGACGGGTGGACAAAGTAATGAGCTTAAAGGATAAGTCACAATCAGACAAAAAGAGTAACAGCGATGTGTTAGTAAGTAATGTATATAACCTTGACGGTAGAGTGCCACTTTCAAGGGCAATTCCATTCGGTTTACAACATATACTTGCAATGTTTGTTGCTAATATTGCACCGATACTTATAGTTGGCGGTGTATGTAACCTATCAGATAAAGAGCTTGCTGCACTTATACAAAGTGCTATGCTTATAGCAGGAATTGGAACATTAATTCAGTTATTTCCATTGTTTGGCAAAATTGGTTCAGGGCTTCCAATTGTAATGGGAATAAGTTTTACGTTTGTATCAATATTGAGTTTTGTCGGCGCACAGTATGGATATGGCGCTATTATGGGAGCTGTGCTTATAGGTGGTTTGGTCGAAGGTGTACTTGGATTATTTGCTAAGTATTGGATTAAGTTAATTTCACCAATTGTAGCTGCAAGTGTTGTAACAGCCATAGGATTTTCGCTTTTATCAGTAGGTGCAGAGTCATTTGGTGGTGGAAGTGGAAGTGAAGATTTCGGTTCATTAAAGAACTGGATACTTGGAACATTTACACTTGTGTGCTGTATATTATTCCATATATTTGCAAAGTCAGTGTATAAGCACCTTTCAGTTTTATTTGGACTTGTAATGGGATATATTATGGCTGTTATAATGGGAATGGTTGATTTTTCTTCCCTTAGTGGAACGGCTATTATAGCAATTCCTAAGTTAATGCCATTTAAAATGGAATTTAGACCTGATGCAATAGTATCTGTAGTTATGATTTTCCTTGTATCAGCAACGGAAACTATCGGTGATACATCAGCAATTGCTTCTTCGGGTCTTGGCAGAGATGTAACTTTAAGGGAAACATCGGGTTCACTTGCTTGTGACGGTTTTGTAAGTTCGTTATCTTCAATATTTGGCTGTCTTCCTGTTACATCGTTTAGTCAGAATGTAGGTCTTGTAGCTATGACTAAGGTTGTCAATAGATTTACTATTGCTATAGGTGCAGTAGTAATGATACTTGCAGGAATATTCCCAATGTTTGGTTCACTTCTTGCAACACTTCCCGATGCAGTACTTGGTGGTTGTACAATTATGATGTTTGGAACTATTGTTGTAAGTGGTTTGCAAATGATAAGCAATTGTGGTTTTTCACAAAGAAATACAATAATTGCTGCGTTGTCATTAAGTATCGGTTTAGGATTTACACAGTGTGAGAATTTATTTTCAATATTCCCACAGATAGTAGAAACAATCTTTGCACAGAATTGTGTTGCGGTTGTATTTCTTGTAAGTATAATACTTAATCTTGTGCTTCCAAAGAATATGGAAATTGAGCATGAGCAGAGTAATTAAAATTTGATATTATCAACAATTAGGTCTTTAATTTCTAGTAGATTTGATGTAAAATTAGTATTAGGCATAAATATTCTCCTTGATGTGTTATTTTGTGGTGATTTAATTATATCGTATGGGAGTGTTTATGCCTATTCTTTTTTCCGCTATGTTTGTGTGAGAATGGAATTTATTGTTTGTAAAATTGGTGTTAATAAAAATAGTTTTTTTGATGTTAAGTTTTGTATAGGTTATTTTTCCATACTACATTATTGTTTTGGTAGTTGAAATTTTATTTGTTTGTTGGGGTGTTGGGGGCAAGTTTAGTTTTCGGGTATGGCGCTTAGGTGTTTTTTTGCGTTTTGGTATTGTTCGGGTAGGGCTTCTACGGGGATATTGGTTACTACGTCTGTTGTGCCTGCTTTTTCGGCTGTTTCGTAGTACCAGCATTTGTAGTCTAGCATATCTAGTGTTCTTTGAAGTGAAGCCATCTGTTCTTGTAATATGCGTCTTTGTTTTTTGAATAGTTCTAGGCGTTCATGAATTGTGTCATCGCCTTGTAGAGTAAGTTCTAAGTATGTCTTTATGTCTTTTATTGACATTCCTGATTTTTTTAAACATTCTATCATTTTTAGCCATTCGATGTCGTTGCCTTGAAATTTTCTTATTCCACTGGATGAACGTTCTACGAATGGGAGTAAGCCTTCTTTATCGTAGTATCTTAATGTGGAAGCTGGTATATTAAGAAGTTTTGATATTTCACCAACTGTCATAATTTAATCTCCTTTTTATTTTATAAAAATAATATAAATTTTTGTATATGTATTGACTTAAAGTGAACTTTAACTTGTATTATATCTATAGCCTAGTATATCAAAAGGGTAAAAAATATACAAGGGAACGTCAAACATTTTGCATTACGGTAGGTTATGAAACTTTTTTGAATTGCAAAGTATAGGTTTATGTAAGTTTTCCAAAGGTGTTGTAATAATTATGTGATTATGATAGGGGAAATTTACTTGTATAAAATTGGTTAAGAGTTTTTTGGAATAAGGAGAGTGTTGTTTGATGGAGTTGCGTGTGCTTAGGTATTTTCAGATGGTTGCAAGGGAGGAGAATATTACAAAGGCGGCGGAGTTGTTGTATGTTACGCAGCCTACACTTTCAAGGCAACTTATACAGCTTGAAGATGAGCTTGGAACGAAGCTTTTTGAAAGGAAAAATCACAGCATTACCCTTACAGAAGATGGTATGTTGTTGAAGAAAAGGTCGCAGGATATTTTGGAACTTGCTTACCAATTAGATAGAGAATTTGCTGATAGGCAAGGAGGAGTTGTAACGGGTAAAGTAGTTATTGGAAGTGGCGAAACTAAGAATTTTAATGATTTGGCTAAGGTTATAGAAAGCTTTAAAAAGGATAATCCTATGGTTCAGTTTGAAATTTATACTGCTAATGCTGATGACATTAAGGAACAACTTGAAAAGGGGCTTGCAGATATTGGCATACTTACTGAACCTGTTGATATTTCAAAATATAATTTTATCCGTCTAAATAATAAAGAGAACTGGGGAGTTTTTACAAAGCTTAATTCTCCTATAGCTGATAAAGCTTATGTAACTCCAAAAGACCTTGTGGATATTCCGATTATAATGGTGAAAAGAGATATTGTTAAAAATGAAATTGAGAGTTGGTTTGGGAATTATTATAAACAACTTAAGGTTGTTGCTACATATAATCTATTAAATAATGCAGCTATTCTTGCACAAAATAATTTAGGTTCAGTGATGTGTTTTGATGTTGGAGTAACGTATAATGGCCTTAAGTTTATTCCACTAGAGCCAACGATTGAAACAGGATGTGTACTTGTATGGAGAAAGAACCAAATATTATCGCCTGCTGTTAGTGAATTTATCAATTCTGTTAGAAAATATATAAAGTAATTAACTTAAATTATTATAAATACATTTATGCACAAATTGTATTTTGATAATATCAAGTAGATTGGCAATATTTATTTGATAAGAGTTTATTATTAATAGAAATATATAAAAACTGGTGTTGAATTTTATAATTAATTAATGAAAAATTTATCATATATTATAAAATACAATACCAGTTTTCATGTTTAATATAACTATCAATATTATCCATAGTTTAAGACTATGGATAACCGTAAGTTTTAAGTATTATACAAAAGCTCAATTTTCAGTTATATTATAGACAAGTTTTAAACAGACAAGGAGATAATATTATGAGTAAGGGAAATACACCATTTAGATATGATTATGTAGGAAGTTTTTTACGTCCAGAAAAGTTAAAGAAAGCAAGACAGGAATTTGAAGCTGGAAAGATTACAGACAAAGATTTAAAAAATGTAGAAGATGAATGTATTTTACAATTAGTAGAAAAGCAGAAGAAAGCAGGATATCACGTTATTACAGACGGTGAATTTAGAAGAAAGACTTGGCATTTAGATTTTATGTGGGGATTTGAAGGCGTTAGTCATTGTGAAACAAAGACAGGTCTTCCATTCCATGATGAAGCTGCCATGATAGATGATACATATTTAACAGGAAAGGTAAGTGTTAAAAATCATCCATTTGTAGAGCATTTTAAGTTCATTAAGGCATTAGAAGATGATAACACAGTAGCAAAGCAGACAATACCAGCACCTGCTCAGTTCTTAGAACAAATGATTATGCCATTTGCCCTTGAGAATACTAAGAAATACTATGAAAATACAGACGAACTTGTTAAAGATATTGCAAATGGTTACAAGAAAGTAATCAAAGATTTGTATGATGCAGGTTGTAGAAATATTCAGTTAGATGACTGTTCTTGGGGAATGTTAGTTGACCCTAGAGCATGTGAACTTTTTGGAACTGATGAAGCTGGACTTGAAAAGATAAAGGAACAGTTATTATATATCAACAATCTTGCAATAGAAGGTAAGCCAGAAGACCTTGTAATTAATACACATATTTGTCGTGGTAATTTCCATTCTACATACGCAAGTAGTGGCTCTTATGACAGTGTTGCAAAGACATTATTTGCAAAGGAAAATGTTACAGCCTACTATCTTGAATTTGATGATGAGCGTTCAGGTGGTTTTGAGTCATTAGCTGAAGTTTCTGGTGATAAAAAGGTGGTTCTTGGATTAATTACAACTAAAAAGCCAGAACTTGAAGATAAACAAGCTATAATTGCAAGAATTAAAGAAGCTGCAAAGTATGTTCCATTAGAAAGATTATATCTTAGTCCACAGTGCGGATTTGCCTCATGTGAAATTGGTAACAAGCTTACAGAAGAAGAACAGTGGGCTAAATTAGCATTAGTTAAAGAGATTGCTGAAGAAGTTTGGAAATAGTTTTATACATTAACAATTATAGTGTTATACATAAAATGAATTGTAAATGATAAAAAATAGGTATTAGACAGCTATTAAATATAACTGCTATACTATAACTGCTAGAGAAAGTGCAATAAAAGCATTTTAGCAGATATAGTATAGCAGTTTTTTAGATTGTTTTGGTCGACTTTTAGTAATGGGTAAAATAATTTGAGTTTATCAAAGAAAGGGAGTGGTACAGTTGTTATGACAAAAAAAGAAGCTAGTGAAAAGTACAATATTCCATTAGATATTCTTGATGATTATGAAAAATGGAATTTCTGTGTCAAAGAAAGAGATGTTGATGGTAGTTGGCAATATGATGATAAGGATTTAGAAATTCTAAGCCTTATATTAACTTTGCAGGATATGGGCTTTGAAAAAGATGAAATAAGAGAATATGTAACACTTCATTTGGAAGGTGATATTACAAAAGCTGAGAGAATAAACATTTTAAGAAACAAGAGAAATCAGACACTTGATAAAATTCACCATCAAGAAAAATGTCTTGATTGTATAGATTATCTCAAATATGAAATTAATAATAAGAAATAATATTTGATTAAATGTTAATATTGCGTTGAGTAATAGTGTTATGAAGATTTTTTGATTATTAAATAATTAGGAGGATATAAAGATGGCTAATAAAGAACAATTTGACAAGGAAAATGTATTTGGCTTAGGACAGCCTAATACAGCTTATGCTAAATATTTTATTGGAAATTCATTTTTAAATCCATTAACTAAACCAGAAGATGGATTATTTCTTGCAAATGTAACTTTTGAATCTGGTTGTCGTAACAACTGGCATATTCACCATGCAAAGTCTGGCGGTGGTCAGCTTCTTATCTGTACAGCAGGGGAAGGTTGGTATCAGGAAGAAGGAAAAGAAGCTGTAAGTCTTGTACCAGGAACAGTTATTACAATTCCAGCAAATGTAAAGCATTGGCACGGTGCAAAAAAGGATAGTTGGTTTTCTCATATAGCAGCAGAAATTCCGGGTGAAGAATGTTCAAACGAGTGGTGCGAACCAGTAACAGATGAACAATATAATACTTTAAAATAGTTATTGTTTTAAAGGATAAAAACATTTCACTCTCATTAGAACCACAAGCTACAACTACTATGCAGGATAGACTCAAAAAAGGTATTCAAGCACAGGTTGATATATTTGGCGAACACATGAAAGATTTTTATAAGTCTGGCCCAGATGAGTCAAAACATATTAACAAGTGGCTTGCAGGTAATTGTTTCGGTGATTATTATACAAGAAATGGTCTTGACTACAAGCAAAGAGAAATGATTACATTTTGTTTTCTTTATGCACAGGGCGGTTGTGAGCCACAGCTTACAAGCCATGCAGCAGCTAATATGAAATTAGGAAATGATAAGCAGTTCTTGATAAGTATTATTTCACAGTGCTTACCATTTATAGGATACCCTAGAACCCTTAACGCATTGCGTTGCATTAATGAAGCAGCAAAATAAATAATTAAAATTCAAATCCCCATTAAATATAAAAAGGCGCTGTCGCACTAAGAAAATTTTATACAGAATATAGATATTTATATAGTAATTAATTTTATATCTTGTATAAGTTTTCATTAGTGCGACAACTTTATTTTTGTTCAAAAATTCACAAACTTTTCTAATAAACTATTTACAAAATCATAGTTCCTATTATATAATTATATATTAAAGAATTAGGTAATATGTATCAATGTGGTATATTTTAATTAAGCAAATTATACTTTAAGTAATTAAATTTAGGAATAATTATATAAGGTTGGCATAGATGGATTTGTAAGGAGTAAATGAGTAAATGAATGATGAAAACGGCATTATAAGTTTATATAATAAGAAATATGTGCGTATAATTCTTGAAAATGAGTTGCAAAAGGTAATTAATATGCCGTTGATATTGGTTATTGCGCCTTCTGGGTATGGTAAATCAACATTTATAAGACATTTTTTTGAACAAAAAGAGGATATGTATACCATATGGTTTCCTATGCACTCCGATGAGTTCGATGAAAACTGGATTTGGAAGCGAATGTGTAAAACAATTGGAGAAGCTAACAAGGAAATTAACAATAAAATATCAGAATTAGAGTTGCCACAATCAAAGCAGGAGAGAGCATATTTTATAAATATTTTAAAAAAATATGTTAAACGTGAAATATATCTTATCGTTGATGACTATCAAGAATGTCAAAGTAATGTTATAGAAACATTGCTTGAGGAAACAATAGGAAGTGTGGATAAGCTTCATATACTAATTATTTCAAGGACATATCCTGATATTTCATATGAAGAAAAAATAATAAAAGGTGAGTGTGCAATATTTAATCAAAAAAATCTTACATTAAGTAAGGAAGATACAAAGAAAATATTTAATATTAATAATATAGACTTAAATAAAGATGAATTATCAAGCCTATATAAGTATACAGATGGTTGGATAAGTGCTGTATATTTGTCTTTGTATGAGTATAAGAAAAATGGTGGCTTTGGCAGATTTTCAGGAGTGGGACATCTGCTTAAAAGTTCAATATTTAATAAACTTTCTACTAAAATGCAAGAATTTTATATGAAAATATCTTTGTTTGATTTTTTTGATATAAGTGGTTCAAACTATGTTACACAAATGCAGATTGATGAGAGTGATATATTTAAGTGTCAAGAACAGTTCGGTTTTATTTATTATGATGTTAAGACAAAATTATTTGAAATGCACAGCTTGTTAAAGAGAGTTGCACTTGAAGAACTTGAAAAAAGTGATATAGATAAAAAAGATTTATATAATCGTGCAGGACAGTGGTCGGAGAATAGAGAGATTTTTGTTAAAGCTGTAAGGTATTATATTAAGGCATGTAATTGGGAAAGTATTGCAAGACTTTATTCGGGAGAGCATGGCAGATATATACTAGAACAAGCACCGGAATTATTTGAAGAAGTAAGAAATCTAATATGGAAACCTATTTGGGATGATTATATTATGGGGCTTCTTAATTATCTTTATTTTTTGACACAAAGAGAAAGTGCGGAAAAAGTATTGCAATTGTATAACCAGATGTTTGAAAATATAAAAAACAATGCAAAATGGAAAGATAATAAAAAGATATATGGCGAAATGATGGTAATACGTTCAATGCTTGAGTTTAACAGTATTGAAAAAATGAACATTTCACTTAAGAAAGCATGTGAATATCTAAAATATAATACATCTGCATTGCTTGGAAATTCACTTCTTACATATGGAACTACTTGTATGACACTTCTATATCACAACGAAGTAGGTCAACTAAAACGTACTATACAGCTTGAAAAGGAATATGCTAAGTCGTATATGCACTTGACAAAAGGTGGACTAGAAGGTTGGGACGAGTTCTTTGACGCAGAATATGCTATGATAACAGGTGATATTGATAAAGCTTATGAGCTTGCAGGGCGTGTGTGTGTTCAGAATAAATTAAGAAATCAGACTTGTATTGTTATAAGTTGTTATTACATGATGTTAAGGTGCATATTATATCATGGAGATGTAAAAGACTTTGATAAGAAAATGTCAGAACTTAATGAGCTTATTGAAAATGTAAATAACCCCGTACTTGTGATAGACATTGAACTTATTAAAGGTTATATTTATGCTTGTCTTGGTATGCGTGATATGATGCCAGAGTGGATTGTTGATTTTAAACTTGAAAATTGTAGTAGGGCTATAAGAAATATAAGAAGCGGTTGTATGTCTTATGGAAAACTTATGATTTTTGATAAGAATTGGCAAATGCTTGATATGATAGGTGAGCAGATGTCAGTGCCTTATGAAGCTACATCGCATATAAGTGTTATAATTACAGCTAATATTTATAAAGCAATTGCAAAATATAATATGGGTTACAAAAGCATTGCTATAGATTATATGCAGGAAGCTATTAATGTGGCAGAAAAAGACAATATAAGAATACCATTTATTGAAAATGCAGCTGATATAAAGCCAATTATATTAAGCATGAAAAAGAATAGTTTCTTTGAAAAAATAAAGCCGCAAGCAATAGAGTATGAAAAAGGTGTTTTAAAAATCTTAAATTCTAAAAATAAGGCTAATATTGATGTAAAGAGTGACAAACCACTATTTACAAAACGAGAAAGAGAACTTATAGGATATTTAAAGCAAGGTTTAAAAAATAGGGAAATCAGTCAAAAAATGTACATAGCACAGGTTACTGTAGAAAAAAATCTTACAAATATATACAGAAAGTTAGGTGTAGCAAACCGAACTTCTGCGATAGCAAAAATAGAAAAAGATGGTATATTATAATATGACAACTCCATTTTTATATAAAATGTATGGTTTTCCATAATGGAAAATTAATACCATATATATGTATAATAATTTCGACATATTTTGGAGAGGAATATTGGTGATTTTGATGTTAAAGATTGAAAGTGTTTCGTTTTTACAAGGTTTTCAGTTAGATATACTGTTGAGTAATGGCATAGCATATGTATTTGATATGAAGCCAAAACTTGATACAGTAAGGTTTTATGATTTGAATAGCTGGGATATTTTTTCAAATGGTCAGGTTAAGAACAATCAGATTATAACTTGGAATGATGGAACAGCGATACATCTTGATGAGATTTTACCCGATATTTGCCAGTAATTACAGATATATGGAGGAGAAATATGAACTATAAGGAGAAAATGAAAAACTTTCCTATTAAAATAAAGCTTAGAAAGGCACTTGGAGTAATTACCTTAGTGGCTTGTATAATAGGTATCATATTAATAATAGGTATGGAATACATATCTAATAATATAAAGGGTATCTATGAAGGTCCAATGACTAATATTAGTGATGTAGGTGATGTTAAATATGCACTTACAGATTTACAAAGAGCAATTAATCGTCTTATATTAGAGGGTTCAGACGGTATAGACCAGCGTTATCCTACTTTTGAAAAGACTGTAGAAGCTGATGTTAATATAGTTGTAACAGCAGAAGCTTCATTGGAAAAGCATTTTACAACTCAGGATGGCAAAGATAAATTAAAAGAATTAAAAGATAAGATTAGTGAGGGTGAAAGTGTAAGACCTCAAGTAATGTCACTTTTAAAATCAGGAAATGTTAGTGAAGCTAATACACTTAATACAAATACATATCTTCCAATTGTAAATGAAATTAAGGCTTTAACAGGAGAGTTAGAGCAATTAATATATGCTTATGGACAGAACTATTATAAGATTTCTGTTATTACAAGTAGAGGACTTATGGCTGTAGGTGTTGGTTTGATTATAGTATTGTTTGTACTTTCAACACTTATTATAAATCTTCTTACACAGATACTTACAGAACCAGCAAAGCAGATTGCTGATGCTGCTGAAATTATGTATACAGGTGATATGTCAGCAGGAAAGCTTATTACTTATGAGTCAGAAGATGAATTTGGTCACATGGCAGAAGCAATGCGTGGTACAATGCTTAATCTTCATAATTATGTAGAAGAAATCTCTGAAACTTTAAGAGAGATTGCTTTAGGTGATTTAACTAAGGATTCTAATGAAATAACAGATTTCCTCGGAGATTTTGTAAGTATTAAGGAATCATTTGTATATATCTTAAAGAACTTTAATAATACACTTAATAATATTCAAAAAACTTCTGAACAGGTTGAATATGGTTCAGAAGAATTATCGAAAGCAGCTATTGAACTTTCAAAGGGAACAACAGACCAGGCTAGTGCTGTTCAACAGTTGACAGCTACAATTGAAACAGTTGCTTCACTTTCAAATACAAGTGCCACAGAAGCTCAAAAAGCTTATAATAAGGTATTTGACGCAGCAGAAAAAGCAGAACAAGAACGTCAAAAGATGGATAGTCTTACAGAAGAAATGCAAAATATCATTGATATTTCTAAGAAGATTGAAGAAATTACATCTACAATCGAAGATATTGCTTCACAGACAAGTCTTTTAGCTCTTAATGCTTCAATTGAAGCTGCAAGAGCGGGTGACGCAGGTAAGGGCTTTGCCGTTGTTGCTGAACAGATTGGCAAGCTTGCAACAGACAGTTCGAAGTCGGCTGTTAATACAAGAGAACTGATTGTAAAGACTATGGAAGAAATTAACAAGGGTAATGAAATTACTACTTCTGTAGCAACAGCATTTGAAAATACTATTGAACAAATGCACGAATTTGCAGAAGTTGCTAAGTCAACTAATGAAACAGCTAAAAATCAAGCAGAAGCTTTTGCACAGATTGAGCAGGGTATTGAACAAATAGCAAGTGTTACACAAAATACAGCCGCTTCTTCAGAAGAAAGCTCTGCTATTAGTGAACAGCTTGCACAAAGAGCGCTTGAACTTGATAATCTTATCAAAGAATTTAAGCTTTATCAGGGTTAATAAAATATAAAAAGCTATTACAATAATGACTATGGGCATTGTTGTAATAGCTTTTTAAGTTATGAAGATATCAGTATTATATCAAACTGATATCTTATGGAAGTTTATTAACTAGGATGTTGAAATATCTTAATTAACTTATAAATGTAAAATATAAAAATGAAAAAAATTTTATTAAATACTTGACGTATGCAATTAGATTGTGTACAATATATTTACAACTTGATGAGTTGTTGTATTTTATTTTGGTATGGAAATGGGGAATGTTTGTGAATGATGACAAATATGCTGGGATAAGGCTTGATAATCAGCTTTGTTTTCCATTGTATGTCTGTTCAAAGGAGATTGTTAGGAAGTATAAGCCATTTTTAGATGAGCTTAATTTGACGTATACACAATATATTGCAATGATGGTGCTTTGGGAAAAGAAGGAAGTTACGGTCACAGAGCTTGGCAATAGACTTTATCTTGACTCTGGAACACTTACACCACTTCTTAAGAAGCTTGAGCAGAAGGGGTATGTTACAAGAAAGCGCATGGAAAGTGATGAGAGAAATGTTTGTATTTCTATCACAGCTAAGGGCGATGAGCTAAAGGAAGAAGCGGTTAAGATACCTAAAAAGATACGATGTTGTATGACACTTGACGACAATGAAGCTAAGGTATTATATTCTATATTGCATAAGGTGTTAGATAATTTTTAAAGTTATTTTTTAATTTGGGATATTGGCATATTTATATTGAAAAATAGTCAATTTCCCTGTGTTTTGTAGATACTTTATTGCGGAATATATAGAATAAATATTGTGATTTAATTAAAACTAATTATTATATAGAGTTTTTATTTATTCAAATACCGAATGAAAGCTTGTTATTGCACAAGAGATTAGCAATAGTCGTATAAACTATACACAACTTGTAGAGTATGGTTTGCATAGTTTATTGAATAATTAGTGAGTAAATTATTGTCAAATTTTTTCAAGTTAATATATTGTAAGCAATTTAATGGTGAACAATTCGTTTTACATTGTTAAAAATAGAGGTTATTATGAATATTTATGATTTTAACGCAGAAAATGTTTATGGAGATGAAATCTCATTAAGAGAGTATGAAGGAGAGGTACTTCTTATTGTTAATTCCGCAACACAGTGCGGGTTTACACCACAGTATGACGACCTTGAAAAAATTTATGAAAAATTTGCTGAACAAGGCTTTGATGTGCTTGAGTTTCCTTGTAATCAATTTGGAAAGCAGGCTCCGGGAAGTAATGAGGAGATAGCTACATTTTGTGATGCTAAGTTTGGACTTAAGTTTTCGAGATTTTCTAAGGTAGATGTAAATGGTGAAAATGCACTTCCACTTTTTAAGTTTTTACAAAATGAAAAGGGATTTGCAGGTTTCGATGAAGAACACCCACTTACACCTATAATAAAGAGTATGATGTTAAGAGAACACCCTAATTATGAAAATGAACCAGATATTAAGTGGAATTTTACGAGGTTTCTTATTGATAGAAATGGAAATGTAGTAAAAAGATTTGAACCAACAACTGATATGCACGTTGTTGAAGAAGCTGTCAAAGAGCTTTTGTAAATGTTAATATGAGCTGTTAGTTGTATGGCGGAATACTGACAGCCATAAAATAAAGTTTTATAATATAATTTTAAGTTACTATATCCGTCAAGAAAGAGGAAGAATATGGAAGTTAAAAACATTAACGAACAGGAATTTGAAAAGGAAGTATTACAGTCAGATGTGCCAGTATTAGTTGATTTTTGGGCAGCATGGTGTGGCCCATGTATGATGTTAGGCCCTATTGTAGAAGAAGCAGCAAGCGAAGTTAGTGGCGTTAAAGTTGTTAAGTTAAATGTAGATAATGCTGTTTCAACAGCTCAAAAATATAATGTTGTATCAATTCCAACACTTATATTGTTTGATGGTGGAAAAGAAGCTAAAAGAAGTGTAGGACTTATATCAAAAGAGCAAGTATTAGACCTTTTAAAATAATATTGTTTTAAAACTATAGTAAATAAATGTTTTGCTGTTTATGGAGTAACTACTTATAGTGATAGAAATGGAGAACTTTATGGTATATGATATAGCGATAATTGGAACTGGTGTGGCGGGGTTATCTGCTGCCATTAATGCTAAAGTGCGTAAGAAAAATATTATAATATTTGGAAGTAATAAGCTGAGTGATAAGCTTGTCAAGGCACATCAAGTTAATAACTATCTTGGAATGTATGGTATGACAGGGCAGCAAATGGCAGAAGCATTTTCTAGTCATATACAAGCTATGGGAATTGACATCACAGAAGATAGGATTACTAATGTTGTAAAAATGAAAGACCATTTTTCAATGCTATCTAAAGCTAACAATATGTATGAAGCCAAAGCAGTAATACTCGCTTGCGGAGTCAATTTTACAAAGCAAATAGATGGTGAAAGGGAGTTTCTAGGTAGTGGCGTAAGCTATTGTGCAACGTGTGACGCATTTGCATATAACAACAAGACAACTGTTGTAATAGGTTATGACAAGGAGCAGGAAAATGAAGCTGAATTTCTTACACATACAGCAAGTAAAGTATATTATATTCCAATGTATAAGCTAGAAAGTAAATTGAGTGAAAAAATTGAAATAGTTAATGGAACACCAGCCTGCATAAATAAAGAAGATGACAAGATGGTTGTTACATTTAAAAATAGTGAACAAGAAAGCATTGTGGCAGATGGAGTATTTGTACTTCGTGATAGTGTTTCAACAGACCAGCTTATAAATGGTATTGCTATTAAAGATAATCATATCGTAACTGATAGGCTTATGAATACAAGTATACAAGGCTGTTTTGCGGCAGGTGATATAGTTGGAAAGCCTTATCAATATATAAAGGCAGCAGGAGAAGGCAATGTTGCGGCACTGTCAGCGGCAGCATACCTTGATAATTTAGCAAACTGATACTCCAACTACTAAAGTCCGTTAAGTTCTTATATGCAATCTCTATATTTATTATAGTATATTATTATTTAACAACTATAATTTTTAGATTAGTGCTATCTATCTCATATATAAAGAAGTGGGGTTGATAGCACATTTTTGTAAATTTCTATATTTTGTATAAAATTTTTTTAGTGTGACAGCACGATTGTTTATATTGTAACAAAATTAATTTATGCTTTTTTAACGGTTTTTTAATTAGACCAATGGAATATAGAGTAGTACAATGATAGTTATAAATAAGTGGCGAAAAAACCATAGCTTGATGTGGAGAGTAGTCAGTCTAATAAAGCGGATTGTAAATGTCCGCTTTGTTGTTTTTGCTGAATTGATATGATATCATTGAGTAAAATTTATATACTCAATTTGAGTTTTTAAGGAGAATTGTATGGAGTTAAAATGGAAGACTTGTTTTCGGGCAGTTGTTACAGTGCTTGTTATATATGTGCTTATTAATTATTGGAACAGCTTTGCAAATATTGCAGGTGGAGTCTTGGGGGCAGTAATTCCGCTTATAGTGGGGGGGATTATGGCGTATGCTGTTAATATACTTATGTCCTTTTATGAGAATATATTTTCAAAGATATCGCTATTAGTAAGTAAGAATAAAGCAAATAATAACACAAATGGTAACACTCAAAAAAAGAGTGTAATCTCAAGTTTAAAAAGACCATTTTGCATGATATTAGCATATTTTAGTATTGTATTAATAGTATTTCTTATTATTCGTATGGTAGTGCCGGAGCTTATTGGTTGTATTGAGCTTTTACTTGATAAAATGCCTGCTGCCATAGACAATACGGTTAAGTGGGCAGAGCAAAACTTTGATATTAACAGTCTAGTACAGACGGATATACAAAAGTTTTTAGGAGATATTAATATTAAAGATACTATTATAAAGGGTGTTAATATATTGTTAAGTGGCTTAGGCGGAGCTATGGGGATTGCAACACAAGTAGTAACATCAATAATATCAACAACAGTTACACTTGCTGTAGCATTTATATTTTCAATATACATATTGTATTGGAAAGAAAAGTTAGGTAACCAGTTTACAAGGTTATTTAAAAGATATATACCTGACAAGATAACAAATAAGATATTCTATGTACTTGGTGTATTAAACAAATCTTTTAAGAGCTTTATTATAGGACAGTGTACAGAAGCCGTTATCTTAGGCGTGCTTTGTATGCTTGGAATGTTGATTTTAAGACTGCCTTATGCTGTAATGACAGGTTGTCTTATTGGGTTTACAGCATTAATACCTATTGCAGGTGCTTACATAGGAGCAGGTGTGGGAGCACTTATGATATTTACAGTATCACCGGTGCAATCAGTTATATTTCTTATATACCTTGTAATATTACAACAGATAGAAGGCAATCTTATTTATCCAAAGGTAGTAGGTTCTTCAATCGGGCTTCCGGGTATCTGGGTGCTTGCAGCAGTTACTGTTGGCGGCGGTGTAATGGGTATTATGGGAATGTTAGTTGCTGTACCAGTGGCTTCTGCAATTTATCAGATTGTAAGAGAAGATGTGAATAGAAAAGTTCCAGCATAGATTTTAATACTATTAAGTAATACTATTTCTTGTATTGTAATAAGCGGGAGTATTTAACTACAACTTTCTATATTTATATGATAATAACGTAAATTCATATAAATATAGGAAGTTGTTTTTTTATGGTAATTTATTGGTTTGTTTGCGCAAAACTTTTTTGGGGGAGCTGTTGTGATAACTTAAGAAATTTATGAAGTGTATTTCCCATAATAAAAGGTTATTGATAAGCAGAATAAAAAGTATGGAATCAATGAGAGTAGGTTTTTTATTGTTTTTCTGATATAATGTTGTTGTTAAATATATCATTATAAAGGCTGTAATTCTTTCATATTTTATGTAAACAACGAGCCAAAGTTTGTGATTATATACAACTTTGGTGACTGTTGTGATAACTTGAGAATTTGTAATAAGCCTAACTAAATGATGTAAGAAAGGAGAATTTATGAAAAAGAGAAAACAAGTTTTATCATCAATTGTTTTGTCGTTAATATTATTTGTGCAAGTGCTGTCTGGTTGTGGTAATAGTGCAAATAATAGTATTCAAAGTAATTCTACAGTTGCGACAACAGTTGAAGCTTCACAATCAGTTGAGAGTAGTTCAACGCAAAATGAGCTTAATCAAGCTATAGACAATGAGTCTGATATAGAAAAGGCGGAAAATGACACCGATAGTAATTCTGATACTGAATTACAAAATTCACAGACAGCTTCAAGTAAAGATTATACTTCCGCAAGTGTACCAGCATTTAACGGATACTTTTACGTTGAGCTTGATGGAAATGTACCATCATTTTCAGATAGTGAAAAGGTAACAACAGCATTTGAAAACTATAGTGAACTTGATGAGCTTAAAAGATGTGGCGTAGCTTATGCCAATATCTGTAAAGAAATTATGCCAACAGAAAAAAGGGGTGCAATAGGTTCAGTAAAGCCTACGGGGTGGCACACAATGAATTACCATGAACTTGTAGATGGGAATTATCTTTACAACAGATGTCACCTTATAGCATTTGAGCTTGCAGGTGAAAATGCTAATGTTAAAAATCTTATAACAGGAACACGTTACTTAAATGTAAAAGGTATGCTTCCTTATGAAAATTCAGTTGCAAAGTATGTTAAGTCAACTAATAATCATGTGCTTTATCGTGTAACACCTGTATTTGAAGGTGATAATCTCGTAGCAACAGGCGTTAAGATGGAAGCTTGGTCAGTTGAAGATAATGGTGCGGGAATTTGCTTTAATATATTTGTATATAACGTACAGCCGGGAATTGCTATCGACTATGCAACAGGTGATAGCTGGGTTGACAGTTCTATACAGATTATAGCTGATAGTAGTAGTTCGTCAAATGCTTCTACAATCGCAAACTCATCAACAAACAGTAGTGTTAAGACTTCTCAAAGTAATGTGTCTAATGAGCAAGTAGCTACATCTGAGCAAAAGGCACAAGAAGTTGCACAGCAAGTAGAAAAGGCGAAGCAAGAAGAAGTGTCACAAACAGCTTCTTCAAAAAATGATGATGTACAATCGGTAAATACAAGGCAGGAAAATCAACAGTTTGATACATTGCCAGCATTAGATGAGAAGCCAGTAGTTGACGATGATACAGAGGCAGCAGTAGTTGATGATGATACAAGTGGTTCAGGTGAAATGGTATGGGTCGCTTCGTCAGGCAATGGCAAGAAGTATCATTCTAATCCTAATTGTAGCAATATGAAAAATCCTAATCATGTGACAAAAGAACAAGCAATAGCAAGTGGAAAAACGGCTTGCTCTAAGTGCTATTGATTATTATGATAAATATATGTTTTGAGTTTATTTAGAGAATTTAATATACTTTATGAATTAGAATTTATTTTAAAAAAAGTGGTGAGTTGTGGCATGCTTGTATATAAATTAACAAAGTATATATATATACTAAAAATATAGTAAAAAGTTTCATTTATGGGATTACAAATCACAAAAAATTGTATATAATATAGGTGAGCCAAATCATCGTATAGATGATAGTAAGAAAGGAGTTTATATTTTTATGAGTACAATGGCAGACAAATTTGAAGAACTTGGAGTAATTCCAGTAGTAGTATTAAACGATGTAGAGGACGCACTTCCATTAGCTGAAGCTTTATATGAAGGTGGACTTCCATGTGCAGAAGTTACATTCCGTACAGAAGCTGCTGAAGAATCTATTCGTAGAATGCACGAAAAGTATCCAGATATGGTACTTGCAGCAGGTACAGTTCTTACAACTGAACAGGTTGACAGAGCAGTAGCAGCTGGTGCTTCATTAATCGTTAGCCCAGGCTTTGACCCAGAAATCGTTGATTACTGTATTTCAAAGAATATTGAAGTAGTTCCAGGTATCGTAACACCTTCAGAACTTGCACAGGCAGTTAAGCGTGGTCTTACAAGAGTTAAGTTCTTCCCAGCTGAAGCAGCAGGTGGACTTGCTATGATTAAGGCTATGTGTGCAGCTTATACTTCAGTAAGAATTATGCCTACTGGTGGAATTAATGCTAAGAATATCAAAGATTATCTTGCTTGTGACAAGATTTTCTGCTGTGGCGGAAGCTGGATGGTTAAGGGTGACTTAATCAAGGCTGGCGAATTTGACAAGATTAAGGAAATGACAGCAGAAGCTGTAGCTCTTGTTAAGGAAATTCGTGCCTAATAAGCTCAAGTTGATATAAGTAATATTTTTTGTATTACTTATATGGCGTACATAAAAGGTGCTGTAAAATCTTAGATTTACAGCGCCTTTTATTTTTTTTATTCTTTAATTTAGGTTGTGATGATAGCTGTAGGATATAACCATACAAACACCAGTAAAAGTACAGTTTCCTATATTTATATGCAATTACCGAACAAGTATGTTCGTTACTGTCATACAAATATAAACAACTGTTTTTTTAATGGTGCATTTACGCGAACAACGAGTCAAAGTCTGTGCTTGCACAAGACCTTGACGACTGTTGCTAAACTGAAAAACTTACGGAACGTGTTTAAAAGTAAATATGATTTTTGAAAAAGTATTTTCTGTGCATATATATACATACGAATAAAGTTAAAAGCTCTGCCACTGGTACGGCAAGCCAAGCTCCTGTTATTCCGAGAAAGTTTGGAAGGATAAGGAGTGAAGCGGCTGTAAATACAAGTGTACGACAGAATGATATTATAGCAGACACCTTTCCATTTGAAAGTGATGTAAAGAAGCCTGATGAAACTATATTAATACCACTAAGTAAAAAGTTAATAGCAAATATTCTAAAACCAGTGTATGCAAGCTCGTAGGTTGCTGGTTCTTTAGTAAATACACCAATTATTACAGGTGACAACAAAATTGCGGCAGCAGTTATAATAACTGATGATATAGCAACGAAAATAAAGGAAACCTTGTAAATATTTCTTAATTCACTCTTACCATTTGCACCGTATTGAAAACCGATAATTGGTGCAATTCCGATTGAAAATCCCATATAAAAGGCATTGAATGAAAACTGCCCGTATAAAAGAATTGTAATAGCTGCAATACCATTTTCCCCAGCTAAACGCATAAGAATTATGTTAAACAAAAATGTCATAATAGAATTAGAGAGCTGAGAAACCATTTCAGAAGAACCATTATAACAAGCGAGTAACAATTCCTTAGGCATAAAATGAAACTTAGTAAAGTGAAGCTGTTTCTTTGAAAATGTAAAAAAGATTAATCCGGCAATAGCAGGAATACATTCGCCGATACCAGTAGCAAGCGCAGCTCCGGTTATACCCATATTACAAACAACGATAAATACATAGTCAAATACTGCATTGAAAATTCCCGCACAGATAGTAAGAGCAAGTCCTATAGCAGGGTGTCCCGCAGTTACAAGATAAGACTGAAAAAGTATTTGCAATATACAAGCACATACAAAGCATATATATGTACCTAAGTAGCTATTACAGTCGGCGAGCAAAAGGTCAGTTGCACCAAGAAAACGTGATATTGGTGTTAAAAATGTCTTTGTAAGTATAAGGATAATAATTCCAAGAACTACGCTAATTGCAACGAATAAAGACAAACTCTCACGAGCCTTTTGTACATTTCCTTCGCCGAGATATTTACTGATAATGGCATTACCACCAGTAGCAAGCATAGTTGCAATAGCGATAGCAATACCACACACAGGATATATAATATTGAGTGAAGAAAGTGCATTACTCCCAACAAAACGTGAAATAAAGATACCATCAATAATAGTATAAAGTGACATAAAAAGCATCATTATAATACATGGTATTGAAAACTTTAAAAGTTTTACAGGCGTAAAATGTTGATTAAGTGATTGACTCATATGAACCTCATTTCTTAAAATTTATGGATAGACAAAGGAATAACAAGTATAATAATATACTATAACGTTGTATTAATCGTCAAGTAGTACATAACGTAGATTTTTGGTAAGAATTTTAGAATAGCCGTAATATTTTGCAATAATCCTGTGTCTAATAAGTAGAAATGGAAAAACAATCTATAAGTATAAAAATAGAAAGCAGGTGAGCAATGAGTTTGAAAGAATATGACAATAAAAATATTTCACAAGATATAAAGGATAATAATATCGAAAATAATAATAATCCAAATGACGACAAGGAAGAATTGTGCGAAAGGCTTTTAAATCAATATGGCGATACGATGTTGAGAGTGTGTTATCAGTATTTAAAAGACTATCATCTAGCAGAAGACGCAGTTCAAGAAACATTTATTAAGGTTGTAAATAACTATAATTCATTTAAAGGCAACTCAACAGAAAAAACTTGGCTTACAAGAATTGCGCTTAATTGTTGTAAAAATATTATGCGTACACACTGGTTTAAATATGTGTATTCATCTATGACAGAAAGCAATTTTACTTTGCCGTCTAATACCCATAATAACTCTTGTAGTCAGGAGCATGAAAATGTGTTGGAAGCCGTTATGAGTCTTAAGAGAGCTGATAGGGAAGTCATAATACTTTATTATTATATGGAATTTTCGCTAAAAGAGATTGCACAAATCACAGGACAAGCTGAAAATACAATAAATCAAAGACTTCACAGAGCGAGAAAAAGGCTAAAAAAAGTTATGATGGAGGATATGTTATGAAAAAAAGTCTTGATTATGAACTTGAAAATATTACACTGTCAGAAGATTTAAGAAAAAAGATAAAAATGTCATTTAGGAATGATAATCTAAAAAAACCTAAAAATATTAATAATTTGAATAGAATGACAAAGGTTGCGCTTGCATTTTGTGCTATGCTTGTACTAAGTTGTGTCACAGCATTTGCAGGCTACTGTATAAGCAAGATAAATGTCAACGACAAGACGTTACCAGAGCTTGACAGTATGAGAATAGTAGAGGCTAATAAGCTTATTGGAAATGAAGATGAATACGGTTATGTGGAGAAAGCTTTTACTAATTATAAAAGTGTAAGTAAGGAGTTAAATCTTAATCTGTTAGACTCGCCACTTGCCGTAGACAATCCCTATATGCAGGTAAAGGTTGATACAAACAATACCGACTACATTATTATAAAAGTAGAAAATTATATACTAGGTGATACGAGCAATTATAGTTTAGTTGAAGACGTTAATCTGTATAATTGTGACCCAGGAGATGTATATTATTCTTCTGTTTCGTTAGAGGCAGCAGTGATATTAAGTGATGAGCAGTTAAGCATTGGTTGGAACACAGATTATCTTGGCTATTATGAATACGTTGAGTCGTATGTTTCGCAAAATGGTTATAAAGTAAATGTGATTCAAGAAACACTTGAAGGAGATTATTCCGATATAGTTACAAAGAAATGCGCTATCTTCGTAGCAGATGGTATACAGTATACAATTAAATGCGCAACTTCAATAGAAAATTTAAAACAAATAGTGGATAGTATGCAGTAAATGTTGTAGAATAATTTGATATATACTAAAAATAAATTGTTAATACACAAAGATAGGAGAGCGCATGCAAGAAGCAATCACAAGAAGTATATTTTTCTTCTTTGTATATTCATTTACAGGGTGGCTATTTGAAGAAATATATGCAGCGATAAAGTACGGAAAGTTTGTCAACCGAGGTTTTATAAATGGGCCACTCTGCCCACAGTACGGCATAATTATGCTGATTATGCTATACGATTTAAGGGACTTGAACCACCAACCCGTAATACAATTTATTGCGACAATGGTGCTTATATCCATAGTTCAGTATGTAACAGGTGCAGTATTAAGGCTCGTAACAGGAAGACGTTTTTGGGATTATTCAGATGACAAATGGAATATAGGCGGTCATGTAAGTGTAAAGAGTGTGCTTTTGTGGACTACAATTCTTATGCTTATAATTTGGCTTATGCACCCTTATGTGTATATTGTATATGAGATTATGCCTAAAGGAATTTTAAAAATAGTAGAAGCAGTTGTAATTGCACTATTTTTTATTGATTTATTTGTTACATTAGCAGTTTCTTTAAAATGGAAACTCAAAGGGGACATTTATGAAAATGTTGCCAGCTCACTTGAAAAAACAAAGCTTACAATAGGCGAAAAAGTTTTTGAGCATATCAAAAGAAGAATGTACAAGGCATTTCCAGAAATGGAGAGCCAAACTAAAAGCGATACAGATGGTTTTGGCGTTCCACACAATAGAGTGTTTGCACAAGGAATGTGTTTTGACAAGCTGTTTTGGGTGTTTTTTATCTGCGCCCTTTTGGGTGACTGGATAGAAACAGTATTTGTATGGGCGACAGCAGGACAGCTAATGAGCAGAAGCAGTCTTTTATATGGAACATTTAGTATAGTGTGGGGACTTGGCGGTGCCATCATCACAGGTGTATTGTATACATTAAAAAATAAAAACGACAGATATATATTTATTGGTGGCTTTTTCATGGGTGGCGTGTATGAGTACAGTTGTAGCGTATTTACAGAAGTAGTATTTGGAACAAAGTTCTGGGACTACAGCCATTTGCCATTCAATATAAATGGTAGAGTAAATATGCTATTTTGCTTCTTTTGGGGAGTGGTAGCGATAGTGTGGATAAAGTTCTTATATCCGAAGATGAGTAAAATAATAGAAAAAATACCACCAGTTACAGGAAAGTTGTTGACTTGGCTTCTTATTATTTTAATGTCACTTGATATAGGTGTGTCATCATTAGCACTATCAAGATACACAAGCCGCAAAAACGGCGAACCCGCCCAAACATCAATAGACCAATTCCTAGACAACACCTACAACGACCAATTCATAGAAAAAATATATCCAAATATGACAATGGCAGATTAAAGAAACAACATAATAACCTTTCAATATAATCAAACAAGTCATCACTTTTATTGTAAGGAGTGATGACTTGTTTGTGTTTATACTAATAACGAGCTAAAATTAGAACTTGTACGAAATCTTAACTACTGTAGCGATAGTTTGAAAAACTTGCAGGCAATATTTTGTATAGTTTAATTGCTAGTACACTATTTCTAATAAATTCAAGATAGCAGTAATATTGTTATAAATAAGTGGCAAAAACACCATAGATTAATATGGGCTGAAAGTAACGAAAATAATTGATATAACTATACAAATAAGTTAATTGTGAGTGTTTATTTAATTAATAGATTTGATAAATAACAAGTTTAAGATATATAAAAAATTCAAGATTGACTATTAAAGTAATTTTTGAGTTCTATATTTTAAGAAAAAATATTAAAATTTAAACCACTACAAGCCCACAAAAATGTAGATAGGCAAGCGGAAAAAGGGTGTATATTTTGGTGGCATATGGTAAGTGTTTAGAAACTCTTAGATAAGCTATAGAAATCAGGGGAAATTGCACAGGACGCGCAATTTAGGAAAAAGCGACACGACGTCGCTTTTTTTCCGCCCCGTTCGTAAAAAAACTAAAATTAAGCTTATCTTAGAGCCTCTTAACACTTATCCATCAGCCCATCAAAATATACTCCTTTTTCTGCTTGCCCATCAACAACACTACTCCCTACTCCAACGACCAGAAGCCCCACAAGGAAGCACTAGTCCATTGCTTGTAACAGGAAGTCCAACTTCTTGCGAGTCAACCTTTCCCTTAAACTTCTTCAACTCTGTAGAAATCATATAACTTAATACAGCAGGTTGAAGTCCAGTTGTATATGAGTTAATAAGGAAAAATAAAGGCTCATCAGTAAGAAGCTGTGCGCAAAGCTGAACAAGTGGATAAATAGCTTCTTCAATCTTCCAAATTTCACCTTTAGGGCCTCTACCGTAAGATGGTGGGTCCATAATAATACCATCGTAGTGATTACCACGTCTAATTTCACGTTGAACAAACTTAACACAGTCGTCAACAATCCATCTAATAGGCTTGTCAGCAAGGTCAGAAGAAACAGCATTTTCCTTTGCCCAATTAACCATACCCTTAGAAGCATCAACATGAGTCACATTAGCACCGGCTGCCGCACAAGCAAGAGTAGCACCACCCGTATATGCAAAAAGGTTAAGCACCTTTATTGTCTTATCTGGATTAGCTTTTTTCTCGTCAGCAATCTTTTTACCAAACCAGTCCCAGTTAGTAGCTTGTTCAGGAAAAAGTCCAGTGTGCTTAAAGCTAAAAGGTTTTAAGTTAAATGTAAGTTGATGTTCAAAAGATGGCGAGTTGTAGTGAATTTGCCACTGTTTAGGCAAGTCAAAGAACTCCCATTCGCCACCACCCTTGTTACTTCTGTGATAGTGACCATTCATTTTAGTCCAACCCTTAAGTGTCTTAGGTGTATCCCATATAACCTGTGGGTCAGGTCTTACAAGTGTAAAGTCGCCCCATCTTTCAAGCTTTTCGCCGTTAGATGTGTCAAGCACTTCATAATCTTTCCAATTATTTGCAATAAACATAAAAACTCCGTTCCGCCAAAAGGCATTGTATTTTAAATAAGATTTCATTTTTACTGTATAAATCGTACATATTATATATTAAAAATACAAAACAGGCAACTAACTTTTATTTGAGTTTTAGTATTTCGCAAAATAATAAATTGTAGTGGGATATCAGAATTATATAAAACAATGAATGCACCATTTAAAAAATAATAATTCATGTTTGTATGAAATTAGCGAACATACTTGTTCGATAAGGGCATACAAATATGGATTGTTGGTTTTTCACTGGTGTGTGAATGTTTTATATAATTTTGATATCTTAGTCAGAGTCTAAATTATAAAATATAAAAACTTAATTTATTTGTTCTCATCTTGATATGATTTTTGAATGGTTCGTCTATTGTATACAAGGTGAAGATACATTGCGTCTTGAGCTTTTACTGGATTATGAGAAGCAATAGCATTAGTAATTTCTCTATGCGTTTCAATAGTTTCAGTCTTAAGGCGATTGCCAGTTGTTTCTACAAAAAGAGGTATTGAACTGTTAATCACTGGGATAAGTCTTGGAACAACAACATTTTTACTGCTCATAGCAATAGCAGTATGAAAATCAATATCTTTTTGAGTATGGTCTTTTTTCTCTATTAAAAGCTGTTCAACTTCGTCACATAAATCAACAATTTTTCTAATATCGTCATCATCAGCATTTGTAGCCGCCATAGCTGCAATAGATGGTTCTAATAAAAAACGAACTTCTAAAAGGTCGTGTACAAGTTTTTCCTTATTTCCAATAAAAGTAAAACCTAACGGGTCATCAACCATTCCGGGGGTAGAAGCGACATAAGTTCCCGAGCCTTGTTTGATTGTTACAATATTTCTTGAAGCAAGAAGCTTCATAGCTTCTCTTATAGAACTTCTTCCGACAGCAAGTCTTTCAGAAAGAATAGATTCATTTGGAAGTCTGTCACCGGGGTGGAGATTTTCTTCAAGTATAAAAGCAATAATATCTTCTGAAATTTTTTGTGGAAGACTTTTTTCTTCTACAGATAAATTCATCATATGAATTACCTCATTTCTAATTAGTTAATTTACATAAATAATATAATAATTTTTTGTAAAAGAAAAGTCAAATCGTCAATATGCACAAAAAAGTGTTCTAAAATTATGTAAAAATATAGTATTGATTTTTGATGTAAAAAAATATATAGTAAATTCATCAGATGAATTTCGAAATAAATCTAAAAAAATAGCAAAAAAATGGTTTTATAATAAAAAAATATTCAAATAGGTCAGATGTATTTGAGGCGTTTGTTAAAATATCTGATGAATTAAGGAGGTAAATTATGGTTGAAACAACATTTTCTGGAGAACCAACTAGAGTTATAATTTCAGCTATTGTAGGAATTGTGTGTCTGCTTGTATTAATTATAAAATTCAAACTACACCCTGTAATTTCTATGATGTTATCAGCAGTTATAATAGGAATTGGTGCAGGAATGCCACTTAGTACAATTACAGATACAGTAGAAAAAGGCGTTGGAAAAACCTTGCAAGGAATTGCACTACTTGTTGGTCTTGGTGCTATGTTTGGCGGTATATTAGAAGTAAGTGGTGGAGCACAAAGGATAGCTAGTACCTTAATTGATAAATTAGGGCAAAAGAAAGCTGGTTGGGCATTAGGAATTACAGGTTTAGTAATTGGTACAACAGTATTTTTTGAAGCAGGAGTTGTTGTACTTATACCTTTAGCATTTAGTGTGGCTAAACAAACTAAGAAGTCAACATTATTTTATGCAGTTCCACTTTTATCAGGGCTTGCAAGTGGTTATGCGTTTGTACCACCGTCAGCCGGCTCAGTGCTTACAGCTAACACATTAGGCGTTAATCTTGGAACGATGATTATGGTTGGTGTTCCAGTCGCCCTTGTATGTATGATAGTTTCAGGTGTAATATGGGGAAAGTTTATTGGTGAGAAGATATTTACAAAGCTTCCTGCCAATGTAGAAGAAGTTCACGATGATGGAAAAGAACTTCCACCTTTTGGACTTGTTGTTTCAGTAATACTTATACCTCTTGTTCTTATATTAATAAGCACAATATCACAGTATATGCCAATTAATGAAAATGTAAAAAATATATTAGGTTTTATTGGCAAACCATTTTTTGCATTAACAGTTGCAATTCTTGTATCAATGTATTTTCTTGGTATAAAAAGAGGATTTTCAGCAGAACAGTTAAAGAAAATATTAGACCATTCATTAAGACCCGTTGGAATGATACTTCTTGTAATTGCAAGTGGTGGTGTTATAAGATGGATGCTTCAAGATTCAGGACTTGGAAATATTATCGCACCAGCCCTAGAAAAAAGCGGTATGCCATTAATAATAGTTGCATTTTTAATAGCTCTTTTTGTAAGAGCATCGGTTGGTAGCTCAATAGTTGCAATGACTATGGCTTCTGGAATTATGGCTACAATGCCAGCAGTAATGGCAACAAGTGTTTTATATAGAGCAGCAATGTGTTGTGCGATATGTGGTGGAGCTACAGCATTAAGCCATGTTAATGACGCAGGCTTTTGGCTTGTTGGAACTTTTCTTGAAATAGACGAAAAGACAACATTAAAGTCATGGACTGTTATGGAAACTATAATAGGTATTACAAGTCTTGTAATGGGATTTATTATTTCAATATTTGCATAAATTATGCAGAAATGGAGCGCAAAATGATTAATATTCCAGTGTATTTAAGAAGTTTAAATGACGCAAAACATTTGGTTATGGTAGCTGAAAGTTGTAGTATGGACGTTGATTTGGTTTGCGGAAGATATGTTGTTGATGCAAAATCAATGCTTGGTGTATTTAGTCTGCCACAGTTTGATAATGTTGAAATGTTGGTAGATGAAAATCAAGCTGATGATATACGTTGTAAACTTGAAGAATTTAAGCTTATAAAAAAATAAAATAAAGGAGTAAAAAAATTATGGAATTAGTAAGTCAGGAAATGAGAAAACTCGCACCAGAGCTTGACCCTCTGCGTATTGGAACAGGTTGGAAAAAGGAAGACCTTGACAAAGTACAGGTATTAATAGAAAGTACTTATGGTGACAGCCATCCGGGAAGTGGACATTTGAATATTCTTGTAGAAGAAGTAAGAAAAGGTGTGGCAGACGAAAATGGATTTGGTGCAAAATATTTTTGTACAGATATATGCGATGGAGAAAGTCAAGGAACAGATGGTATTAACTATAGTCTTGCAAGTCGTGAAATGATAGCAAATATGATTGAAATACATGCAAATGCAACACCATTTGACGCAGGTGTATATCTTTCAAGTTGTGACAAGGGCGTTCCGGGCAATCTTATAGGAATGATGAGAGTTAATATACCATCAGTATTTGTACCGGGTGGAACTATGAATGCAGGGCCAGAAATGCTTACACTAGAACAACTTGGTATGTATAGTGCAAAATATGAACGAGGTGAGATTGACAAAGAAAAGCTTGATTGGGCGAAATGTAATGCTTGTCCTAGCTGTGGTGCATGTTCATTTATAGGAACAGCTTCCACAATGCAGATTATGGCAGAAGCACTTGGACTTGCACTCCCAGGAAGCGCACTTATGCCAGCAACAAGTCCTGACCTTTTAGAATTTGCAAGACAGGCAGGAAGACAAGCAGTAAAACTTGCAACTATGGAAAATATGAGACCATCAGATATTGTAACAATGGATAGTTTTGAAAATGCTATTTTAGTTCATGCAGCGATTTCAGGTAGTACAAATTGTCTTCTCCATATTCCAGCTATAGCACATGAACTTGGAATTGAGATTACAGGAGATACATTTGACAGATTACACAAAAATGCTAGATATTTACTTGATGTAAGACCTGCAGGACGTTGGCCAGCAGAATGTTTCTATTATGCAGGTGGAGTCCCAGCAATTATGGAAGAAATAAAACAACACCTTCATCTTGATGTTATGACAGTTACAGGTAAGACATTAGGTGAGAACTTAGAAGAATTAAAAAACAATGGTTTCTATGAAAAGTGTGATAAGTGGCTTCAAGAATTTAATAAACGATATAATATAAATATTACAAAAGAAGACATAATAAGACCATATAATAAAGCAATAGGAACTGATGGAAGTATTGCCGTATTGCGTGGCAATCTTGCACCAGAGGGAGCAGTAATTAAACACACAGCTTGCCCTAAAGAAATGTTCAAGTCAGTGTTGCGTGCAAGACCATTTGACAGTGAAGAAGAATGTCTTGACGCTGTTTTAAAGCATAAAGTTAATAAAGGTGATGCCGTATTTATACGTTATGAAGGCCCTAAGGGAAGTGGAATGCCAGAGATGTTCTATACATCAGAAGCTATAAGTAGTGACAAAGAGTTGGGAAAGAGCATTGCACTTATAACAGATGGTCGTTTCTCAGGAGCTTCGACAGGTCCAGTTATAGGTCACTGTAGCCCAGAAGCCGTAGATGGAGGCCCAATAGCACTTGTAGAAGAAGATGACTTAATTGAAATTGATGTTATGGAGAGAAAGCTCAATATAATAGGCGTAAAAGGCGAGAAAAAGACAATGGAAGAAATTGATGAAATATTAAAAGAACGCCGTAGAAACTGGAAACCTAGAGCGCCAAAGTACACAAAAGGCGTGATGAGATTATTTAGTCAACACGCAGCAAGTCCAATGAAGGGTGCATATTTAGAATACTAATTTTATATTAAATAAAGGGACTGTCGCATTAAGAAAATTTTATACAAAATATAGATATTTAGCAAATAATTCTATGTATTGTATAAATTTTCGTTAATGCGGCAGCTTTTTTGTTTTATTTAAAGTTTGTACTTATATAAGAGTTTGATAATCGTAGCAATTACTTGAGAAACTAATTAATTTCCTACTGACAGACCATGCTTAATTATGTTAAAATATTTTTCATCAAATTGCTAAATGGCATATTTTAACATTATCAAGTATAAAATGCCACAGTAGCAATTAACTAAGCTAAAAAGAAAGGACAAAAGGAATGTTAAAAAATTACAAATTATCATATCTGCCAAAAGATATAGCAGCAGGTATAATTGTAGCACTTGTTTCAATTCCAATATCAATGGGATATTCACTTGTAGCAGGACTTCCAGTTGTTTACGGTCTGTACGGTTCACTTTTACCTATACTTGTATTTGGGTTAATATCATCGTCACCACAGTTCGTATTTGGCGTTGACGCAGCTCCTGCCGCACTTGTAGGTGGTGCAATAGCGACACTCGGCATAACAGCAGAAAGTAGCGAAGCTATGAAAATAGTTCCACTTATCACACTGATTACGTCAGCTTGGCTGTTACTCTTTGCGATATTTCGTGTAGGAAGATTTGTTAAATTTATATCAACTCCAGTAATGGGCGGTTTTATCTCAGGCGTTGGACTTACTATTATCTTAATGCAAGTTCCAAAACTTTTTGGCGGAAAGGCAGGAACTGGCGAGGGCATTGAACTTGTTATTAATATAGTAAACCAACTCGATAAAATTAACATTTTATCAGTTATATTAAGTGTAAGTACAATTACTATAATAATGATATCTAAAAAATACATACCCAAAGTGCCAATGTCAGTTATATTAATGTTTCTTGGCGCAATAATTTCAGCAGTATTTCATATAGAAGATTATGGAGTTGCAATGCTTCCTAATGTAGAGCCGGGACTTCCTAAAATATCACTTCCCGACTTTAGTTATCTAATGAGTGATACAAAGACAATAGTAATACAAAGCCTTATAATTGCTATCGTTATTGTAGCTATAAGTTTGCTGTCAACCAATAATTACGCATTAAAATATGGCTACAAGGTCAATAACGATAGAGAGATATTAGCTTATTGTGCGGCAAATGTAGCTTCTTCTGTAAGTGGCTGTTGCCCCGTAGGTGGAAGTGTTTCAAGAACAGGGATAGCCGACCAATTTGGAGTAAAGTCACAAATGATGTCGGTAGTTGCAGCACTTACAATGCTTTGCTTGCTTTTATTTGGAACTTGGTTTATAAAATATCTTCCCGTTCCAGTATTAACAGGTATCGTTGTCTGCGCCCTTTATGGTATACTAGAAATAAAAATGGCAAAGAAGCTTTTAAAATCTGATAGAACTGAATTTATGATATTTGTTGCCGCATTTTTAGGAGTATTGTTACTTGGAACAGTTTATGGCGTTGCTATCGGTGTAATTCTTTCATTTATAGCAGTTATAATAAAAGCCGTAACTCCACCTCGTGCATTTCTAGGTATAATTCCGGGGCAAAGAGGATTTTTTGACCTTGCAAGAAATAGAAACGCAAAAGTAATAAGAAATGCAGTTATATATAGATTTAGTGGTTCATTATTCTTTGCAAATATAAATACATTTCAGGAAGAAATAGAAAATTCAATCAAAGACGATACAAAATGTTTTGTCGTAGACGCAACAGGTATTACAAATATTGATATAACTGCGGCAGATAGACTTATGATTATAAACGATAAGTTAAGAAGCAAAGGAATAGATTTTTACATAACAGGACATGTTGGAAGTGTCAACGACCAGTTGCGAGCATTGGGAGCTGAAAAGCTTGTTGATGAAGGTGTTGTAAGAAGAACAGCTTCGCTTGCACTTAGAAATTCGGGCATAGATAAGCCGTATCCTTATGAGGGTGATGAAAATGACACCAATACAAGTATCATTGAAACAAATGAGCAGCTTGCCGAGATAGAATGGGCATTTGGTGATGACGCAGATGCTAAGATGGAACAGTTTGCAAAAGAAATGCTTGATAGTCTTGTCGAAAGCATAAAGCAATTAGAAAATACCGAAAATGCAGATATTCAAGATGTAATAATAAAAGAAGCTGAAAAGAATGCTTCTTGGGGAAGATTTGGTCTTTATGATGAAGACGAACTTCTTGAAAGAATTGAAATGCACTTATCAGAGCTTGCCATTACATCACATGATGCTGAAGAACTCGAAGCTAAGATTGAGCAGAGAAGAACAGTTATTGAGCATAAGATTAACAAATTAAATCCAGATGCTTTTAATATGCTTAGCAAACACAGAAAAGATATGTTAGAACATTTTAAAAATAAAAATCCAAAGGCTTATGAACACATGGTTCAAAGAAGAAAAGAACATATTGAAAGAATGGAAAAAACTAATCCTGAGCTTGCAGAAAAGTTTAAAAAGCTGTATAACCATAAGTACTAATTAATATTAAAAAGTGATGGCACTTAGAAATGAGGAATTTGTGAATATTTTAAATGCTGAAAAAATAAGTAAAACATTTGGTGAAAAAGAATTATTTAATCAAGTAACACTTGGTGTAAATGACGGTGATAAAATAGGCGTTATCGGTGTAAACGGAACCGGAAAATCTACATTTTTAAAGATAATAGCAGGAATTGAAGCACCAGACGAGGGGCAAATTGTAAAGGGCAGAAGTGTTACAGTAGAGTATCTGCCACAGACACCAGAATTTCTTGAAAATGATACAATTATAAGCTATGTAATAAGGGGTAAGAAAAATAGTAGCGAAGCACAGGCAAAGACTATTTTAAACAAGCTTGGAATAAGTGATTTTGAAGCTGATATTAATACATTGTCAGGCGGTCAGAAAAAAAGAATTGCACTTGCCAGAGTGCTTGTAGAGCCAGCTGAAGTGTTAATACTTGACGAGCCAACCAACCATCTTGATAACGATATGGTTATATGGCTTGAAAATTATATCAAGAAATTTAAAGGTGAGCTTATAATGGTTACACATGATAGATATTTTCTTGACAATGTAACAAATAGAATAGTAGAGCTTGACAAGGGTGGACTTTACAGTTATGAAACAAATTACTCTGGTTTTCTTGAACTGAAAACTCAAAGAGAAGATATGGCAAGAGCAACAGAAGCTAAGAGGGCTAATATTCTTAGAACAGAGCTTGAGTGGATAAGACGAGGTTGTAAAGCACGTTCAACAAAGCAACAGGCAAGAATAGACCGTTATGAAGATATGAAAGAAGCTTCAAGAAAGGCAAGAGCGAGCTTTGAAAAGCAATCCCTTGAGATGAGCTCAGTGTCTACAAGACTTGGTAAAAAGACAATCGAAGTAAAAAATGTTTCAAAAAGCTTTAATGGTGTGACATATATCAACGACTTCACATACATTTTCTTAAAAGACGACAGAATAGGTATAATAGGTCACAACGGTTGCGGAAAGTCTACACTAATGAAGATAATTACAGGACTTGTTAAGCCAGACAGTGGTAGTGTAGAAATAGGAGAAACTGTAAAGATTGGCTACTTTATGCAGGAAAATGAACCACTCGATGAAAGTCTTAATGTACTTGAATATGTTAAAAATATTGGAGAATATGTAAGAACAACGACAGGGCTTATAACTGCGTCACAGATGTGTGATAAGTTTTTATTTACACCTAAAATGCAGTGGACACCAATATCAAAGCTATCTGGTGGTGAAAAAAGACGACTCTACCTTTTAAGTGTTTTAATGAGTGCGCCAAATGTACTTATCTTAGATGAGCCAACAAATGATTTAGATATAGAAACTTTAGAGATTTTAGAGGACTATCTTGACTCATTTGCGGGAATAGTAATTACAGTATCACATGATAGATATTTCCTTGATAGAATAGTTGACAGAATATTTGCATTTGAAGAAAATGGAGTGTTAAAACAGTACGAGGGTGGCTTTAGTGACTATTATGAAAAACGAGTTTCTTCTATATATAATGCGTCAGATAACGTAAAAGCAATTCAAGTGGCTTCGCCATCAACTGAAAATGCAGATACAGCACAAGCTAAGAAAAAGTATGTGAATGAGCATAGCAAAAAATTAAAGTTTACTTATAAAGAACAAAAAGAATATGAAACTATAGATGATGACATAGCAAAGCTTGAGTCAGAAATAGAAAAGCTAGATGAACAAATAGCCGAGTCAGCAAGTCAGTACAGTAAGTTAAATGAGCTTATGAAAGAAAAAGCTGAAAAAGAAGAAGCACTAGAATACAAAATGGACAGATGGGTATACCTAAACGACCTAGCAGAACAAATATCAGCACAATAAGTATAGTAATTATTTGCGGTCACGTTCGGCGTCAAAACATATTTTGTATTGCAATAAACTTCCGTAAGATAGCAATAGTATATAAACAATAAATGCACCATTAAAAAGAACAAGTTACTGTATTTGTGTGCTTACATCGAACATACTTGTTCGATGAGGGCATACAAATGCAGTTACTTGTTCTTTTTCTGGTGTGTGCTTGTTTATATACTATTGCTATCTTCAAAACCTAAAATGCAAAATATGAAAACAATCAAAATTGTTTTTGAAAAAGAACAATATTTACTGTTGATTTTCTATACTTATTCATGTATACTATCAATTGCTGTGACATGATAGCTGTGAAGCGTGAGGTTGCTACGACACAATTACAATAGTAATACAGCCGCAGGTTTTCCGTGGAGCGAATGTCAAAGTCAATACATGAGGTATTGACGCTAGAATCTGGCGACAAGTCACTGTACAAATAATCATCTGCAATCCGCAGAAATGACACGTAGTAACTAATGATTTCAATTGTTGAATGAGACGTTATGATACACGTGGGAGTGTGTACAGTCACCGCTTGTCGTACTTATAAATTAGAAAGTGCGAAAAGGAGGCGACTTTTTTTATGGCAAATCAGGTAATCAGAATTACATTGAAAGCCTATGATCATCAGTTAATTGATCAGTCAGCAAAGAAAATCATCGAAACTGCTAAGAAGACAGGAGCACAGGTAAGTGGTCCAGTACCTCTTCCAACAAAGAAGGAAGTTGTTACAATTCTTAGAGCTGTTCACAAATATAAGGACTCAAGAGAACAGTTTGAACAGAGAACTCATAAGAGACTTATCGATGTTTTACAGCCATCTCAGAAGACTGTAGATGCTTTATCTAAGTTAGAGATGCCAGCTGGCGTATTCATCAATCTTAAGATTATGAACTAATCTTTAGAATTAACATTTTTTCATTATTAAGTGTAATAATCCTGAAGGGTTTAATATAGAAGCAACAAACATCAGTGGTGTAGGTTCCACTTATATTAGCTGTTCTAGGATGACAAGATGCGCTGACAATATGTATATCATCTTGTCCGCTGTAGATTAAACAGGAGGAAAATCAATGAAGAAGGCAATTTTAGCTACAAAAGTCGGAATGACTCAAATCTTCAACGAAGATGGTGTTTTAACACCAGTAACTGTATTGCAGGCAGGACCTTGTGTAGTAACACAAGTAAAGACTGTTGATAACGACGGTTACGATGCAGTCCAAGTAGGATTTGCTGATATTAAGGAAAAGTTAGTTAGCAAGCCTGTTAAAGGACATTTTGACAAGGCAGAGGTTCCTTACAAGAGATTTGTTAGAGAGTTCAAGTTTGAGAACGCTTCAGAATACTCAGTAAAGGACGAAATCAAAGCTGATATCTTCGCAGCAGGCGATAAGGTAGATGCTACTGCTATTTCAAAGGGTAAAGGTTTCCAGGGCGCAATCAAGAGATTGGGTCAGTCAAGAGGACCTATGGCTCATGGTTCTAAGTTCCACAGACATCAGGGTTCAA
>ERZ860148.23-NODE-23-length-113564-cov-16.202706_pt1 | contig 113564 bp, 96 predicted proteins | sample MGYA00509981_ERZ860148 | MGnify/ENA primary metagenome ERZ860148 (study PRJEB30046, sample SAMN00715199) | human gut metagenome | study: EMG produced TPA metagenomics assembly of the A metagenome-wide association study of gut microbiota in type 2...
CTCTTGGAACCATATAAACAACTGTACTACAATATTTTAATTTATAGAACTCCTCTTATGTGCTTTCTGGTAAGTTGTTTCGTCTTGTTATGGTATGACAAGGGGAACGGCTATAAGTTCCAGCGTCTGTTTATTCCTTTCGGAAAGATGAGTCTTACCAATTATATTGCACAGTCAGTGATCGGTGTTTCTGTCTTTTATGGCTTTGGGCTGAATCTCTATAAGTCAACGGGGGCAACCGCCTGTCTGTTGATAGCTGTCGTCATATTTGCCATATTGCTGGCATTCAGTCGTTTCTGGCTGTCATGTCACAGACAGGGACCTCTGGAATGGATCTGGAAGAAATTAACCTGGATCAACTCCGGCAAGCAGTAAACAGACATTGGGTGTCTGTAGGAGGGAGAGGATATCAGTCCTCTCCCTTTTGGTTGGGATTCTTCTGCTTGTAGAAGTTCAGCCGTTCTGTCCAGGGTTTGTTCTCCAATGGGAATACTTTGTGGGTATTGGCCCATTCAATCCATTTGGTTTCCAGTTCTTCCACTTTGTCCGGATACTGTGAAGACAGGTCATGGGTTTCAAACGGATCAGTCGACAGGTCAATCAGTTCCCACTGTACATTCCGGTCTGCTTTGACCAGTTTCCATGTTCCGTCAATGATGGCACAGGAACTCTGGTGCTCAAAGTACAAGGTTCGCGGTTCGACAGCTGTTCCTTCCGTAGCAGGAAGCAGACTTCTGCCCGGCAGGTCTTTATGTCCGAATTGGTCAGGATAGGAAATATGCCCCAGATCCATACAGGTGGGCAGGATATCAATCAGATGAGCCGGTTGCCGGCAAATCTCTCCTTTCATCTTGTTCTTGCTGGCGTCACCATAAGTCAGGATGAAAGGGGTACTGGTACCGCCCTGAAATACCCATTTTTTGTAACTGCGGTAAGGGGTATTTGAGAGATCCGCCATGAGCTGTCCCAGATACCCTCCTTCGTCGGTTGCTCCGTTGTCACTGAGAAACAGGAATACGGTGTTTTCATACATGCCTTTTATGCGGAGAGTTTCCACAACCTTTCCGATACCTTCATCCATGATTTCGATCATGGCGGCATATGTTGCCATGTCTTTGGTCCATTGCTGCTGTTGTTCGGGAGTAAGATCTTCCCATGCCGGACGTTTTCCTCCGAATTCCCTGTCATGCTGGGGAAGTTCCATTTCTTGAGGAATCAGTCCCAGTCTTTTCTGCTTTTCAAATCTTTGCCGGCGAAGTACATCGTATCCGGGCTTATAGCGGTCCATACATTTTTTTACATATTTTTCCGGAGCCTGTAAGGGCAGATGAGGAGCATAATGAGCCAGATACAGAAACATCGGCTGGCTTGTGTCGTGCCTGTCGATAAAGATGACAGCTGAGTCTGTGATTGCCTGGGTATAATAATAGTCATCGGGCACTTCGGTGATGCGTTGCAGGTCATTGTAAAGCGGTTCTGGCTTGTAGTAACTGCCACCTCCGTGCAGACATCCGTAATAGCGTTCGAACCCTCTTTGTACCGGATAGCTGCCGTTGGGGGCATCATATCCTCCTGTGGCTGTGACATGCCATTTCCCGCTCATGTAGGTGCGGTATCCTCCGGCTTTCATCACTTCTGCAATGGTGGGATAAGCCTTGTCTATCTGTCCGCGATATCCCGGGCGATGTTCGTCCACTTCGGCCATCCATCCCATTCCTACTTCGTGCTGGTATCTTCCGGTGAGCAGGGATGCACGGCTGGGACAGCTTCGTCCTGTATTCTTGAATTGACTGAAACGTACACCTTCCGATGCCAGCCGGTCAATGTTAGGAGTCTGTATTTCACTGCCATAGCATCCGAGGTCGGAGAACCCCATGTCGTCACAAAGGATCAGTACAATATTGGGGGCTGATGTTTCCTGAGCTGTCATGGGCTGTGAGGCCGCGAGCAGGAGAGAGGAGAATAAGATCTTGTTCATAGTTTTTGTATGTGGGTTAAATCATTGCGTGAATAAGAAAAATCTTTTCATTGGAGAGGATGATTGCAAAAATGAAAGATTTATTGGAGTGAAACAAAGAAAAGTGACTTTAAAAATCACTAAATGAGAACATACGGACAGGCTTTTCCTTTGGACTTCTCCCTGGGGTGATTAACTTTGTGAGTATAAACACTTAAATTTGTGCTACAAATATGGAGAAGCATGTATTATGGAGCGCATTGGCATCTGCGCTGGTTCTGGCATCCTGCAATGCGGGGAAAGGAACTGTAACGGAGAATGAACTGAAAGGTAACTGGGTGGAAGTGATGCCTGCCAATCAGCAGATTGTACAGGGAGTAACCCTGGAAGAAGGAGGCAAGGCAACTTCCATCGGAATGGCAACCTTGAAATATGAACGCTGGAAACTGACTGACGGTGCCCGGCTGATACTGGAAGGAAAAAGTATCGGTAACGGACAGACGATTGATTTTGCCGACACACTAGATGTTGTTTCCCTCAGTGGAGATACTCTGACGTTGGGAAAGGGTGAGATGTACCGCATCCAATATGTACGTCAGCAGGAAGGTGAAGGTCTGATCGGGGGCAGCGATGCGGCCATGGGATATACCTGGTCAAAAATGCTTCAGAAGAAAATACGTGTATTCGAAGAGGGTACCCGTGTACATTCTGTGGCTGATCCGAATTCGTCTGTTGCCGGCTATCTGGTTTTTGCATCCGATTCTTCGCAGGTAGAGTTCTTCTATCCGGAAACGGATGTGGTGCTTGACCGCAGAGCACGTCCGGACGGTACACCTGTATGGAATGTGGAGGAGGATGATACGTATCTGGTGGAAAAGGCTGAGTCAGAATGGCTGGTCTCCAGACGGGGGCAATTGCTGTATGCCACCAGTGGAGTGGAAGATCTGGTGAAAGTTGCCTTTGTGGCCGATGGCGGTGAGGAAATTGAGATTCTTTTCTTCGGAAAGGCCGGAGTGGCTCAGATGAACCGGAATGGAGTCTACAGTCTGTTGCGTCAGTATCGTACGGCTTCCGGCTATGGTTATAAGAATCCGGTATTCGATCTTCGTGGAAAAGGACAGGAAGCTGTGCTGACTACTTTGTCAGACGGAAGCCGTCTTGCTCTGAAAGAAAAAAATAAATAATTATGAAATATCTGGCTTTATTTTTGGCAGCCGGTCTGTGTGCCTGTAGTGGAAACGGGAAGACCGGAAAAACAGAAGAGACCATGCAGCAGACGACAGCTGATGTTCCTTCTAGAAAAGCGTATGAAGGATTTGAATGGGAACGTGTGACAGGAGCTGGTCTGAGTTTCTGGGCACAGCATAATCCGGATATCAGGGTGATGGCAGATCCTTCCTTGCCGGGCGCCGTAGTTGTCCGGAACGGAGATACAGCTCCCAGGAAAGTCATTCAGGTCTTTGAACTGAAAAACCGTTCCATCGAGGATGTACTTCCTCTTCTGCAGAAAGAGGAAGGATGGGATGCAAGTCAGTCCTGTCAGTTCAAGGAAGTAAAATCCGGACGTGAAGGAGTGAAGCGTTATCAGCTGGTTCCTGCCGGTTCATACGCAGCTGAAGTAGACAAGCAGATGAAGGAAGAGCCTGTGCCCTCCACTTGCAGCGGATGGGGTGTCGGGAATAGTGGCATGCGCTATTTTGAGGTGCAGGATTCTCATCCCGACCGGGCTGTTTTCGTAGAGATTGGTCAGGATGCTCCTTTGTTTGATGAAAGCAGTATCTGTCTGACCGCAATGGATGCTGTATCCGACTCCACACAGGTGTTGTATAATCTGTCGGGAGAAATACGTATCGGCCATGAAGTACATTCGTTCCGTCCGGAAAACAGTGATAAGGAGTACTGGCTGGTGGACAAGACAGGGACTCTGACAGAAATTTATGACCGGAAGACAGGCGGACAGAAGAATGGCAAACCTCTCCAAATGATGTTGAAACTGGAATATAACGGCAAGTGGGATGACGGATTTGCTGCGGACTATGACGGAGTTTATTTCGTTCGGGAAGTGCTGGACGGACAGAAAAATCCTGAAGGTCTGAAAAAAGATTGAAGCTCAGAATGTGCTTGAAACGAAGAGTGGATTTACCAGGCCGCAGGAGCGGGAAAAAGAGAGGTTGGAGTACAGGCATAAAAAAAGGAGTACCGCTGTACTCCAACCTTTTTATTAACCTTAAATCTAATACTATGAAAACACGATGCAAAGGTACGGGTTTTCCGGTTAATTGCAAATCTTTTCAGAAGAAAAATATGTTTAATAACATCTTTTAAATCCTTGAAAGTCTTTTAAAGTTTTCTCAGTTCCTGATACAGGCGTTGTACGGGAAGTCCCATGACGTTATAGTATGAACCTTGAAGTCCGGTTACTCCGATAAAGCCGATCCATTCCTGGATACCGTAGGAGCCGGCTTTGTCCATGGGGTGGTATTTTTCCACATAATAGCTGATTTCTTCTTCGCTCAGGGTATCGAATGTCACTTCGGTGGTAACGGCAAAGCTGCGCTGTTGGCTTGCGGTCAGGATGCAGACACCGGTAATTACCTGATGAGTACGTCCGGAAAGCAAAGTGAGCATCCGGCGGGCATCTGCTGCATCGTGTGGTTTGCCCAGTATCAGTCCGTCCAGATAAACAATGGTATCGGCTGTAATGATGAGTTCGTCCGGTTGCAGGGTAGTGCGGTAAGCATCTGCCTTCTTGCTTGCGATGTAGAGAGAAATTTCCTCGCCCTTGAGTGTGTCGGGGTAACTTTCGTCGATACCGGGCAGCACTTTGGTTTCAAATTCGATGCCCAGTCCGGCAAGCAGTTCCCGGCGTCTCGGAGAGTTGCTTGCCAGTTTGATATGATATTTCTTCAGATTGTCCAGCATAATTTTTAGTTTTGAGGGTTGAGATTTCTGTTTCTGGCTTTATTACCAGCCGAAAGCCTGTTCGTGTGACATCCATTTTCCCTGGGCCTTGAGCACCTGTTCGATGACATCGCGTCCGCAGCCATGACCTCCGTTACGGTGAGAGATGTATTTGCAGACGGCCTTGATTTCGGGAGCAGCGTCTGCCGGACAGCAGGGAAGTCCCACCAGGCGCAACACTTCATAATCGGGGATATCATCGCCCATGTAAAGCACCTCTTCGGGTTTCAGGTCGTATTTCTGCATCAGTTCGTGGTATTCTTTGGTCTTGACGGCAGCTCCCAGACAGATATCCTGTACGCCCAGTCCTTTGTAACGTTCGCGTACGGCTTCTGTTTTTCCACCGGTGATGATGGCTACATGCAGACCGCATTTCACGGCCAGTTGCAGGGCATATCCGTCTTTGATGTTGACGGTACGCATGGGCTCTCCGTTGGGATGAAGCAGGATGGTTTCGGCGCTCAGCACTCCGTCTACGTCGAAGAAGAGTGCCTTGATTCGGGTTAAATCGTAGTCTATCATAAATTACAGATTGATGTTACGGGTTTGACTTTTTTGTTTTTTCGGCATAAGCCCGGATGTTCCGGCTGATGTTCCGGTAGATTTCGGCCAGTTCCGGTTCACTTTCCAGCATGTGCAGATGATCTTCCATGATGTTGCAGTCGTTCCGTCGGGCCGGACCGGTCTGTGCTTCTTCGGGCGTCAGGTAGTGTATTTTCCGGGTTGTTTCCTCGATGAGTGGAAGCATGGATTCAAACGGAAGCCCGTGTTCGCTGAGCAGGTGATGACACACTGCATACATGTGGTTGGCAAAATTGCAGGCGAATACGGCTGAAATGTGGAGATATTTGCGCTGCTCGGAAGAAGCTTCATATACCTTTTCACTGAGGCGCTGTGCCAGCTGCATCAGCAGACGGGTATCTTCTTCTGAGTTGGCCTCGATGAAGAACGGGGTAGTCGTGAAATCTACATCCCGCTGTTTGCTGAAGGTTTGCATGGGATAGATCACCCCGTGTCGCCGGGCCAGTCCGTTCCAGATACTCATGGGAACGCTTCCGGCCGTATGCACAAAGAGAGCATCCGGATTGCGTCGTGTCAGTGCAGGAAGTACTTCGTTCAGAGCCGAGTCCTTGATGGAAACGATGTAGAGATCGCTTCCTGCATCAATCTCGTCCAGACGGGTGGTGAAGGCAGCATGGAGCCGTCCGGCCAGTTCACGAGCCGATTCTTCCGTGCGGCTGAATACCTGCCGGATGCAGCAGTGGTGTTGCGACAGGGCTTGTGACAGGTGGGTAGCCACGTTGCCTGCCCCGATGAATGTCAGGTTATACAGATGTGTTTCGTCCATAATCAGCGTGAAGATATAAAATAAAGAATCACTCCCACAAGCAGCAGGGCCAGCGGAAGCAGGTAGGCAGACATTTGTCCCAGCAGGGCAATGACCAGTCCGATGTTCTGGATGAGCCAGATTCCGGCCAGAATGATTCCCACCGACTTGTCGCTCTTGAACCAGAGGAAGATGACGGCGGCATACAGCAGCATGGTGTCTTTCTGCATTACCCAGGGCAGTCCGTGGCTACTGAAGCCGATCCATTTGTCAAGCAGATAAAGGATGCCCATCAGTACCAGGAATACCCCAGTGGCCTGATAGGTGTCTTTGTGGTTGGATGCCGACATGGTTATTTCCCTCCATATTTGTTAAGGTGTATCTTTTCCCATTGCAGGTGGCTTTCATCAAACGGTTTCCGTTCCATTCCTTTGTGACCGATGGCAATGATGGAAAGAGCCTGTAGCTGGAGAGGCAGGTCGAGTACCTCATGCACATATTCGTTGGCGGGCACGCCGTCTGCTGTAAACCGTTCACGCAGTTGAACCCAGCAGCTTCCCAGTCCCAGATCTTCGGCCTGCAGCTGGATCAGGATGGAGGCCACGGAGGCATCTTCGATCCAGACATCGCTTACCATCGGATCGGCAGTAACAACGATGGCCAGGGCTGCATCGCTCACGAAGGTTGCTCCCGATTCCTTGCAGTGCGAAAGTTTTTCCAGAGTTTCCTTGTCATCCACCACGATGAACTGCCAGCAGTTGCTTCTTTTCGATGAAGGAGCCATCAGTCCTGCCTTCAGCAGACTTACCACCTGTTCCTGGGTCAGTTCCTCTTCCGTGAATTTTCGGGTACTCCGCCGCTTTTTGATCAGATCGCTGAAATTTTCCATAAATAATTGTTTTTGATGTGACAAATATAGCCTTTCTTATGCAAATGCTCAAAAAAAATCCTAAATTTGCATACATGGCGCTCCGATTGTCTACATATTATCATTCGGAAGATATTCCTGCCTTGCCGGGCGACAACCTCTTCCATTCTACCGAACTGTTCCGGGTGCTGGAGCAGACTCCCGGCTATACGCCCGTCATGCTTGTAGCCTTTGAAGGAGAAAGTCCCGTGGGTAAGCTCCTGTCGATCACTCGCCGTCAGTTTTCCCTGTGGGGAGGATGGTCGAAAACCTTTGTATACGGAGTAGGGGATTATTTCGGAGGCAGCATGAAGCGGGAAGAAGTGTTCCGGGAAATGCTGGCCTATCTGACCTTGCGTCACGAAGAGGATTCTTTTCTCATAGAGTTCCGGAACCTGGAGGAACCGCTGTTCGGTTACCGTTACTTCCGGGCTAACGGCTATTTCCCGGTCAAGTGGTTGCGGGTGCGCAACTCCATTCATCAGGAACTCATAGACAAGTGGATGAGTGCTTCCCGGAAACGGCAGATCCACAATGGACTGAAGCATGGAGCCGTTATGGAAGTAGCCCGGAGCGAGGAAGATGTGTGTGCCCTGTTTACCATGCTTCGCCAGTATTACCTGCCCAAGGTTCATCGTTATTTTCCGGATATCCGTTTCTTTCTGTCCCTGATCTCGGAACCTTCCCGACGGGAGCTCGGCAAAATTTTCGTAGTCAAATATAAAGGTAAGGTGATCGGAGGATCGGTCTGTCTGTTTTCAGGTGACTGTGCATACTTGCTTTTCTCCGGAGGAATGCGCAAGAGTTATGCCTGGCTCTATCCGGGTGTACTGGCCGTGTGGAATGCCATGCTTTATGCACGTGAGCAAGGATATGCCCATTTTGAATTCATTGATGCCGGATTGCCGTTCCGCCGCTACGGTTTCCGCGATTTTATTCTTCGTTTTGGTGGCAAACAGCTCAGCAGCCGGAGATGGTTCCGGGTGAGATGGGAATGGCTGAATCGCCTGCTGATTAAAATTTATGTGTAAGAAGAGCTGAGGAAAAAGGATTTTTTAAAGCAGATTCTAATAATATTTATCCGAAAAAGTTTCGTGTTTTAGCACAAAATTGTTTTCTTTGTGCAGTTGATGCAAATTGACTTTGATTTAATACCTTTAAAAAAACGCAATTATGAAAATTTCTCACATTGAACATCTGGGCATTGCCGTAAAAAGCATTGAAGAGGCCCTTCCTTATTATGAGAATGTACTCGGTTTGAAATGTTATAATATCGAAACCGTTGAAGATCAGAAAGTAAAGACAGCCTTTCTGAAATGTGGAGACACTAAGATCGAGCTGCTGGAACCGACCGGTCCGGACAGTACCATCGCTAAGTTTATTGAAAACAGGGGCATGGGGGTACACCATGTAGCTTTTGCCGTTGAAGACGGTGTGGCTCAGGCTCTGGCCCAGGCTGAGGGTGAAGGCATCCGTCTGATTGACAAGGCACCACGCAAGGGCGCAGAAGGTCTGAATATTGCTTTCCTGCATCCGAAGTCAACGATGGGAGTACTGACCGAACTTTGTGAAAAATAATGAAGAGTTTGAATATGATACGCAGAGACACGAAACAACGGGATTCGCAGTGATCCGTTCCCCGTTGTTTTGTGTCTCTGTATTTACATTAATTATCTAATACCTGATACCATGAGCAATCAACTTGAAAAAGTAAAGGAGCTTATTGAACTGCGCGCACAGGCACGTCTGGGCGGCGGGGAAAAAGCGATTGAGAAACAACACGCAAAAGGAAAGTACACTGCCCGCGAACGTATCGCGATGTTGCTGGATGAAGGCAGCTTCGAAGAAATGGATATGTTTGTCAAGCATCGTTGCACGAATTTCGGTATGGACAAGAAGCATTACCTGGGTGACGGTGTTGTAACCGGTTACGGTACGATTGAAGGGCGTCTGGTATATGTATTCGCACAGGATTTCACGGTTTCTGCCGGTTCTCTTTCCGAGACCATGTCACTCAAGATCTGTAAGGTGATGGATATGGCCATGAAGATGGGAGCTCCCTGCATCGGACTGAACGACTCTGGTGGTGCACGTATTCAGGAGGGTATCAATGCCCTGGCTGGTTATGCAGAGATCTTCCAACGCAACATCCTGGCTTCGGGAGTAATCCCGCAGATCTCCGGTATTTTCGGACCGTGTGCAGGAGGTGCCGTTTATTCTCCGGCTCTGACAGACTTTACCCTGATGATGGAAGGTACTTCCTATATGTTCCTGACCGGACCGAAGGTGGTGAAGACCGTAACGGGTGAAGACGTTTCACAGGAAGATCTGGGAGGTGCCAGCGTGCATTCTACCCGTTCGGGTGTGACTCACTTCACTGCTTCTACGGAAGAAGAAGGTCTGGCTCTGATCCGTAAACTGTTGAGCTATATTCCTCAGAATAATCTGGAAGAACCGCCTTATGTGGACTGTACTGATCCGATCGACCGTCTGGAGGATTCTCTGAATGAAATTATTCCGGACAGCCCCAATAAGGCATACGATATGTATGAGGTGATCGGTGCGATTGTTGATAACGGTGAGTTCCTGGAAGTGCAGCGTGATTTTGCCAAGAATATCATCATCGGCTTCGCCCGCTTTAACGGACAGTCAGTAGGTATCGTGGCCAACCAGCCTAAGTTCCTGGCCGGTGTGCTCGACTGCAACGCTTCCCGCAAGGGGGCACGTTTTGTCCGTTTCTGCGATGCCTTCAACATTCCTATCGTTTCGCTGGTAGATGTGCCGGGATTCCTGCCGGGAACAGGACAGGAATACAATGCCGTTATCCTGCATGGTGCAAAATTGCTGTACGCTTACGGAGAGGCTACTGTGCCTAAGGTGACTATTACCCTGCGCAAGTCTTATGGAGGTTCTCACATTGTGATGAGCTGCAAGCAGTTGCGTGGCGATATGAACTATGCATGGCCGACAGCCGAAATTGCCGTAATGGGTGGTGCCGGTGCAGTTGAGGTACTCTATGCCAAGGAAGCCAAGGAAGCTCCCGATCCGAAAGCCTTCATGGCTGAAAAGGAAGCAGAATATACCAAGCTGTTTGCCAACCCTTACAACGCTGCGAAGTATGGCTATATCGACGATGTAATCGAACCGCGTAATACACGTTTCCGCATCATCCGCGCCTTGCAGCAGTTGCAGACCAAGAAACTGTCCAACCCGGCTAAGAAGCATGGCAATATTCCTTTGTAACCCTTAAAATGCATGATTATGAACAGATATAGAACCGGAATATTTCTTTCCCTGCTTCTGCTGGTCGGCTTTACTTCCTGTCAGGAAAAGAAGACGAACACCAAGCTGGTGCTGAACGAGGTACTGGTGGACAATGTTTCCAATTTTCAGGATGACTATGGTGTTCACAGCGGATGGATTGAAATATTCAACCAGTCATACAGCAGTGCCGATCTGGCAGGCTGTCTGCTCCGGATGAGCAGTCAGCCGGGTGATACGGCTACGTATTTCATTCCGAAAGGAGACGTGCTGACTCTTGTCAAGCCGCGTCAGCATACGCTTTTCTGGGCGGACAATGCTCCCCGCAGAGGTACGTTCCATACCAACTTTGAGTTGAGCAAGACGGAGGCCAACTGGATTGGTCTTTACGACTCCGGACGCAAGCTGCTCGATCAGATTGTAGTTCCGGCAGGAGCTTTGCTGGCTGACCAGTCGTATGCCCGGGTGAGCGACGGAGCTGCCCAGTGGGAAGTGAAAGGTGGTCATGAGGACCGCTATGTTACTCCGAGCACGAATAACCAGACCATCGAAAGTAATCCGAAGATGGATAAGTTTGAGCAGCATGACCCGGTGGGTATCGGTATGGCAATCTCGGCCATGAGCGTTGTGTTCCTCGGTCTGATTCTGCTTTATGTTTGCTTCAAGTATGTGGGCAAGCTGGCCATTCGTCTGCGCAAGCGGAATGCCATGCAGGTACACAATATTACCGATAAGCAGGAAGCCAAGGAAAAAGGTCTCGGTGAAGCTCCGGGAGAAGTCATTGCTGCCATCTCCATGGCTTTGCATGAACACCAGGGAGCCGATCATGATGTGGAAGAAACCATTCTGACCATCAGCCGGGTGAAACGAAGCTATTCACCGTGGAGCTCGAAGATTTATACGTTGCGTGAAACTCCCCATAAGAAATAATCCTCTTAAAACAGAAAAGAACCATGAAAGAATACAGATATAAGATCAACGGAAACCTGTACAAGGTAACCGTTGGAGACATTGAAGAAAATCAGGTACAGGTAGAAGTGAACGGTACTCCCTATAAGGTGGAACTGGAGAAGAAAGCCACTCCGAAGATCAAGCCGGTCATGCGTACGGCTTCCACCACTCCGGCTACTCCTCCTCCCGCTGTTTCCCGTCCGGCCGCACCTTCCAGCAAGGGTAGCATCAAGTCTCCGCTGCCGGGTGTGATTCTGGATGTCAAAGTGAAGGAAGGTGATGCCGTGAAGCGCGGACAGACCCTGATGATCCTGGAAGCCATGAAAATGGAAAACGACATCAAATCCGACCGCGACGGAAAGGTTACCTCTATCAAGGTAAGCAAGGGCGAATCGATTCTTGAAGGTACTGACCTTATAATCATTGAATAATTATGGGAGAGTTTTTTAGTTTCTTACAGAATAACCTGGCCGATTTCTGGACCTATACCGGTTTCCACAATGCCACTACGGGGCACCTTGTGATGATTCTGATCGGTATATTCTTCATTTATCTGGCCGTAGCGAAGGAATTTGAGCCGATGCTGCTGATCCCCATCGGATTCGGTATGCTGATCGGTAATATTCCGTTTAATATGGAAGCCGGACTCAAGGTAGGTATTTATGAGGAAGGCTCAGTGCTTAACATTTTGTATCAGGGTGTGACGTCGGGATGGTATCCGCCGCTCATCTTCCTGGGAATCGGGGCAATGACTGACTTCTCGGCTCTGATTTCCAACCCGAAGCTGATGCTGATCGGTGCGGCTGCCCAGTTTGGTATCTTCGGTGCCTATATGCTGGCGCTTGCTTTCGGATTCGACCCCATGCAGGCTGCTGCCATCGGTATCATCGGTGGTGCCGACGGACCGACTGCCATCTTCCTGTCATCGAAGCTGGCACCGAACCTGATGGGAGCCATTGCCGTATCAGCCTATTCATACATGGCGCTGGTACCGGTCATCCAGCCTCCTATCATGCGTCTGCTCACAACCAAGAAAGAGCGTCTTATCCGCATGAAGGCTCCGCGTGCCGTGTCACATACGGAGAAGGTGATGTTCCCTATCGTAGGTTTGCTGCTTACCTGTTTCCTGGTGCCTTCCGGTTTGCCGCTGCTCGGTATGCTGTTCTTCGGTAATCTGTTGAAGGAAAGTGGTGTGACCCGCCGTCTGGCTGAAACAGCCCGTGGTCCGCTGATCGACACGATCACTATTCTGCTCGGTCTGACCGTAGGAGCTTCCACTCAGGCTTCGGAATTCCTGACCAAGGACTCTATCTTCATCTTCTTCCTCGGTGCGGTATCATTCATCATCGCTACTGCATCCGGTGTGATTTTCGTGAAGATCTTCAATCTGGTGCTGAAAAAAGAAAATAAGATCAATCCGCTGATCGGTAATGCCGGCGTATCTGCTGTGCCCGACTCAGCCCGTATTTCCCAGGTCGTTGGTCTGGAATACGATCCGAGCAATTACCTGCTGATGCACGCCATGGGTCCGAACGTAGCCGGTGTGATCGGTTCGGCTGTAGCTGCCGGTATCTTGCTGGGCTTCCTGGTATAAGCTGATCCGGTCTGGAATATAGATTTCAGACCTTACAAAAGGGAAAAACCGATAAAAGAAATGCTGACTCTGCTAAGGAGTCAGCATTTCTTTTATCGGTTTTTCAGTTACTGTCGTTGTCTATTTTCTGATTTCCGCCATGTTGGAATATGGTGCAGTTAGTTTTAGTTTTCTCATAGGTTTATAATGAATTGTTGCAAGTCTTTTTTAATACATGAAATAGCGCGGGTTGCCTGTCAGTTGTACCTTTTTTGAAAGTACTTGAGAGGTAAACCGTCGGGGAGCGCTCGGACATACATTTCCGGCATAGAAAGTTACTGTTCCGTCAGGTTCAGTCACTCCACCGGCATCTTCCACATACGCCAGACTACGGGGAGCCAGCATGAAGGATATGGTCTGTGTTTCTCCGGCATCCAGTTTGACTTTCTTGAAAGCTACCAGCTGACAGTTGGGAGCTTCCGGAGCTATTTCCTTGTGTGACAAGTATAATTGTACGACTTCTTCACCCGCACGTTTCCCTGTATTGGATACTGTGACCTGTACGCGTACACTGTCGCCTGTCTGTATTTGTGCAGGAATTTCCAGTTTCTTATATTTGAATGAAGTATAGCTCAATCCATAGCCAAAAGGATAAAGCACGTCTCCCTTAAAGTACCGGTAAGTACGGTTTGTCATGGAGTAATCGTTGAAATCTGGCAGGTCATTGTCTGAACGGTAGAATGTCAGCGGTAACTTTCCTGAAGGATTGTATCGTCCGAAAAGAATGTCAGCCAAAGCTGTACCTGCAGCCTGTCCGCCATACCAGGCCTGGATAATGGCTTGTGCATTTTCTGCTTCCCAGTTGAAGGCCATGGCACTGCCCGACATGCAGACGAATATCAGAGGTTTTCCCAGCTCTTTCAGTTTTTTCATGACTTCTGTCTGTACTTTGGGTAAGGCAATGCTAGTCCGGTCTCCTTCGTAAAAACCTTCTTCTTTTCCATTACCGGCATCCCCCTGCTCTCCTTCCAGTAATGGTGAGATACCTCCTGCATAGATGATCAGGTCTGCATCCTTGTATTTTTCCAGCAGCTTATCTGTATCCGTTTCTTGAAGCATTCTGGTGAAGTCCGTAAGCTGATCATATACGACTTCGATACCTTTTTCTTTTTGCAGAGCTTCCAGCAAAGTGGTGTTTTCTGTTGGAAAACCGTTGTAATTACCCAACTGTGTCGTTTCATTATTGGCATTCGGGCCAGTCAGCACGATTTTCTTATACTTGCGTGACAGAGGCAGCAGGCTTTTGTCGTTTTTCAGCAATACCATTGACTGGTGTGCCATTTTAAGAGCCTGTTGCCGGTGAGCATCCGATTCAAGTACGTTTTCAGAAATATGTGCATAAGGATTCTTGTCAGCCGGATCAAACATTCCCAGCCGGAAACGTATCTTAAAGAGTTTTTTAAGTGAGATATCAATCTGGTCTTCGGTTATGAATCCGGATTTGACAGCTTGATCCAGTGAATTATAGATATTGCCGCACTCCAGATCTGTACCATGCAGAACTGCATCGGATGCAGCCGATATGGAATCCGCATGAGTTTTATGTCCGTAGATAAAATCGGATATACTCCAGCAGTCAGAAGTGACATATCCCTTAAATCCCCAGTCATGCAGCAATATTTTGCGCAGGAGCTTATTGCTTCCGCAACAGGGTTGTCCGTCGAAGCGGTTGTAAGCACACATGATTCCGGAAACCTTGGCTTCTGTCACCAGACGGTAAAATGCCGGCAGGTAAGTGTCATACAGGTCATGGTCGCTGACGGTTGCATTGAAACTGTGCCGCAACGGCTCCGGGCCGCTATGTACGGCAAAATGTTTGGCACAGGCAGATACTTTCAGATGATCGGGATCATTACCCTGCAGTCCTTTTACCATGGCTATACCCATTTCTGCTGTCAAATGAGGATCTTCTCCATAAGTCTCATGTCCTCTTCCCCATCGGGGATCGCGGAAGATATTAATATTGGGAGTCCAGAAAGTAAGTCCTGTATAGCGTTCGGAGGTATTGCCGCGTTTGACGGCTGCATTATATACAACACGGCCTTCATCGGCAATCATTCCGGCTGCCTTCTGCCATTCTTCGGGATTGAAAGAAGCTGCAATGCCGATCGGCTGTGGGAAAACGGTAACCTTTTCCTTGCAGCGGGCTACCCCGTGCAGGCACTCGTTCCACCAGTTATAAGCCGGTATTCCCAGGCGGTCTATGGAGGGAGCATCGAACATCATCTGTGATATTTTCTCTTCCAGTGTCATTCTGGATACCAGATCGTCTACCCGCTGACTGATGGGTAACGATGTGTCCTGATAGGGGAATACCTGTGCATTCAGTGAGACTGCTGAGCAGCATGAGGCGATGAGGTATCCCAGCAAAATTTTGTGTTTCATTGCTTTGGGTTTCATGATTTTCTTGGTTTAGATTGATACAGTTTCTAAGTTATTTGCCGGTGAACCGGAACCAGTTGAAATCAGCATAGCCGCCGATACCTTCCGGGGTGCGGCTGAAGTTGAACAGGGCGTATCGGTTGGCTGTCCAGGGAAGGCCGAGACCCATTTTCAGTGTGTTACCGATGCGTTTGTAGTTTATGCCATCAGTGCTGTAATAGAACAAAGCACGGAAGTCCCGATCCATCACCCGGGCACGGACCCATAGCTTTTCTCCTTGGAAATCAGGAATGGTTTCTATGTCTTCTCCGTCATTGCACATCACCAGTCTGCGCTTTCCGTTTTCCTGTTCTATGGCTACATACGCATAAGGAAATTCAAATATGCCGAATCCAGCCACATTGCCGTCCTTGAGTCCGGTCAGTTCCATTTCGACTGTACCCTCCGAGCTGGGACCTTGAACGCGCTGTGTCAGGGTATTACGGGCTTCTTTCAGGTTTTCAGCCTGTGAAGCTTTCAGACGCATATATCCCTTGCGTTCGGTCAGCGACCATTTCTCATTGTCCGGGTTGTGGTTCCACTGCCATTGCAGGCCCAGTTTGGCAGTATTGAACTCATCTGTGGTTGCCGGACTTTTGAGGAGAGATTTCTTGCCGGTAGCCGGTTTGGGATAGGTGATCAGGTCTTTGCCTTCATCACCCAGCATGGGCCATCCATCTATCCATTTTACAGGAACCAGACAGGGAACACGGCCGATTGCATCGCGGTCCTGCATGATCATGAACCACCAGTCGCCGTTTTTCAATTGTACCATACCTCCCTGATGAAGTCCGTTTTTGGGATAGGAAGAGTCGTCATACATGATCAGTTTATGTTCATAAGGGCCATAGATGTTTTCCGAGCGCAGGCATATCTGCCATCCTTCGGTTCCTCCGGCCGGACAGGTGATGTAATATTTGCCATTGATTTTATACATGTGGGCACCTTCCATGCCGTATCCTCCGCCCAGTTCATGAGCGTTCTTGAACCGCTGGTCCCAGATTTTTACCGGTTTCCCTTTTACGGAACGCACGTCTTCATTGAGTTCGGTCAGGTAGAGCGTACCTTGCCCGTGTACGACGTAAACTTTGCCGTTGTCATCGAAGAACAGGCCCGGGTCGTACATGTATTCCGGAAAGATAACCCGTTCCCAGGGACCTTCCACTTTGTCGGCGATACAGATGGAGAAATTACCTTTCTCCCGTCCCCAGCCATAAGGGGTACAGAAGCCTACATAGAACTTGCCATCCCGGTGACGGATGGTTGTTGCCCACGAGCCGTTCAGATACAGGTTGCCTCCCTGCATGTCGTAACGGGGATCTTCATCGTAGCGTTCTACGGCATAGCCTGCCATTTCCCAGTTGACCAGGTCTTCGGAAACAGCAATCGGGCAGCCCGGAACATAGTGCATGCTGGTTGAAACGAAGTAAAACTTGTCGTCTACCCGGATCAGATCCGGATCCGGCCAGTCTCCCCACATAATCGGATTGGTAAAGGTTCCGTTACCGTTGTCCGGATTCCAGACTGTGGAGGTTTGTGCGAAAATATGAGATATAGCCATGCTCCCGCATAAAGCAGATAATAAAATCAGTGATTTCAGTTTCATGGGTATAAAGTTTTTATAATCAGATATTCTATATTCAGTGTATTTAATGCTTGTTCAAATTTTCCAGATATTGGCTTATTCCATTTTCATTGTATGCGGCTATCGAAAAGTAATAGTTCTGGTCTGCATTCAGGCCACGGAAATCCAGTCGGGCGGAATCGTTTGACACTTGAATGCTATTATACAACTTGTCTGGAGATATACCGTAACGGATGACATAACCGTCTGCATTGCTGACCGGATCCCATATCAGGCGACATTTACAAGCGTCCACGGAATCCCTTTCTACATGCAGAACCTGCACTTTTTCCGGCTTTTTCCCATAACCTTTTCCAAAGACACGTATCTCGCGTAACGAAACATTGGATGAAACTGTATAGGCCTTGTTTTCCCACTTGATATAACGGGTGTCAAACGGAACTTCAAATTCGATGTAGTCATGAGGGGTATCTGTTTTTTTCCGGCTTTTATCGGCGATTACATACCAATCTTTTCCGTTTTTGGAAGCACTGAGTACATAACTCTGATAAACGTCGGGTACGATTCCTTTCTGATTGGCGCCATATTCATCATAATTCACCTGAATGGCATAAACTTTACATGGGTTCAGCTGGTCAATTTGCACCCATTCTTCCTGATTGGAGTTGGCCACCCAGGCAGTTCGGACATCTTCATCCACCAGTTTTTCCACACTGAAATCATCTTTCACCGAAGAAGCCGTAACCGGTTTGTGGAACGATAATAACATCCATTCCGGACGAATATTTTTTCCGGTTTCTTCCGTAGGCAGGAACATCGGATAATCTCCAAAAGCGGTTTCTGAATACAGATAACCGTCTGCATCAAAATAGGCAGGATAGAAAGACAAACGCCGTTCAAACCAGTGACGGATGGAGATGGAATTGGTAGCTGCTTTCCAATAGTTGGGACCGACCTGGAAAAGGCATCCATGACCGGCACCGCCTATGAAACCACCTGGCTTGTAAGACACCGGATTATTGGGAGCATAAACAAACGGACCAACAGGAGAGTCTGCCACATACGTTCCATCGGCATATGTTTTCCATTGCGTACCCGGAGTGGCATATTGCAGGTAGTATTTTCCGTTGTGTTCAGTCATCCAGGCACCTTCGATATAGGGACGTTGCGGCTCTTCGTGATATGCACCCGAACGTTCCCAGCCATGATGTTCCTTGTCGCTGTTCAGGCACGGAAACGGCTCTTTGACTATCTCCAGAGTTTTCAGATCGAGCACCGTGCCATAAATAGGGTTCACGGGAGAAGAGCCATAGTAAAGATACAGCTTGTCATTTTCCACATAAAATGCCGGATCCCAATGCGAAGGGATTTCTTTGACCTTCTCCCAGACTCCAGCCTGCGGGTTATCGGAACGGTAAAGCATGGCGTTTCCGCCAGAGGAAGCCGTATAATACAGATGACCTTCGTATTCAAATACTGCCGGTGCGTAATCTTCTACCGGAAGTACTGAATCAGGCACGACGACATGTGTCCAGGAACTGAAATCCGAAGAATACCAGTAACCGGATGATTTGGATGCAAATAAAAAATACTGTCCCTTAAAATGGGTCACGACCGGATCCGCAGCTTCCCGGATACCGTTTCCTCCATCAATCTTCATAAAGCGGTAATCCAGATTCAGCGGATTACAGAAGGTGGAAGGATTTTCCTTGATTCTTGTTTCGATGGGACGTTCCATATTACATGCTCCCAACGCGATCAATAAGACACCTGTCATTCCTATTTTATACATACGCTTATCTCCTTTCATTATTTTATTTCCGAATAGTATATAGCAGGCTTTTTCCTGCCTTTACTTTCACTTTTTCTGTCCAGTTCAGGAAAGCATTATCGCCCAATGGCTTTTGGGCCTGTCTCTGATTCTCAGCCAGTATGGTAACCGTTGCATCAAACTTCGTCGGATTTGAAATTTTCAGACGGATCTGTGATTCGTCCTGTCTGACTATTTCCGCCGTAACATGATCGAATACATACACTTCAGGCAGATCAGTCCGGACGTAAATACCCGGGATTTCGAGAGCCATCATTGCGCCGTTGGTTTCATTCCAACCGGTCTTGCCGCCATCGCCACGACCTCCACGGCTGTCTGCATCACAGTAGGTCAATCGTTCGGTGATCTTTCCATTCGGCTGGATTCCTTCTGCATGGGCATGAATGACATCCCGCAGCAAACCGGCATATAGTGTATCACCGGTTGCCCGATAAATCTTAAACAGGGCATCACCCGACTGGGTACAGAAACCTGGTGCTCCATGCTTGTTTTGTGTACTGGCCCAAACGGCTCCCGTCAAGTTTGCACCGAGTTTGGCCAGCGGTGTTTCTTTGGGCAATTGATAGCAATAGGAAACAGTCCACGTTGCACAGAGGTTAGCCAAATCCTTGGCCTGTTTCAGATAGGCAGCTTCTCCGGTTGCTTCATACAGCGTGATCAGTGAAGTCGCCAGGGCTATAGCTGTTTCCGAATCTGCATTTTGAAGAATGTCTCCACAGCCTCCTGAAGTAAAACCGACCAGGGCAAAATCATTGTAATAAGCTTTTGCAGCGGCTCTGGCCACCTCTAAATAAACGGGCTCATTATAGTATCTCGCAGCCAGTGCCAGACCGGCTACTGCCATCGCTCCACCGGTTGTATTGAAGACGGCCACGTTACCTGTTTCTACCTGTACATAATTTCCCCATGTACCTTCTGTCTTCCAAGTCGAGATAAAGGCATCTGCCAGGGCTTTCACCTCTTTTTCCCATTCCGGGCTGATGACATTTGCCTTTGCCTGCAACTTCAGCAGGTTAAACTGTTTCACCATCCAATAGAGAATATCCGCATTCTTACGGGTCAGACCGATTCCTTTTATCTGAACAGCGGCATCGCGGTAAAGCACTTCTCCGTCTGCGCCCAACACGTCGTAATAATAGCCACTCTTTCCTTTGGCCCGTGGCAAAGCAAAGTTGAAGGTATTCCGTACGCGGCGTTCGTGTTCCGCATCCCCCAATGCAAGTACCGGATAGGTATTCATTAGTCCGCCAATCCAGCCATACGACATCCAGTCGGCATTTTCCGGACAATAATATTCCCATTTTTCTCCCTGATAATATCGTTCATCGATATTCTTGACCATCCGGTCAAGCACTTCGCTCATGGGCATCAGATTGCGGGGAGCAGGTCCGCCGGTATGCGACTTGCGCTGCTGCATGAACTGATCCAGCAATTCTGGCACACTTTCGCAATAGAAGGTCAGTTTCGTAATCCGTAAAGTAATCTGATCACCTTTGCGGACATTGATACCACGGTCCGGACTTTGGCTGAAACCGATAAATTCGGGCTTCTTTTCACGTACTCCCGGAGCACTGATCACGAAAGATGCTGTTGACCGGTCTTTGCTTTCTTCCACAATGAGAGCATTATCCAGAATCTGGCCGTTCCATTCAATACCCTGGTCGGTCAAGAGAATCGTACCCCGTTTCTGGCTGCGTTCCAGATAGGCGATGGCTGGTGTAGCAGCATTGTTTGTCAGAACTTCCAGACGGGATTCTGCTCCAAACTCAGGCGACAGCTGAGGGATCGGGTTGGAAGTCAAGGCCAGGTCACGACGGAAATAGTCCGTCTTATCCAGACCGGTGGCATATTCACGGTTGACGATGCGCTGACGGTTCCCGTTGTACACCGACGAAGGAATCATGACATAGTTGTCACTGCTCCAGGCACGTTCGTCGAAGGCCACTGCTACGCCTGCCTGCTGCATGTCACACCGGGCGGTGAAAGTAAACGAATAGACTTTACGTCCATCGGAACCACTTTCTGAACGAATGACCTCCCAGTTTGCCTCCGGATTGATTTCGCTGCATGTTTTTAGTTCAGCATCCTGATAGACACATTCCAGGAGACGGTAACGTGTCTCCTGCGAAGTCTTCGGCAACCAGTTTTCAGCAGACAACACATTTGCCGTCAAGCATGTCAAGCCTATTAATACATATCTTATTTTCATTTTATTCCGTTATTTTAGATTGGTTGCTCGGCCGATAAAATTGGCATTCCCGATTCTTCTATTCTGGAACCGTCAGCCTGCAAGTCATCAGTTTATTTTTTTGAAGTCAGCAGATAAGACCTTCCTTTCTGTCCGTTCTCCATCTGATAGAGCGTCCAGCCGGATCCGTCCTTATTTTTCTCCAGTCGCCAGCTCAACTCCGGATTCTGCAACAGTTTCTTGATGTGTGTGGGGAAGGCATCGGCCCGGCGTGCTTCTTCCCATGTATGGATGGCGTTGAAGATGGCATATTTATCCGGACACATTTCCACTTCTTGCGGTTTCAGGTTCAACGAATAGGTGGTGTTATAGCCGATGGCGGTCGCTTCGATATGCTCAAACTGCTCCAGAGTGGTACTGGGCGAGATGGAGAAGTTGTGGCCGAACGAGGTAGGGAAGTAATTGGCGAATGTCACGTCGCGCAGGTCTTTTCCCTGGCTGGTCGTACTTCCCCAGACCCGTTTCACCGGATCGTAGATATTCAGTCCGCCACCCACATTCCAGATACTCTGGTAATGCCAGGATCCTTCGGAGAGTGTAGCTCCCGTGAAGCGGATGTCGGGGATGCCCAGTTCTTTTGCATGTTCATACATGTTGCGGAAGAAACGCTTTACCGAATATGCTCCGAAACCGGTGTGGAATAAGAATTCCTGACCGTCGAAGTCGTAGTAGCCCAGGCCGCTGTTCTTGCAAACATCCGCATAATATCTGGCAATTTCATCCTGCAGTTCCAGATTCGGAATCAGACCGGTATATGCACCTCCTACGGCTGGTTGCAGTTTGTCTACAGCTTCACCTTTGGCATGAGCTGTCGCCGTTGTGCCCCAATAGCCGCGGGTTACTTTCAGCAGGCGATAAGGCTCTTCCCTGGAGACACCCATATAGTGAATCAGTTCCTTGCCGATCTTCACCATGTTCAGTTCCGGCGAGTGTCCTTCCCAGCAGGCTACTTCTTCCAGATGGGCCGGGTTGTCGATGTAGATCAGGGTATCGGTTTCGCTCAGGTCTTGTGTCAGGAAGCGGCGGTGCAGGATGCAGATGCTGTCCGAAGGAACCGGGCTGCAGTCCTTTGTGCCCGGAGCCATCGAGTTGGAGATGCAGGTGCGTCCGAGTATCAGTCCGTCTTTTTTCAGCAGTTCGGCATATTCGCGGTGGGACAGGTCGCCTGACGTGAAATGGAAAGGTTTCCGTTCTTCGTTCCGTCCGTCGATGAATCCGCCGTTGCTCCGGTCGGGTTGCAGGAAAGGCTGGTTATAGGAGTGAATCACCCGTACCCCCATTTGTCTGGCATATGATGCGATGCTGTCGTAAGGGCTTCCGGTAATGAAGAGGTCGGGCATGAAAGTTGTCGGGTCTTTCACCCATTTGCCGTTGAATGTCGGGTAGGGCAGTCCTTCTTCCCTGACGATGGTTTGGATGACATCCATCAGTGCGATGCTGTCCGGACTTCCCCACAAGGCGATCGAAGAACCGATAAAGTCCACACCTGGAACATCCTGTCGCATCATGTGGTTAGGTTCGTTGTTCTGAAAGATGGGATTTCCCTCTGGTGAATAGATCATCTTGCCTTTCCGGCGGTCGCGGGAATGGTAATGGATGTGGATCCGTCCGCTTGCATCGACAAAGGCGGAAGTGCCGTACAGGATGCGGAAGTAGCTTTCCTTGCGGTTGTAAAAGGCTACGTCGTTAATTCCGTCGCCGCCCATTGTAAACTGCTGGCCTTCCTGAAGAGTAATCGGCAGCGGATGGCTGACGGGGTCGGGCGAATGGGCTATGTAGCCCGAAGGACCGGTCTCCGACGTATAGCGCGATTCTCCGCCGATGGTGTTGTCGTCCAGGGCCAGAACACCGATAGCGTAGTTCACCGTAGCCGAAGTGTCACGGGCGGCTCCGATGATTTCCCCCAGGATATTGGTGATGCTGGTATAATAGTTTCCCCACTGCACATCGTCAATGCCGTTGCGCGGTTCCAGGCTTTCCAGTTTCAGCTTGATGTATTTGTTTTTTGCTTCCAGGCTGATGGTAGCCACCGAACCGTTCTCATAGGTCAGCCGGTACTTTCCGTTGCTGTATGAAGCCTTTTGCGGATAATAATAGCGGCGTACCTCTTCGTCATACAGAGCCAGTAACGGCGATGGCTGGTCTGTCGGACTGAAGTTGGGATTTTCTTTTGTCCGGTCCCACATGCCTACAATATATCCCTTCGGGTTTATGTCTATCTGAAAATAATCGGTCTGAAAAGAACGGAGATTATCCGTTCCGCAAGCTGACAATAATAAAGTTGCAGCTGCTAATGATATCAAATTCTTTTTCATTGTTGTTTCAGTTCAAATGCTATGTTCATCTCATTTCGGGTTCTTGCTTTTATTCATGGTCTGGAAGGAATTGAATGTCATATTCTTTTCCTGCTTCCGTCGTGAACGACAGAATACCGTCCTTTTGAATTGTTTTTATGGTTTCTCCATTCTGTCTGACTTCTGCTGTTACTGCATCCTTTTGCGGGAGAGCAATCCGGCAGGTTTCTCCTCGTTCACTGGTCAGTTTGAGGGAGGTTACCTGTTTCCCGTCATATTGGGCAGAAACGACAAATGCTCCTTTGGCTCTCAGACGGGTAAAGGAGGCGGGTTTGTCCGGCCAGCAAGGGAACAGGTGCAGGACACCGTCCACCGATTGCAGCATCATCGAGTTGATCGTCTCCACAATGGTCGTTTTTTCCAGACAATGATGTCCGTCCAGAATCAGGAAGTTGGTTCCGGCACGGTGAATCAGTGTCTTCATCTTGTCTATCAGAATATCAGGATCAAAACCGATGCGGGTACCCATCACAAAGGCACTCAGTCCCAGTTCATTCATCGTCTCGGTAAATCCTTGCTGGTCGACTGCGTAATAATACAAAGTATTGCGTGCCAGTTGAAGGGCGGTACTGTCTGAATGAAGATTCAGCAGTTCGCATGGGTAAACCGGATGGAGCTGGATGACATGAGCCGGCAAGTCCCATCCTGCCTCATTTTTGGCATAGACGGGCAAACCCTGGTTGGGAGTCTTCGTAGGCATGATGACCTTGTACGAAGGCAGGTGGGTGACGATATCCTTCCACAAAGCCCGACGGTTTTCATCTACTCCCAGTATTTCACTGTAGCGGAGCAACAGCCTGAAGGTCTGTTCTACAAAGGCCAGATCGGAGGGAGGATTCAGATCCCACGAGCCTTCGTGTCCGCCGGTGAGGATGTTATAGCGGTAGGTGCTGTCCAGAGTTTCCTTTTCCAGATAGTCTTCGTAGAAATCACCACACTCCCGGATAAACGGATAAGCCCGCTTGCGCAGGAATTCCCGGTCGCCCGTATATTCGTAATACCAGCTGAACAGGGGAACATTGAACGGAGCATCCATGGTCTGCTGCCAGTATTCTCCATAGAGATAGCCGTTGCCCAAAGCACTGACGGAGAACAGCAGTCCACGGCAGGACTTATCTTTCAGAGACGGATGGACGAGTCCCATTTCCTCGCGTGCCCGTCTCTTTCCTTCGGGGATCAGTTTCTCCAGAAAGTCGTAATACGGCATTGCCAGTTCGGGGCGGTTGGCCGAGAATACGCTGTAGAAGCCGGCCTGGCTGTTGTAGTTCAGATGGATGTCTCCATGATAGTTCATGGAGTCGTTCATGTTCCAGACGCCGTACATGCCTCCACAGACCGGACTGTGCAGGTTACAGGCCGAAGCCATCAGGTAGATGGATGACAGGTACTGGCGGTTCAGCAGGGAATCGTTTGTTTCTACATACGAACGTGTCCACATATCTTTCCACCATTGTTTTTTCTCAATTTTCAGAAGGGCGAGTTGGGGGCCGTTCACTGAAGAAAGCTTGTCGTATGCTTCCGGCAGACGGGCATCATCTTCCAGACTGCCGGATACATAAGTTACAATGCAAACCGGCTGTCCTGCCTTTATCTGAAAAGAGGCGGTGACTTGCGAGGAGGATGTTTTTTCCCAGGAAGCCTCAGTTCCTGTGATGCGGGTTGAGATGCCTGCACGGGCTATCCAGCGTACATCTCCTTCCGTCCGGCTCCGGCGGGATACCTGTCCCACTTTCTCACGGATTCCGGAAGTGGTTTCATAGAGTTTGTTTTCACCGTTGGCATAGGTCATGACTGTGACATCTATGGGATGTTCCGAAGCCGTAGTCAGTTCAGTTACCACGTAGTTGTCGTCCATTGTCATCCACGTTGTCATTTCTACCGGTTCTGCGGTTCCGGTATGCATATAGAGCTCGGCATCAAGTTGTCTCATCTCATAACAGAAGCCCTCGGCGGGTTCTGACTGTACTGAAATGCTGACTCCTCCCACCGGCAGGGCAGCGGGACCCGTTCCTGCCCAGTCCGACCAGTTGTCGGTGATGAAGTCTACTTTTGACAGTTGCAGGGTCTGTCCGTTTTCTGAAGTATAACTGACCAGTCCCACATCTCCGTTTCCCAGGTAGGGGCCTTTGGGTGCATGCTTGCTTGCTGTTTCTGCCTGACTGAACGGACTGTTCCACCGGGCTGTCAGCATCTTTTTTTTGTTCTGAAAAAACAGATCGTCGGGATTGTTTCCCTGACTGAAACATCCCGGGAGAGAAAAAAGAGCTGCTATTCCCAGAATGACAGAATAATGTATGTTGCAAATTTTCATCGTCGAAATTCTTTTTGATTAGTCTTCCAGTTTCCACTCGTCTTTCCACCGGATAATGAAACGTCCGTCTTCAAACTCCAGCGGCAGCCAGATGTAGCGTCCGTCGATGGCATTTTCCGGAGTCCAGCGGTCACCCAGATAGATGAATTGTCCTTCTTTTCCGGCTACGGGCAGGATGTAAGTGCTCTGGGAATGATAGGTGAGGGCTGAATCGGCATCCACACAGGGATTTCCCAGTTCGGTCCATTCACCCAGAATGGAATCTGCTACGGCAGAGCGGGCTGCATTGGGCGACCATCCTGTACATCCCGACATCATCAGGTAGTAGCGTCCTTCGTGTTTGAACATGGCCGGAGCTTCCATAAACCGTCCCTTGAAGCAGCGGATGTAGGTACCGTCGTGATCCGTATAGTCGCTGTTCAGCCGGGCAATCTGCAGGGTACTGTTTTCTTCCGATGCATAGATATGATATGCCGTGCCGTCATCGTCTACAAACAGGTTCATGTCGCGGGCCATCTGTCCTCCTTCCAGATCTCGTTTGATCAGGTTCAGAGAATCCGGGTGAGCTGGCAGGTCTCCTCCGGAATAGTGGGCTTCAGCCTGGACGGGGGCTGTCTTCAGACTTTCCGGTGTACCCTGGGGCCATTTACCGGCATTGATGCGTCCGGCATGCAGGAAACGGTAAGGGCCGGTAACCTTGTCACTGACGGCCACTCCGCTCTGGGCTCCGGTGTAACCGGCTCCTTTGGGTTCGAGGTGAAACCACATGACGTACTTGCCGGTCCGGGCATTATGAATCACCTTGGGGCGTTCCAGGATACATCCTTTTTCGATCGGACTTCCGCTGCCTTCCGGTGCTACGGCCAGAGCGATACCTTCGTCTTTCCAGTTGTAGAGATCGGTTGAGGAGTAGCAATGCACTCCGACATTGGCCACGTTGCCTCCTTCTCCTTCGGTCTTGTGCTCGCCAAACCAGTAGTAGCGTCCGTTGTCGTAAAGGATGCCTCCTCCGTGGGCGTTGATATGTACGTTGTTATTGTCCAGCCAGACCTGTCCGGGTGTGAAGGACTGGTAGCGTTCTTTTGTCTGGCAGGCGAGGAGACCTGCTGCCAGAAGTACTGCAAGAGATATTTGTTTCCACATAATCAGATGATGTTTAGAATGAAGGATGATGTTTGGTTTTATTGCAGCCGGGCATGAATGGTTTCCCCTTCCCGGATGGTATAAGACTTTCCGTCAATGTTTACGCGCAGTTTGCCGTTCCGGATGCGTTCAACCGTAATGTCGAACGTGCTGCCGAAAGCCCGTATGCGGCGGAGGGCAGCCTGATTCCACTCTTGGGGAAGACGGGGCGTCACGTCACAGCTTTTCAGTCCGGTGGGGCGGATGCCGAAGAGCCCTTCCGTAATGATGCGGCCGTAGAGAGCACTTTCGGCGGAAAGATGGCGCTGACCTCCTTCAGGCCATGCTTCGATGGCATAGGGAACATGTTCACCCAGCAGACGGACGGATGAGTAATGCTTCAGGTATTCGGTTGCTTTTTCTGTTTCGCCTACGGCATAGACACCGCGCAGGGCATACAGGGTGGAACGGTCCCAGAAAGTGCTGTCACCGGCCTGGGTAAGCAGACCGTTTTCAGTCCAGAGGCGCGGAGAGAACAGAGCCTGGATGGTTCCTTCTTTCCGTTCGCTGATACCCACGGTCAGCGGAATGCAGATCCAGGAGCGCAGGATATCGTTGCCTTCGTAATAGTGGTAAGTGTCATAGCCTTCCACGGTTCCTCCGAAATATTTTTCAATGGATTTGCGCAAGTCGGCAGCCTGTTGCCGGTAGGTGGCTGCTGTCTTTTTGTCTTTTCCCAGATCCTTTGCCAGAAAGGCAGCAGAAATCAGGGCATCATAGTAGAGTGAAGAGGTACAGAGGTTGGCTTTTCCGGCCGGGAAACGTCCTTCCAGTTCGTCTGCGTCAGAGGTTACGACACCTTCCGGCGTCAGCTTGCGGTGACAGTATTCCAGACACCACTGGATGAGCGGCCAGAGGGTTTCTGCCTGCTGCCGGTCTCCTCCGGCCAGTGCAAATCGGGAGGCTCCGTAGGCAATCATGGCTGCATCTCCGCGGTCGCCTGCCCCGTTCCAGATGTCCAGTCCTTCAGCAATGATAGAACTGGGAATGGGCTTCCACTCATCGTTCATAAAGCGGGCAAAATGTCTGAAAGAATTAAGAGCGGAGGCATTGCCGTAAGCATAGCCTGTGAAAGGGAAATAGGGATTGATGTATTCTGCCTGGTCATTGGCCCAGATGGCGGCATAGTATGATTCGCCTCCAGGTCCGTGCATCGGTCCGCCCTTGGTTTCGTAGATGCTTTCGCAGGCCCGGATCTTGGAGAAGGCAAACATGCGGTTGATGACAGGATCGGGAGTCTCCAGAATCAGATTGTCTGCCAGTTGCTTCAGGAAATCCATCCGTTTGGCCTTTTCTGTTTCCGGTTGCAGCCGGATGGAGGGTTCTCCTTCACGATGGGCGGACAGGGAAGCTGCAAAGTAAAGCGTATCGCCCGGCAGGACTGTGTGCGGGCCGCTTCCGTAGACTGTTCCTTCCATGATATAGGCTCCGGTAACTCCGTTTTCCGGATTGGTTTTCGAACGTGTCTGTTCTTCGGGAATTTCCACCTGCAGGGAGTTTTTACCGGTATTGATCAGGCTATATTTTTCAATGAGAGCGGGCTGGTCGGTAGACGGGAAATATTCGCGGATCAGTTTCCATTGTCCGTAGTAGCCTTTGTCGAACCGGCTTTCCACGGTCAGTATGCCGTTGAGGCTGATGCTTTCCACTTTTTCTTCCGTAAGCGAACGGCTGTTCACGAAGACTGCATCCAGCGGATTCCAGGCAGAACGGCGCATCAGGCTGGCATGGGTATTGTTCGGCACGGTGCGCAGCAGCGGCCATACCATTCCTTTGTTCAAGGTAAAGTTGCCTTCGCGGTCTACACCGTAGCGCAATACGACAGAGACGGATTTACCGCTCATTTCAATGTGGTCGGAATGGGGAAGGTCGTTCCGGATGTTCCAGGTGATACTGCCGTCTTCCTGTGGCGACCAGCGCCGGGTGGACTGGGATGTTGCCGGCAGAGTGACCAGTGACAGTCCCAGAAAGGCATAGATAAGTCTTGCTTTCATGGCTTCTTCAGTATTTACATATAAGGTTCATAAAGTATGGCCCGATACCGTTTAATCGTCTGTATAATTGGGCCTTATTGTCCGCTCGATTCAGCTTCATCGTCTGTATGATCAGGCTTCATTGTCTGCTTGATTCCGGTGAATCTTCCGGTTCTTGAAAAATACGTCGGCCAGTTCCGGTCAGACAGAGGAGACATAAGTGTCTTTGCCTGTAGAACTGACCGACGTTCAGCGTATGAGATTATTTCAGTTTAAACGGTTCTTTTTTCACATAAGCCTTGAAGCCTTTGATGGCTGCCGGATTTCCTTCTTCCGAGCTGGGAAGACAGCGGAAACCGGTAATATTGTGATTGTCTTTCAGGTCGATGATGATGGAATGCGGGAATTTAGCTCCGTAGTCCGTACACCAGGTTGTCGATTCCTGAAGGTCGTAGATCTTGTCGGCCGTGTTGTTTGACCATTGATAGCTTTCGCTGTCTGCATACGTGATGCTCCATTTCTGGCGGGAGATGTCTTTGCCGTTTTCGTCGGTCAGATAGAGTTCGGCGATGGCAGCAAGATCCTTGCCGTCGTGTGCATTGAGGGCTTCCAGGCAGAAGTAGCGTCCCTCTACCGGACGGTTGAACTGTATGGTCTGCCATCCGCCTCCGGGTTTCAGTTCTCCGGTAGCAACGGGTGTTTCTCCCTTCAGGTTGAGGGTTTCACCTTCCTTGCGGTGAGTGACAGGTTCTTCGTTGTGGAGAACGTCCAGAATCGGCTGTTTCAGACCCTCAATTTTGGTTTCATCCGGACCGAGCAGGTCGAGAACCACGATTTCGTTCTTGCCCTTCTTCAGCCAGCATCCCGGCATGAACAGAGTCTGCTGCGGACCGATCTTCCAGAATCGTCCCATTGCATGACCGTTCACCCATACCATTCCTTTTCCCCAGGTAGACATGTCGAGGAAGGTGTCTCCGGTCTTGTCGAGTGTAAAGGTTGTGCGATAGTAGGCCGGACCGTCGAACTTGCTTCCCTTGGCAAACTGCTTGTCGGCAGCAAACTTGGCATCGGTGGGGAAGCTGTATACCTGCCATCCGGTGAGAGTCTGTGGTTCGCATCCTTCGTTCAGCAGCTGAACCTTGTCGGTGATACCTTTGCGGTCATGGATAGCGCGGTCGAAGTTGACGCGTCCCATGGCTTCTACCAGGATGTCCAGGCGGGTACCGGCTTTCACGTCAGGCAGCGACAGGATGTTTTCACCACGGCGGCGATCCAGGCGTCCCAGCAGCTGGCCGTTCAGATATACCTGTGCCCAGTCGTGTGGTTCATCTACCAGCAGAACGGTTCCTTCCTTGACATCAGCCGGAAGTGTCGTGCGGTAGAGGATAGTACCCCATCCCTGATCGAACTGTTCCATCGGCTGGATGGCTTCCGAAGTCTGGGGCTTGGGCAGATTGTCAAACAGGGGAGCTACTTCGTTCAGTTGCATGGCAGGGATTTCAATGACCGGCATCGGTGCAGGTACATCCGGAATCACCTGTCCTGAATCAGTATACTGGACAAGCAGATCACGCAGCTGATAATATTTCGGAGTAGCCCATCCGGCTTCGCTGATAGGTGCGTCGTAGTCATAAGAGCTGCACATGGCCGAATAGGACGGACTGTTGGCTCCTCCCCAGTGGCCGAAGGTTGTTCCTCCGTGAGTCATGTAGAGTGAGAAGGAAATGTTGCGGTCCATCATGTCCTTGATACCTTTGACCATCACGTCAGCCGGGCGGGTTTCGTGCTTGCGTCCCCAGTGGTCAAACCATCCGCTCCAGTATTCGCTGCACATGAGCGGAGTTTCAGGCCGGGCTTCCCGAAGAGCCTTGAACTGCTGGTCGATATCTGCTCCCGTACCGAAGTTGATGGTCCAGAGCAGATCGTCGAGGCCATTGCGCTGGAAGGTAGATGCCCAGTCACACTGGAACAGGGGCACATCGGTGAATCCGGCTCCGCGTACGATGTCACGGATGGAAGCGATGTATTCCTTGTCTTCAGCATAAGCTCCGTATTCGTTTTCCACCTGCACCATGATGATGTTTCCTCCGCGGGGAGCCTGCAGGTCAGCCAGTTGCTTGCCCAGTTCGTTCATGAAGATCTTGGTACGTTCCAGGAAATACGGGTCGCTGGTACGCAGGGCAATGTCTTTCTTCTTGAGCAGCCACCAGGGCAGTCCGCCCATTTCCCATTCCGAGCAGACATACGGACCGGGGCGCAGCATGATATACATGCCGTGTTTCTGGGCCAGGCGGCAGAAGCGGGCCACGTCATTCTGTCCTTCGAAGTCGAATTCACCCGGACGCTGTTCATGGATGTTCCAGAAGGCATAGATACAGATGGTGTTCATCCCCAGCGCCTTGCACATCTCGATGCGGTGTTCCCAGTATTCAGCCGGGATACGGGTGTAGTGGATTTCTGCCGCTTTGATCAGGAAAGGTTTTCCGTTGAGCAGGAACTCCTTGTTTCCGATTTCAAAGGTTTGCGGTTCTCCTTTAGGGGAAGTGCAGCCGGTCAGCATGGCAACGGCCAGTGCAGCAGCACTTACAGCACAGGATTTCAATAAATGATTCATAAAATGTTATTAAATTTTTAGGGTTAGATTATGTTGTATATTTGATTTCAAATGTATAGTCCTTTCTTGTTCCGGATAGCAATAGATAACCTTCATACAGTCAGCGTTTAAACGCAAGCAAAATTATAAACCAGATATAAATTAAGCAAGTAAAACCAGTTAAAAAATTTTTTGTCAGATTATAGACCGGTTAATAAATTTATACGTCCTCTTTCCGCTGTTTCCGAAGTTGGATGACTGAATGGATTATCCTGCCGGTAAAAAACGAAATATTCGTTGAATAGTCCATGCTAGGGGTAATTTAATCCATTTTTGTTAAAGCTGTCAACCGCTATCTTCGCCAGTTGTTGAAAACTGTTCCGACGGGGTCGGATGTGATATCTTTGAAAATAGAAAAAACTTAACATATTAAAGTCTTACTTAAATAAAAACATAAACTATGAAACCAGAAAAACATGATTGTTCAAGAAGAGATTTTCTCAAACATAGCCTGTTGGGAGCTGTGGCGCTCGGCGTCGCTTCTTTTCCGGGTGAACCGCTGACAGGAGCAATCCGGAACATAGAGGGCCGTAGAAAGAAAACTGCCCGGCGGGTTGTCCTGCTTTCGCTGGATGGAATCTGTGTAGAAGGATTCCGGAAGGCACGGACTCCTCATCTGGATAATCTGCTTGCACAGGGCGTTCTTTCACTGAAAACACGGGTGGTCATGCCGTCGGTCACTTTGCCTAACTGGACGAGCCATCTCACCGGAAGCGGTCCGGAACTGCACGGGGTCGTTGATAACAGCTGGACGATTGACAAATTCAAGCTTCCTGCTATAGAAACAGATAGCGACGGATATTATCCTTCTGTTTTCAAAGTGCTGAAGGATAAGAAGGAAGGCATAAAGACGGCCTTTTATTACAATTGGCCGAACCTGATCTATCCTTATAACCAGAAATATCTGGACGATATCTGTTTCCTGGAAAACGATGCCTATGCTCCTTATTATGAGAGGGCTTTCTCGTTCATTAAGACACACCGGGACGAACCGACTCTGGTTTTCCTCTATACGGTTCACACTGACCATGCCGGCCATAACCACAAGTGGATGTCTCCGGAATACATCCGGTCTATCGAAGAAGCCGATGAAGAAATCGGCCGCCTGCTTGATAAACTGAAGGCAGAAGATCTGTTTGATGATACACATTTCCTCTTCCTGACAGATCATGGAGGCATCAACTATGGTCACGGCGGAGTGAGCGTGGAAGAGATGATTGTTCCCTGGGGAATAACCGGTCCCGGCATTGCTGAAGGAAAGATGATGGAAGAACCCAACAATACAGTCAATACAGCAGCGGTAATCCTGCAGCTTTTCGGGGTAGAAAAACCCTTAAGCTGGACAGGAGAAGTTCCGGAATCGATATTCGGCTGATACTGTCATCCGTAGGCTGAAGTTTTTTTATTTCAACTTCAGCTTACGGGTGGCAGTCTGCTGGCCACAGGTTGCTTTCAGGGTGAGTGTGGAGGTATTTACGTTAAAAGCCTGGTTAAGTTAGTCCTTCTTTAGAAAAGATAAAGGCATTAAAATCAGTTCAACTGTACCTTTTCCAGCTGGTAATGCATGCGTTTGAGCTGCATGGCTGCTCCGATGCGGTACATCACCTTGCAGGCGCGTGCGAAGATGTGATAGGCCATTGCACTCTGGGGTTCTATCTGTTCGTGGCGGATGGCAGCAACCGTATGTTCGGCACAGCGGCGGATGGAATTTTCCAGCATGGCTGCTTCCTGACTGTCGAGCGGAAATCCCAGCAGATCTTTTACGATGTGTTCGTCCATATCGTCGAATCCCTGTTCTCCGTAGAAGAGCTGGTAGGGAGCCTTGGAAACCGCGGCCCAGTCTGCATCCCATCCCCAGGCCACTCCGGTTCCCAGATAGGCTGCCCAGGCTACGGATACGATGGGATAGTCACGTACCTGTTCTACGGCATCGGCCAGATATTGGGGACCCAGCACGTTCCAGTGTCCGTCAATGTCTTCCGATGCAATGAGGACACCGTCGAGCTGCTGATAAGAAGTACAAAGTCGCAGCAGATCGTCCTGAAGTTTTATTTCGAAGCGGTCGTAGTATTCTTTTTCCATTTCATTCATAATTTTCCTGTTTTTGAGGGTTGTTTGAATCAATTTGGGCGTAAAGATACGTCTTTCCTGTCAATTATTTCTCTTTTTTGTTTGGGCAGATCAAAGGATCTTTTTTTCTCACGGCTGAATTTATCGCAGAATCGGGCAGGAGAGTTGGCAAAATAATCGTAAATTCGCACGGGAAATTTAAATTTAATCTTTAACCATTACCTTAATAATTAGAATGAAACGCAGGCATTATTTTCATTTCTTTCTGGGAGGCATTGCAGCCTCGGCAGCGTTGCTTGCAGCCTGTTCCGGCAGTAACGGACAGGTGACGGGCCGCTCGGACTATTATACAAGGGGAATCGGACAGTATCCGGGCAGTCCGCAGGAGGACTTTTCGCCCGAACTGGTGAAGGACGATACTTACCGCAACATCGCTCTGATGCGTGCGGCTTATCAGTCGTCTGCTTACGACTATAACCTGACTGCCCAGCTGGTTACCGATGGGATTGTACATAACGGAGTTCCTCAGTATCTGAGACTGCTGACTCCTGACGGCGAGAAGCCGAAACGGGAGCGGGAGTGGATGATCGATGAAGGTCCTTATTCACGGAATGTGGCAACCGGTGAAGACACTTATTTCCAGTTTGATCTGGAGAACTACAGGAAAAAGGCAGACCGGGTTTATCTGAAAGGGACAGTGACTTATTATGCAGAAAAAGCCGGCAAGGGCTATGAACTGATCTGTCAGGGATCGGACGACGGGGCCAGCTGGACCGAGTTGGGAAAGATTGCCGGAAAAGGACTGCCCGGCGAAGCTGCGAAATATAACATGCATTCTGATCCGAACAAGCAGGATGAAAAGGGAACACTTCCGGTGCGTATCATCGAACTGGAGATTCCCATGAAGCAAAGCGGAGAGTTCAGTCATTACCGTGTTGTCATGCGGATGGCGGGAGCTGCCTACTGGACGATCCACGACATGAATTTCTTCAATGGCGGGGAATATGTCGAACTGAAACCGTCTTCCTGCTTCAACAGCATCTGGATGAGTGCGGGCGATGCGCAGGAATGGATCTACGTGGATCTCGGCACTAAGGCCGATTTCGACAAGGTGATCCTGCACTGGGTGAACAAGGCCGTTCAGGGAAAGATCCAGACCTCGGATGATGCACGCAGCTGGAAGGATGCCGCTCCGCTACCGGGTGGAGACAGTCCTACGGATGAAATAGCTGTCAAAGGAAAAGCCCGCTATGTGCGTGTACTCATGGAACGTCCGAAAGAGAAAGGTTCATATATGCTCAGTGAAATCGAAGTGATGGGTAAGGGCGGACTGACAGCCCGTGCCGTTCCGCAACCGGCTGCCGAAGGCAACAGCATCCGTCTGTCGGGCGGCAACTGGAAAGTCCAGCGTGCTTCGGAAGTGAAGGGCAATGGAGAAGAAATCGCTTCTGCCGGTTTCCAGACCGACGGATGGATTCCGGCTACGGTGCCGGGAACCGTGCTGAGCAGCTACAAGAACATCGGTGCCCTGCCTGATCCGAACTATTCGGCCAACCAGCTGAATGTATCAGAGTCATTCTTCAATTCCAATTTCTGGTACCGTAACGAGTTTACGGTTCCCGAAGGTTTCATCAAAGACCGGGTGTTTCTGAACTTTGACGGAATCAACTGGAAGGCTCATGTCTATCTGAACGGCCGGAAAGCAGGCGACATCGAAGGCGCGTTCATCCGCGGCAAACTGGATGTGACGGAGCTGATTGTTCCCGGAAAGAATGTTCTTTCGGTAGAGATCGTGAAGAACAGCCACCTGGGAGCTGTCAAGGAAAAGAACAAGCAGAGCACTGACTTCAACGGAGGAATCCTGGGAGCAGACAATCCTACCTTCCATGCAACGATCGGCTGGGACTGGATCCCTACGGTCCGCGGCAGAAATATCGGTATCTGGAACGATGTGAAGCTTGTAAGCACCGGTAACGTAACCGTCAGTGATCCGCTGGTAGAGAGTGTATTCCCTCTGCCGGACACTACTTCCGTGCGCCTTACCGCTCATGCTTTCGTGAAGAACCACAGCGACAAGGAAGTTCAGGGTGTGCTGGAAGGAAGTATCGGTACTCTCCGTTTTGCCCAGGAGGTTACTCTGAAAGCCGGCGAAGAGAAAGAGATCCTTTTCACTCCGGAACGCTTCGGACAGCTGAATATGGAACATCCGCGTCTGTGGTGGCCCAACGGATATGGTGAGCCTTACCTCTATGATGCTGCTTTCACGTTCAAGACCGACGGAAAACTTTCTGACAGCCTTTCTTACAAGACCGGTATCCGCCAGATGACCTTCAATGAGGACAAGGGTATTCTGAATATGTATATCAACGGACGGCGCTTCGTCGGACGCGGCGGCAACTGGGGCTTCAGTGAGTCGAACCTGAACTACCGCGGACGTGAATACGATGCAGCTGTCGCTTATCATGCCGATATGAACATGAACATCCTGCGCAACTGGGTGGGCATGATCGGCGATGAAGAACTTTATGAGGCTTGCGACCGTCACGGTATCATGATCTGGCAGGACTTCTGGCTGGCCAATCCTGCTGACGGGCCCGATCCTTATTATCCTGACCTGTTCATCACCAATGCCGAGGATTACGTACGCCGCATCCGCAGCCATGCTTCCATCGGTATCTATTGCGGACGGAACGAAGGCTTCCCGCCGGAACGCATCGACAAGGCCTTGCGGAGCATCGTGCGTGACGAACATCCGGGGCTGCACTACATCCCGAGTTCGGCCGATGAGGTTGTGAGCGGACACGGTCCTTACCGCATGCTTCCTGCCAAGACCTATTTTACACTTCCTGCCGGAAACGACAAGTTCCACAGTGAGCGCGGTATGCCGAACGTGATGACTTACGAAGGTTTCTGCCGGACTTATTCTGAAGAAGGCATCTGGCCTCAGTCGGATGAATGGGGTATGCATGACTACACTCTTCAGGGGGCACAGGGAGCAGCTTCGTTCAATGAAATCATAGCCGAAGGTTATGGCAAGCCGCAGAGTGCACGGGAATTTACGGAACTGGCCCAGTGGGTGAACTACGACGGTCACCGCAGTCTGTTTGAGTCGCGGAGCAAGAACCGCATGGGATTGCTGATGTGGATGAGTCATCCCTGCTGGCCTTCCATGGTATGGCAGACTTACGACTATTATCTGGAGCCGACGGCAGCCTACTTTGCCATCAAGAAAGCATCGGAACCCCTGCATATTCAGTGGAATCCGGCTACCGATGAAGTGGAAGTGGTGAACTACAGCGCCGGTACTCACAGTCATCTTACAGCCCGGGTACAGATTCTGAACATGGATGCCAGTGTAGCCTGGGAGAAAGAAACGACCGTGGACAGCCGTGAGGATACGACAGAGAAGTGCATCAAGCTGGAATTCCCCGAAACGCTTTCGGAAGTTTATTTCATCAAGCTGTGGCTGCTGGAGGACGGAAAGATCCTGTCCGACAATTTCTATCACGCCAGTCGGAAAGGAATCAATTATCAGGCTCTGAAGCAACTGCCTGAAGTGACACTCGACTGTCAGGCAAAGATGGCTCAGGATAAAGAAGGTAACTGGACAGCGACAGTCACTCTGACCAATCCCACATCCACACCTGCACTGATGACCCGCATCAATGTGGTTGGTGACAAGGATGGTGACCAGTTCCTGCCCATTCTCTATGAAGACAACTATTTTGCCCTGCTTCCCGGTGAGCAGAAAGAGGTATCTGTCCGTTGGAAAGATGTTGATACCCGGGGAAATTCTCCTGTGATCCGGATAACGGGATACAATGTAAAGGAACTGAGCAGACAATAATCATGTAACGGTTCTGACGTATAGAAGAGGATCCCTGCATCCGCAGGATCCTCTTCTATAATTTTTCTTATACCTTCTTGCGCTTTTTATACTGACTTATCTTAATCTGTTTATACATATGAAAAGTATATTTCAACTGATAACTCTTCTCTGCCTTTCTGTTATGGCAAGTATGATGGAATCTTGTTCCACAAAAAATGAAAAGATTGTTTTGGCATATGTCACATCGCATGGAGCAACTCTTCCGGACCCTGATCTTGTGACACACATAAACTATGCATTCGCTCATGTAGATTCTACATTCAGCAAACTCAAGATAGATAATGAAGGACGTCTGTCTGAAATTACGGCTCTCAAGCAAAAAGTTCCCCATCTGAAGGTGTTGCTTTCCGTTGGCGGATGGGAAAGTGGCAGATTCAGTGAAATGGCTGCAAACGAACAATACCGCCTGTCGTTTGCCAACGATTGCCGGCGGGCAATCGAACAGTTTCAGCTGGATGGTATTGACATCGACTGGGAATATCCTACCAGCAGTGCGGCAGGAATATCATCTTCTCCTGACGATACCCAAAATTACACGTTGCTGATGAGAGACCTGCGAAAGGCAATCGGTCCGGACAAACTCCTGACACTGGCTTCCGTATATAACGGCAATTACATAGACTTCAAAGCCATTGATCCTTATATAGATTTTGTCAATGTTATGGTATACGATATTAACCGTCCCCCTTATCATCATGCGGCTCTTTACCGTTCGCCACTGGTAGGAGACGGATGCGGTGAAGAGGCTGTGGAGGCTCATATACAGAAAGGAGTTCCTGTAGAAAAACTGGTATTGGGTATTCCTTTCTACGGGCATGCGGCTGCTCCATTGTCTGATTTTATCAGTTACGATGCAATCATGGCGCAGCAAGACTACAAAACCTGCTGGGACTCGATTGCAAAAGTCCCTTACCTTGCTGATAAAGATGGAAAGTTGGTTTGTTCGTATGAGAATCCATCTTCCATTACAGCCAAATGTGCTTTTGTCAAGCAGAAAGGGCTGAAGGGTATTATGTATTGGGAATACAATTCTGATGGAAAAGAAGGGAGCCTCCGGAAAGCAGCCTATGAAGGAATGCAGGAATAATATGTTGGTAGTCAAGGAGCTTCTATGACTTTTTGTGGAAACGAATGATCTGTTTCATGAGTTTCGAAACGTGTAAGATTTCGTCTCTTTCATACGGCTTTTGAATTCTCTTTGCGTTTTTTTTTTTTTTTTTACATACACGGCATTGGATATCAGCCTGTTTATGAGTAAATTTGAACGTTTCTTAAAAGGAAGTATTATGAAGACTAAGTTGTATTTCTTGACACCCTTGTTGCTGTTTGCACTCAGTGCCTGCAACTCTGATGATCCGTCTTCTTCCGAAACGGATGTTCCCGCAGCCAAAGAACGGCAGGATATTCCTCTTACGCGTTCAGAAACCCAGTTGGCTGATCATACACTGGACTTCTCGCTGGCTTTGCTCAGACAGGCCAGTCTGCAGGAGGCAGGAAAAAATATGCTGGTGTCTCCTCTCGGCACGGCTGCCTTGCTCAACCTGATGGCTAACGGAGCTGAGAGTCATACGGCTGATGAACTGTATGCGGTTTTGAGTCCTTCCGGTGTCAGTGCCGGTGAATTGAATGATTTCTTTTCGAAACTCAATACCTGGCTTCCGGAACTGGATAACACAACCTCACTGGCACAGGCTTATTCTCTGTGGATGGACGATCAGTTCACCGTTCATTCCGGTTATACGGATGTGGCTCAGTCGGTATTGGGAGCAGATGTCAGACAACTGGATTTTCAGAATACCCAAAGTCAGCAGCAGCTTTACGACTGGTGCAGCGAAAAGACAGAAGGATGTATTCGGGAAATTGATTGTCCGTTGGCGGATGCGCAGCTGGTGATGCTTCATACACTTTATTTCAAAGGAGCATGGACTGATAAATTTGATCCTGCACAGACTCGGACAGAGACTTTCCGGGGGAATCTCAGGGAAGTTGCCGTGCCGATGATGCATGACAGACAGAGAGCCGGTTATGCCGCAACTGAATCATTTACGGCTGTCAGTCTTCCTTATGGTAACGAAGCATATTCCATGTTGCTGGTTCTTCCGGCTGCCGGGACAGATATGGCGCAGGCCGGCCGGGCATTGGCCGACGGAGCCTGGAAAGAACTGACGTCCCGGCTTTATGGGGCTCAGGTGGATCTGAAACTGCCGAAGTTTGAACTGGCTTATGATACCTCACTTATTGAAATGCTTCAGGAAATGGGGATTCACGATGCATTCAGTGGAGAGGCTGATTTCAGTGGACTGACCCCCGATCCGTTGTATTTCAATGTTTTCAAGCAGCAGTCTGTTCTCAGGGTAGACGAACGGGGAACGGAAGCTGCTTCCGTCACCTGGGCAGGGCTTGACACTTCTTTGCCTGAAGGAGGTGAGGAACCTGTGGCAGCTGTCACTTTTGACCGGCCGTTCTATTTCTTCATCCAGGAAAAGAGTACCGGACTGATGCTTTTCATGGGTAAAGTGGAAGAATTGAATCCGGAATAAACTCATTTCTATACTGATTTCACCGGCTTGATGTAAATCATGAAAACTGAATAAAAATAATATTTTCTGTTTGTACGGAATGTATAATATGTTGGAAAACATATAAATTTGCCCCGCTAAACCAAACTAAACTAAAGATGTTGGAATACAAAACCGTAAAGTATCATATCCCTCAGCAGGGAATATACTTGTATGCTCGTACAAACGAAGGAAAGACGGAAATGATCGTTTTGAACAGTACTGACCAGGAACAGACATTGCCAAGCGAACATTACAATGCCTTGACAAATGGACGGAAAACCGGTACGGAAATTGCCAGCGGCAAGCAAGTGGATTTCACACGTAATTTGGTTTTACCGGCTCGCCAGTCACTGGTCATCGAATTTTAAGAGTCTCCCTCCAAAAGGAGACTGAGTGGACAGAATATTTGGAAAAGGCTGTTCCCGACTGCTGCAGGGCAGGGGAACAGCCTTTCTGTTTGTTACACTTACTGGTGGTCAGTAGTTAATTGATCGATTTCTGCTTCTGTCAGTCCGGTAGCCTTTGCAATTTGTTCCGGAGACAATCCCAGTGATTTCAGGTTCCGTGCAATAGCGGCCTTTTCTTCAGCACGTCCTTCTGCCAGACCTTCAGCTCTGCCTTCAGCGCGACCTTCTGCACGCCCCTCTGCTCTGCCTTCAGCACGCCCTTCAGCACGTTCCGTCATGATGTTGTCACGCAGAATCACGATATTGTCCAGATGCTTATAGTATGCTTTCAGTTCTTCCCGGCTCATACGGTCCAGTTTCAACTGCTCTTTCACCGTATCCAGTCCCGGAGCTGTGGCATGTTCCGGAACATTGCCTGTGTTCAGATAGTAAATCCATTCTTCCAGCGGTGTCCTGGCTACCCGGTTAAAGTCATTTACTTTCAGAATGTAATATTCCGGATAGAGCTGACTGACCTTGTCCACCTTGAATGTCTGTTTCTGGAATGGACTGAGTTCCAGTATGTCTCCTTCGTGAATGCCTATGAATTCTGTCTTCCCGTGATATACGAAATCTTTGCCGTGTCCCAGGGAGAAATATACAATATTCACGCTGTATACTTTACGCACCTTCTCATATCCTTCACCCCGGTTGATGTATTCCGTTACCAGTTTGGACGCACCGAACAGCATGCGTTGGAAGTACGCATACTCGTTGTTGTTTTGAACCTCGATGAGTACCAGCTCTCCTTGTGAATTTTCGGCCAGCATGTCCACGCGGTTATATTTGTCGAATTCATCCTCCTGATTGCTTTCGCTTTCCAACAATTTGTGGATGGTTACTTTTTCCTCCAGCAGGGTGGTAAGCAGTCCTTCCAATACCGCATAATTGGCCTTGTTGCGCAACAGGCGCTTCATGGCCCAGTCAAAACGAATATAATTTTCCATAAGGCAATGCGTTGTTAATTGTTGTTCTTACAAAGGAAATGAATAATTTGGTTTTTACCAAGAAAATGAATGTTTTAGTTTTTCTTGTTATTTCGATGCGGCAGGATCACGGTAGCCTTTAAAGTATTTGCGGAAGAAAATCCACTGATAATCGATCGAATTGTTCCAGTAGTTTATGTTATGGGCACCCGGACGTATGATAAAATCGTGACGGATACCTCGCCTGAGGAGTTCCTGATGGAATTTCCGGTTGACTTCCAGAAAGAAATCTTCCGTTCCGCAGTCGATGATCAGGGAGAGATCTCCATCCTGGATGCGGTCCAGCTGGGTCATGACCGTGTGGGCATCCCAGCGGCTCTGGTTTTCTACTTCCTTACCCAGGTGGTTGCTCATTCCCCAGCTTTTTGGGAACGGACGGATATCTACACCGCCGCTGGTACTTCCGGCTGCTCCGAACAGATCTTTGTGACGGAAGGACAGCCACATACTTCCGTGTCCGCCCATGCTGAGTCCGGTGATGGCCCGTCCCTTGCGGTCTTTGATGGTGGGATAGCGGGAGTCGATCCAGGCGGTCAGTTCCCGGGCTACAAAGGTTTCAAACTGGCTTTCCGGACGTAGCGGACTGTCCCAGTACCAGCTTGCTTCTCCGTCGGGACATACTACGATAATACCGTCGCGGTCGGCCATCTGGGGAAGTTCCGGTTTGATGGTCGGCCATGTGAATGCATTGCCTCCGTGTCCGTGCAGTAGATAGAGGGTAGGGCAGGAGTTTCCGGCCAGTGCCTGTTCGGGCACGATGACCACTACCGGAATGTTCCGTTTCATTTTGGGACTCGCAACGGAGAGAGTGTCTACCCGTGCAGCCTGGGCACAAAGGGCCGTCAGCAAGAGGACGGCAAGGCATAATCCGAGTTTTTTCATCGTTGTTAAAAGGTTGGTTTATGAGTTCGAATTTTAGGCTTTGTTTTTTGCAAAGGTAAGACGTTTTTCACTTTTTCAGGTGCGGATAAGGGCATTTTGTGGTAAAAAACGTACCTTTGGGGCATGAGAATACGATTGGAAGAAAACAAAGGAATCCCCGCATCCCTGCTGTGGATGCTGGCGATCATTTCCGGGGTGGCAGTTGCCAACCTCTACTACAACCAGCCCCTGCTGAACCGCATGGGCGAAGATTTGCACGTATCCGAGTTTACGGCTAACCTCATTCCGATGGTTACGCAGATCGGTTACGCGCTGGGACTGCTGTTCATCATTCCGCTGGGTGACCTCTACAAGCGGAGGAACATCATTGTGATTAACTTTTCACTGCTGGCCTGCTCCATGCTGGCTGTGGCTGTGGCGCCCGATATCCGTTGCATACTGGCGGCTTCGCTGGTGACGGGTGTCTGTTCCGTCATGCCGCAGATCTTCATACCGATGGTTTCGCAGTTCTCGCTGCCGCAGAACAAGGCCCGTAACGTCGGGATGCTGGTGAGCGGACTGCTGGCCGGTATTCTGGGATCTCGTGTGATCAGCGGAATTGTCGGCGAATACTGGGGCTGGCGCACCATGTATTACATTGCTGCCCTGATGATGCTGGTCTGCATCTTTGTGGTGTTGCGCATCCTGCCTGACATGCCTTCCAATTTCCGGGGGACGTATCGCGGCCTGATGAAGTCTCTGCTGGATCTGTTCCGCAGCCAGCCTACGATCCGCATGGTGTCGGCACGTTCCGGACTCTGTTTCGGCAGTTTCCTGGCGCTCTGGGCCTGTCTGGCCTTCAAACTGAGCGGACCTCCCTTTTATGCCGGCAACAACGTGATCGGTATGCTGGGACTCTGCGGAGTGGCCGGGGCACTGACTGCTTCCTTTGTGGGAGCCTCCGTCCGCCGGCTGGGAGTCCGTCCCCTGAATTTCATCGGCTGCGGACTGATGATTGCGGCATGGGCCGTGATGTATATCTTTCAGGATACGTATACCGGATTCATTGCCGGTATCATCCTCATTGACATCGGTATGCAGTGCGTACAGATCAGTAACCAGACCTGTGCCCTGTCGATGGCTCCCCAGGCATCCAGCCGGGTGAACACCATCTTTATGACCACCTACTTTGTGGGCGGTGCTGCGGGCACTTTCCTGGCAGGTACATGCTGGCATGCCTTCGGCTGGGCCGGAGTGGCAGGAGCCGGAGTCTGTCTGACGGCCTGTTCCCTGCTCATCACGTGTCTGGCCAGACACTGATCCGGGACTGCCTTTATGATCCGTAACCTCATGATCCGTAACCTCAAATTCTTTAAAATATCGCATGAAAAAATCAATCCTTTACCCCAAAGAATGGCTGGCCATCCATCCCTATACGGCTGTCCGTCCTTCGGATGCGTATTATGTGACACTGGCCAATGAACTGCTGGCGGCCTGTACGCTGACGGAGCTGCCCGAACCTTTCCGGCGCAAGCTGTGTCTGTATGTGGCAGCCTATGTGGAAGATGTCGTTTCCGGACTCGGACTGTGGAGATGTTTCACGAAGGAACATACTGCGCTTTACGGGAAGCCGCTTCCGTTCCGGAAGGTGCCGGCCGACTGGCTCTCCGATGAGGTGAACGAGGAAGACGTGGCGTTCCTCATCTGGAACACCTGGCAGAAAGCCACTTTCAGCCACGGCTTTGTCAGTCCCCTGCATCCGGACATTACCCGTCAGGCAGCCGCTTTCCGTCCGCTGGTGGAGCGGGCCTACGAGGAAGCTCCCGAGAATGAGGCACTGGCCGGATTCTGGGATACCTTTGCCACGAAAGAAGAGGCTGAACGCAAGCTGACCTGGCTTTTCGGACATACTTATCTGACGGAGCCGTCGATGCAGCCTTATATCGCCCATGTTGCTCCGCACGACCGTTTCATCGTACCGACCGGACCGCTGGCGCTCTTTCTGCACGAATGGACAGACCGCCTGGCCGCCGATCCTTCACGCTGGAAGGAAGTGGAAGGACTTTATACTTCCGAACCGGAAGTACCCGAACGGGTGAAGGAACAGAACCGCCGCAACTACGAACTCTTTACGGCGCATACACAGGGGCGGGAAGTGGCTTATCTGCCGGACTATGAGGCTCTGCGCGGTTTTCTGACCGGAGTGCTCCAATGGCCTGATGACGACAATCACACCCTGCCTCAGTTCCGTGCCCACCGCAACTTTGTCCTGCTGGTGAATCGGGAGAAGGGTATTCTGCTGGCCAAGGACGTGGCTGCCTGCATTGCCGACCCGGACAATCCGTTGTATCGTCCGGAAGAAGCGCGCAGGAAGGCTTTCCGCCTGCTCACCGAGGAAATGCTGTGTCCGCCCGACCTGTTGCACCGCTGCATTGCCAACGGCTGGTTGCCTGATGCTTCCCTGTCCGGCGAAGCGGACAGCTGGGTACAGGAGAATGCGGATTTCATTGCCCGCCACACCCTGCTGTACTACTACCGGGGAGACTGATCCGGAAATTATCCGTAACAGTGTCCGGATATCCCGGAAAAATCGTATCTTTACCCAGACTTTAATTTAAAAACCTATAACAACTTATGAAACAACGTTTATTTGTCATTCTGACTTACCTCGTATTCCTGGCGGTACAGGGCCTGCAGGCACAGGTGCGCTTCGACAAGAAGAAGCTCTACAATGTCTGCTCAGTCAAGTATCCGGGAAAGGCCTGGAGCTATTCAGGTTCGGTCCCGAATGTGAAACTGGCCGCAGTGAGTGAATCGGACAAACAGCAGCAGTGGAGCATCACGGATCTTTCCGGCAGCTTCCGGCTGATTAATCCTTTTGAGAACCGGGCCGTGCGGGCTGCCGACAATGCCCTGGCACAGGTGGCTGAAGTGAACGGATCTGACGAAATGCAGCTGTGGCTCATCAAGCCTGTCGGCGAGTATGTGCAGCTGATTCCTTCAAACAAGGCGCAGTGGGTAGCTTCCTGCCGCGAAGACGGAACCATCGCCCTGGTGGATGTAGCCAAGGCCGGTACGTCGAAGGAAACCCTTTTCCGCATCACGGCAAGCAAGGTGGCTGCTCCGGCTTCTGCTTCCGGTGCTGCACGCGAGAAGGTGTACTGGGAAGACGAAACCCGTTTCGAGGAAAACAAGGAAAAGGGCCATGCCACTTATATTCCTTATTTCAGCGAACAGGAAATGCTGGCCGACAAGGAGTTTTACGCCACTCCGTGGGTGTACAACCAGAGCAAGGCCATGATGCTGCTCAACGGCGACTGGTACTTCAACTTCGTGCCGCAGCCGTCTGAACGTCCGCTGGATTTCTATAAAGAAGACTATGATGTCAGCAGCTGGGCTACGATTCCTGTTCCCTCCAACTGGGAAATGCAGGGATATGACCGTCCCATCTACTGCAATGTGGAGTATCCGCACTCCAACACACCGCCCTATATCGATGCCCGCAAGGGATTCAATGACGGCGGAAAGAACTACGGCATCAATCCCGTGGGCTCTTACGTCCGCTATTTCAACCTGCCCGAAGGCTGGGACAAACAGCGCACTTTCATCCAGTTCAACGGTATCTACAGTGCCGCACTGGTTTACCTGAACGGAAAGTACGTGGGCTATACCCAGGGTTCCAACAACGTGGCTGAATTTGACCTGACTTCATATCTCCGTCCGGGACAGAACAAACTGGCCGTACAGGTGTTCCGCTGGAGCGACGGCTCTTACCTGGAATGTCAGGACATGTTCCGTATGAGCGGTATCTTCCGCGATGTTTATCTCTACAACATACCGCTGGTGAGCGTGCGCGATCATTACATTACTTCCCGTCTGGATGCTTCGGCTGATTACCGTCAGGGAGAAATGCAGGTGGAACTGACGCTCGACAACCGGGGACGTCTGAAAGGCGAAAAGGAACTTGTTGTCCGTCTGTCGGATCCGTCGGGCAAGGTAGTGGCTGAAACCGAACAGACCGTGCGTTTCTCTGAACGTGAAACAACCTGCAAGGTTAAGACTGACTTCCGCGTGAAGAACCTCAGCCTGTGGACAGCAGAAACACCGAACCTCTATACGGTGAGCGTTATCCAGCGTGCTGGAGGCAAGGACGAAATGGCCTTCTCTACCAAATATGGTTTCCGCGACATCGAAGTACGCGGTCCGCTGGTATATATCAACGGCAAGCGCGTCTTCTTCAAGGGTGTGAACCGCCACGACAGCCATCCGCTCTACGGACGTGCCGTAACGGTGGAATCCATGCTGCAGGATGTGCTGCTGATGAAGCGCAATAACATCAATACCATCCGTACCTCACACTATCCCAACGCGTCGAAGATGTATGCCATGTTCGACTATTACGGACTCTATACCATGGATGAGGCCGATCTGGAAGACCATGCCAACCAGTCCATCAGTGACATGCCGTCATGGATTCCGGCCTTTGTGGACCGCATCGACCGCATGGTGCTGCGTGACCGCAACCATCCGAGTGTGATCTTCTGGAGTCTGGGCAATGAATGTGGAGGCGGTAACAACTTCCAGGCCTGCTACGATGCAGCCAAGCGCCTTGATCCCCGTCCCGTACACCACGAAAGTACCCGCGACGGCAAGGAATTCGGCGGTAACCGTTTCAGTGACCTCTACTCGAAGATGTATCCCAGCATGGGCTGGATGGATCAGTATGTCAATTCGTTCGACAAGCCGATGTTCATCTGCGAATATGCACATGCCATGGGTAATGCCATCGGTAACCTGACTGAATACTGGAACAGCATCGAAAGCAGTTCGTCTACTATCGGTGGTGCCATCTGGGACTGGGTAGACCAGGCCATCTATGAACCGGTTGAAATCAAGCAGGGCAACTATGCCGGACGTCTGCACACCGGATACGACTTCCCCGGCCCGCACCAGGGCAACTTCTGCTCCAACGGTATCATCCCCGCTACCCGCGAGGAAACTCCGAAGCTGAAGGAAGTGAAAGCCGTTTATCAGTATATCAAGTTCCGTCTGGAGAATAATGACAAGAACGGAAACGAAGTGACTGTCAGTCTGAAAAATACGTATAACTTTACTTCTCTGGCTGATTTCGACCTGCGCTGGGAAACCGTGAAAGACGGTTATGTAGTGGGAGCAGACAGCATGCAGCTGGCCGATGTAGCCCCCTATGATTCCGTTTCACTCACTTTGCCGCTGTCGGGAGCTGACCTGAAGAAAGCATCGAAGAACGGTGAAGAAGTGATGATCAACCTGACCGTGCGCCAGCGCAAGGCAACGGTATGGGCCGGAGCCGGTCATGAAGTAGCCCGGAAGCAGTTTGAACTGACCAGCCGTGCCGGACTGCCGGAACTGCGCATCAATGCCCGTGTACCCAGGCTGGCCGTGAAGAAAGAAGGTCAGAGCCTGACCGTCGGCAACGGATTTGTGGATGCAGCCTTTGACACCACAACCGGACGGATGACTGCCCTGCGCCTGAACGGACTGGATGTCATCTATGGCGGTGAAGGTTTCATCTTTGATAACCACCGCTGGATTGAAAACGACCGCTTCGAGAAGACCGAAAACGGACTGGAACCCACCGGTACCTGTGAGGCTGTGGAAGAAGCCAGCGGTAATGTGGTTGTGAAGACTGTCCGCAAGGGAAGTCTCTGCGACACGGAGATCACGTACGTGTTCTATCCGGGCGGCGTGATGGATATGGATGTGAAACTCACGCCGAAGACTGCCGACCTGCGTCGTACCGGTCTGGTATGCTCCGTCAATGCCGGTCTGAACAATGTGGACTATTATGCATACGGTCCGTGGGAAAACTACAACGACCGTCATGCAGGCTGCATGGTAGGACGCTACCGCACCACTGTGGAAGACATGGTTGTACCTTACGTGAAACCCCAGTCCATGGGTAACCGCGAAGGCTTGCGTGAACTGAAGCTGACCAACTGCCAGGGACGTGGTGTCAGCATCCAGACCGAAGGCGGTGTATCCTTCTCCGCCCTGCGCTATACGGATGCCGACCTGATGAAGGCCAACCACCTCTGGGAACTCCAGGAACGTCCGTGCATCATCCTTCACCTGGATGCACTGGTTCGCGGTCTGGGTAATGCCAGCTGTGGTCCGGAAACCATGCTGAAATACAAGATCCCGCAGATGCCGTTCAGCTACAAGCTGCGCTTCTCTGCCTGCGACTGATCTTGATGATTAAACCTGTAACGAGGCTGACTTTATTTACGGAAGTCAGCCTCGTTTTTATATATGCCTGTTCTTTCTGTCTGTTTGTCTTGTTTGCTGTTGCTGATTGTTTCCTGCCGTTGTTAATCTGTTGTCGAATAGAGATTTGTTATATTCAGGGATGCGGCTTGTATCAGAATAAGTAATGGAAATGCAATATGAATCATGTAGCTTCTTTATGAAAAAGTAACTGGACTGTAATACCATAGTCCTACTTTTGCAGCGTTAAAAAATCAAATATTTAATCTTTTTTATATAAAGATTCTGTTTGAGTTATTCTAAAATAAAAGTTACATGAAAATTAAACAATCTATTTTAACAGGGTTATGCCTGCTTTTTGTATGGACGGCACAGGCACAGACTCAAGTTATTGCTCACCGTGGCTTCTGGAAAACAGAAGGTTCTGCCCAGAACTCGATTACAGGCCTTCAGAAGGCCGCCGAAGCCGGAGTGTATGGTTCCGAATTAGATGTGCAGCTGACTGCTGACGGGGTAGTGGTAGTCAATCATGATGATGTTGTCGAAGGACTGGTGATCGGAGAGACCAGGTATGAAAAACTGAAAGATATCAAATTGAAAAACGGAGAACGTATTCCCTTGCTGGAAGAGTATCTGAAGACAGGTAAGCAGCTTCCTGAGATTCGTCTTGTACTGGAAATCAAACCTCATAAGACCCGATCTCAGGAAAATCAGATTGCCGCTGCCTGTGTCAGACTGGTAAAAAAATATGGAATGGAAAAGCAGGTGGAATATATTTCTTTCAGCATGAATATATGTGAACAGCTTGTCAGCCTGGCTCCGGATGCGGAAGTGGCTTATCTGAATGGAGACTGTGCTCCGAAGGATATCAAGGCTAAAGGCCTGACAGGAATAGACTATAGTTATAAGGTGTTTTACAAGCATCCGGAATGGGTGAAAGAAGCCCAAAGTCTGGGATTGAAGGTAAATGTATGGACTGTGAACAAGACAGCTGATTTGCAGAAGATGATTGCTATGGGTGTGGATTTGCTGACAACTGACCAGGTGCTGGAAGCCAAAGAGATGGTAAGCGGTCGGGAAGCCCGATAACGGATGAGAGGTGAAATCTAATAAAGATAACATGAAAGGTAAATGGATTATTCTGGGCTTCATGCTGTATGGAGCCTGTGTACAGGCAAAAATCGTTGATTCTCAGTTTTGTTTTGCTGGGAAAGTGATAGATAAAAATGGTCGGGGAGTAGCCGGTGTCGTAGTGAACGACGGTATTAGTTTTACAACAACGGATGCACAGGGAACGTGGGCGTTGCATTCAGATACGACCAGAAGCAAGTTCGTTAGCATTTCTACTCCGGCAGGATATGTCTTGCCTCAGAATGACGGACTGGCCGATGGCTTTTATGTTCCGGTGCGTGTCCTGGCTTTGGCCGGTGGAAAACATGATTTTGTATTGGAGAAGCGGACTGAAACTGACGATCGTTTCCATTACATAGCCGTGTCTGATCCTCAGGTGTGCAATGAACGCGATTTCAAGCGCTGGTGCCAGGAAACGGTGCCCGATATGGTGGAAGTCATTGACTCGTTGAAGCAGTCGCATGAAGTTGTCGGAATGACACTGGGCGACCTGGTATGGGACAACATGCCTTTGTTTGATAATTACAAAGCTTCGCTGAAAAATACGGGAGCCACATTCTTCCAGTGTATCGGTAATCACGATTTTGACAGACAGTATCAGGGGCTTCACAATATGGAACTGGCTTCACCGGTATATGGTGAAATGGTCTACGAAAGTCATTTCGGTCCCACTGACTATTCTTTCAACATCGGCAAGGCACATATTGTCACGATGAAGAACATCAACTATGTAGGTGGAAAATCTTATCTGACCAGCCTGACCGGGCAGCAGCTGGATTGGCTGAAGAAGGATTTGAGCTATTTGCCTGAAGGCAGTCTGGTAATCCTGAACATGCATGCACCTTCATGGAACCGTATTTCTCCCGATGGCAACATCCGGAACGCCGCCCAGCTGAAGGAGGTTCTGAAAAACTATAATGTACATGTGTTCAGCGGACACACTCATTTCTTCCAGAACAATGAAGTTTCTCCTGTGCTGTATGAACACAACATCGGTGCGGCCTGTGGCGGCTGGTGGACGGGCTGGGTCAATCAGTGTGGTGCGCCCAACGGATATATGGTGGTGGATGTTGACGGAAATGATTTGAAGTGGCATTACAAGGGAACCCGCCGTGACTTTTCTTATCAGTTCCGCATCTATAACAAAGGAGAGTTCAAAAGCCAGAGCAGTTTTGTGGTTGCCAATGTCTGGGACTGGGACAGTGCCTGCAAAGTCGTGTGGTTTCAGGACGGAAAACCGATGGGAGAAATGGAACAGTTCGTTGATTCCGATGAAGAGCGTGCTTCGGAACTGAAGAACCGTGCCTCGGCAGAAAAGACAGGCCATCTGTTCCGTGCCATGCCTGCCGACGGAAGCAAGGAAATCCGGGTAGAGTTTACCAATCGTTTCGGAGAGGTATATACGAAGAGTATTCGTCTCTGAGCCCGAATGAAATCAAGGCGATATGAATATAAACAATCCATAAATTAATAAAGTGATGAATATATTGAAATCTGTAGCTTTATTCCTGATACTCCTGTTGGCTGGAAGCAGTATGGTGCTTTCGGCACAGGACAGAAGCATATCGGGAAAAGTGTTCGATACAAATGAGGAGCCTCTTATCGGGGTGACAGTAACCATTGAGAACACTACCATTGGTGCGATAACTGATATTGACGGTGCCTTTACACTTCAAGTGCCCGAAGGGAAGGTAGTTCTGAATGTGTCGTATGTGGGTTTTGTCCCGCAGAAGGTGACGGTTGCTTCCGGACAGTCCAATGTGACCGTACGTCTGAGCGAAGATGCGGTCTTGCTGAACGAGGTAGTGGTTGTCGGTTATGGTAAACAGAAGAAGGTGAATCTGACCGGAGCTGTTGCTTCCGTAGGTGGTGAAGAACTGGAAAACCGTGTCACAAAATCGTTGAGCAGTATGTTGCAGGGTACAGTAGCCGGCTTGAATGTAACAACCTCTTCGGGTGTACCGGGCAGTTCCGCTTCCATCAATGTGCGCGGTATCACTTCCATCCATGAATCGGAACCGCTGGTACTGATTGACGGTGCCGTGGGAGATATCGACCGAGTCAATCCCAATGATGTGGAATCCATTTCCGTTATCAAGGATGCATCTGCCGCTGCCATTTACGGTGCACGTGCTGCATTCGGTGTGATTCTTGTGACAACCAAGTCGGGAGCTGCCAAAGACGGCAAGGCAACTGTACGTTACAGCGGCCGTTTCGGATGGCAGGCACCTACCACTTCCACTGATTATGAAACAACCGGTTACTGGTCAGTATATACCATCAATCAGTTCTGGCAAGCCAATTCGGGTACGCTTTATGTGGATTATACCGATCAGGATATGCAGGAACTGTGGAACCGTGTGAACGACAAGACTGAACATCCGGATCGTCCCTGGGTGGTGGAAGACGTGAGAAACGGACGTAACCAGTGGGTTTACTACGGAAACTATGACTGGTGGCATAGCCTGTATCGTGACAACCGTCCGATGCAGCAGCACAATGTGTCCATCAGCGGAGGCAAGGATGATGTAAAATATTTCGTTTCGGGATCCTACGACAAACAGACAGGTATCCTGCGTGAGAATCCGGATATATACCGGAAATACAATCTGCGTTCGAAAATCGATTTCCGTATCAATGAATGGCTGACCATGTCGAACAATACTTCGTTCTACAGCTCACAATACAGCTATCTGGGTGATGGTGACGTTGAAAATACACTGGCCTACAGTGCCCGTCATGCACTGGCTTGTTTCCCGCAGAAGAATCCTGACGGATCCTGGCTCTACAGTACACCTTATCTGAACTACAAGGTGGCCAACGGACGCCATATCCTTCTGGGTGAGAATTCACACCGCAATGTGGAACGCAGTACGGACTTCACCAATACCACCCGTCTGGTGTATGCTCCGATCAGGGAGCTGAGCTTCACCGGAGACTTTACTTATCGCCAGTACCAGTCGCGCAATACCAGCCGTTCAAACGTGATGTATTACCGGGAGTATCCGGATGGTGAACTGTTGTCGTATGCAACCGGAGCCGGAGCTAATCGTCTGGATGAGGCTGTCAATACGAACCAGTATTACTCTACCAACATTTTCGGAACCTACGATGACACCTTCAACCAGGCTCATCACCTGTCGGTTGTAGGCGGTATGAACTATGAAGCATGGAAGAACAAGAATATTTCGGCATACGGTGAAAACCTTGTTTCTACTGATCTCGACGACCTGGATCTGGTGGGACAGAATGCGGAAGGTGCTACGATCACCGGAGTAGGCGGAGGACAGAATGAATATGCCCTGCTGGGTATTTTCGGACGTATCAATTATGATTATAAGAGCCGTTACCTGTTTGAGGTGAGCGGACGTTATGACGGAACTTCCCGTTTCGCTTCAGGAAGCCGCTGGGGATTCTTCCCTTCAGCTTCGGCCGGATGGCGTATCTCCGAAGAATCTTTCTTCCAGCCTGTACGCCAGTGGATAGACAACCTGAAAGTCAGAGGATCTTTCGGTAGTCTGGGCAATCAGAACATCTCTTCTTATTATTCTTTTGCCCGCCTGATTTCCATCTCCAGTCTGGGATATACTTTCGGGGAAGGAAGTGTGCTGCCCAAGTATTCTTCACTGAGCGCACCCATCGCTTCGGGAATGACCTGGGAGACTGCACAGCAGTGGGACTTCGGATTCGACCTGACCATGCTGGGTAACCGTCTGAACCTGACGGTGGACGGTTATATCCGCGATACGAAGGACATGCTTACCGATGGTGTGGATCTGCCCGGAGTGTATGGTGCCGACCTGCCCGATATGAATGCAGCCGACTTGCGTACGAAAGGTTATGAAATCACCCTGAACTGGCGTGACCGCCTGACACTGGGAAACAAGCCTTTTGAATACAGTGTCGGACTTAACCTGAGTGACTACAAGAGTGTGATTACGAAATACGACAACGAGAACAAGACATTTGCCAAAGATTATTATGAAGGAATGGAAATCGGTGAGATCTGGGGATATGTGACAGACGGACTGTTCCAGACCGACGAAGAGGCAAAGGCATACGCTGAAAAAGTCGACTTGAGTTATGTACTCAAGGGACAGACCGGCGGATGGCAGGCCGGCGACGTGAAATTCGTCGATCTCGACGGTGACGGCAAGGTAGGCATTGGAAGCAACAATGTCGACAACCCCGGCGACCGGAAGATCCTCGGCAATTCTCTGCCTTCCTTCTCTTACGGTATTTCAGCCAGTGCGCAGTGGAACGGTTTTGATGTTTCCGCCTTCTTCCAGGGAACAGGCAATCACTACTGGTATCCTGCCGGACAGTCAATGCCTTTCTGGGGCCCGTACTCTTATCCGTATCTGTCGTTCCTGCAGAAGGACTTCCTGGCCGATGTATGGACTGCTGAAAATACGGATGCCTATTTCCCCCGTGCGATGGCTTACTCTGCCAGCGGTGGGGTGCTGAGCAACGTGAACGACCGTTATTTGCAGAACCTGCGTTATCTGCGCTTCAAGAACCTGACAGTCGGCTATACACTCCCTCAGTCATGGACCGGAAAAGCCAGAATCGAATCTGTACGCATTTACTTTACCGGTGAAAACCTCTGTTACTGGTCGCCGCTGAAGAAACATTCCAGATATGTAGATCCCGAAGCGGCTATTGACAGAAGCGATGCATATAACAATGCTTATTATCCGTGGCAGAAATCATTCCTGTTCGGTATTGACGTTACTTTCTAATGACTTAAACTAACAGAACATAATATGAAAAAAAATATTTTATTGGCTTTTACGTTGATGGCTGCTCTTTCATCCTGTAATGACTGGCTTGACAAGACCCCGCTGAGCGATATCACGGAAGAAAACTATTTCAGGACTGAAACAGATCTCCAGCTTTTCAGCAACAACTTTTACAACACGATTCTCGACAAGTCACCCTACGACCAGCAGAGTGATGTATATGTACAGCAGGAGCTGTCGGATGAACTGCTGGGAGGATCCAACCGCATCGTTCCCGCCAGTGGAGGAGGATGGACCTGGACTGCACTGCGCAATGTCAATACCCTGCTGGGAAACATTGATAAGTGTGAGGATGAAGAGGCTGCGGTCAAGTATTCCGCATTGGCCCGCTTCTTCCGTGCCTACTTCTATTTCGACAAGGTAAAACGCTTCGGAGATGTACCCTGGTATGACAAGGAACTCTTCTCTTCCGATGAGGAACTCTATAAGGCTCGCGATTCCCGTGAACTGGTGATGACCAATATGCTGGCCGACATTGATTACGCCATTGAGAACTTGCCTGCCAAAGAAGAAGAAACCAGCAGTCCTTTCCGTGTGAACCGCTGGGCAGCCCTGGCTCTGAAGGCCCGCTTCTGTCTGTATGAAGGAACCTATCGCAAATACCACAATGTATCACTGGACGGACACGATTACGCCTACTATCTGGAACAGGCTGTGAAGGCTGCTGAGGAACTGATCAATGGCGGTAAGTATCATCTGTATTCCACCGGTAATCCCGAAGAAGACTATCTGATGTTGTTTGCCGCAGAAGATGCCAATCCCGATGAGTATATCCTGGCTATCAAATTCGATTATGGTATGAGTCTTTACCACAATGCTACGGCACATACTCTGGTTCCGACACAGGGACGTCCGGGACTGCCCCGCAAACTGATCAATGCCTACCTGATGAAAGACGGAACACCGTTTACCGACCGTGCAGGATGGGAGAAAATGCCTTTCACCGAAGAAGTGAAAGATCGCGATCCGCGTCTGGCTCAGACTGTCCGTACTCCGGGGTATCACCGTATCGGCCAGACTGAAATTCTGGCTCCTGACTTGTCGGTCAGCGTAACCGGTTACCAGCCTGTCAAGTTTGTACAGGATCCGACTGCTTCTGGCGGACAGGTAGACCGTAACGACCGTTCTACTTGCGACCTTCCGGTTTTCCGCTATGCTGAAGTCCTGTTGAATTATGCGGAAGCTAAGGCTGAACTTGGCACATTGACACAGGCTGATCTTGACAAGACCGTTAATGTGATCCGTGACCGTGTGGCAATGCCGCATCTGGATATGGCCGCTGCCAACGCTAATCCGGACAGTTACCTTTCTTCAGCTGAATATGGATATACCAACGTGACCGGAAGCAATCAGGGAGTGATTCTCGAAATCCGTCGGGAACGTGCCATTGAACTCACTCAGGAGGGATTCCGTTTCGATGACCTGGTGCGCTGGAAAGCAGGCTCCTGCGTGAATCAGTCCATTACCGGTATGTATTTCCCCGGTGCAGGTGAATACGATCTTTCCGGTGACGGCGTGACGGATGTCGTTCTCTATACCGGCGATACCAAACCTGATAAAAAGGATGCACAGGTGTACAAGATCGGATCTGACATCGTGCTGACCGAAGGAGAAAGCGGATATGTTGATTATCACCATAACATTTCGCGTACTGCCTTTAATGAGGAACGCGACTATCTCTATCCGATTCCTATCAATGAACGTTCGCTGAACCCGAATCTGACACAGAATCCGGGATGGAATGACGGACTTTCTTTCTGATTGAAAGCATAGCCATGAATAAACCAACAGGGACAGTCTCACATATACGGCTGTTCCTGTTTTTTGTACCTTTATTTTTCCACCTGATTCCTTTGCAAAAAAGACGGGATGGGTTATCTTTGTGTCCGGATCGTCCCGGTGACGGTTCTTTTGTGTTCATCTTAACAGAAAATACTTATGAAACATGTGTGGAAACCAACCCGTTCCCTGCTGGCTGTACTGACAGCCTGCGCTTCTCTTTCCGCTCTGACCGCTTCCGGACAGACAGTTCCTCCACCTGCTCCCTACGGGGCACTTCCTTCACAGGGCCAGTTGCAGTGGCATGAGATGGAGATGTATAACATGATTGAGTTCAATCAGATCAATTACCTTGATAAAGACTGGGGCTGGGGCGACGAGTCTCCCGAGATCGTCAATCCCGTAAACTTCAATGCCGAAGAGATCGTGCTCCGTGCCAAGAAAGCCGGATCGAAGGGATTCCTCATCAATGCGAAACACCACGGAGGCTTCTGTATGTGGCCTTCCCGCACGACCGACTACAATATCTCCCGTTCTCCCTGGCGCAACGGAAAAGGCGACTGGGTAGGCGAGTGGGAGGCAGCCTGCCGCAAGCACGGGCTGAAGTTCGGGGTTTACCTTTCTCCCTGGGACCGCAATACGGCCAAGTTCGGTACTCCCGAATACCTGGATATGTTCAAGGCACAGCTCCGGGAACTGCTCACCCAGTACGGCGATCTCTTTATCATCTGGTTCGACGGTGCTCCGGGTGAGGGTGGCGACGGATATTATGGCGGTGCCAATGAATACCGCGGAGGCTTCCTCGACTACTACGACTGGGAAAACATCTATGCTCTCTGCCGCGAACTGCAGCCCAATGCCGTGATCTTCGGCGATCCGGGACCCGACGTGCGCTGGGTGGGCAATGAGAAAGGATATGCCGGCGAGACCTGCTGGGCTACCCTGTTTGCTCCCGGTGAGAAATGGAACGGACGGCCGATCCCTTCCGGTGCGCCCGAACACATCAAACGCATCAACGAAGGAAACCGCAACGGCCAGTACTGGATTCCTGCCGAAGCTGACTTCTCCCTGCGCCGGCGCTTCACCTGGCACGCTTCCGACAGCCTGACCGTCAAGACTCCCCAGAAACTGTTCGACATCTATATCAACAGTGTCGGACGCGGACAGGGATGGGATCTGAACCTCCCGATCAATCCGCTGGGGGAACAGGATGAGCCCGACAAGCTTGCCCTGGAAGAGTTCGGACGCTACCTGGAAGCTACGTTCCGCGATGACCTGACCAGGGGAGCCACGCTGCATGCTTCCAATGTGCGGGGTGGGGATGAGGCACATTACGGCACTGCCCTTCTGACCGACGGAGACCGCTATTCCTACTGGGCCACCGACGACAAGGTAACCTCAGCCGAACTGGTTCTTGATTTTCCCCGTACGGAAACATTCAATATCATCAAACTGCGCGAAAACATCAAGCTGGGCCAGCGCATTGACTCGGTGAAAGTCGATATGAAGGTCGGCGGAACCTGGAAAGAAATTGCCGGAGCCACCAGCATCGGTGCCTGCCGTCTGATCCGTCTGAAAAACTATGTGGAGACTTCCTCTCTGCGCATCCGCTTCTATGCACCGGTTGCCCTGGCTGTCAGTGAAGTGGGATGCTACAAGGAACCCGACGGAGCCGTTGCTCCCGTGATCAGCCGCACCAAGGCGGGCGAAGTGTCTCTTCAGGTGGAACGTCCGGTCTACCAGCTTCGCTACACGACCGACGGTTCCGTGCCTTCGGTTTCCTCTCCGCTTTATACCGGACCGTTTACCTTTGCCCGGGAAGGAGCTGTCCGTGCCGTAGCCTTCGACAAGGACGGCCGGAAAGGTGAGGAAGCTGTCCGTACCTTCGATGCCTGCAAGCACAACTGGCGCATCCTGACCGCCGACGGGCAGCCTTATGCCGCAGCCGGGGCCCTGGTGGATGATGACGACCAGACCTTCTGGCGCTCCCCTTCTCAGGACAAGGATGCTGCTTTCCGTCCGCAGAGTCTGGTGATCGACCTGGGCGAAACACAGGAAGTCAAAGGATTCTCCTATACGCCCCGTCAGGACAACAGCAGCGAGGGGGTAATCGACCGCCTTGCTCTCATGGCCAGCGAGGACGGCAAAAACTGGACACCGGTATACGAAGACTTTATTCCCAACATCCGTCAGGCACCGGTCTACCGTTCCTTCCGACTGAAGACTCCCGTGTCCTGTCGCTATCTCAAGCTGACAGCCCTGCGCGTGCTGGAAGGCAATTACGCTACGGGAGCCGAGTTCGGCATCCTGCTGAAGTGAATTTATCCGGGACACCGGCGGATTTCCCCGCTTCCGATGCAGAGCCGTGCCTCCCGGTCGTAGATCACACCGAACTGACCCGGTGCGATTCCCTGGATCAGGTGCGGACTCTCCACCTCATAACCGGTTCCTGCCGGTCGGATCACCCCCGGCAGGAACTGGTCCGTATGGCGGATCTTGAAGCAGATCTCCTGTTCCCCGGCTTCCGGCCAGGGATTTTCCGTAATGAAATGAAAGTCCGTCAGCCGGAACTTCCGCCCGTACTGATGCACCGTGTCATATCCCCGCGATACGAACAGCAGGTTCTTCTCCGGGTCCTTGTCTACCACGAACCACGGACCTCCGCTCAGTCCCAGTCCTTTCCGCTGTCCGATGGTGTGAAACCAGAATCCCTTGTGCGTACCGATCTCCCGGCCGCTTTCCAGTTCCACGATTGCCCCCGGCCGTTCGCCCAGGAAACGCCGGATAAAGTCGTTGTAGTTGATTTTTCCCAGAAAACAGATCCCCTGGCTGTCCTTGCGGCGGGCACTCGGCAGCCGTGCCGCCAGAGCCGTCTCGCGCACCTCCTGCTTCATCAGTCCCCCCAGCGGAAACAGCAGCCTGGATACCTGCAGGTAGTCAATCTGAGCCAGAAAATCCGTCTGATCCTTCACCGGATCTTTGGCCGTTGCCAGCCACACCTTCCCTTCGCGTTCGCAGGTCGACGCATAGTGCCCCGTCGCAATCCGGTCGTACGCATGTCCCGCCTTTTCCTCGAAACATCCGAACTTGATCAGCTTGTTGCACATCACGTCCGGGTTGGGCGTGAAGCCCTGTCTCACCTTGTCGATGGTGTAAGCCACCACCCGGTCCCAGTACTCCTGCTGGAGATCCACCACCTCCAGCTTCAGGCCATACTTGCGGGCCGTTGCCGTCGCCAGTTCGATGTCCTCTTCCGCCGTGCAGCTCAGTCCGTCGTCGGTATCCATGCCGATCCGGATATAAAACAGGTCGGGCTTGTAGCCCTGTTCGCAGAGCAGGTGGACCGCTACGGCACTGTCCACTCCGCCCGAAATCAATGCAGCCAGATTCATGAAGTATTTTTGCGGCAAAGTTAGCTCCACTTTCCCGAAGGTGAAATACCCTGTTTGGGGTATTCTCTGCATAGCCGTAGCTTTCATCGTGCTGGCTTATTTTCTGTAATCATTGATAATATATCTGATTTTACGGGAGTATGTAATAATTTTTTCTGAATGTATTGATTTTTTGATATTTTCTTTATATATTTAGCCACATAATTCACAAATCCGTAAACTTTTAAACAGATAGGTTATGTTTGTCTTTTTTAATTTTCCAAAGTCCCATTCTGGAATTTTTCGGGTGATAATTTTAATGTTTAGTGTATTCCTCTTTTCCTGTGAAAAGGAGAATGCGGGTTCTTCTGCTTCTGCCACAATTCTTGAAATACCGGAATCACAGACTTCCTGGAATATTTCTCAAAGTGGAGAGACAGTTTCTATACAACTTCATTCTGATGGGAGGTGGAGTGTTGAACTGGATGATCAGTTCTCTTCATGGATAAGTATAACTCCCCTTACAGGAGGTGCAGGAGACTCTGTCATCAGTCTGACCATAGGAGAGAATTGGAATAAAGAAGAACGGAATGGAGTTGTGACAATCCGGAGTGGTGAACTTTATCAGACGGTATCAGTTATTCAGGAAGGGAATAGTCAGTATCTTGTTCCAGAGGGTGAAAATACAGACGATATGCCGGTTGACAAATGGTAACTTTAAAAGAAAGGAAATATAATGAAAAACATAGGAATTTATATCGGTTTGCTGTTTTTGGTATGGAGTATGTCAGCATGTACGGATGAGCAGTCATTTGATGGGCAAAATGGAAGTATCCGTGTGACAGGTGTTATAGATCAGTCATCAAGAACTGTATATGATGTGGGCGAAGATGCAGTTGTTGTTTCATGGGATGAAGGTGACCTGATTGGTCTGTTCCCGGAAGGGCAGTCAAGGGCAATACGTTATAAAGCTCTTACAAAAGGAAAGCAGGTTGATTTTGCTCCGGTTGATACACCTTTAGAGAAAAAAGAAGGGGGAGAGTTCTATGCATATTATCCTCATGTAGAATCTGCTTTAAGTTTTCCTCATCTTCCCTTCAGAGATCTGTTTACACAATCTTATTGTGAGGATCATCCCGATCCGGCTGTTGACTTCATGTACGCTAAAAGCCAGATGCAGAATGGAGAATTGCATTTGCATTTTAGTCATCTGTTTACTTTTTTGAAACTTAATATTCGTGCGGAACTTTTGGATAATGCACAGGGATTGTTTGTTCGTTCGGTAGAGCCTCTCATTCCTGTAACCGAAGAAGGTAATTTACCTTACTTTGATATGGAGAAAGAGATGGTTTGCGGAGTAAAGTATAGTCACATGTGGTATCTGATACCTGCTGATAAGATAGCCGATAAAGAGGTGGTTACCTGTTATCTGGCTGTACTCCCGACTTCAGAAGACAACGTCATTACTTTTTTTCTTTTCAAGAATGATGGAACAGCCGATCAGGCAATTTTGGAACGGAAAGCCCCTGAAGGTGGTTTTCTCCCCGGGCATGTATATGATCTGACGGTTGATGAAATGGAATTTGAAGATGTAATGATGGTTCAGCAGCGGGAAAAGCAGGCGTTGATAGATCTGTATAATGCTACTGATGGCGACAATTGGATCAATCATGAGAACTGGTGCAGTGACAAGCCTTTATATGAATGGTATGGAGTTGAATATTGGGATGGACGTGTCAGGAGTCTTTCCTTATCTGAAAATGGATTAACCGGAAACCTTCCTGCTTCTCTGGCTAATCTGGAAATTTTGAATTACATGAATTTGACCGGCAACAGGCTAAGTGGAAACGTGCCGGATGAAATACTTGCCAGTAAGTGGTGGAATGAAGTTGGTTTTGGTGGCATTCTTTTTCAGCAGGAAGGATATAAATTGATATTCCCTACGTATGAATCCACTGATTATTCGATGGATGGGTCTGTTGTTACTCTTCAGACTCACACAGTAGGAGATGGTTTGAAACTGGTGATTTTCGGTGATGCCTATTCTGACCGTCTGATTGCCGATGGAACATATCGGAGCCATGCCGAACAGGCCATGAAGGCGTTCTTTTCAGAAGAACCATATGCTTCTTTTCAGGATTACTTTGATGTGTATATGGTCAATGTTGTGTCCAGAAATGAAATACTTGGGGAGAATACAGCATTTCAGACCTCAGTAGAATTTGAGAGGAATACATTTGTTACAAATCCTCTGATGGTTATTGATTATTGCTATAAGATGGCGGAAACGAATTATCAGACAGCTGATGTAACTACCATTGTTCTGTTGAATTCAAGTGCACCGTTCCGTTCCAATTGTTCGATGTGGTCTGATGGTTTTTCGGCAGCTTTCTGTCTGTATGGTCAGGGTGGGCAAGATCTTGAATATCTGATCCATCATGAAGCTTGCGGGCATGGATTTGGAAAACTGGCCGATGAATATACTGAATTTGAAGGTTATTATCCCTATTCAGCTGGAGTTGAGGAACTTCATGCTATAAATGAATCCATGAACATTGATGTGACCTCTGATCCTTTGCAAGTGTCGTGGGGATATTTTCTGTCGGATGCCCGCTATGCAAATGAAAAAATCGGAATTTATGAAGGAGCTGATTATTATCCCAAAGGAGTATATCGGGCTACGGAAAATAGTATCATGCGGTATAATAGCGGTGGCTTTAACGCACCAAGCCGACAGAGCATTTATCGTCGTATCATGGAGAAGTCCGGTGGCATGTATAACTTTGAAGAATTTCTGAAATATGATGAGATCAATCGGCAACGGATAGACTGGGGAGTTGTTTCCCGGAGTATTTCAATGCCTGAAATGCTGAAAGGAGCCTCACCGATCCGATACAATTATCCTGCAAGTGAGGCAAGAAGCCGTTTGGGAAAATAAGATCCGTTGTAAAAACCATTCAGGGGAAGTCCGGAACCACAAACCAGACTTCCCCTGAACCATTTTTCATCCCATACATTGGCTTATCCGATCATCGGAACCAGCCACTTGGTCAGCAGGTAACCGCCGCCCAGCAGCCAGATGTAAAGCAGTCCGGCCAGCAGGAAAGGTTTCGCACCTGCCTGTTTGAATTTCTCCATGCTGGTGTCCGTACCCAGGGCAGTCATGGCCATGGTCAGCATGAATGTATCGATGTATTCAATGGCACCGTTCAGCGGAATTTCCTTCACGCTGTCCACTCCGAAGAGGTATTGCAGCAGTGAGTTCAGACAGATGATGCCGATGAATCCGAAGGCGAACCAGGGAATGGTGATCTTGCTCTTCTGAGTTGTGCCTCCCTCCGCTGCAGCCTTCTTGCGGCCGGCCAGTGCGAAGCTCATGATCACGAGCACCGGAGCCAGCATCATGACACGGATCATCTTGGTGATGGTTGCCGTACCCGCAATACCCAGTGTGTCGGTCGGGTCCATTGCGTTACCCGCACCGGCCACGTGAGCCACTTCGTGCAGGGTACTTCCCGTATAGATTGCTACTCCCGTGTCACCCAGTGCATCCAGCATACCGGCACGGTACAGGATGGGATAGAGGAACATGGAGATTGTTCCGAAGATCACCACCGTCGATACGGCGATGGCTGTCTTGTGGCCCTCACATTTTACGACCGGTTCGGCACCCAGCACTGCCGCAGCACCGCAGATCGCGCTTCCCGTAGCCGTCATCAGCGAAGTATCTTTATCCATTTTCAGCAGCTTGCCCAGCCATACGCCCAGGAAGATGGTTCCTGCCACGATGATGGTGTCGATCACCACAGCCGGAAGTCCCACGGCAGCTACCTGTGTCAGCGTCAGGCGGAATCCGTAGAGTACGATACCGGCACGCAGGATCTGCTTCGTACAGAACTTGATTCCCGGCACCCAGGTTTCGGGAAGCTTGTTGCGCAGGCTGTTGGCATACAGCATACCCAGGATGATACCCACAATCAGCGGACTGAATGACAGACTTTTCACGAAAGGAATTTCGGCGATGTAGAACGCAGCGAATGAGAATAAGGCAATCAATAAAATACCGTGAATGGTATTTGCTCTGTTTTCTTTACTGAACATAGTTTTATCTCTTTTTTAATCCGCTGCAAAGGTAATACATTCTTTCCGGTTTCGCTATTCACCTTTTTTTATACCCTATAACCGGAAGTAATATCCGCTTTTGTCAAGCAGAGTGTTCAGGAGGAAAAATTATTTCCACAAGCTTTCTTCTTTCCAATTCCGACAGAATCCCATTGCTGTTATATCTATCGAAGGAATAAGGCTTGACGAAATTTGCTTTCATATATGTAGAATAAAAAAACGACCCGCCGATTTGAGCATTGTCAAGAGGCTTGGCGGGTTCTAATGGGGCAAAGGTAGTGAGAATATATGAAATAACCTACTATTGGGAACGTTATTTTTTTACCCCGTTGAACCTAAAGTTGGTTTTTGTAATGGAAATGTAAATACCTGTTTTGTAATATACGGGAATATTTGGTTAAAACAGGAGTGAAAGTGTATCATTAATGAGAAAAATACTTATCTTTGCGCCGAAATGATACAACCTGGCAGCTGTGGGAGGGCCGGTCTCTCCTAGACGGAAGCATGTTTTATTTCATTTCTCTTTATTGTCAACCAAATAGATGTGATATACCGGGCTCCTGCAGGACCTGGTGGAGAGAGAAGAATATACATGCGGAAAAATTTCAGCCAGATTACGACAGGTAAAGAAATGAAACAGACGATCGAAGAAAACCCGATATGGATCCCGTTGCAGACCACCTACTGTAAGGAATTGCAGGTGGCCGAATTTCTTCGTGACTCAGAGATACCTTATTATATCCCCCAGACTTATGAGCTGCAGGACGCAAAAGATGGAAGCGGACGTTGCGAACGGATTCTTGTTCCCGCCATCCATAATCTGCTTTTCATACGATGTAACCACTACGATCGCGAATGGTGCAGACGTTTGCAGCAGTCCATTCCTTTTCCCACGTATTTCATGAGGCGCGGACGGGAAAGTGCCGACTATTGTATCATTTCCAACCGGGAGATGCAGAATTTCATACGGGCCACCAACCCCGAGATCCAGGGGACGCGGTTCATTGATCCCGAAAAACTGAAGAACAAGAAAAATGTCCGGGTGCGGGTTGTCCGCAAGGGACCGCTGTTCGGTATGGAAGGACAGTTTGTCCGTTACGGAGGACGCCATTATATCGCCATTCAGGTGAGCGGAAGTGCCGCTTTGCTGCGGGTCAGCTACACCTGGTGCGAACTGATCGAAGAAATTTAACCGCTGGTTAAGTGTTTCATGACTGAAAAAGAAAGGAGGGTCTGCCTTGTGCAGCCCTCCTTCAAATCAGGAATCCTTTCCGGTTTCTTCCGCTAGATCACCCCGCAGGCACTGAGTCCGAAGGCACCTGCGACGGCGGTTGCCACGGTGATGATCACTTTGAGCACCAGGCTCCAGATTGTTTTTTTCTTGCTGGTATTTTCCATAAGCAGTTAAGATTAAGGTTTATATAATTGGGGCCGGAAGCACTGAGGAGCCTGACGGAACGGTTTCCTGCTTTCCCTGGTGAAAGCCACTTGCGCCTGACGGATCCGGAGTCATTTTCGGAGAGTCCGCTCACCGCCTGTCTGGAAAGGGTTGCCGCCGCGCGTCAGTTCCCGTCAGTTATTTCCGCTGGTCAGACACCCATGCCGCCCTGGTCATCCGTTTCTTCCTCCGTCACCTCCGGCGAGATATCCACGGTTGTTTCACCGGCCTTGTGGGCCTTGAGCACTTTCTGGCTGACAGAGCGCGGAGCCACCAGGTTGAAGACGGCTTCACCCAGCAGATCCTTGAAGCGGGCGCCGCACTGCCATTTCACGTTCAGCTTCTTGACGTAAATGGCCGGATTGTACTCGGCAGCCGAAGGAGCCCCTTCGCCGCTGATGCGGACATAGAAGAACCCCAGGTCGCCCAGTTCCACCTTCTTGCCTTCCAGCAGCTGTTCCCGCAGACAGTCCACCGCCATGGTCAGGATCGCCGCCACGTCGGAACGCTTGTACACGCTGCCGTGGCTGGCAATATGTTCGGCAAACTGGTTGATGTTCATCACTTCGCTGTACTGTGAAGTGGCATAAGCTTTCTTGGGAGCCCCCTTGTCGATGGGGTTGCTTCTCATGGCGATACTGTAGTTTAACATAATACGATAAATAAAGAGTTAATAAATAAGTTCCTTACAGACTCCGGACTTTCGGGTTCCGGCCATTCCTTGCATTGACCAGTCAATGCCAGGATTGACCTGTCGATGCTGAGGTATTGACCAGTCGATGCCAGGATATCGACCAGTCGTTGCGAAGGGATCGTGCGGTCGATTCAGCTGCATCGACCAGTCGTTGCTGAGGTAACCACCAGTCGGTTTCTCCGGATTTTCCGGATAATCCGGAGAGCTTGTCCGGAACCTTCCTTCCCGTTGTCTGTATGACAAAGGTAACATCTTCCGAAGAGCGGTTTGCACCTTACGGACGCTTGTCGGCGAATGACGGGCGATGATGCACGATAAGGCCCGACAGGGGTGTGGCGACACACGGTCCGGAGGTGAAAAAAGACCGGAACAGAGTCCGGAAAAGCTTGCTTATATCACTGAAAATGAGTATCTTTATCCTATAATCAATTAACAGAAACAAAGATATGGATACTTTTCAGATTCGCTCTTACGGCATCGGGGAACTTGCCCGTTGCTATGCTCCCAACATCACGGCAGGGGCTGCCCGCCGCAAACTGATGTACTGGATTTCCCTGCAGCCTGCACTGGTCGACGCGCTTCATGCGTCCGGTTTCAGCCAGAAGGTGCGCAGCTTTACGCCCGCTCAGGTCCGCCTGATCGTCGAGGCGCTGGGGGAGCCCTGAAAGTCAATAAAAACAATCATTATACAAAAACTTAAGAAGTAGATATGAAGAAACATTCACTGGTAATTCCGCTGTTTCTGTGTCTGTTCCTTGCTGCTCCCTCTGTCTGTGCACAGACCATGAGCGACCAGCAGGTACTGGAGTACGTGAAACAGGGGATGGCCGAAGGGAAGGACCAGCGTCAGCTGGCTACTGAACTGGCGCGGCGAGGCGTCACACGCGAACAGGCCGAACGAGTAAAGAAACTGTACGAACAACAGCAGGGAGTCAATGCCTCTCAGATGAGCGGTACCGAACTGAATGAAGCCCGCCTGCGCGAGGCGGTGAAGGAGGACACTTCCACAGCGCTGGAAACTCCGCAGCCCGATGCTGCCGAACTTGCCCGCGAGGATCAGGTGTTCGGACGCAACATTTTCAATACCCGCAATCTTACCTTTGAACCCAGTGTCAATCTGGCCACTCCGCCCAACTACCGGCTCGGCCCGGGCGATGAGGTGATCATCGACATCTGGGGTACCAGCCAGAATACTATCCGTCAGCAGATTTCTCCCGACGGAACCATCAATATCGAGAAGATCGGCCCCGTTTCCCTGAGCGGCATGACCGTGAGCGCGGCCAATGATTACCTCAAGAAGGTGCTGGGCAAGACGTACAGCGGTCTCGACAGTGCCGAGGGCAATCTGGAAATCCGTCTGACTCTGGGCAATACCCGTACCATCCAGATCAATGTGATGGGTGAGGTGATGCAGCCGGGTACCTATGCTCTGAGCAGCTTCTCCACCGTCTTCCATGCGCTTTACCGGGCAGGCGGCGTGAACGAGATCGGAAGTCTCCGCAGCGTGCAGGTAGTCCGCTCCGGACAGAAGATCGCCGATGTCGATGTGTACGACTTCATCATGAAGGGCAAGATCCAGGACGATATCCGTCTGCAGGAAGGCGATGTCATCATTGTGCCTGCCTATGAAGTGATGGTCAGGTTCAGCGGCAACGTAAAGCGCCCCATGCGTTTCGAAATGAAAGCCAGGGAATCCCTGGCCACCCTGATTCAGTATGCCGGCGGATTCGATGCCGAAGCCTATACGAAATCTCTCCGTGTGGTTCGCCAGAACGGGGAAGAATATGAAATCAATACTGTCAGGGACAAGGACTTCAGTGCCTACCAGATGCGCAACGGCGACGTGGTGACGGCCGAAGCCATCCTGAACCGCTTCACCAACAAACTGGAAATCCGCGGTGCGGTCTATCGTCCCGGCATTTACCAGCTGAGCGGAGAACTCAACACCGTCCGTGCCCTGATCACCGAGGCCAGAGGGCTGACCGGCGATGCCTTTATGAAGCGTGCCGTGCTTCAGCGCGAGCGTCCCGACCTGACGACCGAGATTGTCAGTGTCGATGTGGCAGGCATCCTGAACGGTACTTCTCCCGATATCCCCTTGCAGAAGAATGACATCCTGAACATCCCCAGCATCCATGACCTGGAAGACCGCGGCGATGTGATGATCTATGGCGAGGTTGCCCGTCCGGACAGCTATTCCTTCTCGGACAACATGACGCTGGAAGACCTGATTATCCGTGCCGGAGGTCTGCGTGAGGCTGCCTCTACCGTACGGGTGGATGTTTCCCGCCGTATCAAGGACCCCAGGAGTACCAGCTACACCGACAGCATCGGCCAGACCTTCACCTTTGCCCTGAAGGACGGCTTTGTGATCGACGGCCAGCAGGGATTTGTGCTCCAGCCCTATGATCAGGTGTTCGTGCGCCGCAGCCCGGGCTATCAGGCCCAGCAGAACGTACAGGTCACCGGCGAAGTGCTGTTTGGCGGTACCTATGCGATGACCAGCCGCGAAGAACGCCTGTCCGACCTGTTGCGCAAGGCCGGAGGTGCTACTCCCAGGGCCTACCTGCGCGGAGCGAAACTGACCCGTGTGGCGAATGAGGATGAAAAGAAGCGCATGCGCGATGTCCTTGAGATCATGAACCGCCAGTTCGGCAAGGCCATGATGGACTCGCTGGGTGTGCGTGTGGAAGACACTTTCAGTGTGGGACTCGATCTGGAGAAAGCCCTGGCCAATCCCGGCGGCGAGTACGACCTGGTGCTGCGTGAAGGCGATGTCATCAGTGTGCCCAAGATGAACAACACCGTGAAGATCGACGGTGCCGTAATGGTTCCCAACACGGTGGCCTATCTGAAAGGCAAGAATGTCAGCTACTACCTCGACCAGGCAGGAGGCTATGCCGACAATGCGAAGAAATCCAAAAAATTCATTATCTATATGAACGGTCAGGTCACCCAGGTGGGCAGCCGCGACAGCGACAAGATCGAACCGGGGTGTGAAATTATTGTGCCGAGCAAGAAAGACCGCAAGGTCAATGTGGGTGAGATCCTGGGTTATGCCAGCTCCTTCGGCTCCCTCGCTACCATGTTCGCCACAATTACGAACCTGATCAAGAAGTAATACCTATGGAAGAAAAGAAAACTGATAAGATGGAACAGCCCCTCTTCACCCGTCCCGAAGGCGGGGAGGAGGACGAAGTGACGATTGACTGGATGGCATTGATCCGTCGCATATTTGCCATCCGCAGGAAGTTATATCTGGCTGCCGCCGTGGGACTGCTGGCAGGCGTGATCATTGCCCTGAGCATTCCCAAGCAATATACGGTCAGCGTGACCCTTTCCCCTGAAATGGGCAGCGGCAAGAGCGGGGGAGGACTGGCCAGTATGGCCACCTCGTTTCTGGGAACCAGTATGGGCAGCGACAGTCCGGATGCCCTGAATGCGACGCTGGCTCCCGATATTGTAGCCTCTACCCCTTTTCTGCTGGAACTCTTCGATGCCCGTGTCCGCACGGCCGACGGCAAGGTGGATACCACCCTTGTTGCCTATCTGGACGAACAGTCCGCTCCCTGGTGGAGCTACATTCTGCGTGCTCCCGGCATGGCAGTCGGCGGCATCAAGTCTTTGTTCAGTCCGGCGAAAGAAGAACCCCTTACTGATACGGATTCCCCGGCCGGAGGTTCCATTGAACTTTCTGAAGAAGAAGCCGGAAAATTACAGTCTCTTCGTCAGTCTGTACTGGCAGATGTAGATAAGAAAACAGCGATTACTACGCTGACCGTTACCCTGCAGGATCCCAAGGTCACTGCTACGGTGGCCGACAGTGTGGTTTCCAAGCTTCAGCAGTATATCATAGCCTACCGTACCCGCAAGGCGAAGGAAGACTGCCGTTACCTGGAACAGCTTTACCGGGAGCGTCAGGCGGAATATTACGAAGCCCAGCAGCGGTATGCGAAATATGTGGATGCCAACAGCAACGTGGTGTTCCAGAGTACCCTGGCCGAGCGCGAACGGCTTCAGAACGATATGTCGCTGGCCTATCAGGTCTACAGCCAGGTAGCCCAGCAGCTGCAGGTGGCCCGGGCCAAGGTGCAGGAAGAAAAGCCCGTCTTTGCCGTGGTGGAACCTGCCGTCGTTCCGAGAGAACCTTCCGGCACCAGCCGTAAGGTGATCGTGCTGGGATGGATTTTCCTCGCCGTTGCAGGCGTGGCCGCCTGGGAACTCCTCGGTAAGGATTACTGGCAGAAGTTCCGCAGCGCCTTGTCCTGATCCTCTTGCGGAGTATCAGGCTTCCGCTTCCCGCAAGTAATGCCCCAGGGCACTGCGGTTCTGGTTCACCTGATCCAGTGTCAGTTCCACTACCAGATAGCCCCGTTTGTTGCCGCTGCGCACCGCCTCGAAGCCCAGCTTCTTCATCAGCTGGTTCACCTTGGCGGGGCTCATCAGCTGGCGGATTCCTCCGCTGATGCGGCTGATGATCTGGGCCGTGGTGATGAAGACAGCCGCTTCCCCCGGCAGGGGACGGCGGAAATACGTCTGGATCTGGTCCGCTTCCAGATCCGGTGCCCGGAAATACTCGTTGCGGCGGTTCACCTCCGCCACCTCACTGCTGCTCAGCCAGTAGCGGAAGCGGCTTTTCCAGAGCGCGTAAGCCTGGGCATACACCCCCCTGTAGTTCACGGGGTGCGTATACGGATCATCAATGGCGGTGATCTCCATGGGAAACCAGCGGCGGTCGCCTGAGACGTCGGTCAGGAAGTTGACATTGTTCGTCGTTCCGCAGAAGCTGGCGATGTGCGGCTTCGATTCCTTGAAATGGCCGTACGCCCTCCGCTCGTTGATGATCAGGGTGGTCGAAACCGCCTTGATGCGGCTCAGCGCCTCCGGCCGCAGCTCCTCGATCTCCTCCAGGCAGATCAGGGCAAATTCCGTCAGGCGCAGCTGGTCGTCCTTGGTCATCTGGGCAAAGTCGGACTTCACGCAGAAATACTTCCGCAGTTCCGGCGGCAGCAGGTTGTTCAGCCAGGTTGTCTTGTAGGTAGCCTGCGGACCGGCCAGCACCAGAATCTCGTGGTTCACCACCGAGCGGTCGAAGAGCGCTGCCACGCAGCCCACGAGCCATTTTTTCAGATACTTCCGGCAGTCCTCGGGACCCTGTACCGTATGGAGTGTATCGGCCAGTTCGCCGATGTAGTCCGTCTGTCCGTCCCAGGGATCCAGCCCGTCAAAATACAGTTGAAACGGATTGTAGTCCGCCACGAATTCCGACTCCAGCACATTGCGCAGGTCGGAGATCCGCACGCGGCTGTTTGTTTTGCTCATGCGTGCCCAGAGCGAGTTCACAATGTGGTCGTCCACTTCCCGGAAATCCTCTTCGCGGTTTTCGCGGGTGAAGTCCACCTCATACTTGCCGGTAATGACATTCCGGCGGAACGAACCCTGACCGCAGAGAAAATCCTCGATCTCCGCCACGCCAGCCAGCGGTTGCCGTGCATTGTCCTTTCCGGTGCTGGGCGACAGTGTACCGAATTCTTCCGTCTGCAGGTAGCACGAGCGGAAGATTCCAGCTATGTCGCCGTCGTAACCGGTAAAGGTATTCAGCGCCCATTCCGTAGCCTGATCCTGGTCTATCCCGTAGCGGTTGAGCAGATACCCCATCCGCATGATGTAGTCGTTGTGCTGGTGCGGTTCGTAGGTCACCCCCTGTGCTTCCAGTTCTTTCCGGGCAGTGGTAACGGCCCTTTCCAGCCGGTAGTTGCGCATCCGTTTCCGGATTTTGGGAACCACCTCAGCCCGGAAGGGAAGAGCATCCGGATTGAAGAAAAGTTCCGGATCGTGGGCAAGCCCGCACAGGCGGGTTGAATTTTTGCATTTCAGGTCACATTCCACTCCCAGCAGTCGGGCATAATAGTCATTTGCCAGCAGGAATGTCGCCCGGTACTGCGCTTCCGAAGCCAGGTATGCGTTCTCGTCAAGCGGAGAGGCGACAGCCCTTTGCAGGGTGTTTTCATCGTGCTCCATGCGGTAGAGAATCCGGATGCCCGCTCCGCTGATTGTGGTATAGGTGAGCAGGGTATGCGGGTCGGCAACGATCCGCTTGAGCAGTTCCGGCAGAGCAGCCTTTTCCAGGTGGTCGATGTCCACCAGCCCGACGGAAGTCCATCCGCAGATATGCCTCTTCCGCTTGCCGCCCTGAAAACGGACGGCTACGGAAAAGCAGGGACAGGAAGATTTCTCCTTATCGGCAGCAGCGGCATTTCCCTGCGAAGCGTAGTAACGGTGTTTAAGGGTGTGTAGTTTTACTGTGGGATCCTGTCGGATCATCCGGATGATTTCACTGAGTGTTGCTTCCGCCGGCAAGGTGTCCGCATAACCTTTGAAAAGGCTGAATGTAATGTCTTCCATGGCATTGATGTTTTAAAGTTTTCCACAAAGGTTGTGAAAGGCGTGTAAACCACCAAATCTTGCTTACCGGCATGGCGGTAATAAAATATAGATAAATTAAGAGAATTAACATATATTTGTGTCGAATTTTTTAAATTTAAAAAAATGACACAAAATCATGAACCCAATGCCGCCCTGGGGCGGTACATTGAGATGCTGCATCGCCGTGTGAAAGTCGACGGCAAGTTATTAACCATCCGTGAGATCTGCGACCGGGCCTCGATGAGTGCCCGCACGTATGAGAAAGTAAAAAAGGGGTCAGTACGAATCTGAACCAGTACTACGACATTTTCCGCATTTACCTTCCGCAGTTCCGCCGCTCCTCTGAGGTCTTCCGGCAACAGCTGATCCAACTTCTTGACAGTCTGGAAGATGACTATCGGGAACGGCATCCAGAGGACAGGCCCTGACCGGCAGTTCTGCCAGGTTTGCCAGGGCTGAATAAAACTTTTATAGTTAGTGCGGACAAAAATAGATCCATTTCTGTCCGCACTTTTCCCTATAAGTTTATATATAGGTTGGCAAAGCTGGCAGAAAGACTGAATTTTTGTAAAGAAGCGGATGGAATCAGGAAAGAATCTTGTATGTAAAAGGATGTTAAAGAAGAAGAGAATACCAGAAAATAGGAAAGAAATTAGTTTCTTTGTATAAATCAAACAAACTTGAACAAACCCTTATTTTGCAGCATACGGACAATGATTAATAAATTTGATATACAAAATTTTCGTGGTATTCAGGCATTTCATGTTACGGATCTGGGTCAGGTCAATCTGCTGTTGGGCTATAATAATTGCGGAAAATCGTCTGTATTGGACGCATTGTTCTTGTTTTCAGGAGCGACTAATCCCCGGTTGTCCATTTCTGTCAACTGGCCTCGTCATTACATGTCTTCTTTGGCTGACGAGATGCTCAAACTTAATTTTTATGGTTTGAATCCTGTATTTCCCATCCGTCTTTCGGGAGGATACGGGAGTCCCGAGAAAACGCGCGAACTTACCATATCCTATCAGGAGCGCGAGTCAGAAATTATGAACCTGCCTACTGATTCTTCCGGAAATGCTGCCACTAAGGATTTCAGGCTGAATCTTGATGCAGAGATCGACCGTCAGGTTTATCACAGTGATCTGCAGATCAAGGGTAATTCTACTTCTAAGGCAGAAGTCAATGCTCCGGGAGCGGAATCATACCAGGAAGAACTGAAATGTCATTATATCAGTTCATCAGACCCTTATTCAAATAATGTTGCCTTGTTCTCAGATTTGCTTCGCAATAAACAGGAGGAAGCACTTTTTGAAGACTTGCGGGAAATAGAACCTTCTTTGAGAGATATTGTTGTAGCCAATAACAATCTGATGGTAGATGTTGGTCTGGAGAAGCGAATCCCCATTCAGGTGCTGGGTGATGGAATCCGCAAATTGATATCCCTGTTTATTTACCTGTTTCAGGCCAGAGACGGCATTCTGCTGGTTGACGAGATTGATAACGGCCTTCACTATAAGTCTATGCCTGTATTGTGGAAGTCGGTATTGCGAGGAGCTGATAAATATAATGTACAGGTGTTTGCTACTACTCATAACATCGATTCTCTGAAGGCGCTTAATCAGATGTTACAGGAAGAGTCTTTTCAAAGTATGCAGACCAGATCGCGGGTGTTTACGTTGCGTAAGACATCAGATCGTTTAACTGCTATAAAGAGCACCTATCCTCAATTCAGGCATTTGATAAACGAAGAGATTGAGATAAGATGATCAAGATATTCATAGAAAGTGGAGTGAATGCAGCCCAAAAGAAGGGCAGTAAACGGACGACCAATGAACAGAATTTTGTAGAAACATTGGTTGCTCATTATTTTCCCCATGCTGTCTTGGGTACAGATTATCTTGTTGTTGGGGTTAACGGAAAAGATCAGTTGCCCAATACACAGCCTGTTTTTGTGGAAAATACGTCGATGGGAGGTACTAATCTGATCCTGTTTGATGCAGATACCAGGAAAAATGGCGGTGGATTTGCGATCAGAAAAAGAGAGCTTCTTCAGCAAAAGGAAGCACTTGGAATTGAATTTGATTTGTTTTTGTGGCCCAATAATCATGCAGATGGTGATTTTGAGTCTTTACTTCTGCATTTGATCAATCCCAGACACAAAGGCCTGATTGATTGTTACCGGAGATACGAGAAAGGAATCAGCCGGATGAATCGCAGGCATAAAATGTATATGACTCAGGGACGGAAAGGTTGTATTTACAGTTACATCGCTGCAATGAAGAAAGATCGTACAGCGCAGACGGAATTTAGTCATGGTATCTGGTTTTTTGATAATCCGGAGTATTGGAATTTAACATCTGAATGGGTTTTCCCGTTGGTTGCTTTTCTTCGTCAACATTTCCATTAGTTTCTAAATTATGGCGAAAACGGAACATCTGAACAGCGAACAGAACATCGAGAGCATTATCAGCGCTCCGCTGGTTGCCCTTTCCAAGGCCAACATGATGATGCTGTCCGGACAGACCACCTTCCCGCTGAAGAACTGTTTCAAATACAAGGACGGGGTCTACGAACCGGAGATGATCACCATGAGTATCCAGGTGGGAGGAGCAGAAGGCAAATCCATGACCTTCCAGATGCCTCTTATCAACCTGCTTTCCATCAACGCCCTGTCCGTAGCCAAGGCCCATATCAACTTTTCCATCGACATCACTTCGTCCGACAGCTATCCGGCCAACAGACCGACCGATATCCTGAGCGAGAAAGCCCTGTATCGCGGCCGTCTGAACGGAACGGACCGGGACGGGAAGACTCCGGTCATGAAAGGACTGGAAGTGTCTGTGGAGACCTCTTCGCAGCCCCTTTCGCGCGGACTGCTTACCGTTATGGAGCTTTACGAGAAAGCTATCCGTGCTTCCGTACCTCTCCGGAAAACGGAAACAGAATCAGAAGAAACAAACCTTTAAAAACTAACAATATGCCTAATGCAATTCCATGTCCTTGCTGTCGGAATCCTATCTATTTCGATCTGGCCCTGCTCCTGAAAGGAGAAGCTTTTGAATGTTCCCAATGTCATTCGCGCATTTCGCTGACTCCGCAGAGCCGTCCTATTGTGGCCGAAGCCAGTGCCCGGCTGGAAGAGCTGAAGCAGAAGGCTTCCCGGCAGCTGGATGAAAAGCCGGAAAAACAATAGATGGAAAAAGAACTTTTATCAATGGCCCAGCAGTTTACGGGCCTGCCTATGGAAGATCTGATCGGCGGTCCGCTTAATGCTTCCGCCAAGGCCAATGCTGCCATGGCACTCACACAGACCAAGTTTTTGCTTGAAACCTGTTTCAACCGGGTGGAGCGTGCGCTGACAGATAAGGAAAAAGAGGAGTATAAGAAAAAATACGGAAAAGATGCTGACAGTTCAGTCAGGCATACCAGTTACGCTCCGGTAATGATTGAAATGTCGCTGGAACGAGGTGTGCTGACACCGACTACGGATAAGGATGGCAAGCCGACCACTGAAATCAGGAACTTCACCACTTCGTTTAATCTTCCCCTGCTGACCATCATACCGGTCAACTCCCTGGGAGTAAACAATGTGGACATTTCCTTTGAAATGGAAGTGAAGTCCAGTTTCTCGGAAACGGAATCTGAAAACAAGGAAACGGAATCCAGGGGCGAAGGCTCGTTCGAAAGCAAGCTGGGGTGGGGGCCTCTGTCGGTTTCCATCAAAGGATCTGCCAGCTATTCTTCACGCGACTCTTCCACCCATGATACACACTATGAGAAGAGCAACTCTGCCAAATATACGGTGAATGTCCATGCCGGACAGCTTCCTGTTCCCAAGGGGGTGAATACCATCATCGAAGCCTTTACACAGGCTATCCAGCCGATTGAGATGCCAGCAGAAAAGGGTGATGAAAAAGATACGAAGTAATAGGGTAACTTGATAATTATCAACCTATGGCTAAGATTAATATCTACCGGGGTTTCAGCAATGTGCAGGAAGCCATCCAAGTGTTGACTAATGAAACCGCTGGAGGAGTACCTTTTATGTCTAATGAAGAATGGGACAAGTTATACGGACAAGAGAAAAGTGAAGTCATAGACCAGCAAATACTGGGCAGAGGTGGATCAGAAGGTGCTGTCAGAGTGACCTATCGAAATAAACGGGACAGAAAAGGCGTTATAGAGTACACGCTGGATCCTGGTGTAGCCCAAGGTTATGGAACACTTTGCGTGATAGGAGCTACCGTAGATGATAGCGCAATCTTAGCCCAAACGCGAAATAAAGAAGATAGCGTTGTCTTTCGGACTTACGAACGTATTTCCCTCCATAGTTTTGCATTAGGCTGGTTTTATAACGGATATTCGAAACCGATACCGAAAGAATTAAAAGGATTCATCCCGTATACACAAATGCAACCATCCATGGATCCACACACCCAATCATACTTGGAACTTTTTATCCAAATGATCAATCTTGAAGCAAGCTCTTTGCGTAATATGATTCAAAGGTTGAGTCCGCTTATGTAATAATGTCCTGTGTAAGTCTTCTATGACGATATGTAAATGAAAATCAGCTACCGATAATTATCGGAGTCCATATTATAAAAATCAAGCTTAATTTTTGACTTATTTGATCGGAAAGTTCTGAGAGGACTTTCCCGGTAAGTTGCATCAAAATTGGACGTTTAAAATCTTTTAAGAAATAAATATTCATGAGTAGTATTGCTGAAAATAATAAGCGAATTGCCAAGAATACACTTCTACTTTATGTGAGGATGTTGTTTATGATGATAGTTAGTCTTTACACCTCACGAGTTGTTCTGAATGCATTAGGAGTAGAAGATTATGGACTTTATAATGTTATCGGAGGAGTGGTAGTAATGTTTAATCTTCTTTCTGGATCACTTTCAGCTGCGATAAGTCGGTTTATTACCTATGAATTAGGTAAAGGAGATAAGCAAAAACTCAATCTGATATTTTCATCTGCAATGACTATTCAGATTATTCTGATTTTGATTATTGTACTACTTGCTGAAACAATTGGCTTATGGTTTTTGAATACACAAATGAATATTGCAGAACAACGTATGGAAGCTAGTAATTGGGTGTTTCAATTTTCATTGTTAGCCTTTATTATTAATCTGATAAGTATTCCATATAATGCGGTTATTATTGCTCATGAAAGAATGTCTGCTTTTGCCTATATCAGTATTGTAGAAACGATAGGAAAACTCTCTATAGCATATTTGATTTTGATTTCACCTATTGATAGACTTATATTCTATTCGATGTTGATGTGTGCAATCTCATGTATCATTAGATATATTTATGGGAGATATAGTAAAAAACATTTTGAGGAATGCAGACGATATAAGTTTTCATACGATAAAAAACTTCTAAATGAAATGTTTCGTTTTGCAGGATGGAATTTTATTGGTACGTCATCTTTACTTTTACGGGATCAAGGAACAAATATTTTAATAAATCTATTTTGTGGTGCAACTGTTAATGCAGCGAGAGGAATAGCTATTCAGGTAAATACAGCTATCACTAGTTTTATAAATAATTTTATGATAGCCGTTAATCCACAGATCACGAAGGCATACGCGGAAAATAATAAAGACTATATGAATATGTTGATCTATAAAAGTACGCAATATTCTTATTATCTTCTATTAATTCTTTCTTTACCGGTATTTTTCAATACAGAATACATTTTGCAACTTTGGCTTAAAACTGTTCCTGAATATACAGTTGAGTTTGTACAACTCATTCTTTTTTTATCTATGACAGATTGTTTATATAGGCCTTTACTTACTGCACATTTAGCAACCGGTAATATAAAATATCTTCAAATAGTTGTTGGTGGTATTAATTTGCTGAACTTGCCTATTTCATTTATTTGTTTAAAGATAGGAATGCCACCTTATGTTACATTGCTTATTGCTATTTTTTTATCACTATTCTGTTTATTTATTCGTTTTTATCTGTATAAAAAAATCGAAAGATTTAGTATTGGAGATTTTTTTAGAAAGGTCTTATTAAATATAAGCATTGTTTCTATTGTAAGTATAATACTTCCTTTACTTTTTAAACCTTTGATATATAATGGATTTTCAGGATTTGTTTTACTCTCGGTTATATGTGTTTTAAGTGGGATTGGAACAATCCTGTTGATTGGATTAAATAAAGACGAACGTTTATTTTTAAAGAATAAAGCAAAATCAATCATTTATAAAGTAAGAGCGTAATTATGTTGAAAAAACTAATAAGTTCCTTTTTTTTTATCAAGTGGAGATATCTTTTCAAAGGCTCTGTTGTGATTGTAAAAAGAGACGGTAAGTTGAATGTTGGAAAACGTTGTTCTATAACAGGTTGTATCATTCAGGTTTCCCCAACTTGTAGTCTTTCTATAGCGGAGGATACTGTAATAAAAAAATGCCGACTTTCCGTTATCAATAAAAACAGCTCTCTTCAGATAGGAAAACATAACTCTATAACTCACAGTCAGATTGTTGTAAGCGGAAGGCTATATATAGGAGATGAGAATATATTAGATAAAGGCTATTCTTATAGAAACTATTCAATTCGAGCTGATGGAGATATATTTATTGGAAACCGTAACCGGCTAAGAGGTAGAATATGGCTTCGATATGGTGGAAACCTTAAAATTGGAGATTATAATAATATTAATGAAGACAGTGAGATAAGGTGTGATGAATCAATTACAATTGGAAGTTACAATCAGATTTCATATGAATGTATGATTTGGGACACCAATACTCATTGTATTTATCCGGCAAAGGAAAGAAGAGCATTGGCTGAAAGTAAATATCCTTCTTTGGGTTTTGAATATGAACGTCCTAAAACTAAAGCTGTTTCAATTGGTGATGACTGCTGGATTGGAAAGCGGGTTACAATTTTAAAAGGATCAGTCATTGGAAGTCGTTGTATAATTGGTTATGGAACCACTATCAGTAATCAAACTATACCAGATAATAAAACTGTTACTGAACAAAAAACACTTAAATTTTATGACAATCAAATTTAAAATATTATGCGTTGGGATATTGTTATCGGTTATGAATCCTCTTTTTCTATCAGCTGATACTAATGAACGTAAACTTTGGATTGATCACCTGTCACAAATATCTTATCCGATACTGAGATATACAGCGGTGGATTCTCTTAAAATTATGATGCCTGTTTACACGGAAGCAACCAGAAAATTTCAATATCTTGAGGCATTGGGCAGAACGATTTGTGGTATAGCCCCATGGATAGAATTGCCAGATGGAAATGATGAGGAAGGTTTGTTAAGAAGAAAATTTAGGGCTTATGCAATTAAGGCAATCAGTAATGCTGTGAATCCTTCATGCAAAGATTATATGAACTTTAAAGAGGGAAATCAGCCACTTGTAGATGCTGCTTATCTGGCACAAGGATTACTTCGTGCCCCTACTATGTTATGGAATAAATTAGATAAAGAAACTCAGCATCGAGTCCTAAAAGAATTAAAGGAGACAAGGCGCATCATTCCAGGCAATAGCAACTGGCTTCTTTTTGCATCGATGGTGGAAGCTTGTTTATTGGAATACGAAGGGGAGTGCGATGATGAACGATTAATAAATGGTGTAGAGAGATTTATCTTTTCCTATTATCATGGTGATGGAATGTATGGAGACGGAGCAAATTTTGCTATGGATTATTACAATTCTTTTGTAATTCATCCGATGCTGACTGACGTTATTCGTATCGGTTGTAAACATAAATTAGATAAATTTGACTTCTACCGTAAAATTCAATGGCCCGATTACAAAGATATTCAGTAATTCAGGAACGTATGATTTCTCCTGAAGGTACTTATCCTGTATGGGGACGTACCTTGATTTGTAAAAATGGAACTTTTCATGCATTGGCTGAAACTGCATTTTTAAAGTTATTACCTGAAATACTATCTCCCAATCAGGTTCGCTCAGCTATGACTGCTGTTTTACAAAGACAATTTCCAGATTCTGTATCATCTTTTGACAATAAAGGTTTTCTTTTAATTGGATTTGTAGGTGAGCAAGAGAATATTGCTGAAAATTATGTATCCAGTGGCAGCCCTTATCATTGTATGACTTTCTTTTTACCTTTAGGATTATCTGGTGCTGATCCATTTTGGAGTTTGCCATGTCAGGAGTGGACTTCTGTTAAAGCTTTTGGTGGAGAAGATATTCTAGCAGATCATGGATATAATGATGCTGAAAATAAATTTGTCGTTATGCAGTATCAATGGGAAATGAGTCTCTCAAAGAAATGGAAAATATTATTGATAGGAAGTATAATTGTTTTAGGTGTTTTGAGTTTACTAGGGATAATTAAATTGTATGATCTTGTTAGAAAAGTGAAAATATAAGTTGTAAATTATTTTTAATTAGTTTAATTTACCTCTATTTTTTCTTTCTATTAGATGGATATAATCTTTTTTTAAAGTTCTTTTTATATGAGCAAATTGGATAAAAAAATAAAATTTTCAATTATAATACCACATAAGAATAGTTTCCCTTTATTGGAGCGTTGTATTTCTTCAATACCATTTCGTGATGATATACAGATTATTGTAGTGGATGATTGTAGTGATAGATCGTTATGTGAAACTTTGGATTATCCTTATGTAAGTCAAGGAAACGTTGAATATATTTTTAATAAAGTTCCATTGGGTGCGGGACATGCTAGAAATGTAGGACTACAACATGCTATTGGTGAATGGATTATGTTTGCGGATGCAGATGACTATTATATACCTAACGCATTTGATATTATTGAAAATGAATTAGATGAAAATATAGATATTTTATATTATAATGTTTGCGCAGATAAAGAGGGAATTAATTCACGTGCATGTTATTTTAATAAACTTTATGCTGAATTTGCCAAGACTCGAAAAGATTATTTAGTCCGGTTTGGATGTTGGACTCCTTGGAATAAAGTTTTAAGAGGTTCTTTTATAGAAGAATATCATATTAGATTTGATGAAATTCCTGTAGGAAATGATGCTATGTTTGCTTTAATGGCTTCGAATTACACACAAAAATTCAAAATTATACAAGATAAGTTGTATGTACTAACCGAAAATCCCAATAGTATAACTTATGTTCCTATGTCTTTTGAACGTAAAATGGACTATTTAAAGGTAAATGTCAGAATTAATGATTTTATGGTTAAGCATGGTTATAATGATTTATGTCTCCATTTGTTGGGCATTGTTCCCTTAAAAAATATGCTTTCATTATATGGAGTAAAAAAGACTTTTACTTATTTATGGTATATACACAAGCATTGGAAAATGCGTTATGCTATTAGAAGGTGGATTTTGCAACTTTCAAATAAATTAAAATGAAATCAATTGTTTACATAGTTCCATATTTCGGTAAATTCCCCGATTTTTTTAATATTTGGTTGGAAAGCTGTCGATATAACAAAACGGTTGACTGGCTTATCTTCACAGATGACAGAACTCAATTTTCTTATCCATCCAATGTTCATGTTTATTATACTACTTTCGATGATATAAGGTCGCGGATACAAGGAATATTTGACTTTCCAATAACTCTTCATAAGCCTTATAAGTTGTGTGATTATAGACCCTGTTATGGGGCTGTTTTTCAAGAATATATAAATTCATATGATTACTGGGGATTTTGTGATATAGATTTGATATGGGGAGATATTCGTACTTTCGTAACTGATGAAATTCTAGAAAATTATCCCAAAATAGGTTTTAGCGGGCATTCTACGATTATTCGCAATGAAAATTTTTATAATAATCTATTTCGAAATGAAATAAATGGAAATTCATTTAAGGAATTAATCACTAAAGAAGAAAATGGATTTTCAGATGAAATATTCTTAAATAACTTGTATATTCATTTGGGTATACCATTTTATGACTCTGTCATGTTTGCTAACTTATCAAGTTTCGTACATAATTTCTATATAACCCATTTGCCTAAAGGAGAAGTAAGTAAAAATAAAAAATTTATTTTTTGTTATGATTTGGGACATATTTATCGAATTGCGGTGGTAAATAATCAATTATCTAAAGATGAATTTATGTATGTGCATTTTTTAAAAAGAAAAATGGATATTCATATTGATTACAAAACTTCGAAATATTTAATTGTTCCGAATAAATTGATACCTTTTCAAAATCTAACAATAGGTTTCATAAAGAAAGCAAATAATCCTCATTGGTTAAGATTCATAGCTAAGCATTTTTGTGAAAATGCATATAAATTGAATTACAAAACAATTATACCAATTTTTAAAGCTAAATTATTAGGATATTATAAAATATTCTCTAACAATTATAAAAAGGAATATAGAAAATGATTTTCTTAAAATTGACAGATGGCTTAGGCAATCAGATGTTTCAATTTGCCTTTGCTCTAGCCTTAAAAAAAAATAATAATGAACGAATCTATTTAGATGTTTCAAAATTAGGAAAATTCCATGTACGATCATATGGTTTAGATAACTTTGTTCTTAATGAACGAGTGATTATTCCTGGTAAAATTGTTCAATGGTCTGTAAGATTTTACATGAAACTACTAAGATTATTCTTAAATCGCGTACTAAGAGTATCATTACACAATCAGAATGGATTTAATACTTATGCTCGATTGGGATTTTATACAACTGAAGAACCTATCAAATATTTTGATGTTTTATCGACAAACTATCCAGTTAAATTTGTTCGCGGTTTTTATCAATCTGGCAGATATTTTTCAAATATAAAAGAAGAAATTAGAAAAAACTTTATATTGAAAAATATTCCGGTTAAAGAATCGATACTAAACATACAAGATAAAATTTTGAATTGTAATTCAGTCTGTTTACATATAAGACGTGGTGACTATTTAAAATATCCTCGTTTCCAAATTTGTATTGAAGAGTATTATCAACAAGCAATATCTTATTTTAAAGAAAAAATTGCAGATCCTGTCTTTTTTATTTTTTCAAATAGTCACAATGATATAGAATTGATTAAACGAAATTATAGATTATCTGCTGCTATAGTTTGGGTTGATTTACAAAATAAAGAAGAAGAAGACTTTTATTTGATGCAATGTTGCAAACATTTTATAATATCTAATAGTACATTTAGTTGGTGGGCAGCTTATCTTTCTGAGAATGAAGATAAAAAAGTAATTGCGCCATATCCTTGGATTAGAGGAGAGAAATATCAAGATGATATTTATGAAAAAGATTGGATTAAGATAAATGTAGATAAAAACGAAATTATAAATTATTAACAAATATGAAAAAGAAAATTTTAATAATATATCCGGAGATGATAATAGGTGGAACAACTACTAGTTTATTGTCTATTTTAAATTTATTTGATCCAAATAGGTATGAAATAGATTTGCAAATGCAATATAATTATGGTATCTTAAGTTCTAAAATACCTAGTCATATAAATTTATTACCTTTAGCTTTACCTTTATCTCATTCTTTTTATAAATATATTAAAATTTTTTCTCCTGTTTCAGTATACAAATATTTACGTTCAAGACACCAACCATGTTTTTTTCGTAGCCAATGTATGGAAAGTGATATTGTTAAATTCTCTCATATGAATAATAAAGAATATGATATTGCTATATCTTTTATGGAACTTTGGCCTCTTTACTATCTTGTAAAGAAAGTAAGAGCTAAGAAAAAAATAGCTTGGATTCATCTAGATTATTCTGCTGCTCAGTTATCTATAGATTTTGACAGATTTTATTTTAAACAAGTAGATAATATAGTGCTTGTTTCAAAGAATTGTTTAGAGTCTTTTCAAAACTTAGCTCCTGATTTTGCATCAAAATCAATTGCAATAGAAAATATTTTAAGTCAAAAAATTATTCAACATCGAAGTTTAGAACCTTTGTCTCAAGACTTGAGAGAGAAATTAGACAATGATAAAAGAATAAAAATGATATCTGTTTGTAGAATTACTTTTGGTGATAAAGGACTAGATCGTGGAGTTTATGCTATGGTAAAGTTGAGAGATTTAGGTTTGTTAAATAATATTGTATGGTATATTGTTGGAGATGGTCCGGATTATGAAAAGTTAAAAGAATTGATAAGTCATTATAATCTTGAGGATCATATTGATTTATTAGGTGCATATACAAATCCTTTCAATATAGAATCTAAATGTGATATATTCTTTTTACCTTCACGATATGAAGGTAAGCCAATGGCGGTTACAGAGGCTCTGATGTTGGGATTAGTACCATTAGTCTCAGAATATAGATCTGCACATGAGCAGATAAAAGATAAATATGATGGAATTATCTGTGAAAACTCAGATGATGGTATATTTAAAGGATTAGAATTTGTTGTAAAACATTTGAATTTAGTCCTTACAGAGCTTAAGGAAAATGTAAAATCAACAGATTATACGAATTTAGAAGAGTTTAAACGTATAGAACAATTGTTGAACTGAGATGAATTATATTAAAATAGCAATTGCAAAGCTTATAGTATTCATTTATACATTATTTTACAGAATACTTAATAAAGCATTAAAAACTGTATATATTTCAAGAATGTATAGTTGTGGTAGGAACTTAACTATTGACTGTCTTTTCTCAAGATATGCAGGACTGGAGAATTTTACTATTGGTAATAATGTGAATATACCACATGGTACAACTATGTACAGTACCGAGGCTAATATTGTGATAGGTGATAATGTTATGTTTGGGCCTAATCCGACGATTATTACAGGAGATCATAGAATTAATGTTGTGGGAATTTCGATGAATAGAGTATATGAAAAATTACCGGAAAATGACAAAGATGTGATTATTGAAGATGAAGTTTGGGTTGGAGCTAATGTAACAATACTTAAAGGAGTAAAAATTGGTCGTGGATCAGTAATTGGGGCTAATTCATTGGTAGTAAAATCATGTCCTCCGTATTCTGTAGTTATGGGTGTACCATCATCAATTAAGCGTTTTAGGTTTTCCGTTGATGAAATTATAGAGCATGAAGAAAGAATATATCCACAAGAAAAACGGTATAAGCGTGAGTATTTAATAAAAATGCGTGATGAGTATGTTATAAAAGTTGATAATATGGATAAGTAATGATAAGAACAAACTTAAAGTGTTACCTGATAGTGAATTGTTGATTTATTAACTTTATTACTATGAACCTTTAATATCATATTGAGAAAAATATATTAAGCTTGACTCAAATAGGATTAGATGAAAACTTTTGTAATAATAATATGTTGTTATAGTTTTGTTTACTTTTCGAATCGAAAGCACCTTAAATTATTTTTGTTTCTTGCACTAGTCGGATTGTGTTCAATTTATTTTAGTTGGATACCACCAACTGAGGCTGATTTGAATTCTCATTATCGTTTCTTGGAAGATATAAGGGATATGTCTTTTTTTGACGTAATATCTATGAATCCTAATAATATAGAGCAAATTACAAGTATTTATACAGTAAAATTTATAACAACATGTCCTTTGTTTTCGGCTTTTGTATGGCTATTTAGTTTTGTGGAAAAAAGTGAATTCCTTCCTTTTTGCGTCTCTTTATTGGTATATTGTATCTCTATTCGTTTGTTATTTTTGGCTAGTAAACAATTAAATGGCTCGGTTAAAAACACTAAGATAGTTTTTTTCTATATTCTGTGTTTAACAAATTTTGCAGGTATTAGTGGCCTAAGAAATCCAATGTCCTTTGCAATATTTGCGATAACAATATATTATGATCTTGTTGAAAGACGTAATTTTATTATTTGTTTAGTAATATATGTATTAACTTGTTTAATTCATTCCGCTTGTGTTGTTTTATTGGCATTTAGATTATTTTATATTGTTGCTAGACGCTGGAATATATTAGTCGTTTATTTTTTGATTGTTTTGTCTATAGTATTTATTAATATCGTTTTAAATGTATTGAGTGGGGTAGGGGGGTTATTAGGTTTTATTGTAAATACATATTCTGGATATCTAATACAAGGATCAGGTGTTGTTAATGGATATAGCAGGGCTATAAAACTATTGAATTATGTGTGGCTTGTATATTTATTTTGTTTATATCATAAAATAACACCTAAGAAGAATTATGATTTATTGAAATTCTGTGGATTAATATTGGTTTTTACAATATGTAATTATCAGAATTATGATGTTTTTGTTCGGATGATATATTTTTTATTGCCTTTGTCTGGTTATTTTGTGATAGGGGTTTTTGCTAGCAAAAAAAATATTAAGACTTTTAAAGAGATCTTTTATTTTGTTTCTATATTTACCTTAATATGGTTGTCTTTTACTAGTTATTATGTTTTTGATTGATATGTAAATATAATAAGCAAGTATCCCCAATATCGTATGGGTTTGTATGTTCCTTTTCTATATTTTCGTGTTAAACTTAGAACTAGAAAGATTATGTTTAGCACAAAAAATTGAAAGATTGTGGTACCTCTACAAGACAGAGAGTGAACCTTAGTACTTATATCATCAAACTACTGCAAATTTGCGGCTGTTTATAATACTTTTACAACAACCTGAAAACAGGCAGGAGTTTCCTTTAGTGATTATTTCTGCAAATTGCTTAAAGAATTAAAAAAGGAAGAATATGTGTACCAAAATCTTCTTCTCATGGCAATTTACAAATAACAATCTTTAAAATTGTAGGCTCTAAAAGGGGCTGTCCTAAAATTGGATGTTTACGGTAAAAACTACGGCACGCAATTTTTTACTATTTAAGTTTTTTCAGCATAGATTTCCTGATATAGAAAGCTAAAGCAAAACTTGGTTATCCACAATAATCAGAATAAAATTCAAAACGTTTAAGATAAAGATTGAAAAATTATTGATATCATTATGGAGTTTTCCCCTATTATTATTTTTGCCTTTAATCGTCTTGATGCTCTAAAGAATACCATCCAATCACTACTGCAAAATAGTGAAGCAAAAGTATCTGATTTGTATATTTTTGTTGATGGTTTTCGTTCTAATAGGCTAGGAGAAGAAGAAAAGGTCAAAGAAGTTCAAGAATATGTGAAGAGTATAGAAGGTTTTAGAAGTCTGCATTATACTTTTAGTAAGAAAAATAAGGGACTAGGCCCTTCTATCATTGCAGGTGTAAGTCAGGTAATTAATCAATATGGAAGGGTTATTGTATTGGAAGATGACTTGGTCCTCGCTAAAAATTTTCTTTCATATATGAACCAAGGTCTTGAACTCTATGAAAAAGAGTTAAAAGTCTTTTCAATTTGTGGATATTCCAATAAGGTTAAGAAACCCATTGGATATGAATATGATTCCTATTTTTGTACTCGTAGCAGTTCTTGGGGATGGGGAACCTGGGCAGACAGATGGAATAGTGTTGATTGGGAATTGAAGGAATGGGATCATTACTCTAAAATGGCAAGAGCATTTAATAAATGGGGTGGATCAGATTGTTTTAAAATGTTAGATGATTGGAAACACGGTCGAAATCATTCATGGGCTATTCGTTTTAGTTTCGCTCAGTTCTTACAGGATAAAGTGTCATTGTTTCCTATCGTAAGTAAAGTGCGGAATGATGGCTTTGATGGTCAGGGAACAAATTGTAAGAGATGGAGTAGGTTTAAATATGAATTTGATTATTGTGAGAATAAATTATTTAGGTATCCATCATCTATCCAACTAAATATAAAACTATTTAAATCAGCTATGAGATATAATTCTGTTTTAATCAGAATATATAGTAGAATTATGTATTTAATTCATTGATTATTAATGTATTGTCTGGTTGTATTGAGCTTTTTATAAACCAACAAATTTATATACAAATGGCTTCGTATGAGCAATTATACCGACAAGGTATTCAGTATACACAAGATAAAACAGTAATATTTTGTGGTATTGTCAGAGATTGTGCAAAGAATCTTTCTCGTAATATTCCCGTAATAGAAAAGATTGCCGCTTATTTTAAAGGTTATCAAGTGATCTTATTTGAAAATAATAGTAAAGATCGCACAAAACATATATTAAAAACATGGAGTAATACAAATTCAAATGTGCATGTCTTTATAAATGATTTTGATGAAAGTAAATATAAGAATATACCTGTTCCTGTTGGATATAATTCAGCATTTTCTAAACGAAGGATTCAGAAGATGACAGATTATCGTAATATGTATCTAGAGCATATTGAGAAAAATAATATACAGGCTGATTATATTGTCATTGTAGATATGGATGTTAGAAATATAGATATAAAAGGAGTTTTGTCATCATTTGGAACAGATCAGCAATGGGATGCAATTGCAGCTAATAGTCATTCTTTATCTCCAAAATTAAAAAGAAGGCAACATGATGCTTATGCTTTAATAGAAGATGGAAAAGAATTCATGCCACAAACAGAAGCTATGATTGATGAAAACAGAATTGGCTGGTCCTTACTGCACAGAGATATGCCTTTTATACGTGTCGCTTCAGCTTATGGAGGATTGGCTATATATCGTTATCAGGCAATTCAGAATTTACGATATAAGATATTTGATAATTTAGCTGGAGGTATTGAGGTTAGGTGTGAGCATTTCAGTCTTTATCAACAAATGAGAGAGAAAGGGTATAATAAGATATACATTAATCCCAATATGGATATATTGTATCAAAAAACAACCTTATCTTTTATTTTGAAAAAGCTATGTGAGATATTGAAAAAGAAATATCATCAATAAATCATTTTATATAATACGGATATGTTAAGACTAAAAGACTTGAATATCCTTGAAAGCAGAGTGTTATTGAATACTTTGCCAGGGGGTAAATTGCTCATAAATACGATCAATGCCCATTCATACAATACGGCATTGAAGGATGCAGCCTTTGCCGAGGCCTTGATAAAAGGAGATGTGCTGATTCCCGATGGTGCAAGCATTGTGATGGCATGCCGTTGGCTGAAGGCAAAATCCCAACCGAGGGAACGTATTGCCGGATGGGATCTCTTTGAATTTGAAATGAACCGGCTGAACCAGACCGGAGGTAAGTGTTTCTTTATGGGTAGCAGTGAAAAGGTACTGGCACTCATCAAAGAAAAGACGAAGGTGGTGTATCCCAATATACAGATAGAATCTTATTCTCCTCCCTACAAGTCGGAGTTTAGTGACGAAGATAACCGGAAGATTATAGAAGCGATCAATCAGGCCAATCCGGATCTGCTCTGGATCGGTATGACGGCTCCAAAACAGGAGAAATGGACGTATCAGCACTGGAAGGATCTGAAGGTGAGCTGCCACGTAGGCAATATCGGTGCAGTATTTGACTTTTTTGCCGGTACGGTGGAACGTGCCCCACTCTGGTGGCAGGAGCATAGTCTGGAATGGCTGTACCGCCTGATTAAGGAACCGAAAAGAATGTGGCGGAGATATATTATCGGTAATGCTTTATTTTTGATCAATATATTCAAAGAAAAATAACTTTATAGTCATGAAAAATTATACTATCGCCGTAGCCGGCACAGGCTATGTAGGTCTGTCCATCGCTACACTCTTATCCCAGCATCACCAGGTGACGGCTGTGGACGTGATCCCCGAAAAGGTAGAGAAAATCAATAACCGCATCAGTCCGATTCAGGACGAGTACATCGAAAAATACCTGGCTGAAAAGGAACTGAACCTGAAGGCTACACTGGACGGAGCAGCAGCCTATAAGAATGCGGATTTTGTGGTGATCGCTGCACCGACCAACTATGATCCGGTGAAGAATTACTTCGACACAAGTCACGTGGAAGAGGTGATCGATCTGGTGCTGGAGGTGAATCCCGATGCCGTGATGGTGATCAAGAGTACCATCCCGGTGGGTTACTGCCGCAGCCTGTATGTGAAGTATGCGAAGGTGTTCCGTGACACACCGGCCCTGCAGGGAAAGAAGTTCAACCTGCTGTTCTCGCCGGAGTTCCTGCGGGAAAGCAAGGCGCTGTATGACAACCTGTATCCGAGCCGGATCATCGTGGGCTATCCCAAACAGATTGAAGGACGGGACGAAGAGAACGAGGCGATCCGTGCCATTGCCGGAGAACATCTGGAGGAGAAGGCCGGAGAATTTGCCAAGCTGCTTCAGGAAGGAGCAATCAAGCAGGACGTGGATACGTTGTTTATGGGCCTGAAGGAAGCGGAAGCGGTGAAACTGTTTGCGAATACCTACCTGGCTTTGCGCGTTTCTTACTTTAACGAGCTGGACACATATGCGGAAGTGAAGGGACTGGATACACAGGCGATCATTCAGGGTATCTGTCTGGATCCGCGTATCGGTACGCACTACAACAATCCTTCATTCGGTTACGGCGGTTACTGTCTGCCGAAGGATACGAAACAGCTGCTGGCCAACTATCAGGATGTGCCGGAGAATCTGATTCAGGCGATCGTGGAAAGCAACCGTACGCGCAAGGATTTCATTGCGGATCAGGTGCTGAAAATGGCAGGTTATTATGATTATTACAACCGGGGTGATTTTGATCCGGCTTCGGAAAAGCAGTGTGTTATCGGAGTGTACCGCCTGACCATGAAGTCGAACAGCGATAATTTCCGTCAGAGTTCCATCCAGGGGGTGATGAAGCGGATCAAGGCAAAAGGGGCACAGGTGATCATCTACGAACCGACACTGGAAGACGGAAGTACCTTCTTCGGCTCGAAGGTGGTGAACGATCTGGAAGCATTCAAGCAGCAGAGTCAGGCCATCATTGCCAACCGCTATGACAACTGTCTGGACAGTGTGAAGGACAAGGTGTACACGCGGGATATTTTCCGCAGGGATTAAGCGGATTTTCTTTGTAAAGTGTTGCAAATCTGATCTTTTCTTGCTATCTTTAGGACATGAATCTTAAAGATAAATGCTATGAAGTATTTCACCATGGAAGAGTGCATCCACTCGAAGGTTGCCAGGGAAAAAGGGATTGACAACACGCCTTCACCGGAAATAGAGGCGCATATCACGGAGAGTGTGGAGAGTTTGCTGGACCCGCTGCGGGAGGCATGGGAAGCCTGTTCGCGGAAGCAGGGATGGGGAACGCCCGCCATCCGGATTTCATCGGGGTACCGCTGTCGGGAACTGAACCGGGCGGTAGGGGGAAGCGTGACTTCTGCCCACCGGTATGGCTATGCGTTCGATCTGATTCCGCTGAACGGACGGATGAGGGAATTCAAGGCGTTCTGCCGGGAGTTTCTGAAGGGGCGGGCTTTTGATCAGCTGATTTCGGAAAACGAAAATGATCAGGGACTGCCGCAATGGATGCACGTGGGCTGCCGGCATCCGGACGGGAAGCAGCAGCGCGGACAGCTGCTGTCGCTGGTGAACGGGCGGTATCTGCCTATGATTTGTTTTTCTGGCGATTTTTCGCTTTCTTTGTAAAATCAAAAAGCCGAAAGGAGAAATTATGGACGGTATGGATTTGACGTGCGGGCATTTTGTGAACCCGTTTACAGATATTGGATTCAAGATTATATTCGGACAGCCTGCCAGCAAGGAATTGCTTATCACGCTCCTTAACGAGTTGCTTTCGGGGGAGCACCGTATCACGAATCTGATTTTTCTGGACAAGGAGAATCACTCCGACAGCATGGCAGATGCGGGTATTATCTACGATCTGTACTGCCTGACGGACACGGGAGAATATATCATCGTGGAGATGCAGAACCGCTTTCACAGCAGCTTTCTGGACAGGACGTTGTTTTACATGTGTCGCGCCATTGGCAGGCAGGTGGAGAACTTGCGCGAAAAAAGAAAGAAGGAACGTGAACTGAGAATGGACGGACATGATGCGGAGGAAGATGATTTTCTGCTGAAAGAGCCGATGCAGGAAAACTACGGCACCAGATACAGGCTTTCTACCGTGTACGGAATCTTCCTGATGAACTTCCGGGAACCGGGACTGGAAGAAAAATTCCGTACGGATACCGTTATTGCCGACCGGGAAAACGGCAGGGTGGTTAATCCGCACTTCCGGCAGATCTTCCTTCAGTTTCCTTATTTCACCAGGGAACTCAAGGAGTGTGAAACTCTTTATGACAAACTGATTTATACACTGAAGAATATGCAACACTGGAACCGAATGCCTGACGCGTTGAAAGAACAGGTTTTCAGCCGTCTGGAAGAACTTGCTGCCGTGGCTAATCTCTCGATGGAGGACCGCATCGCTTATGATAAGGCGCTGGATCGATATCGTGTGAGCCGGATTGTGGAAGAAGATGCACGTGAAGCCGGATGGAAAAAGGGACTGGAGGAAGGCCGTGCGGAAGGCCGTGCGGAAGGCCGTGCGGAAATACAAATAGCTATTGCACGGAATCTCAAGGCGTTGGGTATGAACAATGAACAGATAGCAAAGACTACGGGACTGAGAGAAGAGGATATAGAAGGACTGTAGGATGATGATAAATGAAACCAAATAAGCGAGTTGTCGCTTTCTTATAAAAACTAATCAATGATTTTTGGAAAAAAGTGGGCGCTGCTGCCGGTTCTGGCAGTGGCCTTGCCTTCATTTGCTCAAACGGAAGCATCGTTGGGCTACCGGGTGGAGGCGGATGTGAACGTGTCTGCCGGGGAGTATGCGCCGATGTGGATGACGTCCAACCGTTACGGGCTGGCGTCGGAACGGCCGAACAGCGGATGGCTCCGGGCAGGGGTGACTTATGACCAGCCGCTGAAACGGAACTGGAGAGTGGGGGCCGGACTGGATCTGGCGGGTACGCTGAACAACGGGGCAGTGCCGGACCGGGCCAGGTTCGTGGTGCAGCAGGCGTATGCGGATGTGTCGTGGAAGATGCTGACGCTGAGTATCGGAAGCAAGGAGCGGGGAAATTTCCCGCTGGACAAGGATGAACGGCTCAGCAGCGGCATGATGGTGGAAGGTATGAACGCGCGTCCCGTGCCGCAGGTGCGGGGGGAGATCCGGGAGTATCTGCCGCTGGGATTCACGGGCAACTGGCTGTCACTGAAGGGGCATATCGCTTACGGTATGTTTACGGACAATGGCTGGCAGGAGGAGTTTGCGGCACCGGGAAAGACGGTGCTGAAGAATGTGCTGTATCACTCGAAGTCGCTGATGTTGCGCCTGGGCAACCGGGAGAAGCTGCCGGTGGAGTTTGAATTCGGACTGCTGACGGCGGCGCAGTTCGGCGGAACGGTGTACCGGAAGAATGAGGACGGCAGCCTGACGTTTGTGAAGGACAAGCCGAACGGTCTGAAGGATTTTATGAAGGTGCTGATCCCGAAGCAGGCCAGTACGCTGCAGAATGTACAGGGAAATCATTGCGGAAGCTGGAACTTTGCCTTGTCGTATTATCTGAAGGACTGGAAGTTCCGGGCGTATCTGGAGCATTATTTCGAGGATCACTCGCAGATGTTCTGGCAGTATGGCCGCTGGAAGGACGGGCATCTGGGACTGGAGGTGACCTTGCCGGAGAACCGCTGGGTGACGCGGGTGCTGTGGGAAGGACTGAATACCAAGGATCAGACGGGGCCGATCTTGTATGACGGCATCGCTGGTTCGTTTCAGGATGTGCAGATGAGCGGCGGCGACAATTATTATACGAACGGAGAGTATCTGGGCTGGCAGCATGCGGGTCTGGGACTGGGACATCCGTTCCTGCCGGGACCGGCATATAATACGGACGGCAGCAATATGTTCAAGAGTAACCGTGTCCGGGCGAATCACCTGGGAATGACGGGAGATCCGTCGGAGGAATGGAACTGGAGGGTGCTGGTGTCGTTTGCCCGTCACTGGGGAACTTATTCGGCACCGCTGGACAAGCCGCGCAAGCAGTTCGGATCGCTCTGGGAGGTGACATACCGTCCGAAGCGGCTGGCGGGATGGAGTTTCTCGGCGGCTCTGGGACTGGATCGCGGAAATTATCTGCCGGGAAATACGGCGGGAGGTACGTTCTGCATCCGCAAGACGGGGGAACTGCTGAAACGCTAGGACACCGGAAACGGTGACCGGTTTCCGACGGAGGAATGCCGGACGGGAGCCGGAAATGAATGTTGAAATGATTGAAAATAATAAAAGGGTTTATGAAAATAATACAATTAAGCGGAAAGACGAAGGCGACACTGGTGTATGCATTGCTGGTGCTGGGCCTGATACTGGCCTGTCTGCTGATGCCGGGATGTGCCAAGCAGCCGGTGGACAGCAGCGTGGAAGGGTTCTGGAAACTGGAACGCTTCACGACGAAGGAGGACGGAGCCGTGCATGAGCCGGAACGGATTTTCTACGGGATCACGCGCTACGTGGTGGAAATTGCGGAACGGCAGGGTACGCAGGGGTACGGGGATTTCATCGGTCGCTTCGGCTATACGGACGAGGGCCGGGAGGCGGTGATGAGTGAGTTTAAGGTGCGTGCCGGGACGAGTGACAGCAAGAAGGATGCCACGCTGGAGCAGCTGAAGCCTTTCGGTATCGGAGCGATGGAAACGACGTTCCGCATCGTGAAGGCGGACGGCAAGGCGCTGGTGCTGGAATCGGATTATGCTACGCTGGAGCTGAAGCGCTACTGACACGGGATATATTGCTTCTCAGATGCGTGAGATCAGAAGCGTAATGGGGAGCTGAAACGCATGAGTTCCCGGGGAAGAGGGAAAATGAAGTAACCAAAATTTTTTTTGTAAAAATCATATTGAAAAGCACTAGGTCATGAAAAGAGGAATGGCAGAGTCGTATAACCGGCTTGTAAATGTATTTGTCATTGCCTGTGATACCTGTATCGTAGGCGGACTGTTTCACAGATTTTATCATTGGGCACAGGATACGGCCTGGGAGAAGACACTCCAGGCATCGGAGTTCCAGATTGTGGCGACGCTGATGTTGTGTTACCTGCTGTGTGCGATGCATACGGGGGTAATTCTTTACCGACGGAAGGTGTTCGCGTATGAGGTGCTGACCCGTGTGGCCAAGAATGTGGTGTTCTTTGCAATCCTGGGCGGGGGAATCCTGCAACTGGGAGGATATATGGATGCCTGGTCGAAGCTGTTTCTGGCGTACCTGCTGGCGGTGCTGGTCTGTGTGTCGGTGTTCCGGCTGGGCCTGCGTATGCTGATCAAGGCGTACCGTACGAAGGGCGGTAACCTGCGGTATGTGGTACTGGTGGGCAGTACGGACAACAACCGGGAGCTGTATCAGGAACTGACGTCGCAAAGCTGGGCAGGATACCGTGTGCTGGGGTATTTTGATTTTGAACCGAACGGGCATTTCCCGCAGGAGTGTCCGTATCTGGGCAAGCCGCAGGAGGTGACGGATTATCTGAAAAAGCACGGGAATACGCATTTCCTGTTCTGCTGTCTGCCGTCGAAGGACCGGGAGGTGATCATGCCGATCATTGATTACTGCGAGAATAACCTGGTGCATTTCTACAGTGTGCCGAACGTGCATAACTACTTGCAGAACCGCATGTATTTCAACATGATGGGGAATGTGCCGTACCTGAGTCTGCGGCAGGATCCGCTGAGCCGTCTGGGTAACAAAATTATCAAACGGACATTTGACATCGTGTTCTCGCTGTGTTTCCTGTGTACGCTGTTTATCCCGATCCTGATCATCGTGACCATCATCACGAAGATTACCATGCCGGGCCCGATCTTCTTCAAGCAGAAACGGAACGGATTGAACGACAAGGAGTTCTACTGTTACAAGTTCCGGAGCATGAAGGTGAATGCGGATGCGGACAAGGTGCAGGCTACGAAGGATGACCCGCGGAAGACGAAGTGGGGAAACATCATGCGCAAGACGAGCATCGACGAGCTGCCGCAGTTTATCAACGTGCTGAAGGGTGACATGAGCGTGGTGGGACCGCGTCCGCACATGCTGAAGCATACGGAGGAGTATTCGAAGCTGATCAACAAGTATATGGTGCGTCACTTTGTGAAGCCGGGTATCACGGGCTGGAGCCAGGTGACGGGCTACCGCGGGGAGACGAAGGAGCTGAAGGACATGGAGGGACGTATCCGCGGGGATATCTGGTACATCGAGCACTGGAGTTTCGGTCTGGACCTGTATATTATCTACAAGACCGTGGCGAATGCCGTTCATGGTGAGAAAAATGCTTACTGATTCTTGCTGCTCTCAGCCGGAGGTCACAGCATGTTCCGTTTTATTTGATCTTTTCGTAAGTTCTCGCTATCTTTGCCTGCTGAAAATGAGTAAATGAAAATTAGACGAGCAAACTGAATAAGCATGAAAAGAGGTTTTTGGGAGGTATGTTGTGTGCTTGCCCTGACTGCCGGAAGTGTGCTGGCGGGCTGTGGCGAGAAAAAGGATATGTCGATGAAAATGAACGAGCCGCGCAATATTCGCGGAGTGGTGAGCTACAGACGTTCGTTCGGGGATCTGAACGACGTGCAGCTGAAGTCGGCCAAGGCAATTGGTATCCGGCCGATTGCTTCGCGGGAAGAAGCCCGGAATCTGGGAGACCGGCTGGACGAGATCGGTCCGTGTGAACTGTACGGAATGGATTCGCTGACGCACTCTATTCCGTATCTGGTGCCGAAGGCGAGTGAGCTGCTGGACACCATCGGGGCGAACTTCCTGGATTCACTGGCCTGCAAGGGGCTGAATCCGAACCGGGTGATCGTGACGTCGGTGACCCGTACGAAGGAGGATGTGAAGCGTCTGCGGAGAACCAACGGGAATGCGTCGATGAACTCGTGTCATTTCTACGGAACGACTTTTGATATCAGCTGGAAACGGTTTGAGAAGGTGGAGGATCCGGACGGACGGCCGATGCAGGACGTGAGTGCCGACACGCTGAAGCTGGTGTTGTCGGAGGTGCTGCGTGACCTGCGGAAGGCGGACCGCTGCTATGTGAAGTATGAACTGAAACAGGGTTGTTTCCACATAACGGCGCGTTGAGTATGTTCCGGTATTTCATCTATTTGTCGTTCGACGGAACGAATTACCACGGCTGGCAGATCCAGCCGAACGGAGCGAGTGTGCAGGAAACGCTGATGAAGGCGCTTTCTACCTTCCTGCGCCGGGAGATCGAAGTGGTGGGGGCCGGACGTACGGATGCCGGTGTGCATGCGCGGCTGATGGTGGCTCACTTTGACTTTGACACGGAGCTGGACGGGGAGGTGGTGACGGACAAACTGAACCGGCTGTTGCCGCCGGACATTGCGGTGTACGGGGTGCGGCGGGTGAAACCGGAGGCGCACGCGCGCTTTGATGCAACTTCGCGCACGTACAAATATTATATCCATACGCGGAAGGATCCGTTCCGCAGGGGGTATTCGTGGCGCATCTTCCAGCCGCTGGATTTCGAACGGATGAACGAGGCGGCACAGACGCTGTTTGACTATACGGACTTCACGAGTTTCAGCAAGCTGCATACGGACGTGAAGACGAACAACTGCCGGATCATGCTGGCCCGCTGGGAGCAGACGGGGGACGGGGAATGGGTGTTTACCATCCGGGCTGACCGTTTCCTGCGCAACATGGTGCGGGCTGTGGTAGGAACACTGGTGGAGGTGGGCCGCGGCAAGCTGACCGTGGACGGGTTCCGCCGGGTGATCGAGGAGAAGAACCGCTGCAGTGCCGGTACGTCGGTGCCGGGACATGCACTGTATCTCACGGACGTGAGTTATCCGGACGATCTGTTCCTCTAGCGTTTTTCGGTCAGGTATTTCCAATAACGCACCGGCATATCCTTGCGGTGCTTGACGGGGTTCAGGCGTTCCCTGATACATACCGTTTTGAAATAGCTCTTCCAGAGATCCTGGAAGAGCTTTTCTTTTTCATCGAGCTGGTCTTCGCGGAGGATGCCGTTGGTGAGAGGCTGCTGGGCGGGATCGCTGAAGGTGATCTCGCTGACATCGGTGCGGTCGTAATAGTAGCCGAAGCGCCGGCGGGCATCGTAGATGATCCAGGGCTGGTCGGCAAAGCGGTCGCGGAAATGGCGTACCGTAAGCGAGAGCACGTTGTAGAGGGGTTCCATGATGCCGAAGTAGGTGCCGTCGGCGGTTTTCTGGAAGCGCATGAACTGGAGGACGCGCATGCGTTCGCCGCTGACTTTGCGGCCGAGCTGCCAGACAGCCAGGACGTCGGGATCGGCGTAGTGGGTTTCGATGTTCCGGGGAGAGTCGAATACCTTGCGGAGGTAGCGCATCAGCAGCATGGGGGCTTCGGGCAGTTCGGAGAGCCAGCAGCCGGTGACGGAAGCAAGCCCGGCGGCGGAGAGTTTCTTGCGGAGGGCCTTCCAGACGCGTTCGGACTTTTCGGGATCGGTCACGACGGTATGTACCTCGTCGCAGAACAGGGGAAGGGGCTCGCCGGCGGTGAGCAGGGCTTCGGGAAAGGTCTTGCGAGCGTAGGCATCGAACAGGGCGGTGAGCAACCCTTCGAAGGTATGGTCGTAGAGGAAGACGGTCATGGGCGGACGGGTTAGGGGTTAATCCTGGAAATCGAAACTCAGCTGACGGTCGTCGGTCTTGCGGGCCGGACGGGGAAGGAGCAGCTTGCGTACGCCTGCGGGTCCGAGATCGAGGATGGTCTTGTCGGGCAGTTCGTGGCAGGTGATGAAATAGCGGGCTTTCTTGACCACGGCTCCCATGCGCTTGAGGTCGTAGAGGCCGATGCGGGAGAAGCGGCGCGAAAGGACAATAAGCCGTGCCGAGCGCACTCCGATGCCGGGGACGCGCAGCAGGGCTTCGTAGTCGGCCGTCAGGATGTTTACGGGAAAGAATTCCGGATGACGGAGGGCCCAGGCCAGTTTGGGATCGACTTCCAGATCGAGGTCGGAGGAGGCATCGTCCACGAGTTCATCCACCCGGAACTGATAGAAGCGCAGGAGCCAGTCGGCCTGATAGAGGCGGTTCTCGCGCACCAGGGGCGGCTGTTTCAGGGCAGGCAGCCGCTTGTCGTAGGTGTTGACGGAGATGTATCCGGAGTAGTAGACACGCTTCATGGTGGGGCGCTGGTAGAGGGCCGACGACACGTTGAGGATGTCGCGGTCGGTTTCGGAAGTGGCGCCCACGATCATCTGGGTGCTTTGTCCGGCGGGGGCAAAGCGGGGTGCATGGCGGTGTTTCTTCCGTTCCTCGGCACTTTCGAGGGCGCCCTGCTGGATGTACAGCATCGGCTTGTAGACGCTCTGGTGGTCTTTCTCGGGGGCCAGCAGCTTGAGATTCTTTTCCGTAGGGATTTCCAGATTGACACTGAGGCGGTCGGCATAGCGTCCGGCCTGGCGCACCAGTTCCTCGCTGGCTCCGGGAATGCTCTTGAGGTGGATATATCCGTTGAAGCGGTGTACCTCGCGCAGATCTTTGGCCACGCGTACCAGGCGTTCCATGGTGTAGTCGGGATTGCGTACCACACCGGAGCTGAGGAAGAGTCCTTCGATGTAGTTGCGGCGGTAGAACTCGATGGTGAGATCCACGAGTTCGGAGACCGAGAGAGTGGCCCGGGGAATGTCGTTGCTGACACGGTTGATGCAATAGGCACAGTCGTAGATGCAATAGTTGGTGAGCATGATTTTGAGCAGGGAAATGCAGCGTCCGTCTTCGGAGAAACTGTGGCAGATGCCCCATCCTCCCACGGTGTTGCCGAGACCGTCTTTGCGGCTGTTCCGGCGCACGGTTCCGCTGGAAGCGCAGGAAACGTCGTATTTGGCCGATTCGGTCAGTATCTTCAGTTTCTGGATCACCTGTTCGTTCATCTTGCTGTGTATTTTTGATCAAAGGTAGAGAGAGTTTGCGACTTGTGCAAAATCTTTGAGGATTTTGTCGTACCTTTGCGGCCGGTTATTCAACGAGACAAATTTATGTGGTTATTACTGGCTTTCTGCTCAGCGGCGTTGCTGGGCTTTTATGACGTATTCAAGAAAAAATCGCTGGCAGGCAATGCGGTGCTTCCCGTGCTGGGACTGAACACCCTGTTTTCGAGTCTGATCTTCCTGCCGTTTATCCTGATTTCTCATTTCCGTCCGGAATGGTTGCAGCATACCCTGTTTTATGTGCCTGATGCGGGCTGGGAGGTGCACAAGTTTATCCTGGTGAAGTCGCTGATCGTGCTGTCGTCGTGGACGTTCGGCTATTTCGGCATGAAGCATCTGCCGCTGACCATTGTGGGGCCGATCAATGCTACCCGTCCGGTGATGACGCTGGTGGGAGCCTTGCTGATTTTCGGCGAGCGGCTGAACGTGTATCAGTGGATCGGTGTGCTGCTGGCCATCGGATCGTTTTTCCTGCTGAGCCGTTCGGGCAAGAAGGAGGGGATTGATTTCACCCACAACAAATGGATTGCCTTTATTGTGCTGGCGGCGATGCTGGGTGCGGCAAGCGGGCTGTACGACAAGTACCTGATGAAGCAGTTTAACAACATGGTGATCCAGTCGTGGTATAACATCTATCAGTTTTTCCTGATGGGCGGGGTGCTGATGTTCCTGTGGTGGCCCAAACGCAAGACGAGTACGCCTTTCCACTGGAACTGGTGCATTCCGCTGATTTCCGTGTTTCTGTCGGCAGCGGACTTTGTCTATTTCTATGCCCTGAGCATGGACGGATCCATGATTTCCATTGTGTCGATGGTACGCCGGGGAAGCGTGATCGTGTCTTTCCTGTTCGGTGCAATGATTTTCCGCGAGAAGAATCTGCGGAGCAAGGCTATTGACCTGCTTCTGGTTCTGATCGGTATGTTCTTCCTCTATCTGGGAAGCGTACTGGGTTAAAAATAATCCCTCTGTTCCGGTTCTGATGCTGTAAGTGTCAGTATGGGAACAGAGGGATCATTGTATCCGGGCCTGTTGCGCCGGTCAGGACGGATTATAAATCTTCCAGCACGATGGTATAGCCGCCGGTGAAGCTCTTTCCGGGAGCCAGATGCTGGATCCATTCACGGTCTTTCAGTTCGCCGCGGTAGCCTACGGTGTCGCAGCGTCCGTACCACGGTTCCAGACATACGAAAGGCACGTCGGGGTGGACGGCACTGGGCGACCAGACAGCAGCGAGAGGCGTGTTGAACTCCAGGCTGAGGTAAGGCTTCCGGTTGCGGTCGAGCAAAGTCATTTTCCGGAGCTGGCTGTTGTCGAAGATATAGGTGTCGCATCCGAAGCTGTCGCTGGTGAGTTCCATGATGCCGTCGGGCAGGCGGAGCTCCTGATGTTCAGGCTTCACGCAGCCCTTTTCTGCCGGAGTGAGGTAATGAAGCAGGAGGTGCTTCTGTCCGAAGTCGAGGAATCCCCGCTGCTTGGTGTTCAGATCGAGGTCGCGGTAGTAGAAAGCCGGATGGCCTCCGATCTGGAAATGCATTTCGCGGTCGCCGGTGTTTTCCACATTCCAGATCACCTGAAGGCGGTTGTCCCGTAGGCGGTATCCGATTTGCAGGATGAAGGGGAAGGGATAGAGTTTCAGGGTATCTTCGTTGCTCTCCAGACTGAATACCAGAGAATTTTCTTCCTCGTAGGTCAGCTGGAACTCACAGTCGCGTGCGAATCCGTGCTGTCCCAGTTCGTAGGTTTCCCCCTCATGGTTGTACTGGTTGTTCCATAACCGTCCGACGATGGGGAACAACACCGGTGAGCGGCGTCCCCAGAAGCGTATGTCGCCTTGCCATAAATATTCATTTCCGTTGGCCATGATGCTGGCCAGCTCTGCTCCGTGGTCTGTGATCTGGACCGTAATTTTGTCATTCGAAAGTATTTTCATCAGATTTATTGTTTTATTTCTCTTGATTTTTCAAGAAGCTTGGTTTATGGCCTCAAAGGTAAGAGATTTTTTTTGGGCTTATCTGCTGAAAATATATATTTTTGTGCGGAAACCTAAAAATGTGAAAATGAAATATCGCCATTGGTCCGGCTGGATTATATTACTGACCCTGGCGGGGATAGTCGGATGTTCCAGGGCCGGACAAGACAGGAAGGGCAGGAATTTGGGAGTTTATGAGGCATTCATGCGGGAAATGGAGGATTCTCTGACAAAAGATCCTGCCGGAATATACAACAGGCTGGACAGTGCACTGGCTTCGGCTCCGGACAGCATGAGTTATTACCGGAACATGCTGCTGAAGGCGAAAGCACTGTTTTATACGGCTGAATTTGATTCGATGGTACCATTGATGGACCGTGTGCGGGCATATTGCGACCGCAGCGACGACAATGCTGCCATCCAGGGATTGTATTGCCAGATTTATAATATGGAGGGAAACCTGTACGGACGGAAGTCGGAAATGGATTTGTCGGCAAAGGCTTTTGAGAAAGCCTACGCCTGTGGACTGGCTGCCGGAGAGCGTGAGAAGCTTCCTTATATCTGCATCAATCTGGCTGATGCGTATGTGCGCGGCGGCCGTTTTGACCTCGGATCTTTCTGGTACAGACGCACGCTGTCTATGTTTGATTCGCTTCAGGTAGCTGAAAAAGACCGTTTCCCGGTTTATTACGGACTGGCTCAGGTAAGCATGGAACTGCGTAACTTTGACCGTTGTGACTATTATTTCAATCTGGCCGAACGTTCGTTTGACCAGATGCGTCCGTATGAGAAGCATGTGTATCTGAACAACCGGGGCAACTCGTATTATTTCCGTCAGGATTATCCGACGGCACTGGGGTATTTCCGCCGTTCGCTGGCGCTGACCCAGAAATATCCCGACATGGAGTTTGAACGGAATCTGACCATGATCAATATGGGTGAGGTCTTTCTGCTGATGAACCAGACGGACTCTTCTGCCTATTATCTGAGCCGCTGTTATGACTTTTTCCGCCGGGTGAATAATCAGACTGCCTTGTATTACATTGATACGCAGTTGATTGAACTGGCACTGAAGCAGAAGAACCTGCCACTGGCACGGATGCGCCTGAAAAATGCCGTGAAGCCCGATTATGTGGAACCCAACATGGTGAATGTCCGGAACCGCTATCTGCAGCATTTTTATGAAGAGAGCGGGGATTTCCGGAAGGCTTACCATTATTTGCAGGAGAACAAGCGGATTGATGACTCGATCCGCAGTGAGCGTGTGAAGATGCGTGCCGCGGAGATTGCACTGAAATACCGTCAGGACAGTACGCTGATGCAGAAGGAAATTTCCATTCAGCAGAAGGAAAACCAGCTGCTTCATTTGCATCAGTGGCTTTATGGACTTGTGGGTTGCATTTTGCTGCTGGGTACGGCTGCACTGGCTCTGTATCTGTATCGCCGGAGAAAGATCGACAAGGAACGCTGGAAACTGCAGACGGCCATTACTTCCCTGCGTCTGGAGAATATCCGTAACCGGATTTCGCCGCATTTCATCTTTAATGTGCTCAACCGGGAAGTGAGCGAACGGAAGGAAAACCCGGATAACACGAACCTGATGGGACTGATCAAGCTGATGCGGCGTAACCTGGAACTGACAGACAGTCTGGCCGTGACTCTGGCTGATGAACTGGATTTTGTCCATACGTACGTCAGTCTGGAGCAGAAGTCGCTGGGAGAGGAGTTCCGGTTTGAAGTCTCAACGGGCGATGTCGATCTGAATGTGGTACGTGTGCCTTCCATGCTGCTTCAGATTCCGGTGGAGAATGCCATCAAGCATGCTCTCCGCCTGAAGGAAGGCAAACGCAGACTGTGGATCAGGGTGATGCAGGAAGGAGAGAGAGTCGTAGCCACGGTGTGCGACAACGGAGGAGGCTACCGACGGCAGAGTGTGAACCGGGGAACGGGAACCGGAATGAAGGTGATTACCCAGACTATTCAGCTGCTCAATTCATACAACCGGCAGTCTATTGTCATGACCATCAGCAATGTGCCGGTGGAAGACGGAGAAACAGGATGTGAAGTGCGTTTCACCATTCCTTTGCATTATTCTTACCGATTAACCAAATAACACTATGAATAAGATTTATCGAACAGTAATTATAGATGACGAAGAGAGTGCCATCGACAATCTCTGTCTGGCCTTGAAGCCATACGGACAGATTGTAGAGGAAGGGGTGGCACACAATGGAGCGGCAGGGCTGAAACTGATCGAAAAGGTACGCCCTGACCTGGTGTTTCAGGATGTGGAACTGCCCGATATGCTGGGCATGGAACTGGTTACCCGTGCCCGGAAGAAACTGGGAGTGAACATGGAGGTCGTGTTCTATACAGCCTATAACAAATATATGATTGACGCCTTCCGTGCTTATGCCTTCGATTTTCTGCTGAAACCGGTGGATTCGCAGGAACTGGAACTTGTGATCCGGCGTCTGGAAGAACGGGGAAAGGAGGTGGAGGCGGTCAAGGTACAAATGCCGGTGCCAACGGCTGAAAAACCGTTTATGATGGTGACTCCTACGGGTGACCTGCGTTTCCTGCATGCTTCGGAGATCGGTTATTTCCGTTATCTGTCGGGGCGGAAGCTGTGGGAAGTGGCATTGTCGGACGGAACTTTCCTGCCCCTGAAGCGGAATACGACGGCCGAACAGCTTTGTATTTATGACAAGTCGTTTGTGCAGGTACACCAGTCATATATCGTGAACATGAATTATCTGGTGATGGTTCAGGACAACCGCTGTATCATGTATCCGCCCTTCGACGGATGTGATGAACTGCTGGTTTCCAAGAAGTACAGGAAGGAAATGATGGATCGGTTTTATCAGCTTTAAGCCGGATGCTGATGATTGGATACCGAAGCGGTTGTTTTTTTTGCCTGGTAGTGAAAAACGACCACTTAGTTTATAAATTTGACCGGATAGTTATTGATTTGGTCTGTTTTATCCATTCTTTGTCAAAAAAATATTGCGGCTTTATAAGGGATTGCTTACTTTTGCAACGAGGTCGTTTCTGATGGAAATAGCTTTGGTCTTGTCTGTCTCTGTTTTTGAGCTATGGAAGTGGAAACGGCCTTTTTTATATCTATTTGACTTACTTTATATTCGCTGTGAAGCGAATCTTTCCTCTATGTGATATAGGGGTGCTTATTTTATACAATAAACATTTTTTTGGTTGAGGGAGGTCACTCGCATTTGCGGGTGGCCTCTTTTTTCTGAAGACAAATACTTTTTGGCATATTTTTTTAGAGATTCTGACCTTTGAAAGGACAGGATTTTTCCGGATATTTGTGAAAACAAATTTCCGATACATGAAAATCAGATATTTACTGCTTCTGCTCCTTGCTGCTTTTTTCTTCAGAAACAGTTACGCTCAGGAGTATCTGCCTCAGGTGGAATCCCGTTATTATGTCAGTGATTCCGTTACAATCTGGAAGCCGAAACCATTGCGGGCGGCGGGTGAGGTGATTGGAACTAACCTGGCTGTCTGGGCATTCGACCGCTTTATCGTCAATGAAAGCTGGGCCCGGATCAACGGGAAAACGATCAGGAACAATTTCAGACGCGGGCTGATGTGGGACAGTGATCAGTTTACCACCAATTTGTTTTCCCATCCTTATCATGGCGGACTGTATTTTAATGCCGCACGCAGCAACGGACTGAATTTCTGGCAGTCCATTCCCTATGCAGCCGGCGGAAGCCTGATGTGGGAATTTTTCATGGAAACAGAGGCACCGTCTCCCAATGATATGCTGGCCACTACTTTCGGAGGGGTTGCACTGGGAGAGATAACTTTCCGGGTGTCCGATCTGTTCATTGACAACCGTACCAGCGGATGGGAACGTGCCGGGCGGGAACTGCTTGCTGGAATCATCTCGCCGATGCGGGCCATTAACCGGCTGATCACGGGGGAGGCCTGGAAACGGCGAAGTTATAAGGGGCGCAGCTATTCGAACGTTCCGGTCAATTTTGTAGTCAGTCTCGGTCCCCGTTTTCTGGCCGATGAGGAGAAGTCCAGGAAGGGATCTTCCAGTCTGCATGTGGACATGGCCCTGAATTACGGAAATCCTTTTGATGATGAACATTATACACCCTATGAATGGTTCCGTTTCAAAATGGGACTGGATGTGATCAACCAGCCGCTTATCAGTCAGGTGAATGCCATCGGTGCCTTGTGGGGAAAGAATGTATGGCAGCGGAAAAACCGTTCACTGATGATGGGAGTCTTCCAGCATTTTGATTATTACAACTCGGATATCAATGAGAAGAATGACCGGCTTGTTGCGCCTTACCGTATTTCGGAAGCTGCTGCTGTCGGCCTGGGCACCATCTATTACAAGAATCCGGAACCGGGAAAGAAGACCATGTTCTTTGGAGAACTGTATGCCAACGGAGTGGCATTGGGAGCCAGTCTTTCAGACTACATGAAGCTGGGCAAGAGGGATTATAACCTGGGAAGCGGATACAGCATCAAGGGAGGAGTAGGATGGATCTGCAACAGGCGGTTTGCTCTGCTGCTGAATCTGGAGAATTATCATATATTTACCTGGAAGGGGTATGATCCGGATCTGGACTGGAGTACGGTAGACGATCCGAATGCGCTGAATGTACAGGGAGACAGAAGCAATGCGCGACTGACGGTCGCTTCCGTCCAGCTGGCTTACCAGTTCGGGAAGCAGTGGAGCGTTGTTCTTTCCAACCGTTTCTTTAACCGGAAGACGAATTACAGATATTATGATGACGTGGACTATTCCACATACGATCTGATGCTGAAAGTAGGGTACCGGTTGTAACCGGTACCCTCTGTGGTTTTTATTTATCCAGCGTGAGACTGGCCAGCGGTTCACCGTCAAGACGGTACACCGTGACGGTTCCGTTTTCGTAAGTGGCAAAGGTCGGTACGTTTCCTCCCTTGGGGAAGGTCACCGAACCCGTATTGCAGACCACGCCGTCTGCCTGACGTTCCAGTTTCCAGAGATGCGTATGTCCGTAGAAAAAGCAGTCGGTGACAGCCTTGGGACGTTTTTCTTCGTTGTAAATGTGTCCGTGGGTCAGGAAGAGACGTTTGCCGTTGTCTACCACGAGCGTATAGTCGGAAAGGATCGGGAAGTCCAGCAGCATCTGGTCCACTTCCGAGTCGCAGTTGCCGCGTATGGCAACGATTTCTCCGGCCATTGCGTTCAGTCGTTCGGCAATGCCTTTCGGGTCGAGTCCTTCGGGAAGACCGTTGCGCGGTCCGTAGTTCAGGATATCGCCCAGAATGCAGAGCAGGTCACACTGTTGTTCGCGGTAGAAAGCCAGCACTTTTTCCAGAGCAGGCAGGGATCCGTGGATATCGGATACGATCAGGTATTTCATATATAATCTTTATTAAAGTTATTCTTTCATGTCATTGATGTAAACGGTCTGCAGTGACGGCTGGTCTTTTTCGGTCCAGTAGCGGAAATACTCGATCTGGAATTCTCCTCCGTTGTCCTGGTCGGAAGGCAGTCCCCACCAGTTCGGGAAGGCTTCGCTGTCGAAATTAATGGTTTCGGGTGAATGCCAGAAATCGTTTTTCCGGTGACGTATTTCTTTTCCGTTGACGTACCACACCAGTTCATCACGTGTCCATTTCAGTCCGGCTGTGATCCACTGGTCAGCCCAGCGGCCTTCTGTCAGGTGTTCCACGTGGTCACTGATCTGCAGGTTCTGTTTCTTGAGGATGTAATGCGAAGTAGCGAAATAAATTTTTTCATAAGAAGGAGCCGCATCGTTGCGTCCGCAGATCTCAAAAATGTCAATTTCTTCCTGTTTGATGGAATCCTGGGTGTACAGCCAGAATGCACTCGACAGGGCAGAGTTCATCGGCTTGCATTTGATTTCAAAGAAGCCGTAGAGTACCTTTTTCTTGCTTTGTACCGCAGCCGTAGTAAAGGTATGGTAGCCTTCCGGAGCATCGGCCACATTCTCGCGTTTTCCGGTCAGGATCAGCTGTCCGTTTTCCACACGCACGTTTTCCTTACGGAACAGCGACGGCTGTCTGCCCAGCCAGGTCGGGTTGTGGTCGTACCATTTGGCTGTATCGAAGGGAGCTTCAAATTCATCGCTGATCTGGGTGTTGTAAACCCAGTTTCCGCTGTTTTCTTCCATGCAGGGCTGTGGCCAGGTACTTTCCTGTTGGTTCACGTTTTCTGTGCAGGCACAGAATAATGCCATTGCAAAAGTTGGCAGTAAAAGCAGATTTTTCTTCATGATCATTTCTTTTTGATGCTGTATGTGTATATGTTTGACTAATCGAACAAAAGTACAAATAATAATTAATAAACTCAGTTTCGGCGAGATTTCTTTTGCAGTCAGAAATATTATTCGTAGTTTTGCGAACAACAAACAAAAAGAGAAAAGAAAGATGATCCAAAAGAAGTATTCGGAAGAGCAGGAGCGGATGGCCCGCTTTGCCAAGGCAATGGGACATCCGGCGCGTATGGCTATCCTACAGTTTCTGGCCCGTCAGGAAAGTTGTTTCTTCGGCGATATCCACGAGGAACTGCCCATAGCCAAGGCTACCGTTTCGCAGCATCTGAAAGAACTGAAGGATGCCGGACTGATTCAGGGGGAGATTGAAGCTCCGAAAGTGAAATACTGCATTAATAGAGAGAACTGGGAAATCGCCAGACGGATGTTTGCTGATTTTTTCGGTCAGCCTCTCTGCAAGAAAGAAGGGTGTTGCCGTTAAGCCCCTTTTTTATGCTGCATGTTCGTAGTTTGGCGAATTACTAATAAGGTGAATTATTAATCATAAAATTTAGATAAACGTATGAAGAATGTATGGTCTTTAGGACTGGTCTGCCTGCTTCTGGTTTCTTGTGGAAGCGGTGGAAAGGAAAAATCCGGATCTGAAGATCGGGTATGTGCCTGTGCCGACGGAAACACCTGTGCGGGAGGAGATGCCTGCAAAGGTCAGGGACCTGTGCCGGACAGAATGTAGCAGCCGGTGACTGTGTGGAGGTGCTTTGTTTTCACGGAAAACAGCGCTGTGCCACCTGCATAGCCATTGAGCGCAACACGCGTGAGGTGCTGGAGAAGGAGTTTGCTTTCGGCAATGCCCGCAAGTCGCCTGATACGTTCAAAGCCGGATTGGTGAAAACGGTCAGCGGAATGCTGAAGTAAGTACGGGGAAGCGTATGGATTGGTTACAGACATGGCTGGACAACAGTTCCACGCCTCTTCTGACTGCGTTTCTGCTGGGCTTGCTTACGGCTCTTTCTCCCTGTCCGCTGGCCACGAACATTGCAGCGGTGGGGTTTATCGGTAAGGACATTGAGGACCGGCGGAAGATTTTCCGCAACGGTCTGCTCTATACGTTGGGACGTATTCTGGCTTACACTCTGCTCGGTGTGGTACTGATACTGATCCTGAAAGAGGGATCCAGTATGTTCGGCATCCAGAAGGTGGTCGGTACATGGGGTGAACTGGCATTGGGACCGCTGCTCCTGGTCATCGGACTGTTCATGCTCGTGGGCGACAGACTGAACCTGCCCCAGTTCGGGTTCAGCGGTAATGCGGAAGGACTGGCGAAGAGAGGGGGCTGGGGAGCCTTGCTGATAGGGGTTCTGTTTGCCCTGGCTTTCTGTCCCACAAGCGGTGTGTTCTATTTCGGTATGCTGATCCCTCTGTCGGCTTCCGTGACAGCCGGTTATCTGTTGCCGGCCGTATTTGCCGTAGCCACGGCGATACCGGTGCTTGCCGTTGCCTGGATACTGGCTTTCAGTGTGCAGCAGATGGGCAGTTTCTACGGCAAGATGCAGAAGGTGCAGAAGTGGATGAATCTCCTTGTGGGAGTCGTATTTATTCTCATCGGCATCTATTATTGTTGGATAATGTATGTATAAACAAGATTAATAACTGATTAAATTTTTGGAAAGATGGAAATTAAAGTATTGGGACCGGGTTGCTGCAGATGCAAGACAACCTATCAGGTGATTGAGAAAGTGATCAGGGAAAACAACCTGGACGTGAAACTGACCAAGGTGGACGATCTGATGGAAATGATGAAGTATAACATCATGACCACTCCTACCGTAGTCGTGGATGAAGTGGTGAAGATGAAGGGACAGGTGCCCACGGAAAGTGACGTGAAGAAACTTCTGGGAATCTGAAAACGCAGGTAGTGACATGATACAAGATTTTGCAGACTGGCTGGTCTATGGGATTTTCGGGCTGAGTGCCGGAACTTCCCTGGGCACGGCTGTGAACTTTTTCTTCTACGACACGGTCAAGATTCTGATCCTGTTGTTCTTCATCAGTGTACTGATGGGCATTGTCAATGCCTATTTTCCGATCGAACGGTTGCGCAACTATCTGGTTACGCACCGGATGTACGGGTTGCAGTATCTGCTGGCGGCTCTGTTCGGAGCCATCACCCCGTTCTGCTCCTGCTCGTCCATTCCGCTGTTCATCGGGTTTGTGAAAGGAGGGATTCCCCTGGGAGTGACCTTTGCCTTTCTGATCACCTCGCCGCTGGTCAACGAAGTGGCGGTGGCCATGTTCCTCGGATCGTTCGGACTGAAAGTGACTCTTATCTATGTCGTCAGCGGCATCCTGCTGGGAGTGATCGGCGGTTTCGTGCTGGGACGGATGAGGCTGGCCCCTTATCTCAGCGACTGGGTGAAACAGATTCAGGCACACTCGTCGGCTCAGGCAGATGAGTGGGAGAAAGATCACACCACCTTTATCCGCCGGCTGCCTGCCATTGTCCGTGATGCCTGGCGGATTGTCCGCGGCGTACTGGTGTATATTCTGATCGGTATCGGCATCGGAGCCTTCATGCACGGCTTTGTGCCCGAAGGATTTTTTGAGCAGTACATGTCGAAGGACAACTGGCTGGCCGTTCCCCTGTCGGTTCTCCTGGCCGTACCGATGTATGCCAATGCAGCCGGTATCGTGCCCGTCATCGAGGTGTTTGTAGCCAAAGGGATTCCGATGGGTACGGCAATCGCCTTTATGATGGCGGTGGTGGGACTGTCACTGCCCGAAGCCACATTGCTCAAGAAGGTGATGACCTGGCGTCTTATCGGGATCTTTTTCGGTACGGTAGCCTTTTTCATCATCCTGTCGGGCTATCTGTTCAATTTCATATTATAACCCTTTACAAAACTTATAGCGTTATGAAAATTTTGATACTTTGCACGGGAAACAGTTGCCGCAGCCAGATGGCTCATGGTTTCCTGCAATCGTTTGACGCCTCGCTGGAGGTGTATTCCGGCGGAACGGAACCGGCCGCACAGGTCAATCCCAAGGCCGTGGAAGTGATGAAGGAAGCAGGGATCGACATCAGCAGCCATACTCCGGTCAGTGTCCGTACCTATCTGGATCAGGCGTGGGATTACGTCATTACCGTGTGCGGGGGAGCCAACGAGAGCTGTCCGGCGTTTACGGGGAAGGTAGGCAAGCGCCTGCATATCGGTTTCGATGACCCTTCGCATGCCACAGGAACGCCCGAGTTTATCGAGGCTGAGTTCCGCCGCGTACGCGATGAGATCCGTGAGCGTTTCCATAGTTTTTATCTCTCGGAACTTTGCAGAAAGTAAAGATTATTCAGAGGAAAATTACCGGTCCGCATGATGTACCCGAACAGGTGTACCGTGCGGACCGTTTGATTACAGGCTCTTGCGCGGATCTTATGCTGCCTTTGCGCGGAATTTATGCGGTCAATCGGGCTGCATCGTGCGGTCGTTGTGCGGGAATTATGCAGTCTTTGCGGTAATGATACTGTCTCAGAACTCATCAATGGTTGCATTGACAAAGTCGAGGAAGGGCTTCATGATCTCAAACATTCCGGCTGTGCGCTCCAGCCAGTCGGGAGCCGTGAAAAAATCCTCCGGGACAGGGTGGCAGCAGGAGTAATCCTTGCAGCGGATGTATTCAGGGTAGGGGAAGTCCTTGGGAAATCCCTTGGGGATGGTTTTCCCCCGTGTTTCTCCCAGTACGGGAAACAGGCTGTGGAACGGATCGCTGCCCACGATGCGGTGGAAAGTTTCCGGTTGTTCGCAGATGCTCTGGCGTACGGCACGCAGGACGTCCGACGGCAGGCAGTAGGCTCCTCCGGCTACCAGACAGCCTTCCGGTTCCAGGTGCATGTAGTATCCGCCATGGTTGGACTTTTTGCCCCGGGCATTGATGTAGGCTCCGAAATGGCGTTTGTAGGGAGACTTGTCGGGAGAAAAGCGGGTGTCGCGGTAGAACCGGTAGGTGCAGTCGGCCACCGTCAGATATTGCACGGACGGGTCGAATGCGGCAATGCGCACGATCAGGTCGTGTACCATGCTTTCGAAAGCAGCACGTGCCTCGTCGTAGAGGTCGCGGTGCTCGTGAAACCATTCGCGGTTGTTGTTGACGGCGATCTGTCGCAAATATTGCAGGCAGATTTCTGCCCGTTTATCGGAAGGGATATGCTGGCTCATAAGAATCATCAGTTTACAATTTGGTTCGGTCTGCAAAAGTAGCAAGAATTATTTATCTTTGGATTTAATAGCGTGATAAACACATGCATCTTATGAATAAAAACGGGTGAATCTATGAAACACAGATCTGTATATCGGCTGAAACTGGCCGTCTGTATGTTATTGACGGCCACTGGGGGAGTGAAAGCCCGGGAAAGTGATGTCGTTGCACTGGTACTTGGAGGCACCAGTGTCATTTATTCAGGAATCGGCTGGGGAGATGCCAATTCGAAGGAAGTCAATACATGCGGTGAAGGCTATGACCGGAATGAACTGAATTTTCCCGGAGTACAGGCCGAGTTGCTGAATCTCGTATCCGGTCAGGGGAAGCCGGTGGTACTGGTCATGCTGAACGGCCGTCCTTATACCATTCCCGAAGAGATGAAAAAGGTGGATGCCGTGTTGGAAGCCTGGTATCCGGGTGAAAAGGGAGGAGATGCGATTTCCCGGATCCTGTTTGGAGAAGTCAATCCTTCCGGACGTTTGTCTGTGACATTTCCCCCGACCACCGGACGATACAGAATCACATGGCATCGAAAGGGGAGGTACTGGTGAGCTGTATGCTGAAGAATACAGGAGATGTAAAGGGTGCGGAAGTGGTGCAGCTTTATGTCCGTGACAAGATCAGCAGTGTGACAACTCCGGTGAAGGCTTTGAAAGGCTTTTCCAAGGTTGAACTGAATCCCGGAGAAAGCAGGAAGGTTACGCTGGTGCTGAAGAAGGATGATCTGAAGCTGTGGAATGCAGCGATGGATTTTGTACTGGAACCGGGAGATTTTGAAGTCTTTGTCGGTGCATCCGTAGAGGACATCCGGCTGAAGGGGACTTTTAAGGTGGAATGAGACTGTTTGCTGATCGAACAGAATGTAGTGAAATAGATTTTTGTACATTTGCAACGTGAAGTTACGAAAAGAGTGTAATTTATTGGAAATGAGCATTGGGTAATCGCTCATA